>Ga0207711_10000965_pt1 | contig 27512 bp, 44 predicted proteins | sample KBSS34metaG_FD_184401 | JGI IMG/M metagenome (GOLD analysis project Ga0207711, IMG submission 184401) | Switchgrass rhizosphere microbial communities from Kellogg Biological Station, Michigan, USA - KBS S3-4 metaG (SPAdes) (version 2) | ecosystem: Host-associated > Plants > Roots > Rhizosphere... | reverse complement strand
TGAACGGGTCGAGCGCAGAATTTGGCCGGTTCGGTGCAACGAAGGTCAGCTTCTCACCGGGGTTCAGTCGCTCGACGGTGCCAGGCTCGAGCGAAATATCATAGGAGCCGTCGTCCTGCTTCTCGCCCAATGATTCGGTACTGTCCGGCGTCTCGATCGTGGCTAGGTAATTGGCGCCGCCGCGGGCGGCGATAATCTCCGCCTCGCTATAGCCGTTCATGTCACCAAGCTTGCCCGCCACAGCGTGCAACCACGGTTCCCCGCGCGTCTGCGGCCAGCGGTCCACCACGCGCAGATGAAACATGTCCTCGGCCGGAATGCGCCTGATGAACTCGTTGGTTCCTGCCATCGTGCGCGGGTCGCCGGGATGGAGGTCACGCACGTAATAAGCAATGGGCCGACCGAATCGGTCGTGCTCGATGCCCATCCGGATCGTGTTTCCCGTCTGTGGGCCCATGGTTGGCTGCGTGAAGCCATCCAGAACGCGCTCGGCCTCAATGATCTCGAGCGCGATCGGCACTTTCGACTTGCCGAAAGCGCTCCGATGAATCTGGATGAAGATCTCGCCCGCTTCAAAGACCTGTCCGACAGCCAAGCGCTCGAGGTCGTGGAAATGGACTGTCCCGCCGGTGTGGCAATTCTCAGCGCAGCACCAGTCTTCCCACGCAGCCTCTACCGCATCGTTCACACGAGTCGCGAGCGTGCCGCGGGCTGTCTGCACGAAGCTCTGTAGCCGAATGCCCGTGCCAATGACGTTGTTCTGAATGATGCGGCGCGCATTCTTCGCAAATGCCGCATCCCGCACGAGCTGTCGCGACTTTGCGCGCAGCCCGAGCAGGCTGGAAATCAGTTCAGCGTCGGCCGACGTGTTTGGGCTCGCAAACCCACTCCGCGCCATCGTCGGGCGCGCATTCGCGTACATACGGCTGAACGAAGGCGCAGCCACGCGCGCCGCCGGCTTTTCACCGCGCAATCGTGCGATGCCTTTGAGAATCTGTTCGACGTTCATCGGATTCGATCAAAACGGATATGGAGCCGGCGACTCTTGGAACCATCCGCGGTAGCCTGCTCCGCGGCTACTTGCGCACTCCAATAATCCACCTGTTCGCGAATCTGACTCAGATCCTGGAACGACATTTCGCGACTGCCGATGCGATACATCTTCATCACGCCGCCACTCGCTGAAAATGTGGCATAGGCTGCGCGGGCTTGCGCAAGGGCAATCTCTGCTACCGAGCGACCGTCATAGTTTGCACTGACCGTAGCCAGATCCGGTTTGACGATGAGCTCGCCCTGAGCGGCGGTGAAGCGCACTCCGGTGGCAAATGTCTGCATCTGCCACCAGTACGTGCCGGGCAGGAGCGCCGCGCTCTGGACGGTCGTCAGTGTCGTTGTCCAATCAGTCCCGCTGGCCGTGGCTGTCAGCACCAGCGGAGTCGAGGGACCGGAAATCGTGTATTTGAGCGCCGCATTCGAACTATTGAATGAGTTTCCGCTGTCATTCGTAAATGCAGAATCCACCCAGCTCGCTGAATCGCCCTGCAGAATCTGCGACGGAATGCGCGAACTCAACATGAATACGTCAATCTCCGTCGTCTATGTGTCGGAATGAGTTCAAAAAGCGAGCACACATGTCGCTCACCATTGCTTGGTCCAATTCCGGCTGCGAAATCGGTTCGCCCGGGGCATCACTGGCGCATTGAATGCCGGCGCCTTTTCAACTACCTCGGGTGAGGTTTGCTTGTCTTCAGCAGGCGGCAACGCTGTCTTCACGCGCTTGCGATGCACGCCCAGAGACTGCGCCATAGCGACGTTGATCGCCTCGCAATCCAGGAAATGGTTTTCGCTGCGGATCTTCACCCAGGTTGCTAACCCGGAGGGTTTCGGAACTCGCGCTTCCGAGGTCAACTGCTGGCAGTAATCATCCGTAACATCGCTCGGCACCCAGAATCGCCGCGGTTGACCGTCTGCGACTACCAGCGCGTTCTGCACCCAACTCTTGAAATAGTCGCTATCGATGTGCCAGAGCTGCAAACCCTGTTTGTGCACCTGGCCGCGGAAGGTCACGTCAATTAGCGATGGCTGCAGCGGTTTCAACAACCGGTCGCGGCCCTTCGTCGGCAAGGCGCGTCGGTGCGCCAAGCAAAAGTCGTAAATCAGGTTATCTGGCCGGCGCCACTTGTCCCCCGGGCGGTACCCCGAATCGATCCCCATCCGCCGAATCCGGATCGGCTTCTCCGTGCCATATTCGCGCTCGAGTAACTGCTCCAATTCGTTCCAAACGGCAGGCTCCGAGGTCTCGCCCCAGATATCCCCGTAGTCGATGAGCCAGGACTCCATTCCATAGCCCCATCCCCGGACCGCAAAGACGAGACGCGCCTTCTGAACGTCGACACCGCAGGTCAAAACCTTGATGCCGGCCGGAAGCTGACCCTGCGCATACACACCAGCGCAGGCGCGCACGGCGGCAGCCGGCGGCGCTTCACCGCGAAAGGCGAAGGGCTCGCCAAATCCAGTGTTGATGACCGCTCGTATCCGGCCTTGATCACCACTCGCAACGGCCCGGACCCACGATGAAGCTAGCGCACCCAACGTGCGCCACGGCGACATGATCCCTGACACCCAGAAGGTGGCGGTGTCCGATTCGGGGACGGCTCCAACAACCACGCCGTCAACCACCTTCTGTCCAGGCGCCAGATAGACGCCGCGGGCATTCATCCGCGAGCGGTCCGAATCTGGAATCTGCACGCCACACGAAGCGCAGATCAGCCGCGCTTCCCGTCGCGCCTGCTGGGCTGTCGCTTTATCCGGCCACCACAGTTGACGGAACCGCGGCACGAAATAATCGTTGCAATGCGGACAGGGAACGGCCCACTCGTACCGCGTGCCCTCCTGGAAGAGCTTCCAGACCGTGCTCAGCAGATCCTTTGTCTCGGCGACTTTCCAATGCTCAGTGCCGGTCTCGGGATGCTTCTCCACCTCAACGTTCCCCTCGGTCGGCGTCGAGGTAATGATCAATCGACCATCCGGATAAGTCGCAATGCGCGCCTCGGCCAGCGTGACCGCATCGCCCTCGCCCGGAATCGGCTCCATACGATCGACTTCGTCGACCAGCACGGTATGCGCGGGCTGCGATGCGAGTTCTGTCGGCGAGCCCGCCCACGCCAGGCGCAATGTCACACCGGCCACTCGCTTGACGAGCTTGTGCGCTTTGCGGCCTTTCTCCGTCTTCGCCCACAGCCGTGGCGCCGATCGCAACATCTGTGCGATGCGCGGCTCAATCACACCATCAATGTTCGATTTCGTCGGTCCGATGTACAGAACTGGCGCCGGATCGTCATCCAGTTTGTGACCGATGACGTTGAATAGCCCTTCGGTCTTGCCCATTTGGCTGCCCATGACAGCCACCACGCGCTTGTACGTGCGTAGAGCAGCGAATATCGGAAGACAATACGGAGTGCGGCTACTGTTCCACGGCCCGGGCTCGGCGCTTCCGGCCGGCAGCACGCGGCTTTCGTCCGCCCACTCGTTTGGCGTTCTCTTTCGGGGAGGCCGGCTTATCTGGGCCAGCATCCGCACCTTCGCCGAGAGCGTCCGCGAGCTTATCGACGGCATCGGCGAAGGCGCCGCGGACGATCCGGAGCTCGTCGAGGAGTCGTTCTCGGATTTGGGCGGCGTCGCTGATTCCTGCAAGTTCATTGGCTAGACGTCCCGGCAACCCATCATGGCGCTGGGCCAGATCTGCCCCGAGCGTCGAAAGCACCTCGGCCACCTGTGAGGACAGGATGAGTTCGCCGCGCCGGCGCGCATTCTCGAGCTCGAATTTGTCTGCCTGCTCCTTGGCAAGCCGCTCCCGCTGCGAACCAGGCTTCGAGCCCTCCCTGATCCGGTCGATTTCCCACTGAATGGCTGTGGCCGTGTCGATTTCGTAGGCCACTTTGCGACCCTTGAGGCGCTTGACGGGCATTCCGGCATCAATCTGCTGGCTGACCCAAGGCTTTGTATGGCCCCGAAGCTCTGCGTACTCCTGCGCGCTAACCTTCATGTTGGTGTTCGGTTAAGGCGGCTTTTTTCGTTGTACATCCGCAACATACGGGGTTCGACTTACCCGCAAACCGTGTTGGTTTTGAGGACCCGCGATGTTGGTTTGTAACTTCTACACATGCCACATGTGGGCTCTGGGAGGCCAAAGGACGTCATGTTATATAATGACGTGTATGAGACTGCCAATATAACACGCCTCTATAAACGCGCCGTAGAGGCTTGCATATGGAGTCTTCTAACGTGCTGTCTCCAATGCTCTCTTGATCGCCGACTCGGCTTCGATGGGGTATCGCTCGGCAGCAAGGCGGCGCGCCATTCCATAGAAGTCATACCGCGCTGAGTAATTGGGGGCCTTCTGCGAATAGATAAAGATGGGCCGAATACTGCCTGAACCAGTTCCGACAGCGCCTTTCCCAGCAGATGCTCGAAAGTTGAGCCGCTCGTAGATGCCGGGCTTCAGCTTTCCTCTCTCGGTATTGGGCATCACAGCAAAGTAACGACCCGTGGTGCGATTGCGATTACGCCGCGCCTTTAGGGCAGCACTCTCATTGGTCAGCGAGTCACGAGCAGCTTGCAACTGAGAGAGAATCTTCATGATTACGCTGCCAGGGACATTGCCATAGCTATCGAGTGGAGCTGCCGAAGTCGGGACGGCATACCAGCCACCAGGCATTACCCCAGCCCGCTGCAATAACTTCTCAAATCCCTTGAGATTCCGGGTTCCTCCGGTGATGCCCGTAAATAGATAGCGAACTGCTGGATTTCCCTTGAAAGTCACGTCCTTGACTTTGACGATCGCTACCTGTACCTGCTTCGTCGCGGGCTTTACGTAAAGCGCATCCTTCGTATAGGGCGTCGGTCGATCAAACGCCGTATCCATCACCTTGGTGAGCTCACCCTGAACGTACTGTGCTGTCTTCGTCAGGGCGAGCGCGGTAGCAAATGGCACTTGATCCTTGCGCAGATTGTCGAAAAGCCGCTCTACCTTCGAGATGTCCGCCGTGACCTTGATGCCGATCATGCTCGGACCGGCAGAATCCCGTTGAGCGCCAAGACGGTCAGCGAATCAGTTGTGGGCACCACAACCTTGATGTCATAGTCGCAATTTGCCACTCCACCGCTTACAGGCACGATCACCTGCGTCGAAGTCAAATCGAATCGCGGCAAGCCATTGAGTATGTTGCTTGGCGCAGGATCGGCGCCACTCACCGTAACAGATACAATCGGGGTGCCCGACAGCGTTACGCCGGTATCCAGATCAACTGCGAAATCGAATTCCAGTTTGACCGCTTCGGCGCTGTCTTTCGGAGGGAATTCCAAATAGCTCACTGCACTCACCGTAAAGATGCGCTTTTTCAGTCTTCTGACGACGTAGCGTGGTGTTCCACTCAATACCGCGCCGATCGGAAGAATCGCACCCGTGCGAAACGTCGCCACCGATCCGGTTAAGGACGCTGTCTTATCACCAGGCGGAAGAACGAGACCGGCCGCAAAAGTGGCCGATTGGCCCGTCAATCCAACCGCGTAGCTACCGAGCAATGTTCCCGGTGCGCTGGTGATTCCAGAGCCAGTCAGCGCGACACTCTTTGCAGCAGCGAGAGTCCCAGCGCTCGAGGTAATAGCCTGACCAACTGCCACTGCCACCGAGCTCGTAATCAGCGAACCGGTGCTGAAAGTGCTCGATTGACCCGTCAGCGCGGCGAAAACTGTGTTCGGCGCCGAGACGTTGCCAGCCGAAAAGGTCGAACTCTGCCCAGTCAGACCAACTGTGATATTCGCGCTGAGCGACCCTGCGCTAAATGTAGATGCTTGGCCTATCAGCCCCGCATTCAATCCCGCAGCGGTAGTGCCACTGGCAAAGGTGGATCGTTGACCCGTGAGAGCCAACGTGGATACCACGACAGCAGTACCGGGCGCGAATGTTGCTGCCTGACCGGTCAGCGTTGCTGATCCAGCCCCAGACGGACTAACTGTGCCGGCGCTGAACGAAGCCGACAGCCCTGTAACCGCAACCTGCGACGAAATCGCAACCGATCCCGCCGAAGTACTGGCCGGCTGGCCGGTGACAATAATCTGCGAGGCCGCAAATACGCTGCCGGCAGATGAGGTGATTAAAGTTCCTGTCGCTGCGACTGCGCTCGACGGACCCAAACTTCCAGCGCCAAATCCGGCCGACTGCCCTGTCAGTCCGACAGTGACATCCGCGGAGACACTACTCGAGAGCGTACGCGCTCGAAACAACTGCCGATAGTCAGGCGAAATACCCGGACCACTGTAAACCGAGGCGCCCACCACAGGTAGCACTGCGGTGATCTGGCCACCTGCAAATGCGGCAGCCTGCCCCGACAGTGCGATATCACTCGATCCAGTGAGCGCTCCACTAGAAAAAGAACTCGATTGGCCAGTCAGTCCAACCGTAACGTTCGGGCTTGCGATATTCGAAAGCAGTCGCGCCCTGAACATCTGTCGGCTGTCTGGAGAGACGCCGGGACCGATTTGCGCTGAGCATCCGATCGCGACCGCGGCTGAAGCCGATTCCTTGAAGAAGGCAGCCAGCGTGGCGAAATTGTTCGAGCCGCCGCTGTTCGAGAAAGTGGCCGCAATCGCCGACAGCGACGTATAGCGCTTACTTTCTGAGACCGCAGTATTGGTGATTGTGAATGACCAGCCGCTGATTCCGGATGTGAATCCGGTTCCAGCAGCGGGGATCACGAAATTGGATGTACAAACTCCCAGCGCACTCAACAGTCCAGGCTGATTGTTAGGAGCCTGGGTGCCGGTGGTTATATTGTCGGTGCCATTCCCGAGCGCAGTCTGCAGTGCTGTCTTGTGAGCAGAATCATACCCGGAGGTTCCACCAATTTCGCGGATCCAGATCGCGAGGAATCCGATCGAGGTATTGGGGGTAATCGTGACTGTCGGAGTACCGGCAGCCGTATTATCAAACTTGAAATGCGCTAAACGCTGAGTATCGCCTGCCTGGTCGATCGTATCGAGCGCCGCTCCATACGACCCATTGACACTATCCGAGCAGGTGAATGAAGTTGCAGTATCGACACCTGAGCAAATGACATGAATCGAACTTCCCGGAGTAACCGGATTCGAAAAAGCCAGCGCTATCGAAGCTGCGTTAGCCGAATTTAGGGAATTTTGCCGCTCCTGCAGAACACTTACAGCCATATCATCCTGCCTTGAGTGCCATGCCTATCGAGACATAGCTCTCGGCAGCCTTCTTAGCTGTATAGGTCATAGCCCGAGTACCTAAATTCGTGCTGTATAGGTACTCTGGTTGGCAGGCCGGACCTACAAATGAATTTTCGATGCCGCTCCAGTCGGTCGTGCCACTGTTGACTGCCGTGAACCCAGTTCCGCAATTCGGAGACCCTACACCTCCGCCATTGGCCGTATTCTGATCAGTGCCATTCAGGCACTGTCCAATGAAGATCCCTGCATTGGACCCGCCGACAATGTTACCGGTCGTTAGAAAGTCTGATGCTGTGGTAGTCGAAGTCTGGACACTCCCATTCCAATCCAACGGCGCCTGATTCGCGAGGCCAGACCATTCCATGACCAGCAAACTCTGCCATTCCAAATATGGGAATGTGGCCGTGATCGTCTGAGCGCCACCAGTGGTGATGCGCGGCATGAAAAAGAGATACAACGACATGTTGGCCGATGCATCGAGGTCATCCACTCGCCCGACTGCGGCCGGAAAAGTGTTCCCCAGATTGTCAGCGAACGAGACCGTTCCGCCTGGACTGGTCGCTGAATTGAAATGACACACCTGTATGACAATCGAATTGCCTGCCGTGATATTGCCGGGTAGCGCAATGGTGCGCGTGAGACTCTGCGAGTTATCCGGAGGAGGAGCGGTATTCTGGCCGGGCCACCGATCGTCAATCTGTTGAACGAGCGCAGGAATTGCGGCCGCAGGGGGTACCGTCCAACGATAGCGCAGCAGCGCGGCATCCATTTAGTTGCATGAGATCAGTTCGTAATCGTCGCAACGGATCGAATTGCTGGCATTCGCTACGGAGAAGGTACCGAAGAGATCCACCACAGATGCAGCCGTCGAATCGAATCCAGTCCCGGCTCCAGGCGCGCTGGTAGGCAACAACATAATGGGGGTCGTGGCCGAAAGCGCCGCACTTGTCAAAATTCCGGTTCCATAGGCCGTCGCAGTGGTGCTACTGCCCACTGTCAGAATGTAGAGATCAGCTTCGAACTTCCAGGTCAGATTGGTAGCTGATGTCGCCAGGGTTCCTGATGCACCGCCATTGAACACAACGACCGATCCGAAGCGGATATCGAGCGTTAACGTACCCGGTGTCGAAGCGGCCGTTGAAATTCGCCCCGAAGCTCTGACACGAAGCTTACTGCCGATCGTGTCCAAAAACTGCGCGGGCAGCGTGAATTTCGCTTGACCATTCAACAGACTCGTTGGTGTCGTGGTATTTGAAAGCGCAGTGCCGGCGGCCTGCTGGGTGATGAGTGTACCGTTCCAGGTGTTTTTCATGGCAGGTGATACTCAGTTACGCGAGCTGAATCAGCGCATGCGTAGCGTCATTGGTGGGCATCGTGAGGGTGAATGTGCCGGCCGTGATTGTTTGGGCACCAAACGTATAAACGCCGATCGCTCTGTTCGACTGCGTACTGTTGTAGATCAGCACGGTATCGAACGAAGTAGTGAGCGTGACACTCGAGTAGACGATGGAGGCAGATGGCGTCCAGATTCCAGTCGTACCGCTGGTACTGGGCGCCGTGGCGTTGGTAACCGTGACACCGCCAGCCGTGTAACCGGTGCCGGATACCTCACTGGTCGCGCTGTATGCAGTGGTGCCTGCTCCGAGAGAGCCGGATGCCAAGTACAGTGCCGCTTTGACGGTGTCGGTCGTTGGAGCGGTTAGACTCGTACGCGAGACAATGGTCACGGTTCCCAACTGATGGGCGCCGAGCATCAACTCACTTTTGAAGGATCCGCAAATTGCTTGCGTGTTCGCCATTATCCGATACTCCCGAGAACGCCCTCAATGCCGATGCCCTCTTTCAGATGGACATGCACGGAGCGGTGAACAACTTTGCCGTTGAGTTGAAATTCAGTGATCGCGGTTCGCTCGTGATCGTTGTCGATAACAGAGTGATTGGGCGTGAGTTCGGAGTCATCCATTTGACGGAGTACCCCGTCGCCCAGGTCAACGTTGATCAACATGTCGTTACGCCGTGACGCCCGAGATTGTCGGAGCAGACAACGCCGCCTTCGGCACCACCACTACTGATCCGACGATGTAGGGCCCAGACTGCGCGCCTTCGACCGCAGGAATCTGCGTGTCGTTGATGGAAACGGTGTACTTGTCGCCGGTGACTGCGGCTGCGGTGTCAGTCCACGTCTCACCCACCGTCAGGGGGGCGTTGATGGTGGCGTACTTGGCGCCGTTCTTGTAGACGTTGGCTGACCCGAGATCACTGGCGCTGACAGCGGTGCCATCCGACCGCGTCGTCGGAAGAGCCGAGAGAGTGAGTTTCGTAAACTGGTTAGCCACACCGCCGCCTCCGCCGCTGGTTGCGGCATGGGATTGGAGCCAAGATTTGTACGCCGGACCGTCGCCCACTGGCGTCCCGTTCTGATCGGATACCAAGGATCCCCAGCCGGGATTCCACGACCAGGCGAAGACCGACACGTTGTGTTGATCCGCCCAGGGAAGCAGTTTCGGCAACAACTGACTGGAGACCCCATTGCCCGTCTCGCCGATGATGACGGGGAACCCTGCGACGAGAATCGCCTGGATCCAGTCGTACGCGCCCGTGGCAATGCCCCACCAGGTACCCGGCGGGAAGCTGGGGTAACTCGCGTCCTGCTGGGAGGGGTACGCATGCCACGAGCACGCCAACTGGCCCGCCGGATCGATGGGCCGGAACTGCAGCCAGAGCGAGCTGTCCTGCGCCCAAGAGACGCCGCCGGCCATGATGACGTTGGTCGCGCCGGTCGCGCGGACTGCGTTCAACATCGCCTGCATGCCAGCCGACTGGTACGGCTGCTGGAAGACTTCGTTGTCGCCGTAGATCAGCTTGCCCGTGCCGCCGTCGCGCCAGACCGCCCATGCCCAGGACGCTTCCGGGTTCAGACCAGTAGGAATGCTGGTGCCGGGGTTCGGCGCAAAGGAAGTGGGATTCTGGAAATTGTCGATGTGCGGTTCGTTGAACAGGTCGAAAATGACGTTGGGATATCCCTTGTAGTCATTCGCAACCGCGGTCCAGAATGCAATCGAGTTGTCCGCGTCCGCCATCTCCGACTGACCGGAGGTATTTGAGAGCGGCGTGACCAGCGCACCGTTGATGGTCGCGTTGGCCGTGTTCTTGTGCAGGTCCAGGATGACCGCCATGCCGAGCGCAGTCGCCTGGTCCACGGTGGTCTTTACCACGCTGCGATACGTGCCCAGCGGATCGGCGAGCAGCTTGGTTGCGCCGTTCGCGTCGGTGCAGGTCTGCCCCAGATAGCTCTGCTCGTTCAGCGGTAGGCGGATTGCATTGGCGGTCCACCCCGCGATCGACTTCAGGTTCGGTGACTGCCCGCCCCAATAATCAAACGCCTTCCCGCCCGGCGGCGCCTGGGCATTGTCGATCGGGTAGAACTCGAGCGCTGAGATGTTGACGCCGCGCAACTGGACCAGTTGGCCGGTTTCATCGACCAGATGGTTTCCCGAGACGGCGACAGACTTCATTCAGGCTCCAAAATAGAAAACCCCGGCCGAAGCCGCCGGGGAACTTAGGGGGCGAGCGTGAGAGAAAAGGTCCGCGCGTGCCGGGCTAAAGGCCAGAATATGGGCGTGTGTTGTCCCGAGCGCGGAAATGAAAAAGCCCGGGGTTTTGGCCCGGGCTCCTGATGCTGACAATTTCACGTGTGGCGAGTTTCTATCAAAAATCGTCTAGACGCCTAATTTATTTCGTGTGCCATCCTTAACCCAGATCCGTGAGAGTAATTTCAGCGTGAGATCCACCCATGGATTGGGCCGTACGGTTCAATACCTTCACGAGGTCAGTGTCTGGATTTTCATCAGGCTGGAAGATCCAACCGCGGATCACTTCGCGAGATCCGTCTGGCATGACTGCGTAGGCCATCACAGGACGCGCGAGACCAAACACTTCGATGTCAGGCGCCTCATTCATGAGGCGATGCAGCCTTCAGCGCGACGAAAACCGAGTACTCGAATGTCTCAAGCAGTTGCATGTAGCGAGCTCGCTTGTACGGAGTCTGCTTTACTCGTTCCTCAATCGGGCCGTAGGTGAAATAGTGGGCGATGCCGACCTGGCGCGGTTTGGCAGGCACTTCAGCCACTGCTTCGTCGACCTCAACGAACTCGGGAGGTACCTCGCCAATAGTTGGCGGACGCATGGAGCGCGTGGCGTGCCCGTCTGCATTGATGGGGTATTCAATGTGCTGCATGCCGTTCCCGTCGGAGACTGCTCTCGGATAAGCCGTTCCACGAACGATGCCCACCTTCGTCATTTGCATGGCCCGGTAGAGAAGGGAGATCGTCGGATAGCCAATCTGGTCTCGGTGTTCCTTCGCCCATTTTGACCAGGCCAGAAGCCGATTGCGGCTATACGTCAGAGCTGAATCGCGCTCCTTTGTACGTTCACGCGCAACTTCCACGATCGCTACAGGAAGCGGCCGTCCGCGCGCCACGCTGATGGCAACGCCCCCGGGCAGAATCTGTGTCTCAAGCAACGCTGCGTTCATAGGTCTCCTATTCTTCATTCTCATGTGAATGGCTCGATGCAAACGCGTGTGCGGCGCTTGCCAATGTGTTGGATGTACCGCGCCTCAATGTGGCCGGGCGAATCATCCACGATAAAGCCCTCCACTCTCAGTGAATCAATCATGCCTTTGCAGCCGGCGACATAGTTGTCATGGTCGAGCCGTTTCGGCCCCCAACGCTCAATGGTCAGCTTCGCCTTCTGTAGCGGCTGGGTCGGAAAAAGCTTCGCTTCCAGTCGCGCCGCACGAACGAGCCAGGCCCACTTGTTACGCAGCGCATGGCGCCTGCTCCAATGGCCTTGGAATACGCGGTTGAGCGAGGGTGTCGCTTCGGGGATGTCCAGAATCATCATCTTTCCCCCTTGTGCCGCCGACATTCCCGTTCTTCAATCATGTCGCGAAGTGAATTGATTCCTTCGACGGCAGCCAGATTCGGTGGTGTGTTGAACTCCAACAACCACTTGTTCCACATTCGAACCGTGAATGCGACCTTACAGTGGAATGTGGCCTCATCACGCTCGTCCTTCGGCCTGGCAGTGTTGCCAGTGCGATACCAGCGCTGGTAATGCATCTCGCACCAGCCGCGTCGCAATTGACCACCAGCGCCGCAGATTGAACATCCATGGGATGTTTTGACGGACCTCACAACATTGAAATCCGTTGTTACAGCTACTTCACAACTTGTGGTATCCACTAGGCCCCGGCTCTTGCGCGTGACGGACATGGAACGGCTTCTGCATATTGTTCTTCGCCATCCGGAGCACTTCGCCAGATCGGATCTGCCGCCGTGCTTGTGGGCTCACTGGGACGCCTGCCAACATCAATATCGGCAGTCTTCAACCAGACAAGGCGAGCTCCAAACTGCGCGCGCAAGGCATCTGCCAGGCCCAATAATTCAGGGTCGACGCTCATTGCCGCTCGAATCTCGTCTGCGGTCATAGCGGCGCCCTCAATGCATCGTTCCAGTCTTTCGACTGGGGCATACGTATCTGCAAATGAATCCGCCCCTGCAGCCGCTCCATGAGTTTCGACGCAGCATCTAGACCGGCCACATCGCGATCCGCATAAATGACGAGTTTGGTCACTCCTCGAGGTGGAGTGAATCGCGCGAGCAGAGACGTATTCAACGCTGCCCAGACAGTAATTCCGTGAAGCTTCTCAGCGGAAAGCGCTGTCTCGATCCCTTCCGCGATTCCAAGGCTCTCCGAATATTCACCCAGTCGAACTGCGCAGCCCTCGCGGCCAACGAGACCTGACAGCAGTTTGCGAGCCTCATAATCCGCGATCTTGCGACCGTTACCGTCCAGATAGGTCACATGCACCGTGACGAGTTCAGCGTTGATATCCCTCACGGGCGCCACCAATGCTGGGAACACGCCAATACGCCTGCGGTCATGCCAGTATTCAACTGACGGATGCGCTCTCAAACCATGCTCGCGCGTCATCGGCCACAATGAACGGCTCTCCAGATACCGCATCACCGGCTCGCAATCTTCGGGTTTGCAACTCTCTCGCAGAAGAGCTGTCACGCGGCGAGTCGGCCGCGCAACCTCATCTGGTTCTGTTTCACGTGAAACAGTTCTTGTTGATTGTTGAGTTTGTTCTATACCAGATTGATTCATCACCCTTTTGCGCGCATCTGCGAAGCTACACCCAGTCGTCAGCATGATCAGTTTGAAACCGTCTCCAGATCCGCACTGATTGCAGTAGAAGTCTCCACGTCCCCGTTTGTTATCGAATCTGAAACGATCCTTTCCTCCACAAACTGGACACGGACCATGCTTGTTGCGAAGGTATTTCTCGTCTACGCCCAAGGCGGCCAACGCCTCGCGCCAACCTTCTGCGCCGAGTTGCGCGTGAATGGCCGCAGCGTCAAGCGACATGCGACCGCTCCTGAGTGTTGCGTTTACTCTTGGCCCAGCGAATCAATTGAGACTTGAGCCAACCGGAAGTCTCAAAGCCGCTGGGAAGCGGTGCCAGTTCCCAAAATCTGGATGGCATGCGCTCGTCGTCCGGCCGTTTGAATTTGGTCCGTGTTTGAACCCACGCCCACCATCGACCGGACTTCTCGCGATCGCGCCAACGATCGGGCCACCGCTTTGCGTACCATCCGCACGACTCCCGATAGAAATTCTCGATGCCGGCGAGATCCAGCTGCACCGCAGGCGTCTCGTTGAGATCCGCGTCCGCCACCTGAACCGGGCGGCTCTTTGGCGTTGGATGCCAGCCGCAATTCGAGCAGTTGGAACCGTCCTCGCTCACAATCCACGTTAGCCCACATTCCGCGCAATGCCGCGGCTTCTCGTCGGCAACCTGCCGCGACTCAGCCAGTTTCTCGCGCGCCTGAACGTTGACATTGCTGCCATCCAGCGACCAATCGCGGTCGTACGTCGGCATGCCCAGGTTCTCGACGACCCGGCCATGGTCGATCAGAATCATGTGATCCTTGCCGGGACTCGGGCGCATACCGCGACCGACTGCCTGGAGATACAGCACCACGGATCGCGTTGGACGTGCCAGTACGACGCATTCCACAGCCGGGATATCGATTCCGTACGAGAGCAGGAAGCAATTCACCAGCACGTGCGTCACGCCCGTCTCGAGCCGTCCTATCGCTTCCTCGCGCGTGTCTTCGTCGTCGTTGTCCGTCAACTGCTCAGTCGGAACGCCTGCCTGTCTGAATTTCTCCACCAGTTCAGCGCCGTGACCTTTGTCACAAGCAAACACCAGCGTGCGTTTGCCATTGGCGATCCGCAGCCAGTTGGTCACCACGTCACCGACCAACTTCGGCCGGGACATGAGCTGTGACAATTCGCCCGTCGCGAAATCGCCGGTCTTGGAGTCCTTCGAAATACCGTTGAGTTCTCTCGCCGTCATCACCGGCTTGCTGAAGATCCGCGGCTTCACCAGCTGCTTGGCTTCGATCAGGTCAGGCACCGACGGACCGAGGATCAGAGTTTCGAATCGGTCCGAGAGCGCCGCACCGGAGGTCTTGGCAGGCGTCGCTGTGAAACCGAAAATGAATGCGCCTGGGAAACTGTCGAGCAACGCTTGACGGGATGCCCCGAGTGCCAAATGCGCTTCGTCGAAAATCACGACATCGGCACCTGGCAGCGGCATCTTGCGGTCTACCAGGCAGCGCCGGTACAGCGTATCGACGCTCGCGATCTGCACCGGCCGTGACCAGTTCGCCAAACCCGGAATCGCCGCGGCGAGCACTCCGTGCGGGAGCTCGAACGTATCGAGCCTCTCGTGCAGCTGGCGCACGAGCCGCGTCCGGGTCGCCAGTACCAGCACGCGAAGACCCGCCAACATGGCAGCCGCCACGATCGTCGCGATGACGTGAGTTTTGCCGCTGCCAGTCGGCGCCTGAACGAGTGCGCAGCGGGCGGACTTGATCGCGACGGCAAGCTGCGCCACGAGTTCGCGCTGGTAGGTTCGCAGAACGCTCGCCTGCGGCGGCAGGACATCGAGCCAATCGCGCGCCGCGGAATCCGGAAGCGGAGCGCTCTCCAAGGGGAAGAAATCGGATTCTGCGTTCTGCTGTAAGTTCAACTCAGAGTCTCCCTTCGTTCTTCTCCTTGGCAAGCATCTGACTCTTCCTCTTCGTTTGGATTGGATTGGATTGGATTGGATGGTTGAAATTTGCTTGCGCGTTTGCTTGCCAAGCAATCAACCAAAGCTGAACCAATTGGTTGCCCGTTTGCTTGTCTCTTTGCCGCTCTCTTTGCTGCCGAAACAGACCCGCCTTTTGAACCAATTGCTGCCCGCTTGCCTGAGATTTGGTGGGCCCGCGCTCGATGCTCTTCGAGCCTCAAATTGATCCAACCATCCGCTGTCTGGATGAATTTCTTACCGACTCTTTCCCACAATTTGCGGAAATGTGGGGGCTCGTAGCCTACGACCTGGGATAGAGTTTCCAAATCCGCCGGCAGCGGGCCGCTGCTCCACTGATATCCAAGGAGCAGCAGATAAAGCCCCTTCTCCTCGCCACGCCAGTACACTGTCGACGACAGAAAATCACCGAAGAAGATCGGTAGGTAGGCTTCTCTCGACATCAACCTTCTCTGAACCAGCGATATCGCCGCAGGTGTTTAGACACACACTCAACGCTGTCGAATGACAGCAGACGGACCTCATACGCCCGCATCAGTAGTGCCTTCAAGAAACTGCTTCCAGTAGAATGCGGCCGGGCCCGGAATATCCGGGACACCGGCCGCCAGGGGAGCGCATGCAATCTAGGGGGACTTTGATTGCCGCGCCGTACACCAACGCTAGATCAACCTGAACAGCGCCAGGATCCCAATCCAGGGGAGCGCGATCACGACTCCCATTGAGGTGAAGTACGACAGCGCGCGTATGCGAACGGCCATGGGACCTCCGGGACTCAAACTTGCTGCTGGATCTGTGAATTGGGTTATGACAAGCACGCAGGTTCAAAAAAACCGCGGTTGACCGCGGGCTGAGTAATTCTCGATTGGCCCCCTGGAATGCCATCAGGGACCCCAGCGCATGTACTGCGTTGCAACATTCATCCGTATGTCCGGTACCGGACAAAACACGCTGCAGCGCGAAATCATAAGTTTCTGTTCACACAGCGAAATTGGGATTGCGGGAACCGTGTTGCGAGAGTAGAACAAACGGCTCAAATAGCTTCTCTCGGATACAACACCAACACTGTTGGATGGCATCGTTGTGCTCATTTGTGAGACTTCTGCAATGAATTCAACATGGAAGTGAGCTGCGGAAGCAGAGACGCTAGCTCACCGACGATAGCTCGTTGCTTTGTGGCCTCATCGAGTAAAAATTTAGCGTTCAGCCAATGAATTGGACGCAGATCACCTGTTGCCGAAATGATCTGGGGAAGTAAATCCAATGGAAGATGACGAGGATCAGCCTCGTTCTCGTTCAACATCCGCGACAACGCGGAAGGGGACAAATCGCAATGACTCGCCACACCAGAAAGCCCGATTCGGGAACCGTAGACAACCGCCGCCACAACTTGCTTGAGGGTCCGGAATTGCTCAGTAATTCCGGGCTCGAGGTCGAGGGAGAACTGGAGCTTGGAAACTGTCGTCACGAACTCTTTCCTGTAGTTTCCGGGTCAACCGAAAAAAAGGCAGGCATAGTGTGCGCAAAGAAGAACACGAATCACCCCGCTCTGCGGCTGGTTGTCAGCCGTGACGACTTGCCTGATGTTCCACGCAAATATGACCAATCCACGTCTGGACGAGTGTCCTCAACGGGTACTGCCCCGGAGCTTTCCCGATCTAACGCGATCGCGGTCGATTCGGCGATCCGTTCCTTTGTGGATAAAGCTTTCCGCAGGTACCCAAGCGAGGTGCCGCAACGGCCTGCATATGCTTCCTGTGCCTCGCGCTCGAGCGAATTGAGATACGACCTTAGCGATTCCATCCTCAGGACATTACCAGATAGTAATCTTTTGGCAATACCCTTTGTCCATTTACCGGGCGTAGCAGCTCCCTACTATCACTGCATGGATCGGGACGAGCTCAAACGAGTCAGAAAGCGGCGTCTTGCGCTGCTCGTCGAGGAATTTGGGTCGCAGGTGGCCCTGGCCAAGACACTCAACTCGGAACCGAATCTCATATCGCAGCTGCTTACCAATCCACGCAAATCATTCGGTGAAAAGGTGGCGCGCAATATCGAATCGAAGTGCCGCAAGCCGCGCGGTTGGCTGGACACGGATGAAGAAGCCCCAACGCCGCCACCGACCGATTGGCCGTTCTCTTTCGATCGATCCCATTGGGATCGCCTGGCGCCAGAGCAGCAAACCGAGATTGAGTCCGCGCTCAAGAAGCTGATCCTCGGGGCCGGCGTCCAAGAATTTGCAGTTAAACCACCGAAGCGCAGATCGGCGTAAGCCAGGGAAAGATGACCGTATACCTCTGGATCATCGGCAGTCTGTGCTACGCCATCGCGGCCATCACCCTATTCGCGGTATTCGGGTCATCGAACCCGCTGCACATGATCGCCCTGCCCCTCTGGCTTCTCACCGCCATTATTTCCACGTCCGCGGCAGCCATACTCGAAAGGCTGCGAAAACCTGAATCGCTAGAAGACTACCGCGCCGCAGCAGCGCGGGGCTGAAATAATTCATAAAACATTACCATTTGGTATTGACAGCATAATTACCGTTTAGTAACCTTCTCCCCATCGGCCCACGGGCCGAATACGGGAGAGGAAAGTGTCAGGCTGGATCACACAGAGCTTCTTTGACGCCGAGCACGTGACGGTCTCGCGCTTTGAGCATCTCTACGACTCGCGTCCGCCGATCCGCGGAATCGAGGTCACCATCACCGACAGGAACGGCAATGCATGCCGGATCTCGGTTACGGGTGTAGATACCGCGAATCCGCCGTGCCTGGATCTCCGCGCCGCCAAGCATTCTGATGTGGGAACCGGGCAATCATGATCCGCGCTTTTGCCACCATCGCGGTCCTCAGCCTCTCGGGCTGCGCCCTTGCTCCAAACACAGTCAGAACCGAAGTCGGGCACCTCTCGCACATCGGTCAACATTTTGGCGGCAGCCAGACTAACTACGGCGCGCAATACGCCGAAGTCATCGCGCGTTGGCAGGTTCATGGCGCCTACGTTGACGTTGGCCAGGGTTACAACCTTTCCAGCGGCATGGGCTCGGGATGGAGAGAGGTTTGCCCTGGTGGAATTTGCGGGCCCCGCGAACTGACTACTGTCGCCATCGGCTATGAGTGGAGGATTCGGCCGTGATCGTCACTATCGGAGACGTTGCCCTTCTATGGGGCAGGCTGACTTCCTTGCGGATCGACATTCAAGAGTTGAAGGCAGCGGGCGCCGACGCCAGCGCATTGGAGATCGAAGCGCTACAGGTGGGAATGGAGTTGCGACAGGCAATCGGTGGGAGGCTTCAATGAAGGTGCGCATGAACATTAAGGGGTTCATTGACCGCCGCACGCCCGCACTGTTGGGTGCAGCCCAGGCAATCGAACAGGCACATGCGGACAACGCCATTGAAGCGCTCTGGCGCCGTCGTGTTGAACAGAACGAGGCTCGTCGCTGGATGAGGGCGCAGGGCTTTCCGTCGATGTTCCAGAGACAGGCTGACTGAATGATTTCTTCGCGAAAAATCGCCATTTGCTGCCTATGTCGGTGCTCGCTCGATCGGGCTGCGCCGCACGCGATAGTAAACAGTGAGTTCGCTCACCTCGATTGTGCGGACGCATATGACGCCCACGACTTGGGCGCCCTTGAGACGCCGGAACTGCTTGGAGATTGGAAAAAAGATTACGCCGATGCCGTTGGCATCCCACTGGTAGGGGAAATTTGAATATGAGCATGTTAATCAAGGCGACCAACAAAATGGCATACGGCAAGGTTGGTTTGTATGGGGAGGCCGGCGCGGGGAAGTCGAGGACCGCCGCCGAGATCGCAATTGGGCTGATCAAGGCGCACAAGCTCGAAAAACCGATAGGAGTGTTCGATACCGAGCCGGCATGGGGATTCCTGCTTCCCCTGATCAAGAAAGCCGGTCTCCCCGAGCCGTTTGTGTACGACGAGAGTCGAGCGTTCGTCGATCTGATGAATTGGACGAAGGAAGCGCAATCCGCTTGTTCGGTGCTGATCGTCGATTCGATCTCGCACATCTGGCGCGATCTGCAGGAGTCGTGCCTCGCGAGGATCAACGAAGGCCGCCGCCGCAACAACAAGCGGCCGATCGCGTCCCTGGAGTTTCAGCACTGGGGTCCGATCAAACGCGAGTGGGGGGAGTTCACGGATCTGTATCTCTCGAGCAAGGTGCATTTCATCGTCTGCGGCCGCGCCGGGAACGTATACGAGTACCAGGACAAGGACGACGGGAGCGGCAAAAAGGAACTCATCACGGTCGGCACGAAAATGGCCACCGAGAAGGAGATGGGCTACGAGCCCTCGCTGCTGATCGAGATGTTCAAGGACCTCGACGACGGGAAAATTATCAACACGGCCATCGTCCAGAAGGACCGCGCCGATGCCCTCAATGGCCAGCAGATTCCCATGCCGAACTTCAAGAAGCTGCAGGCGCACTTCAAGGCGCTCAACATCGGCGGCGAGCATCACGGCTCGATGAAGGAACGCGACTCCCGCGAAGTGTTCAACGATGCCGGCGAGGACAACGCGGCCGCGGAAATGCGCCGCCGCGATATTGCGCTCGACGATATCAAGGAGGAACTGCAGCGGCACCACGGATACGGCATGGATCAGGCGACGAAGGCTGCAAAGGCAGCCACATTGGAAGCGGTTTCCGGAACCCGCGCGTGGGCAAGACTGGAATCAATGCGACTTGCTGAAGTCCAGCAGGCACGCAACGCACTATGGAAGCTGACCCGCGGCCACGAATTCGGCGCCGAGCCGATCGCAAACGACCCGCCAAAAGCTCCAGAAACAATTGACGATGACGACGCCATTCCTCACACCGTTGAGGAGAAAGCGGCGTAAATGAATCAGGTTTGCAAACAATGTGGCCGCGAAATGTCGCTCGTGAAAGGGTTTTACAAGCACCCTAACTACGCGACCGGCTACATGAAAACCTGCAAGAAATGTCATCGCGAGAACGTCCGCGTGAATCAGGAGTTGAAATTTGAGCTTCATCGCGAGCGCAAACGCCTCTGGTCTCGAAGGCCTGAGAACGTCGCGAAACGAAAAGCCTACCGGCTGACGTCGCGCGGCCGCGAGGTTCATCGGGCCACCTGCCGCAGATACATGCGATTCAAACGGCTTCAGGCCAGACTGCAATGAACATAGAGCTATTCAGGCGCGGGCAAGGATTTCTTCCAGCGAGCGATGACGCGATCAAGGTTCGCGACCGCCTGCAGCAGGGAGAGATTGCCTGGTTCAAACCGCTGCGCGTGCGCTGCCCGAAGGATCTACGTCGATATTGGGCTCTCATGACGATGTGTGCTGACAACTGTGAGCGTATTGAAATGCCACACGGCGGTGTCATGTTGATTCAGTCGAAAGAGGATGTCAGCGACGCCGTGAAAATCTGCTCTGGCCACTGCACGACGATTTTCGACATGGATGGAAAGCCCGTCTATCAGATCCCCAAAAGCATCAGCTTCGAGAACATGGAGCAAAGCGATTGGGAGAAGTTCTGGCCGAAGGTCACGGACGTTGTTATGGAACGGATCATGCCCGGAGTTTCGCACGAGTCCATCGAGTTGGAGTTGCTCAAATGCATGCGCCTAGCAGCATAAATGGTGGACCTGACAAAACTCGCGAAGGGCCAGGAATGCTTGATCCGGGTCCCATCATATTGCAATGGAAACCCAGAAACGAGCGTTTGGGCTCACGTGCGACTTATTGGTATATCGGGGATGAGTATCAAGTCACCGGATCTGTTCGGAGCGATCGCGTGCAGCAGTTGCCACGATCTTGTGGACGGGAGGACCCACACCACCCTCAGCTACGCTCAACGCCGGCTTTTGCTATTGGAGGGAATGCTGCGCACGCAGGCGTGGTTGGAGGAACAGGGGATTCTGATGTTCCAGCCGGACCGACCTTCCCGCCCAATCCGTTTGCCGAAGATTGTTCCCAGACGACTATGAGTCGCGCGCTATGGAATCGGCGTCATTATGTTCACGGGATGCTGATGTGGATCTCGCGCCGAGTCAGGATGAAATGATGTTTATAACTCTCGAAAAGTGGGCGCGTGACCGATACGGCGAATCCGCACCGACCGTAGGGACTTTGCGGCGCTGGTGCCGAGACGGGAAGATTTTTCCTCTGCCGCAGAAGCATGGGCGATCCTACTTCCTCGAGCCGAATGCGCGCTATGTCGGCGATTACAATAATACATCGTTCATTGGGGGTTCTCGTGAGTCCACGCAGACGCAATAGCCGCAAACGGGGCTGGCCAGAACACCTGTATGAACGAGACGGCTACTACTCGTACCGCAGCCCAATCGACGGCGTTGAATACGGACTCGGCCGGGATCGGGCCAAGGCGTTTGCCCAAGCGGTCGAAGCCAATCTGAAAGTGTCCCAGATAGGTGTCGAGACGCGGCTGATCGACCGCATTACCGGCGACGCCACTCGCACCGTCGAGGCCTGGAATACGAAGTATACGGCGATCCTGGACGCTACCGGCAAATATGCGGCCGTCACGCTGCGCCAATACAGGAGCTTCGGTAAACGGATGGTCCAGCTTCTGGGCCCGCAAATGCTACTCGCCCGAGTCAATGCACTGAAGATCCAGGAGGTCCTGGAAACCACTGCGGTTACGGAAGGCAAGGCGCGCACCGCGCAAGCGCTGCGCAACTTCATGCGCGACAGCTTTCGGGAGGCGCGGGTTCAGGGCTGGTACACGGCCGAAAATCCGGTCATGGACAGCAAGCTCTCGGTAAAAGTCACCGTGCAGCGGTCTCGCTTGTCCTTCGAGACCTTTATGCAGGCGTACGAGCGCGCCAAGCTCATTTGGCTGAAGAACGCCATGGCCCTCGCGCTGGTGAGCGGACAGCGGCGCGAGGACATCGCATTGGCGAAGTTCGCCGATTTCCGGGATGGCGGATGGTATTGCGAGCAGCAGTCCGAGAAGTCCGCCGACCCGCACCGGATATTCATCCCGGCCGAGCTCAGACTGAAGGTTTTTGGAATGAGTCTCGGCGATGTGGTCAGCCAGTGCCGGCACAGCGGTGTGCTCAGCAAATTCCTCATTCACCAGACCGTGAACCGCGGCAATAGCCCAGCCGGCCGGCCGATCTTTGTGGATACGATCTCCAAGCGCTTCGCCGATGTGATCGGCTCGCTGGGGCTGGACTGGGGCGATAAGGATCCCCCGACCTTCCACGAGATTCGCAGCCTCTCAGAGCGGCTGTATTCCGACCAGGGTGGCGTGAACACCCAGGAGCTACTGGGTCACAACGACCCGGAGACCACCGCCGGCTACCACGATCCTCGGGGGTCCGAATGGGTCCGGATCAAGGTCACTGTATGAGTGCCGGATTGTGGAGAAATAGTGGAGGGATTGTGGAGACGATCTTAAATTCGGCCGCGATTTGCGAGCGGCATATGCTCCCCAGGCAGACGAACAAAACTCTCATTTCGTCTCCACAATCAATGGGTTATGGCGCTTTTGGGCCGTCTGGAAACGTCTCAAAACGTATCAACGCAAACGATAAGAATCAATCATATGCGCCTGTATATCGGAGACGTGCATGAGCCGCCAGCTCCAGGTCACCAAGACCCTCCTGGGACGAATACCTGGCCCGGGTCTGGCTGGGCACTACTCAGAGCAGCCACAACGCGCTGGGCAAGTCCATTCCGGAAGCCCTCAAGGCGCTGGAGGCGTATCTGCCGAAGGTGGGGCTGACGCCATGAGCTGCGAAGCAGGGCAAGAAATCACCCCTCTATACTCCGACTGCGACGCTTCTCACATAGCTGCACAGGGAGTCCGTAATGAGCACATTGATCTGGCTTGGAACGTTCGCAGTGCTAACGATAGCAGTTGCTGCAGTCATAAATCTGCTGCGCCGTCCAACACCGCACGAAACACTCTGGAAGGTCTGGTTTGCCTGGCACCCCGTATTACTCGAAGGCGGCAGGAGGGTGTGGCTGAGGCGCATTCAATGGCGGTGGTTCAACGATGCGCTGTGGTATCGGGAGATCCCCGACATGAGCGAGTACTGATGCGGCGCAGCCTTCAATTTGTTGCAGTCATCCTCGCAGGCTTCGCCATGGGCTTTCTCCTGGTATCAGCGTACCGCTGTGGAAGCAATTGGATTCAGGGCGGCTCAGCCGACCCTCGCTGCGTATACGGCTGGAAAGGATATGCCGAGATCCATCAGTTGGACTTTCCCCACGGGGATCGCGTGTCTTGTGAGTACCGGCCGGAGCTCAAGCCATGAGCACAGAACTTACGCCGGCTCAAACCCGCGTCTTGGGTTACATCCGAGCCTACATCGTGGCGAATGACTATTCGCCCACACGTGCCGAGATCGCGACTGCGATGGGCTATCGCTCTGCCAATGCGGCTCATGATCATCTGCAAGCCCTTCAGCGCAAGGGCCACATCAAATTGATACCGGATGTCGCACGCGGTATTCGCCTGGCCGCGATGCCCACTGAGCAGATGAGCATGATGGACGTACTGGCCGACACCGTGCAGCCATTGCATCGGCCCACCCTACACGTGAGGAAAGTCTAATGGCGTCACCACGGAGCAAGCTCGAAGGTCGACGCTTTCACATGCTCACGGTAATCGCATGGGCAGAGTGGCGCCCCTATATAGGCGGTCGTGAAAGCGCTTGGCACTGTCGATGCGACTGCGGCAAGCAAACGATCACGCCTCAAAAAAATCTCGTAAGCGGTAAAACGAAGTCCTGCGGATGCATCATCGGTCAGCACAAGCGCACACATGGTGCAACCGTGGGTGGGAAATCATCGCCCGAATTCATGGCCTGGGTGGCGATGCATCAGCGCTGCGAGAATCCAAAGGTAAAGGCGTACAAGGATTACGGCGGTCGCGGTATTCGAGTGTGTGAACGCTGGGGCGCCTTCGAGAACTTCATCGCCGACATGGGGCAGCGGCCCTCGCCGAGTCATTCCATTGACAGACGCGACAACGATGGCAATTACGAGCCGTCCAACTGTCGCTGGGCGACGCGGGTCATCCAGAGCAACAACCGCCGCAGCAGTCGCACTCTCACGAATAACGGCGAGACGCTGACCTACGCACAATGGGAGACCAGGGTTGGATTGAAGCCCGGGACCATATGCCAGCGAATCCGATATCGCTGGCCAGAAGACCGATTGCTTCTACCGCCCCGGGCGTATCGCCGCGGGCGTCGAGCGGGTCAAAGCCTTGGAGCACTCCAGTGATCTGGTTCCTCGCCTGGCTCGCGTGGATGATTTTCATACTGCGGATGTTTCACGTGTTGAATCCGCGCGATGATCAGTAATGGCCGAAGAGTATCCGCAATGAAGCCATTTTTACACGCCCGACTGTCGGTCAAGGCTCACGGGGGGACCGTGGATGATTATCTGCCGATCCATGAGTTCTTTGACTCCAGCAAGATCGCAGTTGCCGACGTGCGACACAGAGCCATGCTGCACAGTGCCTGGGGCATCTACCTGCTCGAAAAGATCTTCGGCAATCGGATAACGAATTCAGATGGGAAGGAGGTTTCCGTTCGAGACCTCGGTGAGGAGCACGTCCTGCAGGATCTCGGGTTCATCCCGACGATGCAGGACTGGCTTGAAAAGATGCCCATTGAGGGCTGGATGAGCGGCACACGCAAAAGAACACGGGTCGTCACTTTCACAGGAGCTGATTAATGAGTATTGCAGCATCGTTGAGCGAGCTTTCAGTCAAGCGTCAGGAGATCGAGAAAGCAGCGCAGGAGCAGGCCAAGGCGATTCTGGCGCCGGGACTGAAGACATTCATGGACGAGCATCCCGACGTCAAGGCTATTGGGTGGACTCAGTACACGCCCTACTTCAACGACGGTGAGGAATGCGTTTTCGGTGTGAATGACCTGCACGCATCCCTCGTCGATGAGCGAGACGATGAAGTGGGCGGCGACGGTTGGGAGTATCTCTACGGCAAGACGACAAAAGGGTTTTCGCAGAAGTCATGGGATGACCTGCTCGAACTTCAGAAGGCTCTGAGCGGAGCCGAGCCAGATTTGAAAGCAGCGTTTGGTGATCACGTTCGCGTCATCGTCACGAACGAGGGGATTGACGTCGAAGAGTATTCGCACGACTGAGGTCAACACGCTGAGAGAGCATACCTATGAATAGAACAATACTTTCGACTGCAGCAATCCTTGGCGCCGCGATGGCCGGCATGGGCCAGTCCGCTGAAGTCGTTCCACGCCCCACGCTGGGCGACTGGATGGTCCGCAATAACCGGCGCCGTGTGCCGAAGGTGAAGCCTCCTATCAAGAGTCTCCTCAACAAGCGGCTGCAGCGCGCCACCGGGCCCGGCTCCTACAACGAGGAGCAGGAGATGAAGGCGCTCATAGTCGCCGGAAAGAACCGTGAAGCCGCGGCGTACTACGAGCGCTGTCTGGCTATCAACTACCGGGCCGGGAAGCCTGAGATGCGCTGGGGTTCGCTCTGGTACGCCGTCTATCAGGCGCGCAAGGCGGCAGCATGAGCGAAGGTTACGCATTCAACGCCTGGTACATCTGCAAGGTAGGCCCGCGTGAGGCGGTTTTCGGCGGGGGCTTCACTCCGGTTAGAGCGTGGATGGAGTGGCAGGAGAAGAAGCGATGAACGACCGAACACTCACTACTGAGCAGGTAGCCGAGAACCGCTACGTCAATCGAGTGGTCCGGCTGTTGGGCTTCGAGCCTCCCGTCCCACCGCAGTATCGGGAGTACATCCTGACACACAAGCGGCTGGGGTACGTGCCGGAGGCGTGTGCAAAAGCGGTCAGCCGCCTGATCCGGGCAAACGAGGCAGTCTAGATGAACACTTCCACGGTTGATCTAGAGGGCCGCAAAGCGCGGTGTGCGTACCACGGCAAAAGCACGTCGCCACGCGGCAGCTACGGCGGTGGCAACGAATGCAATTATGGGCAGAGCAGCCACAAGGTTTGCACATGCGAACAGCCATCATCGAAGGACTTGCCGTTCTTCGAGTTCTGCGGCCCCGGATCGCGTGAGGCAGACGAACTCTGCAAACATTGCGGCTATCACAAAGTGGCGCATGAGAAAGATCCGCGTGAGCTTCGCGGCACGCACGTCTGTAGCCACTTCGAGCCGAAGGGCGACCGTGGATTCGACAAGTTCTACTGTGGCTGCCATGGGTGGGACTGATATGAACACTGCAGATGAGAAGGTCGAGCCACGCTACGCGAACTGTCCGACGTGCAAAAAGCGCTTGTTGCTGCTTCCGCAATTCGATGGCTTCGCGCGACCTATGCGTGACAAGCCGCATCGTTTCCCGCCGCACTCAGGAAATAAGTGGGGCCGGGCGTGTCTTCAATCTGACGAGTTAGTTCAATGACCCACGAGGCAGTCTCATCGGAAGAGAACGACGTGCTACCGGCAGTCTTGGACGCATGCTGCGGTCCGCGCCTATTCTGGTTCGATCGGAAGGACGCACGAGCTCTGTTCATCGACAGGCGGCGCGAGACCCATGCTATCGACGTGGGTACGCCTGGCACAGTGGGACGCAGCCCGATCGTCGTGAACCCGGATCAGATTGCCGACTTCACCGACATGCCGTTCGCGGACGAATCCTTTCACTTGGTGGTGTTCGATCCGCCGCACGTTGAGCGCAAAGAGGCCCGCGGCATCCTCACCCGAAAGTACGGGCACCTGACTGGCGACTGGCGCGAGATGCTCCGCATGGGCTTCGCCGAATGCTTCAGGGTGCTGAAGCCTCATGGAACACTCGTATTCAAGTGGGCCGAGTCGCAGTTCCGGGTTCAAGACATCCTGGCCCTGACGCCTCAAAAGCCCCTATTCGGCCATCACACCGGGAAGAACACTCACTGGTGCGTCTTCATGAAGGAGTCTCCGTGACGGACGAGCAACGCGCTTATTTAGCCGGCATTGCCGTAGGTCTGCTGGTTGCCTTTGTTATTTGGGGGATCACGCGATGACCGACAGCTCACAAAAACCAACGCTCACCTCAAATGATGAAGTCTACTACGCGATGCTGCGTGCAGCGTGGGCCTGCGAAGACTGCAACGGGCAAGGTCACAACTTCGTCCCCGGCGCATGCAAGA
>Ga0207711_10000963_pt1 | contig 27544 bp, 22 predicted proteins | sample KBSS34metaG_FD_184401 | JGI IMG/M metagenome (GOLD analysis project Ga0207711, IMG submission 184401) | Switchgrass rhizosphere microbial communities from Kellogg Biological Station, Michigan, USA - KBS S3-4 metaG (SPAdes) (version 2) | ecosystem: Host-associated > Plants > Roots > Rhizosphere... | reverse complement strand
TCGTGTAGACCAGCGTGTCGCCCGGCTCGACGGTGCCCGCGCTCGCACTCTTCACGATCTGCAGCTGCGCCACGCCGACAGGCGGCGCCGTCGCGATCACCGCGCAACTCGGCGGTGTCGGCGCAGCGGTGCAATCGGCAGGTGCCGAACCGGTCGCGTAGGCGACGTTCGCGATCGAGGTCACGCCGGCCGCCAGCGGATTGGCGACCGTCGTCACGACCGTCAGCGCCAAGCTGCCGTTCGCAGGCACGGTGAGGTTCGTCCAGCTCACGACACCGCCCGCGTACGCACCGCCGTTGCTCGCCGACACGAACACGACGTTCGGATCGATCGGATCGGTGAGGCCGAGCGTCGCATCGCCGCCGCCGGTGTTGCTCAGCGTGATGGTGTACGTCAGCGCTTCGCCGGGTGCCGCCAGATTGTCGCCGTTCGCATCGGCAACGGTCTTGACGATCGTCACCGCACCGGCGGTCACCGGAATGCTCGCGCAGTTCGACGGCGTCGGAACCGCCGAGCAATTCGGCGCCGTGCCGCCCGTCGCGTACGCATAGTTGCCGATCGTCGTCACGCCCGGCGGGATCGGGTTCACCACCGTCACGCCGACCGTCAGCACGAGGCTGCTGTTGGCCGGAATCGTGAGGTTGGACCAGGTCACCGTGTTGCCCGCGAGCACACCGCCGTTGCTGGCGGAGTCGAACACGAGATTCGGATCGAGCGGATCGGTCACCCCGTAACCCGTCACGTCGCCGCCGCCCGAGTTGCTCAGCGTGATCGTGTAGGTCAGCGGCTCGCCCGGCTCGGCGCTGCCGCCGTGCGTCGCGTCCTGCACGGTCTTGGTGATCGTGATCGTGCCCGGCGGCACCGCCGTGGTCAGCACGCTGCAGTTCGCCGGCACCGGCAGCGCCGTGCAATCAGGCGCCGTTGAACCCGTGGCGTACGCGGCGTTGGTGATCGACGCCGTGCCCGATGGGATGGGATTGGCGACCGTGACCACGACCGTCAGCTCGAGGCTTCCACCGGCCGGCACCGTGAGACCGGACCACGTCACCGTACCGCCGGCGAACGTCCCGCCGTTGTCGGCGGTGACGAACGTGACGTTCGGATCGAGCGGATCGGTCACGCCGTAGTCGGTTTCGTCGACCGTGCCGGCATTGGTCAGCGTGATCGTGTAGGTCAGCGTCTCGCCCGGATCGGCAAGGCCGTTGCCGTTCGCGTCGGACACCGTCTTGACGATCGCGACCGACGGCGCACCGTTGCAGGTTGCCGCCGAGCCCGACGCGCCACCACTGAGCGATGCGGTGTTGCGCAGACCGTTCGACGGCGTCGTGCAATCGTTCGCCGTCGCAGCGTCGGTCAGCGTGAACGTCACCGTGTAGGTGTAGGTCTCGCTGCCGCCGCCTGCGATCGTTTCGCCGGTGACGATCGTGCCGCCGCTGGCCGTCAGCGTGCCGAGCGTCGTCGCCAGCGGATCGCTGCCGCCGTGCGTGATTGCGCTGACGGCATCGACCGTCGCACCGGCATAGGCGAACGCGTCGGCGAGGTTGTACGTGCCGACTGCCGCGCCCGCGTTGCTCGCGGTCACCGTGTACGTGAGGGTGTACTGGTTCGGCACGCCGGTCGGCACCGGACCGACCGCATCCTTGGCGATCGTGACGCTGGGGACATCCGAACAGGTGCCGACCGCGCCACTCGAGCTGCCGCCGAGCGAAGCGTGGTTCACCAGGCCGCCGGCCGCCGCACAGGAGCCGACCGCGGTGGCATCGCTGATCGTGAACGTGACGACATAGGTGTACGTCTCGTTCGCGCCCGCCGCTATCGTCTCGCCGGTCACGATGTTGCCGCCGGTTGCCGTCAGCGTGCCGAGCGGCGTGCCGAGCGGATCGGTGCCGCCGTGCTGCACGGCGCCGACGCTGACACCGCTGACGCCCGGGAAGGTGAAGGCGTCGTCGAGGTCGTACGTGCCGCTCAGCGAACCGTTGTTCTGCACCGTGACCAGGTACGTCAGCGCGTACTCGTTCGGGTTGCCGGTCGGCGCCGGACCGCTGGCGGTCTTGCCGATCACGACCGCCGCCGCGCCCGTGCACGTCGTCGACTGGCCGGAGACCGAACCGCCGAGCGCCGCGCTGTTGCGCAAGCCGCCGGTCGGCGCCGTGCAGTCCTCGGCGACCGCCGCATCGGTGACCGTGTACGTCACCGCGTAGACCCACGTCTGCGCACCGCCCGCACTGATCGATTCGCCCGAGACGATCACGCCGCCGTCCGGCGGACCGAACGCGCCGAGGGTGCCGTCCTGCGGATCGCCGCTCGACGAGCTGTAGACCGGTGCGCCGATCGTGCCGATCGTCGCGCCGTTGAACGTCAGCACGTCGGAGAGATCGTAGCTGCCGGGCAGCGAACCGGTGTTGGAGACGTTGACCGTGTACGTCAGCGTGAACTCGTTCGGCGTGCCGGTCGGAACCGGTGCCGAAGCGCTCTTCTGGATGTTCACGCTCGCCGTGCCCGTGCAGGTCTGTGCCGCCGGCGCACCCGCCGCCGCGCCGCCGAGCGCTGCGCTGTTGCGCAGGCCGTGGACGGGATTGGCGCAATCGGACGCGATGGTGCCGTCGTCGATCGTGTAGGTCACCGTGTACGTCCACGTCTCGCGGCCGCCGGCCCTCAGGTCTTCGTTGGTCACGATCGTGCCGCCGTTCGGCGCGACGAACGATCCCAACGTGCCCGTGCGCGTGTCGCCGGTAGTGCTCGCATAGACCGGCGCGCTGATCGCGGTGACCGTCGCACCGTTGAATGCCAGCGTGTCGGCGAGATCGTAGTGACCCACGCTGCCGCCGCCGTTGGTGACGGTCGCGGTGTAGGTCAGCGTGAACTCGTTCGGCGTGCCGTTCGGCGTCGGCGTGCCGGCGCTCTTGGCGATCGAGATTGCCGGTGCCGTCGCGATCAGGCTGCAGTTCGACGCACGCGGCAACACCGTGCAATCGGGCGGCGTATCGCCTGCGAGGTACGCAACGTTGCTGATGGACGCGACCCCTGTGAGCGGATTGGCCACGGTCACCACGACCGTCAGCGAGACGGTGCTACCGACCGGAACCGTCAAACCGGTCCAGTTGACGACGCCACCGCTGGCGACACCCCCGTTGCTCGCCGAGACGAACGCGACGTTCGCATCGAGCGGATCGGTGATGTCGATGTTCGAGACTGCACTGCCGCCAGTGTTGGCGAGCACGATCGTGTAGGTCAGCTGTTCGCCCGGCTCGGCGATGCCGTTGCCGGAGGCGTCGGCGACCGTCTTGATGATCGTCACCGTACCCGGCGTCGGCAGCACGGCGCACTGCGCGCCCGGACAGGCCGGAACCGCCGTGCCCGTCTGATAGGCGACGTTGCTGATCTGCGCGATGCCACTCGTGAGCGGATCAGCGACCGTCGCGACGACGGTCAGCGTCAGGCTGTTGGCCGCCGGCACGATCAGGTCGGTCCACGTCACGACGCCGCCGGCTTCCGTGCCACCGTTGTCGGCCGATACGAACACGAGGTTCGGATCGAGCGGATCGGTCACGCCGTAGCTTGCGACATCGCTGCCGCCGGTGTTCGTCAGCACGATCGTGTAGCTCAGCGACTCGCCGGGTTCGGCGATGCCGTTGCCGTTCGCGTCGATGACCGACTTGGTCAACGTCACCGAACCCGGCGTCGGCAGCACGGCGCACTGCAGACCGGCCGAGGCGCACGAAGGCGGCGTCGTACCGGTCTGATAGGCGACGTTCGCGATCTGCGTGACGCCCGCCGTCAGCGGTGTGCGCACCATCGTGACCACATGCAGCACGACGTTGCCGCCGGCCGGTACCGTCAGGCCGCCCCACGTCACGACGCCCGCGGAGAACGTGCCGCCGTTGTCGGCCGAGACGAACGTGGTATTCGCGTCGATCGGATCGCTGACGCCGAAGCCGGTCGCGTCGGTGCCGCCGGCATTGGCGAGCACGATCGTGTACGTCAGCGTCTCGCCCGGCTCGGCGACGCCGTTGCCGTTCGCGTCGGCGACCGACTTGGCGATCGCAACGCTCGCTGCGGACGCGGTCGTGGTCGCGGCCGTGCAAGGCGGTGCTGCATTGCCCGGCGCGCCGCAGGTGCCGCCGGCCGTCGGCGTTGCCGTGGCCGTATTGGTGATGCTGGTCGGTGCCGGTGTGGCGACCGTGCCGGTGATGAGGAACGTGACCGCCGTGCCCGGCGGGAACGTGGGGATCGTCTCGTTGATCGCGCCGGTGCCGTTCGCGTTCGCGCACACGGCGCCTGCGTCCGGCAGGCACGTCCATGCCGACGACACGATGCCGGCCGGCAGCGGATCGCTGACCTGCGTGCCGTCCGCATCGACGCTGCCCGTGTTCGTCACGGTCACGGTCCAGCTCAACGTGCCGCCTGCGCTGTAAGAGGCGTCATCGGCGATCTTCGTGATCGAGACCTGCGGCGCCGAGGCGTTGCTCACCACGGCCGTGCACGGCGGCGCCGTGTTGCCCGGCAGACACACGCCGCTCGCCGGCATCACGCTCGCCGTGTTGTTGATGCTCGCGGGCGGCGTGGCGGAGACGGTCGCGATGATCGTATAGACGACACTGCCGCCCGACGGGAACGTCGCGATCGTCTCGTTGACGTCGCCGGTACCGGACGTCGCCGGGCACACGGCACCGCCGCTCGCCACGCAAGTCCAGCTGGCCGAATCGATACCGGCCGGCATCGTGTCGCTCACGAGCGTGCCGGGCGCATCGGCGCTGCCGGCGTTCGTCACCGTCACGGTGTAGGTCACCGTGCCGCCCGGCGTCACCGCGCCGGTCGTGTCGGACGTCTTCGTCACGCTGATCTGCGGTACCGCGCCGCCGCTCGTCTCGGCGTCGCACGGTGCCGGCGTGTTGCCCGGGGTGCAGATGCCGCCCGCCGGCGGGTTCGCCGTCGCGATATTGGTGACGGTCTGTGGCGGGTTCGCGTCGATCGTCGCCGTGATCGTATACGTCACGAAGCTGCCCGGCGGGAACGACGTCAGCGTGTCGCTGATCGCGCCGGTGCCGCTCGCCGCGCAGACGGCGCCTGCGTTCGCCGCGCAGATCCACGTCTGCGCAGAGATGCCGGCCGGCATCGGATCGTCGACCGTGGTGCCGTCGGCGGGCGCTGCGCCCGTGTTCGTCACCGTCACCGTGTACGTCACGGTACCGCCCGGCGTCAGCGCGGTCGTGTCGGCCGTCTTGGTGATGCTGATCTGCGCGTTCGAAGTGACGTTCGCCGTCGCCACGCACGGTCCGGGCGTGTTGCCCGGGGTGCAGACCGTGGTCGGATCGGTCGGCGTCACGGTCACCGTGTTGCTCACGATCGCCGGCGGTGCCGCATCGACGATCGCCGTCACCGTGTAGGTCACGAAGCCACCCGCCGGGAACGTCGCGATGACGTCGCTGATCGAGCCGGTGCCCGACGCGGTCGTGCAGGCCGCACCCGCGCTGGCAGCGCAGGTCCACGTCTGGCTGGCGATGCCGGCCGCCATCGGATCGTCGACCGGCGTGCCGTCGGCCGGCACGACACCGGTATTCGACACCACGACCGTGTACGTGATCGTGCCGCCCGGCGTCACCGTCGTGGTGTTCGCGGTCTTGCTCACGCCGATCTGCGGCACCGGCGGCAGGCTGGCCGTCGCCGAGCACGGAGCCGGCGTATTGGCCGGCGAGCACGCGCCGTTCTGCGGCGTCGCCGTCGCGGTGTTGTTGATGTTCGCCGGCGGCGTCAGGCTGACCGTCGCCGTCACCGTGTAGACGATGGAACCGCCGGACGGAAGCGTCGGCACCGTCTGCGAGATCGCACCGGTACCCGATGCCGCCGGACACACGCCACCACCGGCGCCGACGCAGGTCCACGTCTGCGCGGTGATGCCGTTCGGCAGCGGATCGGTGATCAGCGTGTTGGTGGCGGCGACCGGGCCCGTGTTCGCCACGGTGATCGTGTAGTGCACCGTGTCGCCCGGAACGACGGTCGTCGCGTCGACGGTCTTGGTGATGTGCACCAGCGGCTGGATCGTCGTCGTCGCCGTGCTCGTGTTGTTGCCCGGCGTCGGATCGGTCGTGCCGCTCGGCGGCGAGACGGTCGCCGTGTTGGCGATCGACGCGTTCACCGAGGACGAGGTCGTGCCATTGATCGTGACGACGACCGAGCTGTTCGGCGGCATCGTTGCGATCGTGCCGCTGACGGTGTTGCCGGCGACGGTGACCGAACCCGGACACACCGCGCCGCCCGCGGCGCTGCCGCAGCTCGCGGTGACGCCGGTGATCGATGCCGGCATGACGTCGTTGAACGTGGTGCCGTTGGCGGCCGAGGGACCGGCGTTGCGGATCGTCAGCGTGTAGCTGATCGGCGCACCCGGGATCACGTTCGCCGGGCCAGCCTTGACGATCGACACGTTGGCCGTCGCGTTCGCCGTATCGCTGTCGCTCGCGGTTCCGGTCGCGCCGCTCGGCCCGTCCGTCGCGGTGACGGTGTTGACCAGCGGGCTCGTCGTCAGCGTCGAGGCGAACGACACCGGCACCGTGAACGTCAGCGTGTTCGCCACGCCGGTCGGAATCGTCGCGTTCGTCGCACCGAAGCTCGACTGGCCCGAGCCGCCCGTGACCGTGCCGCAGGTCGCCGTGCCGGCCGGCGTGCAAGTGACGGTGCCGGAGAGCGTGACACCCGACGGCAACGCGTCGGCAACGGTGAGCTGCGTCGCGTTCGCGCCGCCGGTGTTCTTCACCGTCACCGTGTAGGTGGCCGTGCCGCCCGGCGTGTAGGTCGTGCTGCCGTCATCCTTCGTCAGCGCCAGCACCACGCCCGGAACCACCGTGTCGGTGTCGGTCGCGCTGTTGTTGCCCTGGGTCGGGTCGGTCACGATGCCTGGCGGCGTCACCGTCGCGGTGTTGGCGATCGTGCCGCCGGCGAAGTTCGGTGCGACCTGTGCCGTCACCGTGTAGGTGACCGTGCTGCCGACGTTGATGTTGATCGTGTCGCTGATCGCGCCGCTGCCCGAAGGCGCGCCGCAACTGGCGCCGGCCGTCGCGCTGCACGTCCAGTTGGTGAACGTCATGCCGCTCGGCTGCGCATCGGCCACCGTCGCGCCGATCACGTTGTTCGGACCGGCGTTGCTGACGGTGACCGTGTACGTCGTCGACGTGCCGGTCGCGACGGTGGTCACGCCGTCGGTCTTCGTGATCGCGAGGTCGGCCGTGCCGGTTGCCTGCAGCGTCGCCGTCGCCGGCGCGCTGTTGCTGACGCCTTGCAGCGATGTGAGTGCGCCGGCCGGAATCGTATTGATCAAGTTGCCCGCGGCCGTACCGACGACATTGACCTTCAGCGTGCAGGTCGAATTGACGTTGATGTTGGCGTTCGACAAGGACACGGTCGATGCACCGGCCACGGCCGAGATCACTCCGCTCGAACAGCCGGCGCCGGTGAACGACGCGGCCGGCGTGGCCGCGACCGTCATGCCGAGCGGCAACGTGTCGGTCAATGCCACTTGCGACATCGAGATGTTGGAAGGATTGGTATTGATGAAATTGATCGCGAGCTGGCTGGTAGTGCCGACAGGAACCGTGGCCGGCGTGAACGTCTTGTTGACCGTGACGTTCGCGCTGTTGACGGTCAGGGTTGCGGTAGCCTGCCCGGCGAGATAGCCACCGGTACCGCTCGGCGTCGTGCTGTTCGTCACGCCCTGGTCGGTGGTGGCGGTGTTCGCAGCGATGGTGTTGGTCAAGATGCCGGCCGGCGTGCCGAGCGGCACGCTGACGTTGACGGTGATCGTGCAGGCCGCTCCGACATCGAGGTTGATGCCGGAGAACGAGATCGTCGAACCGCCCGCGGGCGCCGTGACGGTCGATCCGGCATTGCACGTCGTCGCCAGCGCGGACGGCGTCGCGATGACCATGCCTGCCGGCAAGGTGTCGCTGTCCGCGATGCCCGTCAGCGGATTGCCGCCGAGGTCACCGGTCGCCTTTCGGTGCGTGACGGTCAGCGTCAGCGCTGACGTACCGCCCGGGCTCACCGTGATGGGGGAGAACGATTTTTGGAGAAGCAGCGGCGTGTAGATCGCAATCGGGAAGGTGATCGGCGCGGTATTGCTGCCCGCGCTGGTGATGAGCGCACCGGCAGGAATCGTGTTGGTGTGGGTGCCGAGAGCAGCCGCCGTCAACGGAACATACAGACCCGCCGTGACCGTACAGGCCCCCGGCGTCGTTCCGTCGGAGGCCGGGATCGTGCCGCCCGCGAGCGAGATGACCGTGCCGCCGACCGGCGCGGTGACCGAGCCGCCGACGCAGGTCGTCGCCGGCGGCGTGCCGGCGTCGATGATGAAGCCGGCGCCCATCGTGGACAAATCATCGGTGAGCGACGTCACCGTGATCGGCGACAGCGTCGTGTTGTTGAGCGTGATCGTCACCGAGTGCGTCGAGCCGGCGTAGGTCAGCAGATTGCCCGCGTAGTTCTGGTTGCTGATGACCTTGTTCGAACCGAACAGCGGGTCGTTCGGAAGCACTTTGACGACGCCCGATGCTGCCGGGTAGGCGACGCCGCCGAAACTGCCGGCGGGAATCGTGTTGGTCAGATTGACGGCGGCGGTGCGGTTCGTCGTGACGACGACATCGAACGTGACCGTGCACGTGATCGAAGCGGACGCATTCGGCGCCACCGATGCCAAGGAGCCCCCCGAGAGCTGCACGCTGCTCGATCCCGCCACGGCGGTCACGGTGCCGCCGCAGGTCGTGGACGCATTCGGTACGGGCGCCACCGTCATCGTGTCGTTCGCATTGCTCGGCAGCGCGTCGGTAAACGTGATCGGCGACAGCGTCGAATAGTTGAAGTTGTTGATCGTCAGCGTCACCGTCGAAATGCCGCCGCTGATGACGGACGTCGGCGAAAACGCCTTGTCGATGCGCGCGCCGGTCTGCACGTTGATATTGGACGTGAACGGGTTGGCGTTCGTGATGCCCTGGTCGTCGGTGATCGAACTCGCGACGACATTGATCGCGGCCGAGCTATAGAAGAGAACGTTCGGCTGCGCGGCGATGATGTCGAACTTGATCGTGCAGGTGCCGCTGGCCGGAATCGTGCCGCCCGACAGCGTGAGGCCGGTTCCGCTGACGTTGACGGTGCCGCTTCCGCAGGTCGTGCTCGTGTTGGCCGGGGAGGCGAACGCCAGAGTGGGTTGCGCCAGCGTCAAAGGCAACGCGACGTTCGTCAGCGGGAACGTGTTCGAGTTGGTGAGCGTCAGCGTGATCGTTTCGGGTCCGCCGTTGCCTTTCAGGCGGCCTCCAAACGGTGCCGTGAACGCACCGGCCCAGGTTCCGGTAATCGGCTGCAGGGCCAGCACGGCGAGCGTCGCCGAGGCCGCGGAGCCATTGCTGCCCTGCGAGCTCGTCACCGCACCCGCGGCAATCGTGTTCGTGTAGTTGCCGAGCGCGGCAGCCGTGACCGTGACGGTGACCGTGCACGATCCGGCGTTGGCGGGAATCGTGCCGCCGCTGAGCGCAACGCTGCCGGAGCCGACCGCTGCCGTCACCGTGCCTCCGCAGGTGGTGGCAGCATTGTTCGGCGACGCGATGACGAGCCCGGACGGGAACGTGTCGGTGAACGCCGCTGCGGTCGCTGCGACCGTACCGGTGTTGCCGAGGGTGATCGTCAGCGTCGACGTGCCGCCCACCGTCATCGACGACGGCGAGAAGGTCTTGTTGACCGTGACGGCGGCCTGCGCGGCAGGCGCTGCGAGCACGAACGCGGCCAGAAGGTATCGGCCAAGCCAATGGCGTGCACCGCGGCCCCGTGGAGGATTCGCATGGCGGTCGTCGCGACCTGCCGACGATGCCCAAGAAACCGACGTCTCGAGCTTCGGACCGTCTGCGGCCCCTGTTCTCTCGCGCATGCGCATGCACTCACCCCTTCGAAAGTTTCGGACCGCAACGGCCCGTGGCGGTGCCGAAGCACCACCTTGAAAAAATCTGTCTTACCCCTGGACGCAGTGAGCTTCCGCCGCGGGCAGGCCGACAACGCAACACCCCACATCGCTTCAGCGCGCGGCGGTTCGCGCAGAAGTGTCAATCGTAGAAAAAAATAACATAGTCAATTTGTGAAAAAGAAGAAGGGTAAACTTAAGTTCATCGTAAAGACGTCTGCACAATCGGCAGTACGCTGTCGATTCCTCGCATTCACTCACGCAGGTCGCTTTTACTCATCAATACTCACGAATTCTCACGCTCAATCACGCCAACTCACGTTGACTCACGCGCTCGCGATCGATGCTCGGACTGGCTGATGCGAAGACAACCTTCCGTCGCGACTCCATCCGCACAGGAACGCGCTGGACGACGGCACGCCCTTGGAGGCCGACCTCGATCGTCCCGGCAGCTTCGTCGGCTGATCGGCGCAGTGGATTGAAGGCCGGCGCCGAAGACGTCTGCGTCGCTGCGATTCCTACGGCTCGCACCCTTCGATCAACCGCGCCGCGATCTCCGGTTCGTCGAGCATCGGCCGGTACATCCACACCATCTGCAGGTCGAACGCGAAGTGCAGCACGATGGGAAGCAGCAGCCCGCCGGAGAGAAGCGCAATCGCGCCGAGGATCGATCCGGCCAACGTCGTTCTGACGATGCCGGCGATGCCTTGGTAGGCGTGCGCGAATCCGAAGAACAGCGAGGCCATGAGCCACGCGGCCACCGTGCCGAACGGCATCGCCGCCGCGAGCGAACCCGAAAAGTAGTGCGGCACGAATCCGCGATAGAGGATCTCTTCGCACACGCCCGCCGCAAGGCTCACGAGTATCCACCAGCGACGTTCGCGCATCGTCACGGGAAGCGCGAATCGGAGCGGCTGCAGCGCCTTGGCGATCTTCAGACGCACCCCCTGGCTCATCGCAGCCTTCAGTCCCTGCCCGAGCGTGAGGCACGCATAAGCCGCGGCCAATGCAGCCGCGCCGAGGAACAGGGCGGGATGCGCGCTGCGCCACGACGCGACCGACTCGCGACCTGCCGGCAGGAACAGGTCCGCCGGATAGGCCAGCACGACCGCCACGAGGGCGAGCGCGCACAAGACGACGATGTTGATGCGATACCACGCCGTGCGGCGATCGGAATTCGTGAACTGCTTCAACCGGCGGTCGTAGCGCGCCTCGAGGATCGGGACGGCCACGAGCAGCGAGATCGCGAACAGGTGCTGGATCCAGGAGACGAGAGGCATGATGTCGGCGCTAATATGTGAATGTGAATTTACATTCGCATAGTTCCAGGGCATTGTCTAGACTTGCCGCATGACCTCCGACAAGCCTCACCAGCAGGAACGCAGTCGCGCAACGGCGCAACGCCTCCTCGCCGCGACGATCCGCGTCATCGCGGACGCGGGCCTGGAGGCGGCCACCGTGCCGAAGATCGCCGCGCTCGCCAAGGTTGCGCCCGCCAGCGTGTATCGCCGCTACCAGGACAAGGACGCGCTCATCCGCGCGGCCTTTCTGCACGCGTTGGAGCAGAGCAACGCGAACAATCGCGTGCGTCTGAAGGAAGCCTTGCTGAGGCCGACGCTCGAAGCGACGGCGTTGCAACTGATGAAGGTGCTGTTCGGGCAATACCAGCGGCATCCGCTGCTGATCCGGTCTCTCTCGCGCTACCTCGATTCGACCGACGACCGCGATTTCGCCCGCCGCGCCCGTTCGATCATGGCGGCGAACGTGGACGAAGTCGTCGCGATACTGCTGCATCATCGCGACGAGATCGCACGAGCGGACCCCGAACGCGCGCTCCGCTTCGCGCTGCTCGATGCGATGTGTTCGATCGAGGCGTTCGCGCTCGACGCGAACTCGCTGTGGCACAGCTTTCGCGGATTTTCTGCCGATGTGCTGGCGACGGAACTCGCAGCCGGATTCGTCGCCTATCTCTCCCGCACGGCCGAACCCCGGCGGCCCAAACGATCGAGAACGAAACGCTGAAGCCGGCGCCGTCGGATGGGCTCGCATGGGCGCGCTCGACGCGTGCCATCGACCGCATGCTCGATTCAGGGGCCATCTGGTCCATTGTGATCAAGTCTTTCCGCTTGCGATGACCCATGGCCATTGGGCGGGCCAACTGGGCGCGCGGATCGGCTTGTGTCGATACGCCGTGAATCGCGCATCTGTCCGAGCCGCCCTTCTAAGCCCCTCGCTTGGCTACCTTCGCGTTCCTCAGCATCCGATCGATCCGGTTGCGCGCGTACGCGTAGGTCTCGCCTGAAATCGTCTCCAATAGCGGAGTGATCTCGCCCTCGAACCAGGCCCAGAAGTTCTCGGTGGCGAGGGCATCGACCTGCCCGGCGATCTCAGCTTCGATGTGATCGAGGTGCGCGGCAACGGCTGCTTGATGCAAGGACACGAGTGGCCTGGGATGCGTTGTACTGAAGCAGCATGCTCGCAGCGACCTGAATGGCCTTGCCAACGCGCGCGCCGACGCGGAATCGAGCGGGATCGCCTATCGCGACATCTCATCCATGCACGAGCGCATGTCCTAGGATCATGGCGCCGGCGAGTCGTCGTATTCCGACACGATCAGGGTCGCCGTCGATTGGCAGATCGGACACCGCACACGCGCGGCCCCCAGGCCATCGGCACGACGACGGGCGCGCGCTCCTCTCTGCAATGCGCGCAGTACGCGATCACGGCCTGCAGCTGATGCAGGTCGTCGCGGATGAATTTCACATGGGTGAACGATTCTTGCACTCGAACCTCTCGTCTGGGCGCACGAAAGGACGCACGAATCGGGCCAGCAACGCACGCGCGGATACATACGCGAACTAAATCCTCCCACGTATTCATTTTCGCTGGGCACTGTCGCTCCTCGGGTGTATATGTATCCGCGTATACCGCCCTTCCCTGCCCTCAGACGCGACGAGCGCTCGCGATCACGAGTAGCCCGCCACTGATCTCCTCCGATCAGTCACTTCGTTTCCCGGTAGCCGAACCGCAAGCCTGCACGATCTGCAGGGCTTTCCGTGAAGGCATCCCATGTCTCGCAAGCTCTCTCCCGTAGGATCGATCTATGGCGACCTGACCGTCGTCGCATCGCAAGTTCAGCGCGCGTGCGCTCAAACCCCTCTGATCTGGGCCGACGATCTCGGCGATGTCTTTGCTTCGCCGATCAGCGAGGAGAACGTCGGCACTCACAGCATCGTCGGCATCTTCACGTTCGGCGCGTCGATCGAGGGCATTCGCGACGATCTTCAGGCGATACGTCGCGAGCGTGCCCGTCATTGGATCGTCGATTGACGGCGCGGGTCTGCCACTACGTGATCATGTCCGATGGACAATGGGCGGTCCGCTTCGATCATGTCTTCCACGCAGAGAAATACGTGACATTGAGCGACGCGATCGTCGCTGCGCGTCAGCATGCGTCCGACCGATGGGAGTTGTATAGCCGGCCCAGTGGCGTGATCTTCGAGTCGCCAGACGGCAGCGACATCGAAGATCAGATGTTCGGTTAGATCTGGAGAGGGGCCGGAACGTCGCAGCGCCTCTGAGACATGGAGCGCGTACAGTCCACGCGTTTCCTGTCTTTCGACGCAGCGAGCGCCCTCGATCAGTGCAGCTCGCCGCCGGTTGCATTCCGCACCGGCCACTTCGTTCTCGGCAGCACACCTTCCTCCCGGCGCGATCTCGCAGGGTTGTCGAAAGGCTCAACCATGAAACCGGCCTCCATCGAGATTGGCGCGCCTGGACCTGCGCCGCAAACATTCGCCACCGTCAGTACGACGAGTGGATTGCAAGCCCTGCACCATGCGATTGGGACGGAGCAGAGGCGCACGACGTTCCAGATCGTGCCCATGGCGCAGACGCCTGGCGGCCATGCGCGCTACGAACTGCAAGCGGACTCCCCGAACCTCGGAGCTGCCATCGATACGGTGCGATCCTTGCTCGACTCGTTCACGAGTGCCGCGGCTAGAGGCCTGCTGCGTGACTTCGAGTTCACCCGAAGCGTCGATATGCTCCACAGAATCCCGGGGAATCTCGTCTATGCGTTGCCGCCGCATCTACCTCAGGGCGAGCTGGCGCTATCGCATCTGAGTGGGGCCGAAGCGTGAACGACAGCATCAACAAGGCGATAGAAGCGGGATTCCGAAAGGTCGACACGGACCGCGAGAAGCTGGCCGCCGCCGAGACGAAGAAGCGGGACGACCAGACCTGGTTCGATCAGTTCGTCGTCGACACCCTCACGCCGCATTTCAAGGCATGGGCAGACATCGCGCGGGATCGACTGGGTACGACGTTTGCGATCAGCGGAAAGCACGAGGGAAACGTCCATCACATGATCGGCGTGAACACGCGCGACATTCCCACGTCCAATCCGAACGATGACGGATCGCAGACCACGCATTTCTCCGTGGCAATGAACAGGCACGGGACCGAGCTCGAGGTGTCGACGCGATTGGCCGGATTCTCCGACGGCCCCTTCACGGTGCCTCTGCGCGCACCGTTCGCGACGGTCGAAGAGCACTTCACGAAATGGGTGACCGCGGTTTCCGAAAATTGTCGGCGGCGCCAGTAGACAGCGCACGCGCATGCGAACTGTCGGATATGGCGCACGCGACGCGTCGGCACCGATTCCTACCCCGGCGCCGCGCTCCGACATCAGCCGCTGCGGCAAAAAGAAAGCGGCACCAGGCCGCTTTCGTTTGCAGAGTATCGGCGATGGCTACAGCGAGCTACCGAATGCCTTCACCTGCTCGTGCGCCTCGTCCTTGGCGATGCCGTAGCGCTCCTGCAGTCGGCCGGCCAGGTATTCGCCGTTGCCTTCGGCGATCTTGAGATCGTCTTCGGTCAGCTTGCCCCATTTCGTTTTGAGCTTGCCGGCCAGTTGTTTCCATTGACCCTTGATCTTGTCTTCGTTCATGGCGTGTCCTCGTTCGTGGCTGGAGTCGATGCGGTTCAGCGCTTGCTCTTGAGCCCGGTCGCATCGACGTCCTTGACGCCCTTGACCGTTTCCGCGGCGATCACGGCTTTCTTGACGGCCACGTGCGTCGCCTGCGTACCGCTCAACGTGACGACGCCGTCCACCGTCTTCACGCTGATATCCATGCTCGTCACGCCATCGGTGGTCGCCAGCTCCGATTTCACCTTGGTCGTGATCCAGGTGTCGGTCACGGGCTGATCGGATTTCGTCGCGTCCATGCTGTCCGCGATGGGCGCTTCCGCGGCCTGCAGCGATACGCATCCCAGCGTGAGGACCGAAGCGAGCAGGAAGGTGGGGATCGAGAAGTTCGTAGCGTTCATGCGTGTCTCCGTAGGTAACACGCGCCGGCTAGCGAATGTAACGGCGCGGTGGCCGTGTTCGATGATGGTGACGCCAGGTGTCGGAGCCTCGCATGAACGACAGGAAATGGCTGCGGCCTGCGGTTCATCGAGCGGTGGCTGTGCGCGGCGAACAATCCCCTCCATCGATGGGCCACAGCGCAGCAGACATCGATCTCGATCACTCCGTCCTGCGAACGCGCTGCTGCGGGACTACGGGACCTGTCACCATGGCGGAAGAGCAGCGTGCAGTTCTGCAGACGGTGTCCCAGCCCGGCCGCCCTCTCCGCGTTCGTCTGGCCACGATCGCACGATGCCTGGTCGCCCTGACGGCGATTGCGTTCGCTGCGGTGTGCTACATCGCCAGCGACATCCTCACGACGCTCGCGCTCGCCCTCCTCCTCTCGCTGCTGCTGTCACCGTTGGTGACGGCGCTGGAGCGCCTCAAGTTGCCGCGCGCGTTGGCGAGCGGTGTCGTCGTGCTGCTGGCCGTCGGCATCGCCGTCGTCGCCGTCGTCGCGTTGTCCCAGCCGATGCGGGAGTGGGCGAACAAGGCCCCCGCCGCGATTCAGTCGGTGAAGCAGCGCATCCACAAGCTGCAAGGCTCGGTCGAACAAGTCACGAAGTCCGCCGAGTCGCTCACTTCGCTGGAATCCACGCTGCGACCACCACCCGCCGGCGAAACCTCATCCACAGGCAGGGTGCTGCGCAACGTACTCGCGGCGACGCCGCACGCCCTCGAAACACTGGCGTCGGTGATTCTTCTCATGTATTTCTTTCTATCGTCGGGCGACAACTTCCTGCGAAGGCTGGTGGAGGTCGCGCCCGGCATGACCGAGAAGCGCACGGTCGTCACCATCGCGCGCGACATCCAACGCGAGATGTCGCGTTACCTGTTCACGATCACGCTGATCAACCTCGGCCTCGGCACGGCGACTGCCATTGCCTGCGCGCTGCTCGGCGTTCCGAACGCCATTCTGTGGGGAGCTTTGGCGTGTCTGCTGAACTTCGCGCCCTACGTGGGAGCGGCCATCACGATCCTGGTCCTCACGGTCGTCGGCCTGACCACGTTCGATTCGGTGGGTCATGCGCTGGCCGTGCCCATCACCTTTCTCGTGCTCGCCACGATCGAGGGGCAACTCGTCACGCCGACGATCATCGGGCGCCGGCTCGCCGTCAATCCGGTCGTGGTCTTCGTCTGGCTGCTGATCTGGGGCGCGCTGTGGGGCATCAGCGGCCTCCTTCTCGCGGGGCCGCTGCTGGCGTGCTTCCGCATCGTCTGTCAGCACACGGCCGCGCTGCGACCGATCTACGTGCTCATCGGCGAAACCAAGATCGACAACGACGAATGACCATTTGCTCATGCGCGGTTGCGCATGCAGCCGGCGGCCTCGCGGCCTTCACGCGGCAGAGATACACCGCCCTTGGCCGCGACGATGCCGAGTAGCCGTCGCGATCCACATATGCAGATAGACTGCACAGACCAACTTTGCAGCTAAGCTGTCTATCTGATACGCTGTGTCTCATGGCCGCCGGATCGAGTAATCGCCAAGCCGCACGCGCTTCCGCCCTGGCGCAGGACCTTCGTGCCCAGCTGGGCAAGTTGAAGCGCCGGCTGCGTGAACAGTCGCAGGTCGGCGATCTGACGCCTTCCCAGGTGTCGGTGCTGCTTCGCCTCGAGAAGGACGGCCCCGCCACCGCGTCGAGCCTTGCCCGGGCGGAGGCCATGCGCCCGCAATCGATGGCTTCGGTCGTCGCCGCGCTGGAGAGCGCAGGTCTGGTGAGTGGTGCGCCGGACCCATCGGATGGGCGACAGACCCTTCTCTCGCTCACCGATACCTGCCGCCAATGGGCCAAGGAAGGACGCGCGGCGCGACAGGATTGGCTGACCCGCATGCTCCAGGCGCGGCTTTCGCCGCAGGAACAAGACCAGCTCGCCGCTTCCGTCGAGCTGCTCAAGCGGCTCGTCGACGACTGAACTCGTGGCGCGGCACTCGCGCCTGATCGATATGCGTCGTCATCTTCAAGAGGACATGCCCATGGCGCTCACCACGCTCGACCCGAACACCGCCCTGATCGTCGTCGACCTGCAGAAGGGCATCATCGGCCTGCCTGCCATCCATCCCATCGGCGATGTCATCGAGCGCGCTCGCGCGTTGGCCGATGCCTTTCGCGAACGCGGCCTGCCTGTCGCGCTCGTCAACGTCGCTGGCGGAGCGCCAGGCCGGACGGCGCAGCCGCGTCAAACGCTGAACCGGCCGGAAGGCTGGACCGACCTCATCCCTGAACTCAATCGGCAACCGAGCGACATCGTCGTGACGAAGCGAACGTGGGGCGCGTTCGCAAGCACCGATCTCGAAGCGACGTTGAAAGCGCGCGGCATCACCCAAGTGGTAGTCGTGGGCGTGGCTACCGCAACAGGCGTCGAAGCCACCGCGCGCCAGGCCTACGAGCAAGGGTTCAATGTCGCGCTCGCCACCGACGCCATGACCGACACGCGGCCCGAAGCGCACGCCTACAGCATCGAGCATGTCTTCCCGCGGCTCGGCGAGGTCGGCACGAGCCGCGAGATCATCGATCTGCTGTCGACGAGGAGCGCCTGAGATGCCGTCGCTTCCGCTCGTGTCCTACTTCTTCGGCGGCGTGTTCCTGGCGAACGCGATCCCTCACCTCGTCAGCGGCATGATGGGCCGGCCTTTTCAGAGCCCGTTCGCCCATCCGCGGGGCGAGGGGCTGTCTTCGTCGACCGTCAACGTGCTCTGGGGTTTCGTCAATCTCGTCATCGGCTATGTCCTCGTCTGCCGCATGGGCAACTTCGAATTGAGGAACACAGGCGACGTGCTTGCCTGCGGCGCCGGCGTGCTCGCGATCGCGCTTTTCAGCGCCCGGCACTTCGGTCGCTTTCACGGCGGCAACCAGCCCGAGCAACCATGAAGGCTCCCTTCGCCGGCGTCTTTCGGTCGCTGCGGGGGTTCAACTATCGGGTCTGGGCTGCGGGCGCCTTCGTCTCCAACATCGGCACCTGGGTGCAGCGAACGGCCCAGGACTGGCTCGTGTTCACCCAGCTCACCGATCACGACGCCTCCGCTGTCGGCCTGGTCATGGCGCTGCAGTTCGGGCCGCAGCTGCTGCTTCTGCCATGGACGGGTTTCGTCGCCGATCACTTCAACCAGCGAAAGCTCCTGATCGCCACTCAGGCGACGATGGGCGGTCTCGCGCTGGCATTGGGGATTCTCACCATCACCGGCGTCGTACAACTCTGGCACGTCTACGTCTTCGCCTTCCTGTTCGGCAGTGCGGCGGCGTTCGATGCTCCCGTCCGGCAGACGTTCGTCGCCGAATTGGTCGGGGACGAAGACTTGCACAATGCGGTGGCGCTCAATTCGACCTCGTTCAATGCGGCGCGGATGATCGGCCCGGCCGTGTCGGGCTTGGTCATTGCGGCGATCGGGACCGGCTGGTCCTTCCTGATGAACGGCGCTTCTTTCGTCGCTGTGCTGATCTCCCTCGCCTTCCTGCGCATCGCCGAACTTCGCCCCAACGCCCGCGCGCAACGCGCCAGGGGCAGCTTCACCGAAGGGTTCCGCTACGTGTGGGGCCGCCCGGATCTCAAGGCGATCCTGGTCATGCTGTTCCTGGTCGGAACCTTCGGCCTCAACTTCCCGATCTTCATCTCGACGATGGCCGTGGGTGTTTTCCATGCAGACGCCCGCGGCTATGGCCTGCTGTCGTCGATCATGGCGATCGGGACGATGGCGGGCGCCTTGTTGGGCGCCCAGCGCAACAAGCCTCGGTTCGACCTGCTGCTGATCGGCGCCGGCGTATTCGGTTTCGGCTGCACGCTGGCGGCGTTCGCGCCGAGCTATTGGTTTTTCGCTGCCGCGCTCGTCGTCATCGGCGTGGCTGCCCTGACGCTCACGAACACGACGAATAGCCTGATGCAACTGTCGACCGAGCCGGCCATGCGAGGACGCGTGATGGCGCTGCGCGTCGCCGTTGCGCTCGGAGGCACGCCCATCGGAGCGCCGATCGTCGGATGGGTGGCGAACACGTGCGGCCCTCGCTGGGCGCTCGGCATCGGCGCTACTTCGGGCTTCGCAGCGGCGCTCGTCGCCGTCTACGTCTCGGCCCGCGAGGGGCGACGCCAGGGCGCGGACCGATTGTTGAGCGACGCCCGGAAGTGACGTCAGGTCGCATCGCGATTTTCGTTCGCTGACGGGTATGGCGCCTCTACAACGAACGTGCTCGGGCTGGCCGCCGACGCGAGCAAGGGCGCCCCAGCTTTCTGACGCCTGAGCCGGCGCGCTCGATCGAACGCAATGGTGGCCTTGCCTCCCGGTGGCGGACATCGGTGCGGTCGATCGTTCTATCGAGGGTCGCGCTCGCGGGGCGCGACATCCTGGCTATCACGCCGTCCCCACTCAGCGCCTCGAGGCGACAGCTCAATGAAAATCTTTTCGATCGCACTGACACTCGGTCTACTCGTCGTGGCAAGCGACGTGCGCGCGGACCGGCCACCCGGCAACGAAGTGATGATTCGCCCGACGCACGACCGCTACGCCGTGACGCTCATGTTGTCCCTTTCTGGATCAACGGCGTGCGGGCCGAACTATGGAGCGATGGCGTTGTTGGGGCCGGGCGGCGGCATCATCCAAGACCCTTTCATCGTGCCGCCGTCGTCGGTGATCGTGGCCACCGATTTCGAATGGGAGGCGACTCCGGTGCTGTCCGACCAACCGTTTTCGTCGGATGACGACGTTGTCCTCGTGCCCGTTCTCTATCGATCGCGCTTCCAGGGGACCGTCCTGGATCAAAAGCTTGCCGTCGGGCACCGATCGCTCGAAACAGGCATGGGATGGCACGAGAATCTGCCTGTGTGCGTGGGCGCCAAAAGAAGAAATGGGACCGGTGAGGCCGGGCTCGCATGGGTTTACATACAGGGTTTCGTCGACGATTTGAAAGTTCCGTAGCGGGGATTTATCTCGGCAAGGTTCGTTGATGCATGGGCGCGTGTCTGCCGCGCGCGAATCGCCGCAATTTTGTTTTTTTGTTACGGCCGCTATTCTCGCGTTGACATCGAAGACACGCCGGCGCAAGGTTTCGACGTCGCTGTGGATGCAGCGATCGGGATTGGCGTCCCGTGTTTTCGAGGCGCGTAAGCGCCCATCGTGCGATGTCGGCGCTTTTTCTTTGCCCGACCATCAGCATGGTGCAAGCGTCGCCAGTTTGTGACGGGCGGCGCGGGAGAGCCTTCGGGCTCGCCGGGCCTCGAACCGGTACGCCAATCTCGCGTCGTCCGTCCCCTTCGATTGGCGTCGATTGGGCGGACTCCTAACTTCGAGGAGTTCACCATGTCCAAGCAGTCCCCGGCCGCGCGTGCGGCAACTTCAAGCAAGCCCGACGCCGTCAGCTCATCGGATCGCCTCGACGCGATCGGCAGCTACATGCGTCTTCGCGATTGGTCGTTCGCGGTGATCGACTTGATGGAGGTGGCCGGAAGATCGATGAGCGGCGGTGATCGCGTTGAGATTGGCGATCAGACGCTGATGGAGTCGTCTGCGTTGTTGCGGAATTTGCTGCAGCAGATCGATGCGCAGGTTGAGGCGATGAAGTAGGCGTAGCACGCCATGGACGGGCGCTCGCCGAAAGCCGTGCGAGCGCCTGCTGGCCGCAATGATCAAGTGACATCGGTGAACCTGAAAAGGCGTCTCTGACCACACTTCTCCGCTGACCCAGTTTTTCGAGCGCCACCAGCGATTGCCCTGTATAAGCCGTAGGGAAAGCCATCCTCACCCGTTTCCTCGCGCCAGCCTCAAGAATAGTGCTCTCCTTGCAGGTTGGACATACCATCTTCTACGTAGTGCTCAGGCAACTATCTGCCAGGGTTTGGCTTCACGACAGGAACGTCGCCTTCGTGGGCGGGGTCTGGAACAGCAAGAGGCACCACCGATCCATCGAGACCGGCGCGCGCCTCTTGCTCTGGTTGTACGGGAGGAGTCAGCATTTGCGCAACTTTACTTTGTACTTCGATCTCGATCTTTGAAGCGACAGCCTTTGCTTGCTTAACCGACTTCTGAAATGCCTTATCGATAGCTGCAATTAGATCTGGTCGAATATTCGAAGTCCCGCCGAGGCCCCAAGCCAAAAAAGTATCGGTGTCTGTGCCTACCCCGGGTGCGACCTCAGCGCGCTTCTTCGCCACATATGTATGGTAGAGAGCAAGTGCGAATGGCGTGTCGGGCGTGTGGCCCGAAACGCGCAGTTCTGATCGCGCGTGGTAGCTACCGCTTCCGATCGACGCGATGCCGGTCGTGTCGCGTGACACGACATTCGCGCCATCGGCTTGATAAAGATGCGCACCTTCTGGGTCAATGCCGCAGAAAATTACCTCAATTCCGTTCAGCTCGAATCCGCGTAAGGCAGCCGTCAATCGCTCCGTTACGCTTGGCGCAAGTTCGCGCTGTCGCGCTATGAACGACTCGCTGGTGAGGCCGAGCGGCGCCAAAATTGCGGTCTCAGCGTCGCGGAGCTGACGTTTGATATGAGCTTGCCGCCAAAGTTCGGCGACATCGCGGACTAACCACCAATTTTGTGGCTCTGCATGCACGCGCTGCAGAACCGTGCGGTTCACGTCAGCTAGAATCTCGAGCGCAAGCCCAATATCGCCAGCTACCATTACTCCAATCGACCTAGTCATCGAGCGTATCTTTGACAATAGAGGCGTGAACTCGATATCCCCGGCGGTAAGCATTCGGTCTGCCATCCCTATAATGGTGTTAGACCCACCGCAAATCGTTGCAACACAGACGGTCATAGCAGAATCTCCATATTTCGTCTAAGAGCAAAAACTGCACAGACTTCTAGCGGAATTGTCTGTAACCACACTGGAACCTATTTCACTTGATGACGTAGTCCCTGGCGCGCGCGACGAAGACACACAGTCTTCCCTCGTCGATCCATGGAAGGCCAGCGAGCGTCCCATCATCCGAATAGTGAAACTGTTCGGCATATCCGCAACACGAGAAGTTGAGACTACCTCCCCCAGTTGACGGCCTCTATCCTTCAATGCAAGCTTACGGCGGCTCTTCCTGAACCGCTTTATAGAGTAAATTTCGCATAGAGCCGACTGATGCTCCCACGACACAGACGGAGAGAAGCTATGCCAAACGCTTCATTGCTTGTCCGTTTCGCCGTACCAAGCAATCACGACCTAGCGCGCTTTGTTGATACGTCTACCGCTCAAGACGAATTCCCCACTGTACTGGAACGCAACGGCGGGATAGCTCGGGTGGGTAAATCGAAGTTGACCGAAGTCGACCGGGAGACGACAGATGATCGCTGAGGTTACACCGACTGCACCTCCTAGTCCGTTCATTGCACGGTTCGCCATTGCGCTCGATCCGCAGGCGATTGAAATCTTGCGTTACGATGCCACCCGCCAAGTTTCGCAGGTTCTGATTGGAGACGCGTGGGTCGATGCTTTAGAAGCCCCGGCGGGTTCGAGCAGTACAAAATTGACGAAGGTTGCGCAAGAAACTACGGACGATGCGTGAAGCCCTGATTCTGATCGTCAGCACGATCGCCGATATTGCTACCGACGCGGTCGTCGGCGCACTGAACAAACGGGGAGCGGCACATGTGCGCATCAATACGGAGGACCTTCCGTTTGAACGCACGGCGTCGCTCCATTACGCAAACGCCGACAATGACTTCGCGGCCGACGCGTATGGTGGGACGCCTAGCACTGTGTGGTATCGGCGGATGCGTTCCCCCAGTCGTCCGCATTCGATGGATCAGGGAATCTACGATTTCTGTCTGCGTGAGAATCGTGCTGCGTTGCTCGGCGGGCTTCTTGCGCTTGAGACGCGGTGGATGAGTCATCCCGCGGCAATCTGGCAAGCCGAGTTCAAGCCATTTCAGTTGCGTGTCGCCGAGCGGATCGGATTGCAGATTCCACCAACCATCATCTCGAACGATCCTGATGCGATCCGTCGAATGTACACCGACTTCGGGCCGTTGATCGTTAAGTCGGCTAGTTCCGGCCACCTATCGATAGGTGATCAGGGTTTCGCCATCTATACGACGCGCTTGGCTGAGGAACATTTGGAGTTTCTCGACGAAGCCCGGCTGGCCCCTTCTATCTATCAAAAGCTCATCCCCAAGCGGTTCGATATTCGAGTGACCTGCATAGGCGAAGAGCAACTATTCGCGGCGGCAATTCACTCGCAGACCGACCCTGCAGCGACGATTGACTGGCGTCAAACGATCAATCCTAACTTGCCTCATTCGAAGGTCGATCTACCTCCCAGTCTCGTCGAGCAGCTCCGAACGCTGATGCGACAGTTGAATCTTAAATTCGGTTGCATTGATCTGATTCAGACGCTCGACGATGACTATGTGTTCTTAGAAGTCAATCCGAGTGGACAATGGCTCTGGTTGGACGATCAGCTCGAATTGGGGATTTCCGATGCAATCGCATCCTGGCTCGAGGGAGAGACGTCGTGACGCCACTAGGCTCGAAGTGGATGGATTTCGTTCTTCCTTGGGCAAATGGAGCAATCAATTCAGCGCAGTGCGACGAAAAACGTGAAGGCGCAATAAAGGAAGCGTCAGAAGGCGTCAAAGAAGCGGATCTGAAGTCCCTTAAGAGAAGCAAAGAGAGTATGACCGGGCTTCTTGAATCGGATGAAGATCGTAGAGCAAGTGTGGATGGTCGGTTGACGACCATGGTGGGTCTTGCATCGATAGCGGCCGCGTTGGTTACCGGCATCATAGTGGCGCAGGCCAGCGGTACATTGAAAATCGAGAGCCCTGCTCGCTGGGTTATTGCCATCGTTGTATTGTATCTCGCCCTTCAGCTTTGTGATGCAATTTGCTGGGCAATCCATGGATTGCAGCGCAAGGATTACTTCTCTCTCACAGCTACAGATGCTCTGCCGAAACCCAATCTTTCTGAAGAAGAGCGGTTGCGCGCGGACATAGTCGAGCGCGCAGAGATGCTCCACGACAATCGTAAAATCACCGACGAAAAAGTTACCGCCATGGCGGTTGCTCATCGCGCTGCGATGAATTTTGCGGTCGGTCTCTTCGCTCTTGCTGTAGCAGGGTTGCTGGCATCGCCGAGAGCGCCACAGAACGCGGCGCTGGATGCGCTAAAGACTGATGTGGCCATCCGCGCGATGCTACAAGGCCCGCCGGGACCGCAGGGTCCTCAAGGACAACCGGGCTCAGCGGGAGCCGCAGGCCCGCGTGGACCGCGCGGACTGCCAGGAACTCAAAGCAAATTGACGCACGCAGTGACAGCGACCAGAGGGAAGCAAGGTGGGCACCCGTAGTGCGAAGCGGATCGTCGATTCGTGGGGAGCTCGTTGTCCGCCGTTGCGGGCGCAGCGACTCAAAGGGTCACTCGATCAATGCGGATCGTCGAATCATCGTGCCGTACCTGATAGACAGGAAGGACGAGACCAGTTCGACGATGCCGCTCCTCAAGCAGCTGGGCCACTAAGGACTCAGAAGATTTCGCCTGCGCGCCCATTATGACGGCCGTCAACGCTTCGGGCTTAAACACATGTGGCACATTGGCTTGGCCTGGCGAAATTATCCTCCACTCATCCTCGAAGCTATACTTCGTCCGTTTGGTGTTCAGTAGGTCGAGACGCCGGCGGATCAACTCGTCGCCGAACAAGCGATTTTCGATCACCCGCTCTTCGTCCGAATAGGTGATGGGCTGCGTCAAGACGAACGCTCGAAGGTCGGCAGCGGGGTGGAACTGAAAACACAGCCCTTGATGGCGTTGCGAATACTCCCACCACATGCGCTCCGAGCGTGCATTCGCCGCAAGGGAACAAATACCCCACCGGCGCAGTATTAGCTCTGCATTCGCATTCATATAGGCCATCAACGCTGATGGGTCGCTGATTGTCGAGTCCGAAAGCATCCGCTCGGCCTGAAAGCGACTCGAGCGAGTCATGCGTCGCATGTACGAGGCCATTTCGCTCCGCAGCGCCTCGCCGCTCAGGGTAATGCGGTAGTCGATGCGACTGTCTTGCGGGTCTTCATACTTGGATGCATCGGCGAGCCAAAGCTGATGCCGCAACAGCAAGTCGGCTGCGCGACGCGCACCCTCGTCACTGTCCACAGGTCCGCGGTATTTGTAGAGGAACCGTGGGCATCCAGCGGCGCGCCAGCCAATCCGGCGCTCCAGTGGCGACTGCTGCTCCCAGTATCTGTTGCCTTCCTCCAGATTCAGCGCATTGAGTGCCTCCGCCGCATCGTGACGTCGACGCATCGCTTCGTATTCGCGCAGGACTTCCTTGGGATCGGGCTCGTTCATCCCTCGATAATGCTACTGCTTCCCATCGCGGCGCCAGTTGCATTCACGGCGGTCGGGACTGCCAAGCTCAATCGGTTGCACGAATGCCTCAAGCACGATTCGTCCCGCAGGCAAGCGTGCATAGCCCCTCCTACCCCTCCCGAAACCTCTGTCGATACCGCGCCGGCGTATGCCCCACGCGCCGGCTGAACATCCGCACGAACGTGCTCGCATCCTCGTACCCCGTGCGTTCGGTGATTGCCGACACGCTGAGCGTGGTGGACACCAGCAGGTGCTTGGCGGCTTCGATGCGCATGCGCCGCAGGTAGCAGAGCGGTGACTCACCGCATTCGGATTTGAATCGGCGCAGCAGCGTGCGCGAGCTGACGCTGAACGCGTCCGCGAGGCGATCGAGGCGGTACCGCTCCGGCAAGCGCTGCCGCAGCCAGTGCCGCACGGCGTCGGAGAATGCGCCGTTCGAGCGCTCGATCATCAGGGCATCGGCGAAGGGCGCCTGGGTTTTTCGCTGCGCGTCCAGGAACGTCATGCGCGAGATCATCTGCCCGACCTTGTCGCGCCCGCTCGCGCGCAGCAGATGCACCGCCAGGTCGAAGCCCGAACTGAAGGCGCCCGTGGTGATGATGCCGCCGTCCTCGACGAACATGGCCTCTGGGTCCACGACGACCGACGGGTAACTTCGCGCGAGCTCCTGCGCGAACAGCCAGGCGGTCGTCGCGTGCCGTCCGTCGAGCACGCCGGCCTCGGCGAGCACGAAGGCGCCGACGCAGATCGCCGCGACCGGAATGCCACGCCGAAACGCCGCGGCGACGAAGTCGGTCTGGCGGCGCAGCGCGCGCAGGCGCGCGGGAAGCTCGGCGATGCGCCCGAATTCGAAGCCGGGGACCACCAGCAGATCCGGTCGCCGGTGCGGACGGTGCAGTCCGATGCGGATGCCGCCGGCGGCCACCACCGAGCGACCTGCGACGCCGATCATGCGCACGTCGAAGCGCAATCGCGTGTCGCCGAGCACGGCGTGCGCCAGGCGCTCCGCAACGAGCAGGGAGTCGCCGAAGCCGAACAGTTCGGCGCCCAGGCAACCGGGATACGCGAGCATCGCAATCTTCACGGGCACGAAACCTGGCCAGATCGCATTTGGCCAGATTGGCATAGAAACGGGCGATGTCGCCACTGGGAGCACGGCGACCGCGCGCGCAGATTCATGGCCCGGCGAAGAAGGAGGTCTGCTCCATGATCACGAACACGAATCTGTCCGTCGTACTCGCGGTTGCCCTCGGCGCTGCTGCAGCCGATCGCACGGCGGCGTCTGCCCAAGCATCGGCGAAGGCGGTGGTGGAAGCGCGCTTCGCAGCGGTGAGGCGCCACGATGTCGATGCGATCGTCGCCTTGTATGCGAAGGACGCCGTCGAAACCTCGCCCGCCTTCTGCCACGATCGCGGCGGACCCGAAGGCGCGCGGCAAACCTATTCCGAGTTGTTCCAGGCGTTTCCGAACATCACCGACGATGTGGTCGCCTACGTCGTCGACGGCGACCGCGTTGCCGTGCAGTTCATCGCACGCAGCCGCAAGCCCGACGGCACGCTCGCTTTCGAAGTGCCGCTGGCGAACTTCCTGACCGTCGAGCACGGTCGCATCACGCGCGACGAAACGTATTTCGATACGAAAGGGCGGCCGTGCGGGTGAGACACACTCCCCGGAGAGCACGCGTCAGTCGATCGGCTTGTTCCGGGCTTAGATTCAAACCTAGGTCGGGTAGAGAAGAAACGACAACGAAAAGGAGGCATGGGATACTCGAATTCGGGAGCGTGGGATCCTCTCGCAACCGCTGCCGGCAAACAGGCGCAGTGTAATGAGGCCGACGTGTACAAACGCGCCGGGGACGTTGTGCACACAAACGGTCGGCCAATCCGAGGCCCGAGCACCGCCAC
>Ga0207711_10000961_pt1 | contig 27639 bp, 24 predicted proteins | sample KBSS34metaG_FD_184401 | JGI IMG/M metagenome (GOLD analysis project Ga0207711, IMG submission 184401) | Switchgrass rhizosphere microbial communities from Kellogg Biological Station, Michigan, USA - KBS S3-4 metaG (SPAdes) (version 2) | ecosystem: Host-associated > Plants > Roots > Rhizosphere... | reverse complement strand
CAGGATTACGGGATCACGGTCGTGTTCATGCCGGCGGGTCCGCTGGTCGAGTACAACCCGGACAAGGTCAAGCAACCGCCGACGACACCGGCCGAATTGCTGGCTTGGTGCAAAGCCAATCCGAACCGGCTGATCTATGCGCGCCCGGCGAACTCGGGACCCGGACGCACGTTCATCATGGGACTGCCGTACATCCTCGGCGACAGCAATCCGAAGGACCCGGTCAAGGGGTGGGACAAGACCTGGGCGTACCTGAAGGATCTGAATTCATGCATCGAATACTATCCGACCGGCACCGGCGCCGTGATGAAGGAACTTGGGGAGGGGTCGCGCGACATCACGCTGACGATGACCGGCTGGGACTTGAACCCGCGCATCCTCGGGATCGTGCCGAAGTCCTACAAGGTGGTGCCGTTCAAAGGCATGACCTGGATCAACGACGCCCACTACATGGTGATACCGAAGGGTGTGGCGCCGGACAAGGTCGCGGTCGTGCTCGATCTGATGGCATTTTTGCTGACGCCGGAGGCGCAGGCCATCACGTATGACAAGGGCTATTTCTACCCGGGTCCTGCGGTGAAGAACGTGCCGCTGTCGATGGCGCCGAAGGAGAGCCAGGATCTGATCAAGGAATACGGCCGTCCCGAGTACGAAGGCTGGCTCGCGCAGTTTCCGCACACGCAATCGTTGCCGCCCCAGGCGCAGGTCGAAGCGTTCCGTATCTGGGATCAGCAAGTAGGTGCGCAAAAGACCAAGTAAGGTATCGATCCGATCAGCGGCCCGTCGCTTTAGACGGGCCGCGACTGGACCACAAGCCGTCTGACGACGTCGTCGCGGACGATCCGAAGCGAGACAAGGGGAAGCATTTGACAATCGATCGGGCAGGACTAGCAGCGACCGTCGCGCTTCGAGCAAACGGCAGCCTCGTAGGGCAGCGGATCCGGCTGTGCGTCGCCGCCGTGCTATTGGCCGGAGCGCCGGCCATGGCATCGGCGCAGGCGCCGCAGCTTCCGAAGAGCCCGGTCACGATCAACGTCGTCGACGTCGCCGGCGATCTCGCGCTGACGCAAGGCGCGATCGAGGCGTATCAGGCCAGTCATCCGAACCTGGTCGCCAAGGTCAATTTCACCAAGGCGCCAGCGCCCGAGCTTCCGGCCAAGCTGCAGGCGATGCAGGCGGCCGGACGCAGCGACATCGACCTCGTGTTGACCGGCGTCGTCGCGCTGTCGGCGGGCGTCGACCAGGGGCTCTGGGTCAAAATGCTGCCCGACCACGCGGCGAGCTTCCCCGCGGTGCTCGACAACTATCTGCCGGCCGCGCGCAAGATGCAGGACCTCGCGCAGGGCCAGGCGCTGGTCGTGACGTTCATGCCCGCGGGGCCGCTGCTCGAATACAACCCGGACAAGGTCAAGCAGGTGCCGACGACGCCGGCCGAATTGCTGGCCTGGTGCAAGGCGAACCCGAACCGCTTCGGCTACGCGCGGCCGGCGAACTCGGGGCCCGGATTCACCTTCCTGATGGGGCTGCCATACCTGCTCGGCGACAAGGATCCGCGCGACCCGGTCAAGGGATGGGACAAGACCTGGGCGTTTTTGAAGGAGCTCGACTCCTGCATCGAGTACTACACGACCGGCACCGGGGCGATCATGAAGGAGCTGGGCGAAGGATCGCGCGACATGACGGTCACGATGACGGGATGGGATCTGAACCCGCGCATCCTCGGCATCGTCCCGAAGAACTACAAGGTCACGCCGTTCAAGAACATGACCTGGGTCAACGACGCGCACTACATGGCGGTGCCCAAGGGTGTCCCGCCGGAAAAGCTCGCGGTCGTGCTGGACCTGATGGCGTACATGTTGAAGCCCGAGGCTCAGGCGCTGACCTACGACAAGGGCTACTTCTACCCCGGGCCGTCGGTGAAGAACGTTCCGCTGTCGATGGCACCGAAGGAAAGCCAGGACGCGATCCGCGAGTTCGGCCGTCCCGAATACGAAGGCTGGCTCGCCCAGTATCCGCACGTGCCGACCCTGGAAGCCAAGGCCGTTGTCGAAGCGTTCCGGCGCTGGGACAGCGAGGTCGGCGCCAAAAAGACGAAATGAACGCAAGGCGACCGCGCAAGGCCACGCGTCGCAGCCACGATGGGTGAGCGATGAAACACGATTTTTCCGAGTTGAGGCTCGATCACGTCACGCGTCGCTTCGCCGGCGCCGGTGGCAAGGCGTTCAACGCGCTGGACGAGCTGACCCTGACCATCAGGCGCGGTGAGTTCATCGCGCTCCTCGGGCCGTCGGGTTGTGGCAAGTCGACCGCGCTCAATTGCATCGCCGGCCTGCTCAGCCTTTCCGGCGGCAGCATCTGGCTCGACCAGACGCGTATCGACACCCTGCCTCCCGAAAAGCGCGGCTTCGGGATGGTGTTCCAGAACTACGCGCTGTTTCCGCACATGAGTGTGGCGAAGAACGTCGGCTTCGGCTTGCGCATGCGCGGCATCACCGGCGCGGATGCCGACGCCAAGGTCGCGCATGCGATGAAGCTGGTGCAGTTGATCGGCCAGGAGCACAAGCTCCCCGGACAGCTCTCCGGCGGCCAGCAGCAGCGCGTCGCGATCGCCCGCGCGATTGTCATCGAGCCCCCGCTGATTCTGATGGACGAGCCGCTGTCGAACCTGGATGCGAAGCTGCGCATCGAGACGCGCGCCGAAATACGCCGCATCCACCGTGAGCTCGACCGGGCGACGATCTACGTCACGCACGACCAGGACGAGGCCTTATCGCTTGCCGACCGCATTGTGGTGATGAAGGACGGCGTCGTGCAGCAGATCGCCGCGCCGAAGGAGGTCTACGAGCAACCTTCGAACCTGCACGTCGCGCGCTTCATGGGCTACCGCAACGTGCTCGAGCTCGACGTCGCGCGCGAGGATGGAGACCGCATCGCGCTTACGGGTCCCGACATCGCACTGACCGGCATGCGCAAGCAGCCGCTCAACGGCCGCCGCGCCGCGGTCGCGATCCGTCCGGACGATATCGTCGTCGGCGGCAACACCGGCGATGACAACATCGTCGTCGCCAAGGTCGAGAACGTCGAGTACGGCGGGCGCGATTCGCTGCTCGACGTCGTCACGCCGTCGGGCACTCTGCTGCACGTGCGCGGGCCGGTCACGACCGCGCGCGGCGACAGCGTTCGCGTGCATGTGCCGGTCCGGCGCGCACTCGTCTATCCGCTCGATTGACGCAAAGCCCGGCGATGACAACCGCGACCCCAGCCGTTGCACGCGCGCCGTTCGACCGGGCGCTGCTGCTGGTGATGCCGGCGGCGGCGTTCATGCTGCTGCTGTTCATCTATCCGTTCATATATGGGCTGCTGCTGTCGTTCAATCCGAAGAACGGCGGGGCGCTGGCCAACTACACGCATTTCTTCACCACCGACAACCTCTGGCCGACGATCTGGACGACGCTGAAGCTCGCGCTGCCGGCGACCTTGATCAACGTCGGCTTGGCGCTACCGATCGCTTACAAGATGCGCAACAAGTCGCGCTACCAGCGCTGGGTGACGACGATCCTGGTCGTGCCGATCACCCTGGGCACGGTGCTGATCGCCGAAGGCATGCTGATCTATTTCGGACCGAAGGGCTGGCTGTCGCAGTTCCTGCAGCTGATCCATCTGTACACGGGTCCGATCCGTCTTACGCATAATTTCTGGGGCGTGCTCATCTCGCTGGTGATCTCGGGATTCCCTTTCGCCTTTCTGTTGATCCTGTCGTACATCACCGGCATCGACCCGGTGCTGGCGCGCGCGGCCTCGACCTTGGGCGCCGATCCGAAGGCACAGTTCCGCCACATCTACCTGCCGCTGCTCGCACCGGGGCTCGCGATGTGCTTCTGCCTCGCCTTCGTGCAGGCGTACTCGGTGTTCCCGTCCGCCGTCCTGCTGGGATCGCCGGCGGGGCCGACGCGGGTCATTTCGATCGCCGCGTATGAAGCGGCATTCGAGCAGTACGACTATTCGCTGGCCTCGGCGATCGCGATGATCATGGGCTTCGTCCAGCTGATCATCGTCGCCGCGGTCCTGGGACTGCGCAACCTGTGGTACCGCGGCCCGGTCAGCGGAGGCAAGGGCTGATGGGCGGCACCGCGAAACCGATGAACACCGCGGGCTCGTGGTTCGATCGCGCCTGGCGCGGGCTGCTGCTCGGCACGATGACCTTGTTCGTCGTCAATATCGGCCTGATCATCGCGGCGGTGGCGACCAGTTCGTTTGCGCGGCGCTGGCTCGGAACCTGGCTGCCCGACGGCTGGACAACGACCTGGTACACCGAGGCATGGCGGGAGTTCCAGCTCGGAAGCATATTGTGGGTGACGGTCGAGGTCGTCTTTGCCGTCGTGCTATTGGCGCTGCTGATCGGCGTGCCCGCCGCCTACACGCTGGCGCGGCGCGACTTCCCCGGCAAGCGCCTGTTGTTGCTGCTCTTCCTGCTGCCGCTGATGGTGCCGCCGATCACCTATGGCATCCCGATGGCGACGGTGCTCTACAAAGTCCAGCTCGCCGGCACGATCTACGGCGTGATCCTCGCCAACCTCGTGCCCGCTGCGCCGTTCGTCATCCTGGTCATGACCCCGTTCATCGAGCAGATCGATCCCAACCTGGAGTCGGCCGCGCGCGTATTCGGCGCCAGCACGGCGCGGATGTTCTGGCATGTGCTGGTGCCGCTGCTGGCGCCCGGCATCCTCGCCGCATCGCTGCTGGTCCTGGTGCGCACGATCGCACTGTTCGAGCTCACGTTCCTGACCGCCGGATCGGATTCGCAGACGCTGGTCGTCGCGCTCTACTACGCGGTTTTCGCCGCCGGCGTGCGCGCGCCGCAGTCTGTGGACGCGATGGCGATGGTCTACATGCTAGTGACCCTGACCTGGCTGTTGATCGCGCTTCGCTTCGTCAATCCGACGCAACTCGTGTCCCGGGTGAAAGAGCATCCGCAGCCGGCGACTTAAGGCAGAAGGCCGACACGGCAGCGCATGATTTTTTCGAAGGTCTTTAGCGAGGCCGCAGCGTGAGTCGGCTCGATTTCTCCACGCTGGACAATCTGCCCGCGGCGGTCGACACGCCCAAGTACGATCCGCGTCGGATCGGGATCGGCATCGTCCACCTGGGCATAGGCGCGTTCCACCGCGCGCAAACCGCGATTTTCAGCGACGACGCGCTGGCAATCGAGCGCGCTGACTGGGGCATCTGCGGGGTCAGCCTGCGGTCAGCCGACGTGCGCGACCGGCTGGTGCCGCAGGATGGCCTGTATACGGCGGTGGAAAAAAGTCCGGCCGGCACGCGGCGCCGCATCATCGGCAGCGTGCGCGAAGTCCTGTTCCTCGGCGATCAGCGCGACGCGATCCGCACGCGGCTGATCGAAGTGGAGACCCGGATCGTCTCGCTGACGATCACCGAAAAGGGCTACTGCCACGATCCGGCGACCGGGAAGCTCAATCCCGCGCATCCGGATATCGAACATGATCTCGCCCATCCGGACAAGCCGAAGAGCGCGATCGGACTGATCGCCGGAGCGCTGGATGCGCGCAGGCTCTCGCACGGCCGCGCCTTCACCGTGCTGTGCTGCGACAACCTGCCGCACAACGGCGCGCTGGTGCGGGGGCTGGTTCTCGCTTTTGCGGAAATGCGCGACCCGGCGCTGGCGCGGTGGATCGCCGAACAGGCCAGCTTTCCGTCGACGATGGTCGATCGCATCGTGCCGGCGACGACCGAATCGGACATCGCCGACAACGACCTCGCGCTGGGCTTGCACGATGCCGCGCCGGTCATGCACGAGCCGTTCAAGCAATGGGCGATCGAGGACCATTTCGTCGATGGCCATCCGGCGTGGGACAAGGTCGGCGCGGAGCTGGTCGCCGACGTCGCGCCTTTTGAGGCGATGAAGCTTCGTTTGCTCAACGGCAGTCATTCGGCGCTCGCGTATCTCGGCTTTCTTTCCGGCCGCGAATTCATCTACCAGGTCGTGGCGGATTCGGTGTTCGTCGCCTACATGCGCCGGATGATGGAGCGCGAAGTCGCGTCCAGCCTCAAGGTGCCGCAAGGCGTCGACCTTCGCGCGTACCAGGACGCGCTGGTGCAGCGCTTCAAGAACCCCGCGCTGCCGCATCGCACGCAGCAAATCGCGATGGACGGCTCGCAGAAGCTGCCGCAGCGGCTTTTGGGCACGGTGCGCGACAATCTCGCGGCCGGCCGCCCGATCGACCTTATCGCGCTGGCGATCGCCGGCTGGATGCGTTACGTCGGCGGCGTCGACGAGCACGCGCGTGAGATCGTTGTCGCCGATCCGCTGGCGGGCGAATTCAAGCGTCTCGCGGCGAACTATCGCGGCGATCCGGCCGCATGGGTGCGGGCGCTGCTGGGTGTTCGCGCCGTGTTCGGCGACGACCTGCCGGCCGACGAGCGCCTGGTCGCGAAGCTCGTCCGCTGGCTCGATGCGCTGGTCACCGACGGCGCGCAGCGAACGGTCGCCGCGGCCGTCGCCGCGGCTGATTGACGATCACGGCGAACGAACGCATCCTTACCCGGGCAAAGACGATGATTCCTCTCACGCTGCATCCCGATCGCCTGTTCTCGCCCGAGCCGCGGCAGCGCGATCTCGCCCGCGCAATCTACACGACCGTCAAGGATCTGCCGATCGTCAGCCCGCACGGCCACACCGACCCGCAATGGTTTGCCGACAACGAACCGTTCAGCAATGCATCGGCGCTGTTCATCACCCCCGATCATTATGTGTTCCGCATGCTCTACAGCCAGGGCGTCGCACTCGAGGATCTGGCGATCCCGCGGCGCGACGGCGGCCCGGTCGAATCCGACGCGCGCCGCATCTGGCGGACCTTCGCCGCCAACTATCATCTGTTTCGTGGCACGCCGACGCGGATCTGGCTGGACCATGCGTTCCATCAGGTATTCGGCATACGCGAGCGGCTGTCGCCGGAGTCCGCCGACCGGTTGTTCGACTCGATCAACGCCAGCCTCGCCAAGCCCGAATTCCGGCCGCGCGCGCTGTTCGAGCGATTCAACATCGAGGTGATCGCGACGACCGAGTCGCCGCTCGATCCGCTGGCGCACCATGCGAAGATTCGCGCCAGCGGATGGAAGGGACGGGTCGTCACCGCGTATCGCCCCGACCCCGTCGTCGATCCCGAGTTCGAGGGTTTCGCCGCCAACGTCGCACGTCTGGGCGAGCTTGCCGGCGAAGACACCGGCCGCTGGAGCGGCTATCTCGCGGCCCATCGCAAGCGCCGCGCGTTCTTCAAGACGATGGGGGCGACGTCGACCGATCACGGGCATCCGTCCGCGCAGACCTCGGACCTGTCGGTCAGCGACTGCGAAAGGCTGTTCCGCAAGGCGCTCGATGGCGCCACCACGCCTGCCGAAGCCGAAGCGTTTCGCGGGCAGATGCTTACCGAAATGGCGGGGATGAGCCTCGACGATGGCCTGGTGATGCAGATCCATCCGGGATCGCTGCGCAATCACAACCCCTTTGTGTTCTCGCGCTTCGGCCGCGACAAAGGCGCCGATATCCCGACCCGGACCGATTATGTCCGCGCGCTGAAGCCGCTGCTCGATCGGTTCGGCAACGATCGCAAGCTGACCTTGATACTCTTTACGCTGGACGAAACGTCGTACGCGCGGGAGTTGGCTCCGCTCGCCGGACACTACCCGGTGCTGCGGCTGGGCCCTTCGTGGTGGTTCCACGACAGCCCCGAAGGCATGCTTCGCTTTCGCGAACAAACGACCGAGACCGCGGGCTTTTACAACACCGTCGGCTTCAACGACGATACGCGCGCGTTCCTGTCGATCCCGGCGCGGCACGACGTCGCGCGCCGCATCGACTGTCGTTATCTCGCGCAGCTGGTCGCCGAACACAGGATCGACGAGGACGAGGCCTTTGATCTCGCGCCCGAGTTGGCGTACGGTTTGGCCAAACGGGCCTACAAACTCTGAAGTCACCAGGTACGGCCGGAATACCCAGCCGCATGGACAACCGATGGACTCGAAAGCGGAGGCAAACATGGATCACGGATCCGCGATACTGGCGCTGCTGGGCCGGGTGCTGCTGGCGTCGATTTTCGTCTATTCGGGCTTCGGCAAGATCACCGACTTTCACGGCACCGCAGGCTACATTGCGAGCGCAGGCCTGCCGATGCCGCAGGTCCTGGCGGTCGGGTCGATCATCGTCGAGTTCATCGGCGGGCTTGCGCTGCTGATCGGATTTCGCGCGCGATGGGCGGCGCTGGCGTTCGTCGTCTTCCTGATCGTCATCACGCCGATCTTCCACAATTTCTGGTCGGCGCCGGCGGCGGAAGCGATGTCACAGCAGATCAACTTCATCAAGAACATCGCGATCATCGGCGGGATGCTGATGGTGATGGCGTTCGGCCCCGGCCGTTATAGCGTCGACAGGGATTAGTGTCGGGACTGACCGCGGCCTCGGCGCGTGACGGAAAGCGCCGCCGGACGAGAAGCGATGGGTGCTGCGATGTCAGCGCACCAGCTTGCGATCGACGTCGGTCACGCTGCCGCCCTGCAGCGTCAAGGTCGTCATCGTGTCGGGGTCGCCGGGACGGGGAAGATAGGCCCAGCGCCGGCCGGCTTTCTGGCTGCCGCCGGTCGTGACGTCGGGCCGGCCGAGACGCTGCAGGACTTCGGCCTCGCTCATGCCGCTGCGCACGAATTTCCGCTCGCTCGCCCGGCGGTCGTCGGCGTCTCGCCGTGAGGTGTCGCGGCCGGGCTTTTCCGCACGCTCGGCGCGACTTTTCGCCGGGGCCGGGGCAGCAGCGGCAGGTGTCGCAGGGATGACGGTCAGCGCCGGCGGGTCGGTGTCGAAATTGCGCAGCTCCCGTCCGGCGCCGCAGGGCACATCCTGATAGATGACTTCGCCTTTTTCGTCCGCGCATTTGAACACCGAAGCGGCGGCGGGCAAGGCAGCACAGGTGAGCAAGGACAGGATGGCAGATGTCAGCGTGCGCATGACAGGCTCCCATTCGGAGAATCCGGCTAACATACACCTTTTCGCACCTTCGTCTCTCATCCGTCCGATGGATGCCCGCCGCCGAACCGCCACTCGCGTCCAGGAAATCGCGCCCTTCCACGTCATGGAAGTGCAGACCGCCGCGCGGGCGCTCGAAGCGGCGGGGCGCGATGTCGTCCACATGGAAATCGGCGAGCCGGATTTCCCGACGCCCGAACCGGTTCTCGCGGCGGCGAGGGCCGCGCTCGAGGGAGGCGGCATCTACTACACGTCGGCGCTAGGCCTGTCCGAGCTGCGCGCCGCGATCGCGCGCCATTACGACGAGCACTATGGCGTGGCGGTCGCGCCCGAGCGCATCGTCGTCACCGCCGGATCGTCGGCGGCGCTGCTGCTGACCCTGGCCTTGCTCGTCGATCGCGACGAACAGATCCTGATGTCCGATCCCGGCTATCCGTGCAATCGCCACTTCATACGTACATTGGAAGGGGAAGCAGTAGGACTCCCGGTCGGACCGGAATCGAACTATCAACTCGATTCCGCTGTCATTGCCGGAGCGTGGACGCCACGCACGCGGGGCGCATTGATCGCCACCCCGTCGAACCCCACCGGGACGACGGTCGCGCCCGCCGAAATGCAGCGCATCGCCGCGACGGTCGCCGGGTGCGGCGGCGCGCTGATCGTCGACGAGATCTACCTGGGACTTTCATACGCCGGCCGGCCGCAGACCGCGCTCGCGCTGGCCGATGACATTTTCGTGATCAGCAGCTTTTCCAAATACTTCAACATGACCGGCTGGCGGCTCGGCTGGCTGGTCGCGCCCGAGCGGCACATACGCGACGTGGAGAAGCTGGCGCAGAATCTCTATATTTCTCCGCCGACTCTATCGCAGCGCGCCGCGCTCGCGTGCTTCGAGCCGGCGACATTGGCGATTCTCGAGGGACGCCGCGGCGAATTCCAGGCGCGGCGCGACTTCCTGGTGCCGGCCTTGCGCGAGCTGGGCTTCGCGATTCCGCTGCTGCCGACCGGCGGGTTTTTCGTCTACGCCGATTGCTCGCCGTTCGGTCTCGACAGCGAGCGCTTCTGCCGCGAGGCGCTGGCCAATACGGGGGTCGCATTCACGCCAGGCGTCGATTTCGGGACGCATCGTGCCGAAGATCATGTGCGCTTCGCCTATACGATCGCGATCGACCGGTTGCGCGAAGGCGTACGCCGGCTTGCGGCCTGGCTGCCGGGATTGCGCCGCCGATGATACGTTCGCTCGCCGCGATAATCCTGCTGGTGCTGCTTGCGGGCTGCACGACCGCCGAATACTACTGGCAGGGCATACGCGGGCAGTTCGATCTGCTCGGCCGCGCGCAACCGATCGCCAGCGTCGTCGACGAAACCGGCGATCCGGTGCTCAAGCACAAGCTCGAGCGCGTCGTGGCCATCCGCAACTACGCGAGTCGCGAGCTCGGGCTACCCGACAATCTGAGTTACCGACGCTACGCCCAGCTCGATCGCCGCTTCGTGCTGTGGAACGTCTTCGCAGCGCCCGAGCTGTCGCTGAAGCCGCTGCAGTGGTGCTTTCCGATTGCCGGCTGCGTCAACTATCGCGGGTATTTCAGCGAGGCCGCGGCGCGCACCGAAGCGGCGGAACTCGTCGCGACCGGCGACGACGTCCATGTCGGCGGCGTCCCCGCGTATTCGACGCTTGGCTATTTCGCCGATCCGATGCTGTCGACGTTCATTCGCTATCCCGACATCGAGATCGCGCGACTGATTTTCCATGAGCTCGCGCACCAGGTCGTCTACGCGAAGGACGACACCGTGTTCAACGAGTCGTTCGCCGTGTCGGTCGAGCAGGAGGGGCTCAAGCGCTGGCTCGCGGCGCAGAACGATCCGGTGCTGACCGCGCAATTCGCCGACGCGCAGCGCTATCGCGAGGGATTTCGGACGCTCATCGACCGCACGCAGCATTCGCTCGAAGCCTTGTACGCGAGCGATGCGAGCATCGCCGCCAAGCGTGCAGGCAAGGCCGCCGAGTTTGCGCAGATGCGCGCCGACTATGACACGCTCAAGCGCGAATGGGGTGGTTATCCCGCATACGACAACTGGTTCGCGCAGGGGCCGAACAATGCGAGCCTTGCCGCCGTCGGTCTTTATACGAAGAAGGTGCCCGAGTTCGCCGGGCTGCTGGCTTCCGAGGGCGGTGACCTGCCGCGGTTCTATGCGCGGGTGAAGGAGCTGACAGCGATGCCGAAGGGCGAACGCGATAGGGCGCTGGCTGCGTACGCACCGGCAGGAGAGGAACGAACCGACGCAGCGCATGCGAGGGCGGCGAAATAGCACGCCGACGGTGATCCGCGATGGATTGCGCGGCCATTTGGGCCGGACGCTCGCTAAATTCTCCAGCTCCTATTCCCGGTAAGCGATGGGCATCGCTGGCGAGTTCACCTGGCAGGCGAAGTCGGCGTACCCCGGTATCGTTTTTCGAAACTCGCCATAGCGGTTGCCGGTGAAGGCGCGCTCGATGTGCGTGAACGGCAGCGTCATTTCGGCTATGCCCTGCGTCAACTTGTCGAGGCCGCGCGCCGCGACCTCCGCCATGGCGTCGAATTGATCCAAGGCGATCACCTGCAACGAAGGCTCCGGGCAGTTGTAACGCGGACACCAGAAAACGGTCCAGCCGTGGTCGATCGCGTTGATATGGTCGACGATGCCGCGGGATAGCAGGTATGCATCCGATTCAATGTGCACGATCCGCGCATACCCGTAACGGCGAGCGATCGTCAGGGAATAGAGAAAGCTTCGCCACCATCCGCGGTGACCCATGACTCCCCGCCGACCCTCCCGTGCAGCGAACTGGTAAACGAACGCTGCTGGCGTTGGGGGGAGGATGTCTGGCAGCGTTTTCAGAACCATCACATCGTAATCTGTCGTGACGAATGGAGAAGCGTCGTCGAGCACAAAGACAGCGTCATGGACGAGCGGCAACGCCAGATGGTGGTCGAGCCAGCGTCGCGGCCGGGCGCGCCATGCACCCTCGTTCGGACAGAACGACGTGCAGAAGAGCAGGGTGGAAATCGGCGCGCGCATAAGGGGAATGAGTCGACACAGTCATTCGACGCCGGACAATACCTGACCATGACTCGTGTGGCAAAGGGCGCGAGCGCGACCATTCGCCGGGCGCAATGCGCGGGATGATCCAATCACAAATCGACCAAGGGGTCGTGATCCATGGGACTGGCGTCAACCTGGCTGCCCAGCATCGAGCGCTGGGTAAGTAACCGAGACGCCATCGACCCGCGCAAACGGTGTCAGCTTGTGCGGCGTTCGCCGCGTCTCGCTGACGATTTCCTCGACCGGGACACCATGGGCGACCAGCGCATCGGCGATCAACGAGCGATGACAGCGCCACGGGACGGCTTCGGCACACATCAGCGCGATGCGCTCGCTTTTGGCCAGTTCGATGACCTCGGCGAGATGCTCGTCGAATGCCGTTGTCTGCATGTAGTCGGCGTAGCCGCGAAACGATGGATTGCGCCACGCCGCATTGGCCGAATCGGGGCGTGCGCGGCGCAAGCCGCCGAGGCCGGGAACGTGCGTGTAGGCGATGCCCGCGTCGCGCAGCGACGCCGCCAAAGCGTCGCTGTTGAACTGAGGGTTGTGACGCGACTTCGGGATCGTGCGCACGTCCATCAGATGCGTCACGCCGTTGGCGACAAGCAGGCCCACGAACACATCGATCGGCCGGGTCGAATGCCCGATCGTCAGGACCAGCATTGCCGTCTTCGCGTGCTCCGGCGACGCCAACGCGGTCACTCGCGGTGTACGAGCAAGGTGACCAGCAGCGACGAATCGTCGACCGCCCGCACCTCGTGCGGCGTGCCGCCTGCCAGGTAAACGAGGCTGCCGGCGTGCATCGGCAGCGTCCGGTCGCCGGTCACGAGCTCGATGCAGCCTTCGATGCACTGGATCGTCACCGGCCGCCGATGGTCATGGCCGGGCAGAAACCGGCCGGCCAGCAGGACCAGTCGAAACACCTCGAGGTGCTCGGCGCGTATCAGCGTTTCCGACGCGGCCTGCGGCAGCGCCGGGCCGAACGGCCGGATGTCGATCAATTCGCCTGAGGTGGCGTGGGCAGTAGCCATCACAATCTCCAAAGCATTCCGCAAGTGGAAAGCATATACGACTCGGATCGGGCAATCAGCTCACTCCGGGCACGGTGTCTGTGGGCAGTACCGTGTTTGAAGGCCCGTCTTGTACTTCTCATTGGCTATCAGGCGTACGCGTGATAGCCTAATTCGATCTGCCTTCGCGAGATCTGAGCGGCAATCCACGAGGGATCTCGTTGCCGCGACCGCGGTGGGACATCATGGGCATTAGCGACCTCCGAGTAGGGCTCATTGGCCATAGCCATGCGGTTTGCCTCCTCGATGCGCTCGGCAACTGGCGCGATCAGGCAGGGTTGAGCACTGCGGCACAAGATCGACGCTACAGCGAAGCGTTTCGAGGCTGGTTTGACGTTGACCTGGGAGGCAACGCATTCACTCTCGCTGTTGGAAGGACAAGCTTTCGGGCACCTGCCGAACTCGTCACTTGTTTGCTCACGGCAAAGGCATCAGGTGACCTGATCCAGTCCCGCGACATCGGGGGATTGAAGCAAGTCCGTGCCACGCCTCTGTTCGCAAGATGCGTAGAACAGCTTCGGAACATCGATATTGTCGTGTCTGCGTTGCATGGTAACGAGGCTGCCAACGTCAGTTTGATTGACAACCATCCGTCGTACGACTTCGCGCCATACGATGATAACGACGCTCTGCGATTGACGCCGCCTCCATCCCAGCCGATCGACCGTCGTCACATCGCGCGGTGGGTTGATAGCTTTGCGCAGCCCGCGATACTCTCGGTAACCGCCCTGCAACAATCGCTTCCATCGACCCGGGTCGTGCATGTGCTCCCGCCGCCGCCGCTGGAGGACCCTTCGCAGGTCATGCGGCGCGAGGTATTGGAGACCCTTCTGGCCCATCACGGCTTCGTTCGCCCCTCACTCAGATTGAAGTGGTCTCTGGCGTACCGTGCACGCGTCCAGACCGCACTCGAAGCGCAGGGAATCCAGGTGATGGAGGTGCCGCATGCGGCGCTCACCGCAGGGGGCTTCCTTCGCAAAGACCTGTCGGAAGGCTTGACACACGGCAATGGTCACTACGGGGCGATGATCTGGGAAGCGTTGGACAGGCTTGTCGGGTCGGCACAATGAATCCATACCAGGACCTTCCCCCGCAGCAATTCTGGCGCACCCAGATCTCCACACCAGGTCTCTCCGAGATCGACTACGATGCCGGCCGTAAATTCACCTTCGACATCTCGGCCGACCGTTTCGCCACCGCGGGCTCATGCTTTTCCCAGCATTTCGGCAGGGAGCTCGCTCGGAGAGGCGGCCGTCTCGTAGCGACGGAAGTACGGCACCCCCTCGTTCGGCCAGCCCCAAACGATGGATATGATCTGTTTTCAGCGCGTTACGGCAACATCTATACGACACGCCAGCTGTGTGAGCTCATCGATCAGGCATTCGGTCTGCGCGAGCCCATCTTCGAATTCGCACAGCGGGGCGATGGTCGTTGGACCGACCTGCTGCGCCCGCGAACGGTAGGCGAGGGCTTCACTTCGTTCCAGGAAGCCCGCGCGGACCGGCTTTATCACCTGAACCGGGTCCGCGCCATTTTCGATACGGCAACCGTGTTCGTCTTTACGCTCGGGTTGACGGAATGCTGGGAGAACACCGAAAAGGGGTTCGTCTATCCGCTGTGCCCGGGCACGGTCGAGGGAACGTTCGATGCCAACGTCCATCGATTCAGGAATCTGGGTTACGAGGAATGTCGCGACGATCTGCGGAACTTCTGCGGCAGGGTCCGAAGCGTCAACCCCCGGTTGCGCGTGCTGCTTACGGTTTCGCCCGTAATGCTGGTGGCTTCATACGAACGTCGCGGCGCGCTTCAATCATCCATTGCATCGAAGAGCATTCTGCGCGCGGCGGCAGACGCGTGTTGCAGCGAGTTGGAGTCCGTTGATTATTTTCCGTCGTTCGAGATCATCTCGGGGCCCCAGTCCCAGGGCATGTTCTACGAAACGAATCATCGCGACGTGAATGGCGCAGGTGTGTCGCTGGTAATGGATGTTTTCTTTCGATCCCGTCTTGGGCTCGCCCGTTCGAGCCCGGGAGCACCCGCCCCAGGTATACAACCGGGGCAAAGGCAGGCTGAAGAGGCGGCCCGCATCGCCGCTGCGCTACAGGCCGAATGCGACGAGATGTTCCTCGACCCCGGGTTGAGAGCGCGCTGAGGAAGGTCGTGGCGCGTGCACCGATTTCGTACCCCGCGTTGAGCGAGGCCGGCATGGGCCATGCAACCCCTTGTCCAGACGAGTAAATTCCGCTATAATTTCAGGTTCCTTGCCTCACCCGCCGCAGACGGGGAGGCCATCGGCGATTCGATCGCCCAACCAGTCCATAAGGAGCAAGTCTGCATGCGTCACTACGAAATCGTATTTATTGTGCATCCCGACCAGAGCGAGCAGGTGCCCGCGATGGTCGAGCGCTACCGCGCGATGGTCACGGCGGGCAACGGCAGGATCCACCGCCTCGAGGATTGGGGCCGCCGCCAGCTCGCTTATCCGATCGCCAAGATGCACAAGGCCCACTACGTCCTGATGAACATCGAGTGCGATGCGCCGACGCTTACCGAGCTCGAACACGCGTTCAAGTTCAATGACGCGGTCCTCCGCCACCTGATCGTCGCGATGAGCGAAGCCGCCGTTACGCCTTCGCCGATGATGAAGGAAGAGAAATCGCGATCGCTGTCTCCAGCCGGTCCAGGCGCAGCCGCTGCGGCGGCAGGCGCACCTGCGGCAGAGACCGCGGCAGCGCAGGCGCCGCGGGCGGAGACGCCTCGCGCGCCCGCCGCGCAGGCATAAGGCGGCGGCTTCCGCCGACCCAAGCACGACGTGCAGGCCAATCAAGTGACGCTGGACGCGCGCATGCAATCGCGTGACGCCTTGCGCTTCACGCCGACCGGCGTCCCGGCGCTCGACTTTCATCTGGTGCACGAGTCGATGCAACTCGAGGCTGGCGGCGAACGGCGGGTCGCGTGCGAGCTTTCCGCCGTCGCGCTGGGCCCGGTTGCCAAGGCGCTGGCCGGCGTCGCGCCCGGCGCCGAGCTTCGCTGCCGCGGCTTCCTTGCGCGGCGATACCGCACCGGCATCACCGTCGCGCTGCACGTCAACGAATTCGAACTCACTGCTTGAGCCTCAGCCGACGCTGACCCCAAGCGAAATCAAAGGAAAATCAAATGCCCCGTCCCATGGGAAGAAACGCCAAAGGCAAAGGTAAAGGCAAGGATGGCAAGAAGCGCGAGCGCGGTAATAACCTGTTCAAGCGCAAGAAGTTCTGCCGCTTTACCGCCGAGGGCGTCAAGCAGATCGATTACAAGGACATCGACGTCCTGAAGGACTTCGTGCAGGAAAACGGCAAGATCATGCCCGCGCGCATCACCGGCACCAAGGCGCGCTACCAGCGCCAGCTGTCGACCGCGATCAAGCGGGCGCGTTTTCTCGCGCTGCTGCCGTACACCGACCTGCACTGAGCGGAGACTCGCATGCAAATCATATTGCTGGAAAAAGTGCACAACGTCGGAGATCTCGGCGAAGTGGTCAAGGTGAGACAGGGCTACGCGCGCAATTTCCTGATCCCGCAAGGGAAGGCCAAGCGGGCGACGCCGGAGAATCTCAAGCTGCTCGAGGAAAAGCGCGGCGAGCTGGAACGGGCGGCCGCGGAGCGGCTGACGCAGGCGCAGGAGCGGGCCGCCAAGCTCGAAGGCGTATCGGTGCAGATCACGCAAAAGGCGGGGGTCGACGGGCGCCTGTTCGGCTCGGTGACCAACGTCGACATCGTCGACGCGCTGGGAGGCCTTGGCCACACGGTAGAGAAGGCGATGGTGCGCATGCCCGACGGTCCGCTGAAGCATGTCGGCGAGTTTCCGCTGACGATCGCGCTGCACGCCGACGCCGTGGCGCACATCAATGTCCACGTTCTGGGCGATACGACCGGGGTCCAGGCGGGCTGACCTGCCGTTCGCGCTCTCACTCGATCTGGGGCCGGAAACGGCCCCATTTCTTTGGCGGCGCGCGTAAACTCCCGGCTGATCATTCAGCAGGAATAGCCAACCGCAAAGCGCGGCGCGCAACTGCTAGAATGCCTGTGCCTTCCGCAAGTCCGAATCCTTCCGCATGCCCAACGATCGCGAGCTCGAAGCGCTCAAGGTTCCGCCCCATTCGATTGAGGCCGAACAGTCGGTTTTGGGCGGGCTCCTGCTCGACAACGGCGCCGCGGATCGAGTGGCCGACATCCTCGGCACCGAGGATTTCTACAGCGATGCGCATCGCCTGCTGTACAAGACGACGGTCGGGCTGATCGCCGACAACAAGCCGGCCGATGTCGTCACCTTGGCCGAGGCGCTGCAGTCGTTGACCAAGCTCGACTATATCGGCGGCATGGCCTACCTCGGCGCGCTGGTCGAGAACGTGCCGACGGCCGCCAACATCCGGCGCTATGCCGAGATCGTGCGCGAGCGCGCTATCCTGCGCCGGCTCGCTGCCGCCGGCGGCGAGATCGCCGACGCGGCCTACCATCCGCTGGGCCGCAGCGTGCGCGAAATCCTCGATCACGCCGAGACCAAGGTATTCGAAATCGCCGAGCATGGTGCGCGCGCCCAGCAGGGTTTCCAGGAGATCCGTCCGCTGCTGACCCAGGTCGTCGAGCGCATCGAGTTCCTATACAACCGCGACAATCCCTCCGACGTGACTGGCGTCGCGACCGGGTTCACCGACCTCGACCGCATGACTTCAGGCCTTCAGGAAGGCGACCTGGTCGTCATCGCCGGTCGGCCGAGCATGGGGAAAACTGCCCTGGCGCTCAACATCGGCGAGCACATCGCGCTGACATCGAAGATGCCGGTCGCAATTTTCAGCATGGAAATGGGCGCCACGCAGTTGGCGATGCGCCTGATGGGCTCGGTCGGCAAGCTGGACCAGCAGAAAATCCGGACCGGGCGCCTTTCGAACGACGACTGGGAGCGGCTTTCCGGCGCGCTGGGGCGCCTGAACGACGCGCCGATCCACATCGACGACACCGCGGCGCTGAATCCTCTCGAGTTGCGGGCGCGGGCGCGGCGCCTGTCGCGCCAGTACGGCGGCAAGCTCGGTGCGATCGTCGTCGACTATCTGCAGCTGATGCAGGCGGTTGGCGAAGGCGAGAACCGCGCGACCGAGATCTCCGAGATATCGCGCTCGCTGAAGGCCCTGGCAAAGGAGCTCAAGGTCCCGGTGATGGCGCTATCGCAGCTCAACCGAAGCCTCGAGTCCCGAACCGACAAGCGGCCGGTGATGTCGGACCTGCGCGAATCGGGAGCGATCGAGCAGGACGCCGACGTGATCCTGTTCATCTACCGCGACGAAGTCTACAACCCGGACACGCAGTTCAAGGGGCGCGCGGAAATCATCATCGGCAAACAGCGAAACGGCCCGACCGGCATGGTTCCGCTCGCGTGGCTCGGCGAGTACACGCGTTTCGAGAATCTGGCCCACGGCAGTCATTGACGAAGGGCGACGTTCGCAGTGCAAAGCCCGGTTTCGCGCAACGCTCCGTGCCCTTGCGGCAGCGGCAGGCGATACAAGGATTGCCATGGCGCCGCGTCGGCGTCCGCCGGTGCCTCCCCTGCCGGCCAGCGGCGGGATGGTATCGCCGTTCGCAAGCAGCAGGCTCTTGCCGCACAGAAAAAGGGTGCTCTGCCGGAGGCGATCGAGCTGTATCGGGAAATTCTCGCTGAAGCCCCCGACGATTTCGATTCGCTGCACATGTGCGGCGTGGCCCACTTTCAGCGTGGCGAGTTCGAGCGATCGCTGGCGCTGATCGACCGTGCCCTCGAGGTTAACCCGGGCGTGCAGGCTGCACGCTTCAACCGGCGACTGGCGTCAGACGCGATCGATCGCCGCGTCGTCGAGACGGAGCTCGAACGCGCTGCACGTAAATGGCCGCCGGCAGCCGAGGTCATCGGTGCCCCCACAGCGGGAGCCACTCCAGCGGCCGACGACGCGCCGGTGCGCATCATCGCCTTCTATCTGCCGCAATTCCATGCGATTCCGGAAAATGATGCGTGGTGGGGTCAAGGTTTCACCGAATGGACCAACGTGCGCCGTGCGCACGCCAATTTTGTCGGCCAATGGCAGCCACATGAACCGGGCGAGCTGGGGTATTACGACCTGACCGACGCCTCGGTGCGCGATGCGCAGGCGAAGCTGGCGCGTCAACACGGCGTCGACGCATTTTGCTACTACTACTACTGGTTCAGCGGAAAGCGACTGCTCGACCGGCCTCTGACCGAGATGGCGGCGTCGGGACAACCCGACTTTCCGTTCTGCGTCTGCTGGGCCAACGAGAACTGGACCCGGCGCTGGGACGGGCTCGAGCACGAGATTCTGATTGCGCAGCAGTATTCCCGCGACGACAGCATAGCGTTCATCCGGAGCCTTTTCCCGCTGTTTGACGATCGTCGCTATCTGCGCGTCGGCGGCCGTCCGCTGCTGCTGGTCTACAATATCGACGCCATCCCGAACATTGCCCAAACCGTGTCGCTATGGCGTGAAACCGCCCGCCGCGAAGGGCGCGGTGAGCTCCACCTCTGCGCCGTGCAGCGAAACGCGCTGGACGACCCGACAGTGCACGGCTTCGATGCCGCAGTCGAGTTTCCTCCGCTGGGTCATGCCGCTGAGAATCGACTCGATCGGGTCGATATCACCAATCCGGCGTTCCGGGGAACGGTCTTCGGCTACGCGAGTCTGGCGGCGCATTATCTGATGCTGCCGCGGCCGCCGTATCGCCAGTTCCGCGGCGTGACCCCGATGTGGGACAACACAGCGCGACGACAGAATGAAGGGATGGTCGTCGTCGACTCAAGTCCGGAGCTCTTCGGCGTCTGGCTTGGACACACAATCGGCCAGACGAGGCTGCGGCATCGCGGCGACGAAAGACTGCTCTTCGTCAATGCGTGGAACGAGTGGGCAGAAGGAAATCACCTGGAGCCCGATCAACGATACGGCCGCCGCTACCTTGAAGCGGTCCGCGCGGCCAGGATCGGAGAATTTGCGCCCGCGCCGATCCGTCCTCGATTTGCCGATGTCGAACGGGAGACCGCGTCGCTGATCGCGTCGGGGGCACTAAGCCTACAGCGTTACGGTGACGCGGATGCGAAATCCTCGGCGCCCGATGGCAACGAGGTTTCGCTGGTGATGCCACTCTACAATCATGCGCGGTATCTGCCGCGGACGCTGGCTTCGATCGCGGCCCAGACGCTCGAGCCACGCGAGCTGATCGTCGTGGACGACGGGTCCAGCGATGGGGGCGCAGAGATCGTCGTCAAGTTCGCGCGGCAGGTCTCGTTCCCGGTCACGCTGGTGTCGCAGGCAAACGCTGGCGCCGACGCGGCGCTCAATCGCGGAATGGCCTTGGCGCGGGGCGACATCGTGGCCCTGATCAATTCCGACGACACCTTTCATCCCGAGCGGCTCGCGCGTCTGGTGGCGGCGCTTGCGCCGGGCACCGACCTGGCGTTTTCCGACACGTCGTTCATCGACGATGACGGTGCGACACTGGACACCGCCTATACGCGCAAGCTGCGCCGCCGCATCGACGAGGGTATCGCGGCGCCCAATCTCCTGTACCCATTGATAGAGCACAACATCGCGATTTCTACCGGCAATCTTCTATTCCGCCGCCACCTTCTCGGCCGGGTCGGCGGATTCGCGCCGATGCGCGTCTGCCATGACTGGGATTTCCTGCTCGCGGCGACGTATGTCACACGCCTCGCGTTCGTTGATCAGCGCCTCTATCAGTATCGGCTGCACGGCGACAACACGTTCGCAGCGCTGACGCTCGCCGGTCGGCTCGATGGAGAACGCGTTCTGGATTCGTTCTTTGCCGGCATTCATCATCATCCCTGGCTCGCCGCCATTGACGCGCGGGCGGCCTTTCTGCGCTACGCACGCAACAAAGGCCTGGGCGCCGTCACTCCCGCCGTGCCTGCGGCCCAAGGCTCCGCGCATCCCCCATTCGCCGAAGCCTGACCATGGCCGACAGCTCCCACGAACCCATGTCGCGCAATGCCCTGTGCCATTGCGGCAGCGGCCGTCGCTACAAGGAGTGTCACGGCGCGCTCGCCGCCGGCACCGCGCAGGGCGGCGAGTTGGGGAGGATGATGCAGGCAGCCCACGCGTGCCAACAGGCCGGACAGCATCGCGAAGCACTGCGGCTCTGCACCCGGGCGCTCGAGATCGATCCCACGAATGTCGACGCGACCAATATGGTGGGGGTCGTCCATTACCAATTAGGCCAATACGACCAGGCGATCGCGTGGATCGAACGTGCGATCGCCTTGCGGCCGGACTTGCCGGCCTTGCGCAGCAATCTCCTTATGGCCGAGTTCGTCGCCAAGGAGCGGCGTCGGGACATCGAGTATCGCAACTGGATCGAGCGATTCGACAATCCGTCGGCAGCAACGATCGCGCGGTGGCGCAGCGATGCAGGGCGTCAGGAACCGATGACTATTTCGATCGTCATGCCCACCTACAATTCCCCGGACCGCTGGCTGCGCGCCTGTCTCAACAGCGTTCTTGCGCAGACCTGGCCGCGCTGGGAGCTTTGCATTGCCGACGATGCCTCCACCCTCGCAACGACGCGATCGACACTCGACGAGTACGCGAAGCGTGATTCGCGCATCCGGGTCGAATATCGTGTGGAGAACGGCGGAATTGCCGCGGCCTCGAACACGGCGCTCGGACTCGTGACGGGAAAATTCGTTGCGCTCGTCGACCATGACGACGAGATCGCGCCGTGGGCTCTCCAGCTGGTCGCGGAGGCTCTCGCCGGGAACCCCGACGCGGTGCTGCTATACAGCGATGAAGACAAGATCGACGAACGGGGCAGGCGCTATCAGCCGTATTTCAAGCCCGACTGGGATCCGGTCCTGCTGACGGCGCAAAACTACATCAGCCATCTGAGCGTCTATCGGGTAGAGACCTTGCGTTCGTTGGGTGGATTCAGACTCGGTTACGACGGTGCGCAGGACTGGGACCTCGTGCTGCGCGTCAGCGAAACGATAGATGCGAAACATATCGTCCACGTGCCGCGTGTGCTTTATCACTGGCGCGCGATCGAAGGCTCAACCGCGCGCGCGATGGAGAGCAAGGCTTATGCCGATTCGGCGCAGCAACGCGCGGTTGCCTCGCATGTGGCACGGACAGGCGCGCAAGCGACGGTCATCCGCTCGGTCAACGCCGCTTTCCTGCAGGCAGACCCGATTCTCGCACCGGGCCTGCCGAAGGTTTGTCTGGTTATTTTGCAGAGTGGCACGGAAGAACGGGACGATCGAGCGGCGCGCTGGCGGGAGCTGGCCCGCGCAGCCGGTCACGACGCCGTGTTCGTCCGGACCGGCGCTGTGCCGTCGGCGATTAGCGGCGTCGATGCCGCGCCTCCTGCGATCGACTCGCGCGCCGCGATGGAGGTCAATGCGGCGGTCGCGCGCGTGGGCGCCGAGGTGGTCATTCTGGTCGACGAGGATCTTGCTCCGATGGCGGCAGACTGGCTCGACCTGCTGGTTCGCCACGCGTCGCAAGCGTCCGCGGGCGCGGTCGGCGGGCTGCTGTACGATGGGCAGCGGCGCGCGGTTCATGCCGGATATATCCTGGATCCGAAAATGGTCGCCACATCGCCTTATGTCGGCGCTCCGCGCGATTGGCTGAAGGCAGGAGTACGCAGCGGAGTCGTGCAGAGTCTGTCCGCCGTCGGTCTCGGTTGCATGGCCGTTCGAAAACGCCTGTGGGTCGAGGTGGGCGGCCTGGACGCCACGATGCTCAGGGCCCGCTACCGGGACGTCGATTTCTGCCTGCGTCTCGCGGACAGCGGCTATCGCAATCGCTGGCACCCCGGCGCTGAGCTCGCCTACGCTTATCCGCTACGGTCGCAGCAGCATCCTTTGTCGGTGAGCGATGAAGAAGCCGCTGACCGAAGCGCAATGCAGCGGCGCTGGGGGCCGCGCCTCGCGTCGGATCGTGCCTATAATCCCAACCTGGCAGCGGCGCCACGCCTGTTCGAATTGAACGAGTTCGCCGAACCCTCGCCAAGGTTTCCGCCTCTTTCGCAGAATGCACACGATCCGGTCGTGGCAGACTGATGCTCGCAGCGGCCCCCGCAGTTTCATCCGGCAAAGGCACGGGGCATCCGCGCGCGCTTGCCTGCCGGGCAGATTCACTATGAGGTGTTCACTGTGGACGCGCCGGTAACCCCAGACGACATCGATTGGTCGCCCTCACCGCAGGAGGCGGTTGTCGACAAGCGCTGTCCGGTATGCTATCGCGCCGGCGGACATTCGGCCGTGCTCACGGTGCCGGCCATGGAGCCGCGTGGCCGTACGCTTACATTGATCCGCTGCTCCGGCTGTGCCAGCGCGTTCTACGAACCGCCCGACATTGCGAACTTTTCCGATATCGGGCATGAGGGCGACGAATTCTGGCGGTTTTATGTCGAGGTCGGCGCCGGCGTCTGGGAGACGGTCTGGCCGATATTGGCCGCTGCCGACAGAGGCTCGTTGCTCGATGTGGGCTGCGGATTCGGCTTTGCGCTGGATTTCTGGCAACGAACCGGCCGGGGCGAGGCGGTTGGGCTCGAGCTCGCCGACTATGGCCGGGTGGGAGCCCAGCGACTCGGCGTGACGATCCATGCCGAGTTTCTGCAGGATTGCAAGGCGCTGGCCGGCCGGCGATTCGACGTCGTCTACGCTTCCGAGGTGATCGAGCACGTTCCCGATCCCTCGGCGTTTGTCGCACTCCTGTCGCGATGGGTCGCCGACGATGGCGTGTTGATCATGACCACGCCTGCCGGCTCGTTCATCAGAAAAGAGAACCAGTCGGCCACGCTGCTCGCCGCGCTGTCACCCGGTTTTCACGGCTTCCTGCTGTCTTCCGAAGCGTTCGAGGATACGGCACGACGTGCGGGGTTTGCCCATGTCGAAATCCTCACCTCGAACGAGAGGCAGTTTATGTGGGCATCGCGCCGACCGTTGCGCGTGAACCCGCGGCGCCCGCGGGCACGGTCGGCCTACCTCGAGTACCTGGCCGGGCGCATTGCCGCGCCAACGGAGCACACATCCCCCGTCTGGCAGGGTTTCGCCTATCGCCTGGGAAAGGATTTCGTGGGCGTGGGGCGGCTTGCCGAGGGAAAGGAAGTTCTCGCCAGATTACTCACCGGCGTCGAAGCCAGCTTCGGTGCCGAGGCAGCCGACCCAGCCGCTGCCCTTGCGCGACTGAAGACCTGTACGAGCCTCGCCGAGTATGGGCGCGCCGTTCCCTATTTTGCGTCGTCGCTGTTCTATTTTCTCGGGGCATTGGCGCAACATCACGACCGCGACCTCGATCGTGCAATGCGCTATTACGCCGGGGCCGTCGAATGCACGCTGGAGTCGGGACGACTTGGACCGATGTTTCTGGAGGCGATGTCGCAGCTCTGGTCCGCCCGGGCGCGGCAGGCGGAACTGCTTATCGCGACCGGTGACATTGCCGGCGGCGTCGACCTGTTTGTCCGGCTCGTCGATGAAGGTGTCCGATGCGAAGCGCGCAATGCGTTTGCCCTGGCATCACGCGACCTGCTCGAATCGACTGTGCCCACGATATGCGGGGGGTTGTGGGGTCACGGCTACCGCGATCAAGCGCAGCGGCTGTTTGCCCGGTACAAGGCGTACTTGTCCGACCGCTACGGCGCTGCGATAACCACCGCTGGTGGCGTCGAGGAGCGGCTGCGCGATCCGGGCGCGGACGTTCCGCTGGATCCGTTGTATGCCCCTTTCTTTGCGATGCGCGCGAGCTTTCCGGCCGAAGAAGCCCGCGCCGAAGCGGCTGCGATCATCCGAACCGGTGCAGCGAATGCCCACCATCCGGTATTCGGACCCAGATTGCGCACGCTGGCGGACCACGCGAGCCAGCTGGAGGCAACAGCGGCGGGTGCCAAGCCCGCCGGCGCGACGCTGGTCTGGTCCTCGACTTCCTTGTTCCGGCCGAAGTCCGGGTAGCAGATGTTTCAGACCGATCGCGCGCCGTCCCGGAAATCAGGTCATCGCGCCAGGCGCTAGTCGATGGCGAGTACACAAAGAAACGGTCCATGTCCGTGCGGCAGCGGCAAGCGTTACAAGGATTGCTGCGGTCGATTGCCGGGCCCACCTGGAGCGGACACGGACGTCTCCACGAAAATCGCCCGGCGCATGAACGATGCGCTCGCGGCGCAGGCGTCAAAAGACCTGCAGCAAGCGGAGAGAATCTATCGAGAGGTCGTGGCGATCGCGCCCGACGTACCCGACGCCCTGCATATGCTCGGCGTATTGCGCTTCGAGCAAGGCGACTGCAAGGAAGCCGCGCAGTTGATATTGCAGGCACTCGATCTGACAGGATGGCGGTTTCCGACGTTCCGCTACAACCTGGGATTGGTGATCGCCCGTGCCCATGATGAGCAAGCGGAGCGCGACAGGGATAGTGTCATCCGGCGTTCCCGGGCGTCCGGCCGGGAGAACACTGCGACGAATGATGCACGACCGACGGTGGCCGTCGTCGTGCCGTGCTACAACCATGCGCGATTCGTCAAGCGTGCGATCGAATCGGTATTTTCGCAGACGTATCGGCAGATCGAAGTGGTTGTCATCGATGATGGCTCGACCGACGACTCGGCGGAGGTAGCGCGGCGCACGTTGGCGGACTCGCCGTTTCCCTCCCGCTTCGTCGCCCGGGAGAATCGCGGAGCGACCACGACGATCAACGAAGCTATCGGCCTGTCCTCCGCGCCATTCATCAATATCCTGAACTCGGACGACTGGTTTTCGGACGATCGCATCGCGCTGATGGTCGAGCATGTCGTGGCAAGCGGTGCACACTGGGGATTTTCGCAGACCGCATACGTCGACGACCGCGATCACCCGGTCGACCCCCGACTGGACAAGCGCGCCGGGACGCTCTCGGCCGTGGCCGCCGCGGCTACGGATCGGGCGACCGTCGGGTTTTCGCTTCTCGGCGGCAACCCGGCGATTTCCAGCGGCAATCTTTTCTTTTCCAGAGCGCTGTTTCAGCGCATCGGACCGTTCGGCTCGTTGCGCTACAACCACGACTGGGAGTTCAGTCTCCGCGCAGTCCGCGTCGCCGAGCCGGAGTTTGTCCCGGCACCGACCTACTACTACCGCCTGCACGATAGCAACACGATCAGCGGCGCAATCGGCGACGGCGGAATGAGCGAGGCGAACAGAATGCTGACGGAGTTCTTCCGCTGGGCGTCGAGCGAGCAAGCCAGCGCGAATCCGCTGGCGCCGACGATGCGGACCTGGGGCATGTATTTCGTCTGCTCCTGCCTGAACAGCGGTTGGGCAGGCTTGTTCGAGGCGGAAGAGCTCCGCCGCCTGGCTCTGGAGATTGGTGCCGGCGGCGCCGACCGTGATCATCGCGTCCGCGATCGCCGGACCTGACGATGTCACCGGAAGAAGGGCATCGCGCGCTGCTCATCGCGGACAGCGACATACCGACGACACATCTGGTCGCGCGCGAGCTGCGCGAAGGTTTCTCGTCTCTGGAAGTCAGGGTTGCGCCGGATATTTTTGGAGCGGTGGTCACGGGCAGACCGGTCATCGTCTCGAGGTTGTGCTTCCCGCGCTATTCGTGGTTGCCCGACCACCTGTCTCGCGAAGGCGTGCGCTATGCCTATTTTGTCGACGATAACTTCTGGGAAATCACGCCCGATATCGACGTGCGACTTGCGCAATTCTTCCGGCATCCGGCGACGGTCGAAACGCTGGACGCGTTCGTCCGGCACGCCGCAGTCGTCCTGACCTGGTCGCAGCCATTGCGCGATTATGTCGCGTCTCGCTTTCCCGATATTCCGGCCGAATTCGTGGCGCCGGGGTTCGATGTCGCCAAGGCTGCCGCGCTTCTGCAGCGGCACCGGCCGCCGACGGATGCCGAAGACGCTGTCGTTCGCATCGGCTATCCGACGACGCCGCGACCGCGCGTGTCGGCACTCATCGTTCCCGTTGTCGAGCACTTTCTGCGGGCATACGGGCGCAGCGTGACGTTTGAATTTATCGGCTGGATGCCGGAGGCGCTCGGCGGGCTGCCGAATGTCGTATTCCATCCATGGATCGACGACTACGACAAATATCTGGAGTTCAAAGTGTCCCGTCGCTGGCACATCGGAATCGCTCCGCTTATCGGCGACGGCTTCGAAAAGTACAAGACCAACAACAAGTATCGCGAATACGGCGGCTGCATGGTACCCGGGGTGTACAGCGATGTGTCGCCATTCCGGGAAACGGTCGATGACGGAAGAACGGGGATGCTGGTCGAGAACGATGCGGGCGCGTGGATCGGCGCGCTCGAGAAGCTCGTGGCGTCTCCCGTGCTTCGCTCGGCCATTGCGGAGGGGGCGTTCGACGACGTGCGACGACACCATGATCTGCGAACTACCGGCCGCCATTTCGCGGACACCGTTCTGACGCGAGCACGCCAGGTAC
>Ga0207711_10000958_pt1 | contig 27663 bp, 47 predicted proteins | sample KBSS34metaG_FD_184401 | JGI IMG/M metagenome (GOLD analysis project Ga0207711, IMG submission 184401) | Switchgrass rhizosphere microbial communities from Kellogg Biological Station, Michigan, USA - KBS S3-4 metaG (SPAdes) (version 2) | ecosystem: Host-associated > Plants > Roots > Rhizosphere... | reverse complement strand
CGGCTTGGCGGCGATGTCGGCCTTCGGCTCCGGCTCCGGCTTGGCTTGCGGCGCCTCGACCGGCACGGCCTCGGGTTCCGCGTCCCGCTTGAGGAACGCGGCGATTTCGTTTTCAGCCATGTATTACTGTCCTACGGTTGCGGATCATCCCGCCGCAGTTCGGGCACTTCTTGCCGGCCTCGCGCGGGCCGCCGCAGGCACTGCATTTCATGCGTTGGTTCCCTTCGGCTCCGGCGGCGCCATGATGTTCTGATGGATTTGGTGGGTGGCCGCGATCGTGTTCACCGCGCGGTGCGGCTCGTGCGCGGCCTTCGCCTCGTCCACCGCCGCCTTGGCGTGCTTGGCGCGCAGATCGGCCAGCGCGTGCGCCGCCGCCATCTGCATCACCTTGGGATCGATCTCGCCGGCATTGATCGCATCGAGCAGCGGCTGGCCGTAGCGTGCCACCGCGCCGCGGTTCAGCACGTATTCGCCCGCCTTCGCGGTGATGTAGCCGTCGTCGGGGCCGGACGGATCGCCGCCGCTCATCGGCGTGATCGGGCCGCCAGCGGCGTGCGATATTGTTGGGTTGTCGAGGTAGTGCGGCGGATTGAAGTTGTATCCGCCCTGCGGTGGCTGCGTCGCTCCATCCCGCCAATAATTATCGCGGGTTTCGCCCTGATATTCGCGGGCGTTCGGTTCGACCAAGGCCGGATCGTAGCCCAACTGATTTGGCGGCAGGTGGGAATCAAATCCCGTGTATTGCTCGTGGTGCAGCGGGGAACTCCAGTCGGCCGCCTGATCGCGCAGCGTCCGCGTCACCAACCCACCCGATGCATGCGGCACCATCGAGGCCGGCCCGACCGTGCCCGGCGCGCTCGGCGCATCCGGCGGGGCCTGATACGGCTGCCCATACGGCGGTGCGCTGAACTCGGCGTGCATGTCGTGCAACCCATGCACGGCGCTGATATTGCGTTCCTTGGCGAGCGCCGCATCGGCCGCGCCCTTGGCCTGCAGCGCCTGCACCGTGGCAACCGCGTGCGCCTGCTGCAACGGCGCCTGCTGCTGCTCCTTGGCCTGCTGCGCCTCCATGTGTTGCTTCATGCGCGACAGCAGGTCCTCCTTGTTGCGCAGCGACGACGCGGCAATCAGCACGTCGCCCGGTATCAGCCCCGGCTGCATGCCGGCGAGTTGCACCAAGGTCTGGAAGTTCTCGGCTTCCATCGTCGGCAGGTTGCTGCCTTCCTCGATGCTGATATCCACGTCCAAGTCGGTGATGTCGTTCTCGACCCGGATCACCTGTTGCAAGCGCGGGTCGCCCGGCTGCAATGGCGGCATCATGCGCTGCATCACCGCAGCGCGCTTCTCCTCCGGCATCTCGGCGAGTTCGTCCTGCAACGTAATCGCGCGGTTGATCCCGACCCACCTGGTATCATTCAATTGGTCGGTCACCCGCACCCACTTGCCGGCCCGCCAGTGCTCGCGCGCCGCCATCCACGCCATTTCATAAACGCGCCGGCTGAACATACGCAGGCTGTCCGCCAGCGGCTCGTTCTGCACCGCGCCGCCGGCCTGCTGCGCCAGGATCGCACGTCCGCTCAACTCCCGCGGATCGGTGCCCGACATCGCCGCGTTCGGCCCGGACAACTGCATCTCGGACGTTGCGTGCTGGAGCAACTGAAACTGCCCGGTAGCCAGGTCACCGCCGGGCAGGATCTCAAACTTCATGCCGGGCGTGACCTCGATATAGCCGTCCGGCCGCGCCACCTGGCGCCGCGCGTGATCCACATCATCGACCGCGGCTTTCTCCGCCACCACCTGATGCACGCTCAACAGATGCAGCGCCTTGCTGCGCCGCTTGTTGATCTCGTCCTGCAGCGAAATCCAGTTGCGCACCGCGCCGTAGCGCCAGTTGTCGGCGTTGATATACGCGCTCTGCATCAACAGCGAGCACGCCGACTGTCCGCGCCGATCCTTGAATTTGGATCGCTGCGGCTCGCTAAGAATGCCGGCCTTGGTGTAGTGCGCGCTCCACCATTCGCCCTTTTCGGTCCAATGGCACTGCGCCACCCGCACCCGCTCGCGTCTGTTGTCGCTCCACACCGCGAGCGCCGGGCGATCGTCGTAGCTGCCGCCGGTCGGGCTGAACGCATCGCCGATCACCGCCGCGGCGTCGGGATACATCTCCTCGCACTGGTCGCGATCCATCCACACCACGAGACCGCGATACCGTGCATCGGCGAAGTCGATGGCGCGCGAGTGCGGGTCCCACCACAGCCGCTCCCACGAGACGTGCGCGAGCGTGATGTCGGCGCCGCCCTTGCCGTCATCCTCAAGCCCCACCTCGACCGCGCCCACGCCCTCGATCAGCATGTTGGCGAACACCGCCGAGCGGATAACCGGATAGTTGTTGTCGTCGTCGATATACCGCAGCGCCTGGGTTGCCGCCTCGGCGCGATCCTCCTCGGTCGGTGTGCGGGGAAACGCTTTCGGATCGGTGCGCGCCTTGCGCTCCAATCCGCACAATAACTGAATCTTGTCGGCGATCTTGTTGATGGTGATCGGTGGCTGGCCGCGCAGCCGCAATGCCTCCCGTTCGGCGCTGGTCCACTGCTCGCCGTCGAAGTAGGCGCGGTCACGCTCCGACAGCGCGCGCGCGTCGTAGGACGATCTCTCCGCCTCCTCGAACCAGCGCACCAGTTTGACGTGCAGCGCGTCCTGGTCGTCGGCATACTCGTCCGCGTCCGGCGCGTCGGGCTCGGCAGGCGTCAGGACTTGGTTTAGGGTTGCGGACATGGATGATCTGGAAACCCTTGAGACTGCAATGCGCGCCATGATGAAAGCCAGCGGGCACGCTATGGATGCGTACGACGAGCTCGTGTTGCGACTTGCATTGCAAGCGATGGCGCGATTCCCCAGGCTTGTGCCGGGGACGGCGCGCGTGTTCGCCGACGCCGCAATGCGCGGGCTAACGTTTCAGCAGGCTGCCGCAGAGGCGGAGCAGGTAATCCAAAAGCACAACGCGCACTAAAGGCAGGCGCCGCTCATTCGTCCATCATCTCGGCGATCTGGCTCGGCGCGGCGGCGGCGGCGGCCGTCATCGCATCACGGAACCAGGGCAGGACTTCCTGCATGCGCCGTTCCAATATAGCCGCGTCAGTAATGCCTTCACTCTTGCTCTGAGTGAACGCCATTGCCCACTTCTCGGGGTCAACGCCGACCGCACGCCGGAACTGCGCGCCGCTCATCGTGGTGTAGTCTGGTTGTTCGTCGGTCAAGCGATTCTCCAATCCATAACATCCTCTGCACTCGCCCGCTCGAAGGCCCGCGCCCAGCTATCGCGCGGCGGCGGCGGCGGCTTCGCCGGCTGCATCTCACGCCAGGCCAGCGCCATGTAGGTGAACGCATCGGCCGTATGTGAGGCCCAGTCGTGCCGCGGCCGGTCGGTGAACGCCTTGCGCTTCTCGTCGTAGTCGGCGCGGTAGGCGCGCAACGCCTCCAGGCCATCGTGGCACTTGTCCCCGTCGAACCAGGCGCTGGCGAGCGTCACGCGGCCCGCGTTGATGCGATCCATCACGTTCTGCGCCGCAAGGATGCGCGGCTGCCGGTTGGTCAGGCTGGCCAGCGTCTCGCGGATGGTGCGCCCGGTGCCGAGCTGGCGCGCGTCGCCGTCATGCGGCAGGTAGTCGGTGCCGTAGGTATAACCCCGCGCCTCCAGCGCCGCGGCATAGTGCGGCAAGCCGTGGCCCGACGCCTCGTAGTGGTCGATGATCCGCAGTTCCATGCGCGAGACCTGGAAGAACCAGATGGCCGTGCTGTCGCCGATGCCAAGATCCCACGCAGTGTGGACAGGCAGCAGCGGATCGTATGGCACATCGGTGATGCGGCCCGCCTCCTCCGCCTCCGCCAGCTCACGGCCGAAGTAGCTGCCGAGGATCGCGGCATCGAATGAACACAGGAACTCCTGGGCGAACTGCTCGGGCGTGGTCTGTGTGCGCATGTCCTCAAGTTCGGCCGGTGACAGCAGCCCGGTCTCGTCGGCGCGCAGCACCAGCGAGAACCACTCGTCGGGATGCTGTTCGGCGAACTCATGCACGCGCCAGAAGTCATTGCGCCCGCGCGGCGTGCCGATGAACACCGCCCACCCCTTGCGATCGGCAAGCGTGGGGCGAAGCACCTCCGGCCATGCGCGCGGGCTGATGTCGGCGTACTCGTCGAGGATCATGCCGTCGCTGTAGGTGCCGCGCAGCCGATCGTAGTTCTCCGCGCCGTACAAACGCACGCGCGCCCCGTTGGGGAAGTTCACCATCAGGTCGCTCTCGCGCTGCTCGACGCCTGGGATCTCGGCGGTGAAGCGTTTCAAATATTGCCAGACGGTATCTTTGGCCTGTGTATACGTGGGGCTCAGGAAGCTGAACCGGCCATCCGGCTGCTTGCAGCGCAATGCCGCGTCGATCAAATCCATCACGCACGCCACCGACTTGCCGGCACGCCGATGCGCGACGATGCACGCCCAGCGTTGGCGGCGCGCGTGGAACGGCGCGAACTGCGGGCGCGCGTGATAGCCGAGATCGATGCGCCTGGTGGGCTTAGCCGCCATCGGGCATCACCTCGGCGAGTGCGATGTCGGTCGGCTCGGCGGCCGGCGGCGGCTCCGGTCGCGCCGCGCCGCACGCGCAGTGCTCGGCGTGGCTCCATGGCCGCTTGCCGCACTTGGCGCAGGTCCAGGTCATGGATTGCTCAGCAATCGGTTGCATGCGGTGTTCCGAAAGGCGCCGGACGCACCTGCAAGCGCGCCCGGCGGAGGTTTGGGGATGAATGTCCCGCCGCAGTCCCGAGCGGCGGATCGGATGCGGCGCCCCCACCAGGACACCGAATGAGGATTAAGGCAGCGGCGGCAAAGGCGCGGTAAGTGGCCGTTATTACGTCCGATAATCGGCCTTTGCGGACGCTATCGCCTCACCCAACAATATCCTGGTTCTTTCATCGTCCAGCGCTCATGCTCTGCGACCAGCCGCCACCCACGCCGCGCCATGAAATCCACATACGGCTCACGCCGCATCACGCTTCGGCCGTGCCTAACATCGTGGCACCCCTTACACAGAGCGACCAAATGTTTCGGATGGCATAGGATACCGTCCGCGTAGGTTTTGTGATGCGCAACGATAGCGGGCCAGCCGCAATCGGAACACCGCCCGTTAGCATTCTCCAGCACGCTATCCTGGAGCCTGTACCAGTCCTGCGTGTAGTACGCGTCGCCCCACGCCATCAATCGTCGCCGTCGCCGGCCTCGATTGCGCGCTGCACCCCGGTGCCGATGTCCACCGCTGCGGCCTCGCCGTCGATCTCGATCGCGCGACGCACGCCGGTGACGATCAGTTCGACGGGTCCGCCGTTGGCGCCGGTGAGCTGCAGCGGCAGCACCTTGCCGACCAGCACCATAAACGCGGAGGGGTTGGCTTTCGACTGCTGCATCAGGTAGTCGGCGCCGCCGGCCATGTTCAGCGCTTCAAGGATCATGCCCTTGATGTCGCTGTTCATCTTGTTCAGCGCGCCTGGCGGCCGTCCAGCACCTTCACGCTTGCCGCCGCGTTGTCCCATAATTGATCTAGCTCGATATTTAATCCGCGATACGCCTCACGCCGCGTGCGCCGTCTCATCTTCCGAGACAATGCGCTGTGCGGCATCGGGCCCGAATAGCCGGCATAGGAGCCTCACACGCGCCGAGCTGCCCAGGCTGGTGATGTTGCGCCACTCCGGCGGCTGGACGGCGTGTAGCGCGCTGTGCGGGGCGTTGTCGCCTGGGTCGTCGACGATGCCGCGTGGGCTGGTGCGCTCGATCAGGTTCTCGACGACGCCGGGGGGCAACGCGGTTGGTTGGTCTAGTGCGTGTCGGATCAGTCCGGCGACGCCTCGGGTTCGCACGACGGCGCCCCACTGGTCGATGGCGAGATCGAGGGCGGTGAACAGATAGCGCGGGAACATGACCTCGATGCGGTATCCGCTGCGGTGATCACGCTTGGTGTCGAAGTGGTGGAGATGGAGCGGGAGATAGGTTTTGAAGCCGGCGGCAGTGAGTTCGTGGTAGGCGCGCCACTCGCGGGCTGGTTCGGTCCAGGCGCAGTACCAGAGGGTCATGGATGGCATCCGCACGACATGCGGGGACCGACGAGGGCTGTCCGCGCTGTCGTTGTGCTATCACGATAGGCACATATCGTCCCTAAAGTCAAGGGTCAACGGTGCTGACCTATCATGTTACGGCACGACGGCTGATCGTTGCACCGTGACCAGGCCGAACGGCAGGGTCGTTGCGTCGTATCGGCGTGATACGGGAGGCGATGGATTGCGTTGGTTCCGGGCGTCGGACTGAGGCCGGCCCCTTTGCCGTTCAGACCACCCACCGCGCCCTGACTCCGCGGCGTGCGGCGCCGGAGGCACGGTTGGCGCAGGTGCGGCAGAGCGTGGTGCGCCGGTTCCGCAAGCGGGTGACGGCCATGAACTGGACGCGGCCGCAGGTGGTGCAGACGAAGCGCCGGGGCGGGATGCGTGATCCGGTGCCGGTGGGGCGCATCAGGCTAACAGCCACGGCAGGACCGATTTCCGACCCCTACGCTGCGTCTGGCCAGGTAGCAGCCGATGGCGATCGCCCAGGTCACCAAGCGGCCAGCACGAAGCCGAGGATAGCGGCGCCGAGGGCCACGCCGATGACGACCGCTGCGATGGTCCGAGCACGGTCATCCATGCCCGCGCTCACGGCAGCCGCGGCTGGCGCTGGAAATCGACGACCTTGGTGGTGTCGATGATAAGTTTCGCGGCAGGCGCGTGCGCGACCTGATACCACCCGAGTTGATCGCGGGTGAACTGATATGCCTCGGTCCAGTTGAGGTCGTTCGGCACCTCGACCAGACGCTCGACCACGGCGGCGAACCGCACCAGGTAAGTGCTCATCGGCGCGGCTGGGCGTGGATCGCGGCGAGCGCGGTCATGGCACGTTCGGAGCCACAACGCCCGCCTCGCGGTAAGCTCGTGCAAGCTGCTCTCGGGATAGGTAGCGAGGACCCGATGGCCGGTCGGCAAGCGGCTGGATGCTGGACCGCAGCAGCGCAACCGTTTCGACCACCCGCGCGTGAACCGCCTCGATCTCGTCCTCGGTCGGTGGAGTTCTGGCAGGGATTGGCGGGGGTGGCAAAGCGGGATGATGGGGACGGTTCTGCCGCCACCACGCGCTCAACAGCGGCACCAGTTCACCGTATGTGGGGAGGTACTTACATTCGCTCGCGACAGCCTCCAGAGAGACGACGTTGAACGCATCATTCGGGAACCTCATCGCCAGGATCGGCGTCGATGTGTCGATGAAATCGGCCGCCTCGTCGTGGCTCAAACGGGCCGCGGAGAGCTTGCCGAGGTCGATCAACCAGCGCCGGACAACGAGTTGATCAGCCATAACCCCCTCCCGCCAACCTGCGCCTAAACGCTTGGAAATCCGCCACTTCCTCGGCAGTTCCCTCGATCGTCCTGCCACTCTGCGCCATCTCGGCGTCAAACTCCCGACCCAGATCGTGGAAAGCATTCTTGGCTGGCCTGGACCGGCGAGAAACGCGTTGCGCGGCCCCCCCGTTCACGGGGGGGCTACGGGGGGGTACCTGTCTTGTTTTGTTTTGTACTGTAGTCGCGCGCGACGTTTCGTCCGGGGTTTCAGCACGCGTTTCGTCGTGCGTTTCACTCCCCGTTTCGGAGCGGTGGACGGAACCCTCTGTGAAACGCGTTTCATCCTCCGTTTCAGGAGGATGGTGACCGTTCGGTTTGGTGGGTGGATGACCATTGGCCGCACGCCAGCGCCGGAGCCGTTCCGCATCAGTCTGTCTCGACGCCTGAGCCTTCAGCCGGCGCCCGTATGCCTCGACCGCCTGCTCCGCTACCATTGGGTGATACCAGCGGTTGTCGCAGCATAGGATGAAGCCGTGCATCGCCACGGCGCGGTGCTTGCGCCATGCCCGCATGTCCTCGCCGAAGTCGGCGAGCATGCACAGTTCCTCCTCATCGTTGGGCAGGCTTCCGGCCGGGTGCTGAAGCATCGCCGACCACCACAATTTCAGCGACGCAATTCCACCGCGCCCATCCTTGCGGGCAACGCGGTACCAACTGCTGGAGAACATCCGATGGCCCCACAGAGGCATCCAATCGAACCCGCCTCGCAGATCGCAGTCGGGTGGTGTCAGAGGGTTTGGTAGGTCGCTCAATGGGCGCCCTCCAGGATTGTGGTGACGGCCTCGATGGCCACGCTTGGAGGCACCCGATACCAGTCACCCCATACCCACGCGCTAACCGGAAGCAGGGCGATAGCGGCAGACTCGGGCTTGGTTATCAGGAAATCACACGTCGGCTGGAACCGTGCGACCGGGCGAACGTCGTGCTTCATTCGCTTTCGGTAGTGGATGAAACGCGCGCTGACGTTCACGCTCTTGCCGATCTTGGTCAGACCGTCAGTGTAGTCCCGCGCAACGTAGATCCAGGACCTTCGGCATTTCTCCGTGGTGCAGACGAGGCAGCGCGGTTCAGGTAGGCCGCTCATGCGACCAGCCTCATCATCGCGCGCCGCTTTTCCACGGAATCAACGCTTTCCCCGCTGTTCAACGCGTATCGCAACTGTGCCAGTTCAAGCGCCAGTTCCGGCGAACGCTCCAGCATCTCGTCCACCCGCCTGATCGCGTGCATGACCGTCGTATGGTCCCGGTCGCCAAACGCGCGCCCGATCGGCGGATAGCCGTGCAGCGTCGTATGCCGGCATAACCACATGGCGATCTGGCGCAGCCGCACCGCCGGCTGAGTGCGGCGCTGCGACACTAGGTCGAGCACCGTCACGCCCCAGCGTGCCGCTACCGCCTCCTGCACCTCTCGGATTGTCGGAATTACCGCCTCACGCATCGGACATACCTCCGGCATTGACAGCCAGGGGCGTTTCGGCGAGAACTCGGATACCCAATCCTGTGGTTCTCGCGTGGCCCCCCCGGCCACCGCATTCAGTTACAGCCCCGCGTTCGGTGACAGCCGGCGCGGGGTTGTTCATTTTCCGCTGATTCGCCCGTATTGGCAACGCCATCATTGCACGGTCTCGCCCATGGGCTGTGGCTTCCGAGGCGGCACCATGACGTAACGGCTGCGCTTGATGCCGAGCGATGGATCACCGCGCCAATGGGCACTTACCCGCTCCAGCTTCCCCAACCTGATCCGCAGGTGCGCGCGACAGAAGTGCAGCGCCTTGCCGCCGCTCAGTCTCGCCTCGTGTTCGGTGCCGTCGATCGACGGCGCCGTAACCTCCAGCTTGATTTCGGTCCACGAACGCAAGGGGAACCTGCCGACCATACGTTTCGCCGCCGCAATTCGCTTTTGCAACCCGGCATGCGGCATGTGCTGGCGCCGCCCGATGATGCGCGGCGTGTTGATGACCGCCAGCGTCGCCGCCAGCAGCCTGCCACGAACCCGCAATTCCATATCATCAAAGCGCGTTCCGTCATGCTCGCCGTGCTGTCCGACCGTGAAAGCGCCGGTGTCGCTCATACCGATGAACATAATGTTCTGGCAGAACAGCACGGCGGTATCATCGGCATTGAACGCGAACAGTCGCGCGACGATCGGATCGGGCATCTTGCCCATGCCGCCTTTCAGCGGCACCGGGCCATACGGGTTGCGATATAGCAGCGCGCCGTTGCGACCGTTCTTCGTCTTGTTTTCGATCCAGGTGTAGGGGGACGGCAGGAATATGTGGGGATCGTCACGTCCTCGCCAGTTGTAGTTTCCCACCAGGTCGCCGATCAGGTCCATTACCTCGGATGTCTCGAAGCAATGACAGTCGCTGGTCTGCAACTCAGGCGTTGAAACTTTCTGCCCCACCCCGAGCGCAAGGTCTTGGTTTACGATCATCTGCGCCAATGGACTCATGACCGCGCCGCCATCACGCCCCACCCCGCGCCGCATCGCACACCCGCCGCGCAATCAGCATGGCCAGCCCCCCCGATACAGCGGGACTTTGCCGCTCGCCGCCTCGCGCTTCGCCGCCTCGATCTGTGACGCCAATTCCGCCTGCGCTTCGGCTTGCCGCTGCGCCAGCCGCCGCGCCGCCCCGCGGGTCCGCTGCTTCGAGTTCCGTTCGATCCGCCGCCGCCTGGCCGCCTGCGCCGGCTTGGAGCACGCCCAGCAACGGATGGCCTGCGCGATGGTGCAGCCGACCGTGCGCGCGATCACCTTGTAGGCGACGTGAGCAGTCTTTTGCCGCACCACCTCGCGCTTCTGGCCATCCGTGAGCGCCGGAGGCCGCGTGCCGCCCAGCGCCGTCACCGCACCACCATCCAGATCCCGGCACCGAGCGCGATCCACCACGGCAGCGAGATCACCGCCGCCCATATGATGCACCGCGCCGACACGCCGCGGTCGTCGCGAGGACGCGCCGTCATGCCGCCACCCGACCTTTCAGCGGAACACCGGCGTCGCCGACCGCGTTCAGCGCCTCGACAACCGTGTGGCAGACTGCAACCGGGAACCCGGCATCGGCCAGCCTCGGATGCAGCAGCTTCTGCGCCGGCGACAGCACGCCGCCACGCTCCCGCTTCAGTTCAAGCAGCACGACACGGCCAGCATGGAAGACTCCCATGTCAGGCCAGCCCGCCAACGCTCCGAGCCGCTTGCGCCGCGCGCCCTCCGCGGCCGATGCCGCGTTGCGCAGTTCCCAGGTCGTGCAGATCGCATCCCGCGGCAGCAGCACCGCGAACGCATCCCGCACCGCCTGGTGCAGATCGTCCTCGGGCACGACGTAGGGCGTTAACCTGAATGGCTTGGTCATGGCGCAAACCTCTCGCGCCCTTTGGCAATCATATCGGCAGTGTTTTGTAGCGGCGTCCCGATGAATAGATGATCCGGATTGACACAAGACGGAATATCGCACGTGTGACAAGCCAACATTCCTGCCGGCACCGGTCGGCCGTCCAATTCCAGTGAAATGTGAGTCGCATAACGCAGAGAACGAGGGCCGCTGTGCGAAATTCGAAGCTGGCCATAGCCCTTGCGATCTCTTGACCCTTCCCACAGCCAACATCCGCTGTTTGGCTCGCAGGATACATAATCCCAAAACCTCTGTTCGAGAGTGCGCGAGTATCGGCGGTGCGTCAGACCAAGAAGCCTAGCCTGATTTGATACGGAAAATAGCGTTATCCCCAACCGCGCTGCGATCACCCGAGCATCATCACCACGCTTGTACCCATTCCGAACAACCGAATCCATGGCTTCAGTCCACACGTACCGCTCACGCTTTGGACGCGAGACATAAACGCACTCTCGGCTGCACGACTGCTGGTTGGGATGCTTGGCGCTTACCAAGAAAGCCCGACCGCAAGCAGGGCATTCTTTCGTGATCACTGGCATCAGCCGGAACGGGCGCTTGGTCACTGCGACCGCCCTCCCAGTTGCCAGAGGCAATGATCGAGGAAATCCCGCATGTCGGGATGGCCCACCGAAGCCCGCGCCAGCCGCTCGGGATCGAACCGCACGCCCTCGACCAGACGCAGCAGCATCGCGTCGCGCCACTCCGGCGACCCTTCGCCCACCGGCGTCGCCACCTCCGGCAGCGCAGACGGAGGGAACAGCGGGAGTTGCACCGCGGTCACGGCACCACGCTCACCGGCACTCGCGGCGCCAGCACCACCTCCTGCCCCGCAGCGCGCAGGACGCCCTCGCTGAACGCAGCCACCAGCACAGGCTCAGCCGCGCATTTCCCGCAGAACCGCCGGCCGCCCACGTCGAACAGCGCGCCGGGCGCCTCACAGCAGGCGCAGGGAACGGCGGCACTCATGCCGCGCCCCAGCCGCGCGTGATCGCGCGCTCGATGATCCTGATCCGGCCACGCGGGTTCGTCACGACGAACGCCTGATATGCCGCCGCGCCATACTCGCGGTACATCAGCATGGCGCATTCCCATAGGACGGTGCGGGATGGTGCGGCCACGATACCGGCCGCCGGCGTTGGCGCTGGCGGCACGATCAGTCTCCTTGCGTTGCGATGGCCTCCACGGCAAACAGGTCGGCGGGCGCGGCGCGCGGGGCGGGGGCAGGCGCATGGAACAGGTCCGCCTGACGCGACGCAGCCTCGATCCGACGCAGCGCAATTTCGTAGTACTTCGGCTCGATCTCGATCCCGACGCCGCAACGGCCAGCCCTGATGCACTCGACGAGCGTTGTTCCTGCTCCCATGAAAGGATCGAGGACCGTCTCGCCCGGCAGTGATGCCAGCGAGATTAACCACCGCATCCACTTTTCAGGTTTCGGGCACGGATGTTCGCTTGGCTCGGCGGTCGCAAACGATGTGATGCACGTCGGATATAGACCGCTTCCCGGCCGTGTCCCGTAGAACAGCACCGGATGATAACCCACCCATCCCCATCGACCGACGCCAGCGCCGGCAGGGCAGAAAATGCCGCCAATGTCGTCAGGTTCGGGGTATCGGAACATCTGACGAATGCCGGGGAACACAGCACCCCTTACTGCGATGGCAAGGGCCAATGCCACAACCGCCGGGCCTTCAGCGGTATCCCCGCCGATGTAGCCGTCATGCCGGCGCGTCGTGTGTTTCGTGCTCTTCCCGCCGAAATCGATCCCATAAGGCGGATCGGTGATCAGGCTGTCCACCGGCGCCAGCGTCGGCACAATCTCACGCGCATCGCCAAGCCAAAGCTCGGCCCCGCCGATGACCTCGACCCGGCTCATGGCGCACCCGCCGGCAGCGACGGCGCATACGCACCCAGCCGCACCAGCCCCGCGTCCGCGACCGACTCCGCGACATGGTTGCGATTTGCGATGGGGTATGGTTCAGTACGCAGCGCGACGCCCGGCGCTACGAACGCCGGTGCGCCGCTGAGGCACCATACGGCGAGGGTGACACCGCGATGGCCACGCCCACCATAGCACCAGCGTACGCTCGCGCACACAGCCGTCATGCCGCCTCACAGGCGAGCATCTTCGATTTCGGCTCATTCACCAGGGGAATAAGTAGCGCAGGTTCAATGCCCAGCGCGGCGCTGATACGCGGCAATCTATGTCCCGGCAGGGCGTTCGCGCGGTTCCAATCGCAGACAGTCGAATGACTGACCTTGCACAGCGCAGCGAGCTTGCCGACGCCCCCAGCCTTATCGATCAGGTCCTGAACCCGCATGGCGGGTATTGTCGGACCTACCAACAAGTTAGTCAACGGCGAACCAGCGACACGGAAGGGAAGATGTTTGCTGATCCGGCACCCAGTCTGGAAATGCCAGCCATGTTGCCCGACATGGCGAATCATGCCGCGAGTTTCGGGCGCCTCATCAAGGTTCTGCGCAAGCGGAAGCAGCTCACGCAGATCGAGTTGGCCACCGAGATCGGTGTGGCCCGCTCGACCATCGCCGGCATCGAGCGCGGCAACTACATGCCGGGTCGGGAGACCTTAGCCGCCCTTGCGGATTTCTTCCATATTACGATCGATGAGATGCGTCATGGGATGCCCGGCCCAGGAGCGCCAAGCCCGCGCCAGATCATTGATGACCCCAACGAATTGGCCTGGGTCGAATTTTGGCGTGGGATGACGGACGAACAGCGGACGCTGATGTGTCGGCTTCTGTCTATCCCGGAGCGAAACCACACGGCCGCCTAGATCATCAATTTTCGCGCTCATGGCGTACCTGCCAACAAAAATGTTTGGTAGGCAGACGTAGGCCATTGCCTTTTAATGTCGGATAGGCCAACATCGGCCCCGCTGTCGAAGCGGAGGCCATCGTGCCGGATCGTCACTGCGTCCTCTCCCCTATCGTTGCCGAATGGTCGGCGTCGGCCCGTTCTCGGCGGTCGGCGGTCGCAACTGAGGCGGAGGTAGTCGCCGTCCCTCGCGGCCCGCGCAGACTAATATCCGCCACAATTTCCGCAACCAATGTTACGCATTCAGACGAAGATTCTCGTCATAAAGTTGTTATTTACCAGCGAGTAAGCTCCGACACTATCGTACATCACGCCCGTAATCCGTTGGCACCGTTTGCACCCGGCGCGCGTCTGACAAATCGTAAGAAATCGCCGGGAGGGCGCCATCATGCCTACGCGACCGAGGCCGCCGACCTGGCGCGAGGTGACCGACACGCTGACGCGGCTGGAGGTCGTGCTGGAGCGCGTGTTGGCGATGCCGCGGTTGCCGCGTGGCGTGCGGGACGAGCTGGAGGCGCTGCTGGCCGCCGAGCTGCGGCCGTTGCTGCGCCGGGTGCAGCGGTAGGCGCCGCCGCCGCGGCGGAGCGCGGGACGTGACCAGGCAGCAGCGCCTCGCGGATCTCCTCACTGCCATCGCGGACTACCGCGCGGCCGCGCCGCAGCACAGGCACCGCACCCGCCGCAACGCGCTGGCAATGCTCGGGGAGTGGCGCACCCTGATCGAGCGGCCGGAGCGCGCCGCGTTTCAACGTGCCGTAGCCGTAGCCCAGCAACGGAGGGAAGCCGCATGACCAGCGACGCTTTGTTCCAACTCGCTGCGCGCCTGTCAGCGTATGCGCTGCATCACTGCGCCATCGAGCCTGAGTTCGCCGTCGCGCTGGAGCGCGAGCTGCTGAAGCACGCGCACGCCGTTGCCGCGCTCGAAACGCGACCGTTCATCGCCACCGCCAGGGAACCGGCCCCATGAGCACCACCGCCCGCCCGCCGCCGTCGCTGGCGAAATCCGCCCTCCATGTCGTGGAGATTCTAAGCGTGATCGTCCAGATGTCTGACGACGTGAAGAACGCCGCGACACCGCTCGACGCGCAGGGGAAACTGCTGCGCCTGCACAACTCGATACAGAACAACGCGGCACGCATCCGACCATACATTGAGACCATTCTGGACGCGCAGCAATGAGCACCCCGCCGAGTTCCTACGCGGTGATGAACGCGGTCGTGGAACTGTCGCAGATACGCGAGCAACTACTTGCCATCTGCCCTGATATGGAAACGGACGACGCTCTGTTTCACGACATGATGCAGGGCGAGGGCGGCGATAGCCTCGCGGTGATCGAACGCCTTATCGAAGCGTCAGTAGAGTCCGATGCACTGGCCGACGCCGCCAAGGCACGCAAGGCCGACATTGCCGAGCGGCAGACCCGGTTCGAGCGGCGCCGGGATGCTTACCGCACCGTGGCGCTCCAAGCCCTGGAAGCGATCAACATGCGACGGCTGGAGACTGCCGCGTGGACTGCCTCCGTCGCCAACCGGGCGCCGAAGGTGATGGTGGACGAGGCGCGGCTCGGGGACCAATGGTTTCGTGTGAAACGAGAACCGGACAAAGCCGCGCTCGCCACGGCATTGAAAGCCGGCGAGCAAATTGAAGGCGCGTCACTGTCGAACGGTGGCGTGGGGCTAACCGTCCGAACCCGCTAGTTGGAGAACGCTATGAACGCCCTCGTCAAAACCGAACGCTCAATGCCGCTGGCCTACGACGACATCGAGAGGCTGGCCGCGTCTATTGCGAAGTCCGGGCTGTTCGGCATCAAGACCACCGACCAGGCCGTGGCCCTTATGATGATCGCCCACGCCGAGGGGCGGCATCCGGCGCTTGCGGCACGGGACTATGATATTATCCAGGGCAGGCCAGCGAAGAAAGCCGAGGCGATGCTGCGCGATTTCCTCGACGCGGGCGGAAAGGTGCAATGGCACGCACTCGACGATCAAATCCCGAAAGAGGGATCACGGTTAGGAGTAAATAGCTATGAGTGAGTTGACCGTCGTCGGCACAGAGAACGAGCAGGATGTTATCCGCATCCTCGGCAATTCCCTGTACCCCGGCGCCAAGCCGGAAAGCATCCAACTAGTGCTGGCGTATTGCAGGGCGAACGGCATGGACCCGTTCCTAAAGCCAGTGCATATTGTGCCGACAAGCATCAAGACATCCTCCAATCCCGACCGATGGGAAATGCGCGATGTCCTCATGCCGGGCATTGCTGACTATCGTATCAAGGCAGCACGCAGCGGCGAGTATGGCGGCAAGAGCGAACCTGAGTTCGGCCCCGACGTGACGAAGGTCTGGGGCGATGAAACGGTCATCTTCCCCGCGTGGTGCCGCGTCACCGTCAAACGTATCGTGCAGGGGCAGGCCCGCGAATTCGTGGCGAATGAGCGTTGGCTGGAGAACTACGCGACGGCGGGACGAAACACCGACGCGCCGAACAAGATGTGGAAGAAGCGTGCTTACGGGCAACTCGCCAAGTGCGCTGAGAGCCAGGCGTTGCGCATGGCGTTCCCCGAGTTCTCAGCAGGCTACACGGCCGAAGAGATGGAGGGCCGCGACACCTTCGCGGGTGAGACAATCGACGCTGAACCGCCTATCCGCGCCGCGGCCACGGCGATGCCGCGAGGCGCGCGCGTCACCGAGCCGGCACCCAACGGCAACGGCGCTCGCAAGCGCACCGTGGGCGAGTTCCTGGCCACGCTGCGGCTCAGCGGACAGGACGCATTGCGGGAGCCAAACCCGGCCGAAGCCGTCAACCAGCTGGTGTGTGGCGAGGAGGTGCTGCGGATGAAGGCGTACCTGAAGGACCAGCCGCTCGCGGAACTCAACGCGATCATCACCGAGTTGCTGGTGGCGATAACGCCAGCCGCCCCGCCTGACGCCACCGTGCCGGAGCTGGCCGACGTGGAGATCAGCGGCGCCGACAAGGTGCTCGCAGGCTAGTGCCCGCCGCCAGGAGCCGCCGCACCTACGCCGCCGGCTCGCCGGAGTGGCCGCTGGAGCGCACCAAGTATCTGCGCGCGGCGTGGGCCGCCGGGCACTCTGCACGCCTCATTGCCATCGCGCTAGGTGTGTCGAAAAACTCCGTTGTCGGCAAGGTCCACCGGCTGAAACTCCTGCCGCGCCCGTCGCCGATCCGGCACGGTGGCCCGCAGTCCGGGTTGCGGGCGGAGCGCAAGCGCCGCGCCGATGCCGGCAGGCTGCCGCCGCCGGGGGGCCACCATCTGCCGCGTCCGGTCGGTGACGGCGGCCTGCCATCGCTCGCCCGCCCCGTGGTGCTGCCGGCAATGCCAGGGCCGCTGCCGGCCCCTTACGTGCCACGGACGGTGCGGGAGTGCTGCTGGCCGCTCGGCAATCCGGGAACCAGTAGCTTCCGGTTCTGTTGCGCTAACGTCACCACGCTGGACCGGCCATACTGCCCGGAGCACGCACGCATCGCGTATGTGCGCGTGCGCGACGCAGCATGAACTGGCACGAATGGCGCTGGCCCATCACCATCATGGTCTGCGCGATGTTCTTCGCCATCGCCGTTGAGACCTACAGCAAGCACATGGGAGGATGTCACTGACATGAGCGACAGCATCGAAGATCCCGTTCTGCAACATCTTCGCGAGCGCAAACGGGAACTGGAAGATCGCATAACCGACGCCCGTGCTCGGTTGGCAGAGGTCGATGGTTTGATAGCGTCACTGGGAGACGGTCGGACCCGGATACGGCGGCGACTGAAGGAAGCGCCCGTATCGGCCGACGCGCCGCAGATGAATGCGCACCAGTTCTCGGCGGTGACCGAGCCGCCGGAGGCCGCGTGATGGACGAGATCGAATACGACTGCCCAGACTGCGGTCTGCATATCATCGCGTTCGGTTTCTATGGCGTGGCAGCGCCGGGCAAGCGTTGTGCATCCTGCGACTGGATCAGGGAGAACGTGCCGCCCGAGCATCATACGTTGATGCGCGAGCGATTGGGTTGTCCGCTAGCGGCGGTGACCGAGCCGCCGGAGGCTGCCTAGGCCGGCTCCACCGTGACCAGCCACCGTCCCACGCCCAGCACCGCCGGGGCGATCATCGGTACAGCGGCAACCGGCAGCGGCGTCACGCTTCCGCCCTGATCCTAGCCAGTTCCGCAGCATTGAGCACGTCAGCCGATGTGTCCGCGTCATCGGTGATGGGACCGAACGGTGGAGAAGGAACGCTAGGCAGCACGGTGACGGGTATGTTGATGACGGGAGGCAGGGCTATTGCAGTCGATCCGTTGGCCAGTGAGCGCGCCACCAGAAGCCCGCGGAACAAGCGCCGCGTCCAGCCGCCCTCGAAGTCGAGCCATTTCGTACCGAGCGACGCCTCAAAAAGCAGCCGAACCGCCGAGAACTCAGTGAGCAAATCGTCCAGGCCGGACGCCAGACCCACCCGAGACTTCGCCGTGACCGCCTGGGTTATCGCCGCGAAGGTGAGTGCCCCGAACACGCCATCTGGCTTCACGCCGAGCGCCGATTGCATCTGCCGCCGGGCTGTAACCGGCCCACTTCCATACGCTGCCTCTGCCAACACGAACGCGATGGACGGATGCATGGTGTCACCGTGAATCGCGTCCCAGTACTCGGTCTTCCTGATCTGGATGGCTTGAGCAAGGGTAAGGTGCGCGATGTCGAGGCCAGGATGAGACGAAGCTGCAATGCCAAATTTCGTTCCTACTAGTTTACCATCCGACCAGTTTCCGCTATCCTTAGGGTTAAGACTTAGCACCCCCTCAACAGGTCCAAGGAAGGCGTTCCACGCCGCGAATGCCTCTACTGGAGTGGCGATCATGCCAGTTCCTCTCGATATTACAGGCCAAAGATACGGGCGTCTTGTCGCGATTTCACTCCATCACCGCGCCGGCAAGCACACACACTGGCTTTGCCAATGTGACTGCGGTAACCAACGGATAATAATACAAAACAATCTAAGGCGAGGGCTTACAATGAGTTGTGGGTGTCTTGCCAGAGAACTTAGGATACGGAGATCGGTTACACATGGGTTTACCTCGGGAGGATATCACACGGAATACGGTATTTGGCAGGCTATGAAAGCGAGATGCCTAAATCCGCAGGCCCAGGCGTTCGATAGATACGGGCTCCGTGGCATCAAAGTATGCCAGGAATGGGCAGAGAGTTTTGAGGCGTTCTTCCGCGATATGGGACCCAGGCCGCCAGGACTGACGCTAGACCGAATTGATAACAACGGGAACTACTGCCCCGAGAACTGCGAATGGAGATCACGGGTTGCACAAAGCAACAACACTCGACGGACGAAACGGTATGCGGTGAACGGTAAAGAGATGACGATCCGAGAGGGATGCGACCTATATGGTCTTCCTTATAACACAGTGGAAGCTCGCCTCCGGCTTGGGTGGTCCGTTGAAAGGGCATTCCAGACGCCGAAGATGCGTTGAAGCCCTGTGGTAGACCCGGTAAAAAGTCGGCGGCAAGCGGCGTCACGGCGCGACCGGGACCAGCACCGGCGCGGCAACCACAGCGTCAGGCGGCACCGCCGGCACGATCTCGGCCGGCCGGCTCGCATACTTCGCGCAGGCCCTGACCACGGCAGGATGCACCAGCAGTTCGTCCGCCGTCCCCGCGATCGGCGATACCGTCGCGACCACGGGCACAATGACCGGCTGCGCCACCGCGTCGCCGCGGCACAGCACGTCGATGATGCGCTGCGTCTTGTCCGTGGGAGCGCCAGCCGGCGTGCATCCCGACATCGCCCACGCGGCAAGCGCGCCGCACAGGCACAGGCCGGCGATCGTGCCGATGCGTGGGGTCATGCCATCGATCCTTTTTTGCTGGTGTCGGCGGCGCCGACAATGATCGCGCTCATCGCGGCCGGCGTCGTGCCCACCGCAGCCGCCGCCTGCGGCACACGTGCCAGCGCCTGCTTGGCCGCGGCCAGCATCTCGGGGCTGTCCGCCCGCACCTGAGAGAGCCGCAAGATGTTCTGCTGTAGCTGCGTCTCGATGATGCCCGCCTGCGTCAGCGCCGCGCCGCGCACCGCCTCACGCTGCTGTTGAGTAAGCGCAATCCCGGTTCGTGCCTCGAACGCGGCGATGGCTCGGGGCACGTATATACCAATCAGTCCAGTCATCACCGCCGCGAGAAGCGCAATTACCGCCTGGATCAATGGAGCGAAGTCGCTCATCGACATGACAATTCCCCTTGCTGGGGACTGCGGGCGGCGGATTGCCACAGATGCAGACCGCGCGCTGGAAAATGCAGGTGCATGTCATCACCTCACAATCCGCCGCCTCGCAGGCCGCCGAACAGCACCAGGACGACAAGCACGATCACAACGAGGCCGATAATCCCAAATCCGCCGCTGCCGTAGTAGCCGGCGCTGTGGCCATAATAGCCACCTCCGAGGCCGCCAAACAAAAGCACCAGCACGATGACGATGAGCAGCAGTGGCATATCAGTGAACCCCAAATGCCGGTCCGGCGCGGCCGAACAATTCCGACGCAATCCAAAACGCTATGGCGGCCCAACCGAGGTGCATCCGATATGGGTCGAACCGGATGCCGGGAAATGCCGCAAGGCACGCCAGCACAAAGGCAAAGACCAGCAGGATGATCGAGAGCATCTGCGTACTCCTATGGCGCCAGGCTATCCATCGTCGGCTGATCCATCTTGCCGCTCTCCGGCAGGCTGTTCTTCTCCTGATACCGCTTCAGCGCGTTCTCGGTTGCGGGGCCCCAGACGCCGTCTGTGGTGCCGGGGTAGTAGCCGAGGCGTGCCAGCCGAAGCTGCACCGCCTTGATCTGCTCGCGCGATGACGTTGAGTCGCGCGTGGCGGCGCGCGTCTCGATCTGCGCCGCGGTGGGCGCCGGCGCCGCCGCCGGTGCGACGGGCGTGGGCGCGAACGGATTGGACGAGCAGGCGGCGAGCGTGGCGAGGGCGATGCTTGGGAGCAGGCGATGCATTGTGGCTCTCCTATTTCGGTTTCATTCGTGTGGGTTCCATCTCCGTGTGCAGGTCCACCGGATGGCCTTTATCAAGCCCCGCCGCCGCCTTGGCAGCGTTGATCGCGGACGCTGGGACACCAACCACCGCAACCACGCCGATCATCTGCAGGCCAGCCTTCTCCGCGAGGTCGATCTGCTCCTGTTCGGCACGGGCGCGCCGCATCACATACGGCAGGATCAGCGCGGCCTCGCGTTCCTCCTGGGAAATCTCCGGGCCGAGGTCCTTCTGCCTCTCGATCAGCAGCTTGTACAGGTGCTTTTCCTCATCGACGGTCAGCGTGATCGGCGGGCCGATCTTCGCCATCAAAGCATCCAACTCGGGAGTGTGAGCATGCGTAAGCTGGGCGATGAGGATCTGTTGAAACGCCGTGTTGAACGGCACCACCTGGGCCGTTACCAACGTCAGCTTTTCCTTGAGGACGTTGACTTCATCGGTTAGTTTCTGATGCCCGATGGCGATCTTTTCGGCTTCCTTTGCGGCATCCTCCTTGACCTGTCGCGCGGTTGCCTTGGCGTTGGCGCGAAGCACGAACACCCAGGTCGATAACGCGCTCAACGCGGCGGCGACGACCGCGAGGATGATCGAGTTGATGAACGGGTTGCTTACCTCGCTCATCCGAGTGGCGTCTGCCCGAGGCCCAGCACCGGCGCGCGGGTCAGGACGCTGGTGTTGGCGTAGCTGCCCCACGCCCATCCGGTGTGACCGGGATCGTCGGACCAGGCATTGACCAGCGAGATCGCCGGCATGCGGCTGCGGATCGCGTCGATCAGCGTCTGGCAGTCGAAGGCGCGGTCGCCGTGCTGCCAAGAGCCGCTGCCGAATTCGCACATCCAGATCGGCTTGCCCGGCGCCTTCGCCACGAGCGCGTCATAGTGCGCGCCGTAGCCTGCGGGGGCGGAGGTATAGGCATCGAAGCCGACGATGTCGCAGGTCGGCGGATAGTGGTCCACCCGGTTGCCGTTCGTGGACCAGCACATGATGACGTGCTTCAGCGCCGCGCGCAGCCGCGCCGCGTAGATGCCGTAGAGCGCGACATACTGCGCCGTCGTGAACATGCCGCTGCCGGGCGTGCCGCCGACGCTCCACCAAAAGCCGCCCGCCATGTCGGCTTCGTGCAGCGCGCGGTGAAACACCGGGATGCCGAGATCGTCCAACGGCTTGAGGCCAGCCGCCACCCGGTCGGCGAGGGCCACGAACGCGGCATATTGCGCGGTGCCCGGCGTGGTGATTTGGACCGCGCTCACGCCGCTCTGGTCCAGCGCGTTGCCGCCGGAGACCGGATTGGGCAGGCCGATCGCCGACACCGCCACCAGGCCGTTCGCCGCGGCGTGCGCCCGCAGCGCCGGGATCGACGCGCTACTGTAGGGCTGGAAATCCATGTAGAGATCAGCGGTGAGCATCGCCGGGTGAAGGCCCGCGCTCACGTCCATATCGCGCTCGAACATCGAGTCGTGGACCTGTTGCGCGAGCACCCAGCTTTTGCCCCGGATGCCAGCGAAGAACGCCAGCGCGCGATCCTTGGGCGAGGTGGTGACGGGCGGCGTAACCACGGGCGGCGTCACCACAGGCGGCGTCACCGGACGCGGATCGGGGCCTCCGGTCCAGCTCCAGCTGGCGCCGGTCCAGCCCCACCAGGAGTCGGCCGGCAGGCCCGGCGCCGTGCTGCGGTGCCATATCTTCCCGGCGGCGTCCTTGACCACCAGATCGACGAAGGACGTGCTCCCCATCGGGGCGCCGTCGAGCTGCAGCTCCCCGGCCAGCACGGCCACCACGCAGCCGTCGTCCATCACGATCGAGGCGGCGGGCGGCATCATGGTCCAGGCCGGCGACGGCGGTGGGCGGGTCGGCGGCACCTCCGGGGCGAGGATGTGATACACGTCGGGGCCGATGGTGATGTCCTGCGGCGCGATAAGCGTGTGATCGGTCATATATCTTGCTTTCGCAACGAAATGGGCGTATGGTGGCGGGAATTGGAGAACGGGACGTGAGCGACGAGCCATTCATGCTGGACGAAACCCCGCCATTGATGTCGGCGGAGCAGGCGCGCGATGTCGCCCGGCATTACAAGGGCCTGGCCGACCACATGCGCCGCCTGGGCGCCCGCGGCGATGTCACGCTGCTGGAGCGCCAGAGCAACTGGTGGCTGGCGTATTCGGTCGTTCTGGCCCAGACCAAGGAAGCGTGACGCGGAGGCGGGGTTGTGGCTATCGTACTAGCTGTCATCATCAGCGTATTGATACATTTGTGCTTTGCCGCTGACCGCGCGCATGCCGCCGCCGAAAGCAAACGCCGAGCTGATCTCGCCCGTGAAGTCTACGAGCGCCGCATTTACTAGGGTGAAAGGAGAGGATTCTGCCTGGTGGGGTACTTGGCGGGATCTGGCCGTAGAAGCCCCTCCATCTTCCTGGTGGCGGCAGTTTCGGCGCGGCGTGAAAATATCCCCTCGACCCCGGACTTTATGCCCGCGCCCGTGACGGCGCCGATCGGTCCCCCGAACAACTGGCCCGCCAGTCCGGCGGCAATGGTGCCGGGAACTCCCCGCACGGTCTGTTTCACCGCATCGAGGAGATTCGGCGTGGTGTCCGAACCACGCGCCTTGGCCAGATCATCGGCACTGGCTACGCGCATCAGATCGTCATGCAAGGATTTAAGCTGGTTCATCTGCGCTTCGGTCAGCGACTGGTAGGGGTTTAGCGGCGCGTTCGGATCGCGCGACTTGATGACATCGCTCATAAACCTGTGGAACCGGCTGAATTGCAGGCGCCCCTTGTCGTCCATCAGCTTAGGCTCGGCCTTCTGCAACGCCTCCTGCGCCTCGATCGCGCGTTGTGCCGTGGCATAGTCCGCTATCGCCTGACGAAAGCCCGGCGCTGCCGGCTCGATCGCAGCATCGATGGCTTCCTTGACCCGGATCAACGCGGCCTGCACGTCGCGCGCACCATAAGCGGGATTCTCCGCGATTCCCTGTTTCGATTGCAGGAAGTTTATCACGCGACGAACCCCATGCACCTGGCGCGGATCGTTCTCCAGGCCGCTTTCGTCGGCTTTTTGTAGCGCCTTCTGGACGGTAGCCATTACTGCCCGCACCGGCGGCAGCTTCCCGGATGGCGCGTCGAGTTCGGCCTGGATGGCCTCAACAATGGGTTGCGCATCGACCTTGCCGCCCGCGCTGTACGCCGCAGTCAGTGCGTCGTCGATATTCTTGTTGGCCTCCCGCACGGCGATGCCCTGCGTAACGTCGGAACCAGCGGTTAACTGGAAAGCGTCCTTGCGGATCGTGTTGTGTTCATCGAGCAATTCCCGCTCCGCCTGATCGGCGGCCGGCGAAAGGTTGCGCGCGGCTTTGGTTTCACGCGCGGCGATCACCGACTGCTCGCGCTGCGCCATGGTGGGAACGATGCCTTTGACGTACTCCGTTGCATCGACCTCGCCGGGCGGCAGGCTCTTGTAGAGCCATTGCTTGTCAGCGGTGGAGCCGTACTCTGCCGCCTCCTGGGCCGTGAGCGTCGTCTGGTACGATGGAGTTGCCTGCGCTCCAGCCGCCCTCATGCCGGCAGGCGCCGGAGCGGCCGGGGGCGGCGTGGCCGGGATTCCGGTCGGCGTTACCGCGGGAGGCCCAGCCGCGGCGGGCGGCTGGAATGGCGTTGGCGCTGTCGGGCCTGGAATCGTCACGGGCTGGTTGCCCGCCTCGGTAACGCGCGTTACCGCGGTTGGCGCCATCGGGTTGGCGCGGAACTCTCCCGACAAGGGAGCCTCGCGAGCGGCCAGACCGGGCGGAACCGCGCCCATTGGGCCGATCCGCAGCGGCGAAGCAAAGAACGGAGCAACCGACTGCGCCTCCGGGGTGATGCCGAGCGTGCCGGTTTCCGGGTTGATCGTGGATTGGCCTCCCTCTTGGGTTAGGCCAATGAGCGGTGAGCGTATCATGTTGGGCAGCGCCAACCGGACCGCGCCTGTCGTATCGTCCTTGGCGAGCGGAACCACGTCGCCGTAAGTGGTGTTCGGGGCAGGCGCGAGCGCATTGCGGATGGTGGTCGAGATGTCGGGTCCGGCATTGAAAGTGGCCGGGCCCATCGGGCGGCCGTAGTCGTCTACTCCGGCCGGTGCCGCTTCGGCGGGAGGCGCGGCCACCTGCTTCTGCACCTGCGCCAGCGCGTCCTGCTCGGTAGCGCCTTCCGGCCCTTCAACCTGGTACTTGTGTCCGTCCGGTCCGGTGACTTCAAACCGCGGCATCAGTCGAGCCTTTTCACGGACCAGCCGCCGGACGCAGCCGGCGCGGCGGCGGTCGGCTCCGCCGCCTTGGCTGCCGGCACCGTACCGCTCACGCCGCGACCATACGCAATGTGGGCCTGCTCCAACCGTGTTTGCAGCAACGTCCTGGCCCGGTTGGCCTGCTTTTCGATGGTGTCGGTCGAAGCCAACGAACCCATGAATGTGCTTGGATCGGCAAAGACGCCACGAAGCACCCTCATGTCAGGCCCGCTCAGAACGCCGAGGACGAACAATCCTTCGCCCTTGGCCATGAGGGCCAGATTGGTCCAGGCGCTTCCCAGGTCGGTCGAGGCACCGGCCACCGTCGCCAGGCGTTCACCTAAGCTGGCGTTCTTCGCGGTTTTCACGAAATCATCAAGCGCGGAGATCAGCGTGCCGGACTCGGTCTCGATTTGGCGCATCTTGGTGAGGTCGCCCGGCCCGATCGCCATGTGCGACTGGTCGTAAGTCGTGACCGGATTGCCATCCGCATCCTGCGGCATGCGGAACGCTCCCATGTTCCGCTTGATGATCAACCCGTTTACGTCCTTGGTGTCGGCATAAGCCGAATAGGCCGCATGGTACACCGGGCTCTTCGGATCATGGTTCGGATCGACCAGATAATTGCGGAGATCGGCATCATCGCCCTTGGACTGGAATGGCCGGTCGGCTTCCTTCGCCTTCTGCGTAGCGGTTTCCTCCGCCAGCGCATCCCTACGCTGCTGGCGTTGATCCTCCATCGCCTGATGTGCTGTGGCGGCGTTCTGCTCGCGGAAGTGCTGGATCAGCTTCAGCCCTTCGGCCGGCGAGGCGTTGGTCGCGCCCAGCGCCCGAAGTGCGGTGGTTTGCTCCGGGGTCAGCCCTGAGAGCAGGCCGCCCGCTGGCGCTGGCCGCGGCGGGGCGGCAGAAGGCGCGGAAACAGGCGGCGGCGGCGTGGGCGCTACCGGCGGGGTGCCAGGGCTGGTGCCGTAGTTGCCCAGCGTAGTGCCCCACCCAGGTTCCGCGGTGGCCGCAACGGCGCCGGATGGTCCGGCCTCCAGCCCGGTGCCGGGCACTAGCGGGGCCGCCTGGGCCTGCCTGATCCCGCCCTCGATGATGTCAGCCGCTGCCTGCCCTGGGGGTTTGGCGGCGGCCGTCGCCGGAGCAATCGCGGCGCCAAAGCCGCCACCCGTATAAGCGCCGCCGGGAGCGCCCTGGCCGCCCCCTGGCGGCGGCGGCGGCTCTCCCCCCATCTGAACGCCAGGGGGCGTGCTGGCCTGCTGCTGGCCGCCGTAAATGCCGACATACCGGCGAGCGCCGCGGGCACGCCTGGGGATCTCCGTCTTGTCGCCCGGCACGCCAAAGTCGCGCGTCCAGATTGTCGCGGCTTCCTCGGCGGTCTTGGCGTTCTTCAGTTGCTCGCCGACCCGGGCGAGGGGCCCGGCCGGCGAGATTTCCCACGCGGCGTATTCATTCTGCTGCGCCTCGGTCGGGTTCTTGGTGCCGTAGCGCTGCTGCATGCCGGCCCAGCGCGGGCCGTGGTGCTGATACAGGCCATAGGATGTGGCGTTGTCGCCCAGCACGCTCGGCGTGAAGTCGCTTTCGGAGCCGGGCCCGCCTGCCAGAATGCCGGCGGTCTGCTCCTCGTTGAAACCCTGGCCCGTCCAGAAGTCGTGCGTTCGCTGCGCCACCGCCGCACCGGGCGTGCCTGCCGCCGGAGGTGCGCCGGATGCTTCCGGGCGCGTGTTGCTGCCGCCGCCTGCCGGGCCACCAGCACCTGATCCCGGTGCGCCGCCGCCAAGGATCTGGTCCCAACCGGCCTTGTTGGTGGCGCGATCGCCCAGCTTCTCGGACGACGTGCCCATCGCGGCCAACGCCCGCGCCCGTTCCATCCCCGGAAACACCGGCGGGGCGTTCCTCAGGTAGCCATTGCGCTGCGCTTCAGCGATCAGGCCGGGATACATTTCCGCCGCCTTCGCTTCGTCGCCGGTCGCGACCAGCGTTGCCGCGATGCGCGAGCCCATTTCCATGTCGGCCGCGCCGATCGCCCGCTGGCTCTGCTGCTGCTGCATCAGTGCGTTTTGGTGATAGTCGGCCTGGCGGGCACTTGCCAGCGCCAACTCGCGGGGCGCCAGCAGCTCGTTCATGGAGGGGAACGGCGACGGTAGCGGCGATCCGGTGAATATGGCCATCAGTGCCTCATCCCGAGATCATGCCCGGCCCTGGGCCGATGCTGTAAGTGCCGGGGATCGACGTTCCGAAGCCCGGCATCTGGAAACCGAACTGCCCGCCCCCGCCGCCGCCGAACAGCGAATTGACCGAGTTCCCCAATCCTTTTGTCGCATTGCCGAAGATGCTGGCCTGTTGGTTACCGGCGCTGGCCTCAGTTTCTGCAATACCGTGCCCGGTCGTGATTGCCCCGGCGCCCTGTCCTGCCGCCGCGCTTTCGCCCAGCTTCGACATATCGAATAGACGATTGTAGTAAGCGCCAAAGTCGCTATCCGCCAATCCGGCGCCGAAATTTTGCTCCGCTTTAAGCGTTGCCCCTGATCTCAGAAGCCCCTTGGCGGCCGCGCCGGCATCCACCGCGCGCAGGCCCTCCGACATCTGGAACCCGTAACCAGGCGACGTGCGATATCCAGCGAAAGCGGCATCAGCGGCGGCCGGGCCGTTCAAGCCCAGCAGGTCGGCGCTGCGGGT
>Ga0207711_10000954_pt1 | contig 27678 bp, 23 predicted proteins | sample KBSS34metaG_FD_184401 | JGI IMG/M metagenome (GOLD analysis project Ga0207711, IMG submission 184401) | Switchgrass rhizosphere microbial communities from Kellogg Biological Station, Michigan, USA - KBS S3-4 metaG (SPAdes) (version 2) | ecosystem: Host-associated > Plants > Roots > Rhizosphere... | reverse complement strand
CTGGGTGAGTTTTGCGCGCGCAACAACTTCAAGCCCAAGCGGCTGTCGGCGGATGTCTTCGAGGCGTTTGAAGATTATGGCTGGCCGGGCAACATTCGCGAGCTGCGCAACACCGTCGAGCGCATGGCGATTCTGACCCGCAGCGATGAGATCGATGCCGAGGCGGTGCCGGTCGAAATCCGCATCGCGCGCGGCTCCGGCGCCAAAGGCAACTTGCGGGAAGCCCGCGAGTCGGCCGAACGCGAGCACATCCTTAAGGCGCTGGAGGAATCCAAATGGAACGTCTCCGGCGCGGCGCGGGTGCTGGGGATGGAGCGAACTAATCTACACAAGCGCATCCGGGCGTTGGGATTGAGCAGGGAGAAGTGAGTATATGGTCAGATGACCATATCGACTCTGATACCCTTAAAGTGCCATGAAAAAGCGGGTTGTAAACGCGACCGAGTTTAAAGCCAAGTGCTCTGCTTTCCTCGATCAAGTGGAGCAGAACGGCGAGCCGATCACGATTCTGAGGCGTGGCCGGCCGGTCGCGATTGTCAGTCCGGCAAAGAAGGCCGCGTGGAGATCTCCCAAGGATTCCTGGGCCGGCAAAATGGAGATTGTGGGCGACATCGTGAACGCCGATCCCGACTTGTGGGAAGTTCTCCGGGAAGAATAGGGAACGCCCTTGCTGCCGCGCCTCCTTCTGGATACGCATGTGATTATCCGGTGGATGAGAGACTCGAAGAAGCTATCCAAGCAGCAAGTTCGTGCGCTCGATGAAGCTGAGCGCCGCGCGGAGCCGGTGACCTTAAGCGCCATGAGCTTGCTCGAAGTCGCCGTTCTGACAAGCCAGGGCAGAGTGAAACTGAAGACTTCCCTGCAGGAGTTTTTTGAAGACTTGCAAAGTAACCCAGTCTTCCGAGTTCTGCCGGTTACCTACGAAATTGCGCAAGAAGTTGGCTCGATGGGAAGCACGTTACGGGATCCAGCGGATCGAGCTATCGTAGCCACGGCACGTGTTCACAGGCTTCGCCTGGTAACGTCCGATCAGCGGATTATCGAATCGAAGCTGGTCTCTGTGCTCGACTAGAACTTCGGGACCTTGATCCGGCCTTCCCACAGACTCTTGTTGTTCTCCTCGCAGGAGTACTCCATGATCTGCGTGTCCGTACGAAGCGTGAAGGTCCGTTTATTGCCCCAATCCTCAGTAAACGCCTTGGGATCGTGGATGGTCACTTCATAGGACATGTGGCCGAGGTCCGGGCGAGCGAATCGCTCGGTAATTTCGAGCGCATCGCTGTGTGGATGCCCGGCCGTATCGAGCCGTGTCTTGCCGTTGAAGTTATTGGTGTGTACCACCAGCGTGTCGCCTTCCCAGTGACCCACTGAATCCCCGAACCAGGTCGGATCGATGTTCTTCGAGTGCGGACGCCCATCCGTCGGGATCAGCTTGAACCAGGTGTTCTGCTCGTACAGCAAGGCGATAAAGGGCTCATGCTGGATGAACTGAATCGGATCGGGGGAGTTCATGGAGCGCATCAAGCCGAAAGGCAGGCAGGCGCCTGTGTAGTCGCCGTCGTCAGCTTTGTAGGCGTCCCACTTTGCTTTATACTCCGCCGTGTAAGGGAGTTCCTTCGGTCCAGTCGGGTCGCCCTGGCGCGTGTCCTTGGCCGGTCCCGATGCCATGTTCGGCGTATAGGGACGGAACCAAAGTCCGCTCAGATCGGGTTTGCCATCCGCCATGCGTGGCGTGGGACCCGTGGGAGCAGTCGGTCCTCCTCGACCTCCGCCTTTTCCTTTTCCGGCGCCTTTGGCCTGGGCCTTGCCTTGTCCCGCCGCGGGTTCCTGCGAAAAAGCCAAGCCGACCATGGAGAGCGCGATCGCGGCGCTTAAAATTCCAACCTGGAGACGAGTGCTCATAAGTAAACTCCTGCCGTTTTATAGCCTAAATGACTCGTTCTATTCTACAGCAGGAATTTCAAGGGTGCTCGCTGGCATTCCTCAAAAATGTTCCCCGCTCCAGCTCCTCGAATGCTTCTTTGAGTTGCTCCTGCGTGTTCATCACGATGGGACCATACCACGCCACTGGCTCTTCGAGCGGCTTGCCCGACACCAGCAGGAACCGGATGCCGTCTTGACCAGCTTGCACCGTGACTTCGTCGCCCCGGTCGAACAGCACCAGCGAGCGGTTGTCGGCCTCGGCCGGAGGCGCTGTATCTGCCCAACCGACTCCTTCGGTGGGCACGGCCAGCGGACCGGAAGCGTTCGCAAATTTCCCGTTTCCGGCGAACACGTACGCGAAGGCGTGGCGCGTGGTTTCCACTGGCAGAGACTTTCGTTTTCCCGGCGGAACCGTGACATCGATATAGATCGGATCGGCTGCGATGCCATCCACGGGACCCTTCTTGCCCCAGAAGCTTCCGCATACCAGGCGCACCTGCGTGCCGTCGTCATCGGTGATGACGGGGATGTCGGGCGCCTTCACCTCCTGATACCGGGGATCGGTCATCTTGAGCGACGCAGGCAGGTTGGCCCACAACTGGAAGCCGTGCATGCGCCCCGACTGATCGCCCTTGGGCATTTCCTGGTGGATGATTCCTTTGCCGGCGGTCATCCACTGAACATCACCGGCGGCGATCGCGCCCTTGTTGCCAATGCTGTCGGCATGGTCTACGGTTCCCGCGAGCACGTACGTGATCGTTTCGATGCCGCGGTGCGGATGCCAGGGGAAGCCTGCCAGATAATCGGCGGGAACATCGTTGCGGAAGTCGTCGAGCAGCAGGAACGGGTCGAAATCGGTGGTGTTGCCGAAACCGAAGGCGCGGCGCAGATGGACTCCTGCTCCTTCGAGGGTTGGTTTGGACTTGATCAAGCGTTTCACAGGTCGAATTGACATGGATTGGCTCCTGTAATTGAAGTCTATCGCGTCAGTCAACTCGCAGCTCGGGTTTCGCGCGCCTGGACACGCTCAAATCACTTTTACTTCTCGTGGTCCGTCCAGTTTGTTCTTCAACTCACCCAGGGCGCAGAAGGGAGCGGCGACAACGCCCCACGCCGCCGTTGCCGGTAAGAGCACGATGCCCGCCGGGGCCGCGGGAGTAAACAGCAGACCGAACCCGGCCAGAAATCCTGTTCGCAGGCCTTTGCCCAGTGCCTTTAGCGGATGCTGTTGCTCCAGGCCACGGTGCATTTGAATCTTGGAAAGGGCCGTGCGGGCAACTTTGACTACCTTCTGATTCTCAGTGCTGATAGCGACCTCATCGACCGTGATCGACATGCAAAAACCGTCCACGGTTGCGCCGTCGGCCGTGGTGATCTTCAGTTGATTGCCCATGGCCTTCTTGCATAGCTGGTTCCAGGGAACCTGGACCGGATCGGCCGCACAGAGAGGCAGGGAACAAACGATGACGGAGGCGAGCGCCAGGAAATGGGTTCGGGAAGCATGAATGTTTTTCATGCTCCCAAAGTAAGGCGGATTGTATTCGGGCGGCGCGCGGCTTGTGACAGTTTCGGCGGTGTCACAGAGCCCACTTCGCCGGCTCGGCAATTAGGGGAATTCGGTTAGCGGGCTGCGGGAACCGGCCGGGGCACGTGCAGCGACATCAGAACCAGGGTCCCGTTGATTTTGCTGAACCAGTGAGGCGTGTTCTCGGGAACGATGAAGAAGTCGCCTTTCGCGACCTCTTGCGTCATGCCGCCGTCGATCGCCGTGCCGTTGAGGTTTTCGGGGTTGGGCCGGGTTTCGCCCACCAGCTTGCCGCCGGTGACCAGAGTCCCGCTTCCGTCGATGACGTAGAACAGCTCGGCCTCTTTTTCGTGGACGGCGGCGGGACCAACAACAGCGCGATACTCCAAATTCGCGCCGTAGGGCGCCAGCTGCAGAAGCGACTGAATAAAGTTCGCCTGGTCCTGCTTCCGTTCGCTCTTGGCCTTGGCCATCATGGCGACCACTTCCTTCGCCGAGGTGTAGGTTTTAGGTTGCTTGGGAGCTTGTTTGGCGGTTTGTTGAGCCGGCATCTGGGCTACGAGAGCAGCCGTGACAAGCATCAGGACGAGGGTGGTTAAGCGTGCGCGCATGGGGAGATCCTATCACACGCCACAGGCAGTAATTTGTTCTACGCGTCCCTTGTGCTATATCTCAATGAAGTGAAGGAGAGGCCGCAATGAGACCCTTTTTGAGTTTGTCATTCGCCCTGGTTGCCACGGCTGCGATGGCGCCATTCGCCGGGGCGCATTTTAAGCTTTTGGAGCCGGCATCCTGGATTGAAGAGAACAATCTGGGCGATCCGCAAAAGTTGGGCCCGTGCGGCGGAACTTCGGCCAATCAAGCCAAGGGGAAGGCAGCCAACCCCGGCACGCCGACCAACATGGTGACCAAGGCGCAGGGCGGACAGAAGCTGCACATCAAGTTGCAGGAGACGGTGTTTCATCCCGGGCATTACCGGATCGCTCTCGCGGTGAATTCGCGGGCTGAGCTTCCCGCGGATCCGGAAGTGGTGTTGCGAGATAGCGACAAGGGTCCCCAGTCCGTCTCAGCTCCGATCGACAAGAACCCAAAACCTCCGGTACTGATGGATGGGATATTCGCCCACATGTCGAAGCAGGTTGATCCGTGGGAGACCGATGTCACGCTGCCCAACATCAGCTGCGCGAAGTGCACGTTGCAGATCATCCAGTTCATGGCCGAGCACGGCCGGAACTCGGATGGCGATTTTTCGTATCACCACTGCGCGGAGCTGCAGATCACGGCCGATCCTTCCAAGCCGATCGATCGGGCTTGGCCAGTTGCTAAATAAGTTCGTATTGGAAATTAAAAAGGGCCGCCTGCCGGCGGCCCTTTTTTGTTCTTGGCTTGCGAAACCGGAACGTCGGCAGGGCCCGAACTACGGGCGGTTGACGTTCTCAGCCTGGAGCCCCTTTGGACCCCGTTTTACCTCGAACTCCACTTCCGTGCCCTCCTCCAGCGTCCGATAGCCGGACATCTGGATTGCCGAGAAGTGAACGAATACATCCTCGCCGCTGGCGCGTTGGATAAATCCATAGCCTTTCGCGGCGTTAAACCATTTGACGACACCCTTTTCTCTCACTACTTGATATCTCCTCTTTCACTCCCGGAAGGCCGGGATCGTGCTTAAAAACTCTGCCATTGTCGCACGTAATTTGTTCTATTGCAATCAGATATTTCGGAATTATGCACTTGACATCCCCACGTCTAAAGCCTTAAAATGAAAGCATGTCAGGGCTACTTGCTCCGCAATTCCAAAATGACGACGCCGCGAGAAAACACTTAGAGGCGACTCTGTGGCCGGACGGCCCGGTCTGTCCGCATTGCGGAATCATCGGCGAAGCATTTCGGCTGCAAGGCGAAACCAACCGCGACGGCCTGTACAAGTGCTCCGCCTGCCGTGAGCCGTTCACGGTCACTATTGGCACGATCTTCGAGGACTCGCACATCCCGCTTCACAAGTGGCTGCTTGCGATCCATCTCATGTGCTCATCGAAGAAGGGCATCAGCGCGCACCAGCTTTGGCGCAACCTGTGGGGCGTCAATCCGGACACTGGCAAGCCGAATGGGTCTTACCGCTCCGCGTGGTTCATGGCACATCGTATTCGCTGGGCGCTAGGCAAGGAACCAGTGGCGAGCAAGCTGTCCGGCATCGTTGAGATCGATGAGGCGTACATCGGCGGAAAGTTCCGCCACGCTGGAACCTACACGCCGAAGCCGGGTGAACGTCCGAAGGATCGCCCGTCGCCGACTGCGAACAAAGCTCCGGTACTTTCGATCCTTCAACGTGACGGAGAAGTGCGCTCCATGCACATGCCGCGCGTCACTGCGGAGACGCTGAAGCCGGTCGTCGAAGCGATGGTAGAGAAGTCGGCGCACATGATGACTGACAGCGGTTCGGCTCTCAGGGGCGGACCAATGGGATACAAGCAGAGCAAGGTGAATCACTCTGCCAAGGAATACGTTCGCCATGAAGACGGCGTGCGCATCACGACCAACACGGTCGAAGGTTACTTCTCAATCCTGAAGCGCGGGAACTACGGCATCTATCACCACTGGGGCCAGCAGTACACCGATCAGTACCTACGCGAGTTCGACTTCCGATACAACATCCGCAAGCTAAACGACGATGCGCGGGCTACGGTCGCGCTGAAGAAAGCCATGGGGCGGAGATTATTACTGAAGGACCCAAAGACAGCCGATAAATCTGCATGAACGAGCAGGACAGATATATTGAAGGCTTTCTGGCCGGGCAGGCCGTAGCTTACTGCGAGAGAGTTAACACTGGGGCAGGCATGGTCGCGCAGTTGGTCTGTCCAAATATCTACGCGGAAAAGCTCGCAAAGATCGTCACGGCAGAGCAGTGTAAAGTCCTGATCGAGCCACATGAGAGTGATCGAACCTCACTGTGGATCTACCGCGACGATCTAGCGAAGCGACTTATTCTAGCCTTACAGTCGGCCCACGCCCCGACCGAATTGCAGGTATGGAGCATGGGCAAACTGTTCGGCTATGCCAGCAAGGACGTACTGTCGTTTATCGAACGATCTACGTCAGCTTGTCCTGGAGAATCCAGTCAGCCCCTTTCCTGGGGCAACTGTGATTAGCGCACGGAGCAAGCGTATTTCCCTTGTTAAAGATCTCCGTGTTTGAACACGCCGAGTGCCGGTAACGACCGGTATCCGGCGCAGGCGTCCCTACTTTGTGCGTGCTTCCAACATTAGCCATAATTGATATCTCCTTCAGAGATTGGCCCGCTTGGGTTCGAGCCTTCTAAAAGCGCCCTTAACCATCCCCTTGACAATTCCGATAGACTGAAAGTGTGCGAGGCAATGGTGCGGTAGACAGGATTTGCACCTGCACGGGCCCTGGTCAAGGTAGCCCCGTGGAACCCAAATCCACTGCGTCTGCTGAATTTCGCCACTACCGCATGATCTTGCGGGGGCTTAAAGGCGATGCCCCCGCAAGCCCTTCCAAGCATTAAGCTTGGACACTTTTGGCCTTGTGGTGGACCTCGATTTCTGATACTATACACGTGGAGCTTCTGCATGATTGTGGTTGCTCGAATTGTTAAATGCTGAGGCCGCCTGCCAGCGGCCTTTTGCTTTTAGCTAGCTAGTGCGATCTGTCTAAGCCTCCATTTGCCTTCTCCAAGTTGTTCCACTTGGCCGCTCTTGAGCATTCCCAAAAGAATGCCATGGACCGCTCGTCCGGGAGCACTGCCTTCAAAATCGCACCCGCGTTTTACTGCAACCTGCGCCATCGCAATGGTTGACCACGGCTCTCCGGTGTTTAGCATTTCATCGATCACTTCCCTCACAGTCGGAACTACTTCACTGTCGGTTGGGCTGGGGGTAGATTCAACTGACCACCGGCGATTTTCTGCTAGTAGCAGTGAAACCAAGGACTTTCTTTCGTCCTCTAGATCACCCAAGCGCTTCCGCAACTCAGTGAGTTCCTCCTGGACGGCTTTAAAACGTGCTTGAAGATCCTCTCTAATGTCGCGCATTGTAGCTACCACCTACAGTTATTGTACTACACTCGCCAAGTGTCAACTGCCCACTGTAGGTCAAGTGTTTCCGCAGCCTCTCCACTCTCTCATGGTTCTTCGGGTCTGGATACGATCCGTGTAACGACTCCATGTAATGCCAACTATGGCATGATATCACAGAAATCCATATGTTTCTGTATGGTACGTGTAACGACCATGCTAATATGTAGTAATGAGACGAAGATACGAAAACACTCACAAGTGGATAACATTCAACGTCTCCAATGTTTTACGGGCGAATCCTAGGCTCTGGACTCTGTTGGGTGAATGTCAATCCAAGTGCGAACATATTGCGGGCGTTCCGCTGCGTCCCGATGTTGCTGACAACTTGCATCGGGTCTACTTGGCAAAGGGTGCACTTGCAACCACCGCCATAGAAGGGAACACGCTATCCGAGGAAGAGGTTCTGAAGGTTCTCGACGGAAAGCTAAAGCTTCCGCCGTCGAGAGAATACCTCAAGCAGGAAATTGATAACGTCGCAAAGGCTTTCGAAACGATCTGGAAGCAGGTGGGGCAGAAGACGCTTCCCCCGTTGACCGTCGAAGAATTTCAGGAGTTGAACCGGAGAGTTCTAGAAGGTCTAAGTCTCGAAGAAGGTGTGGTTCCTGGCGCAATACGTGAACACGAAGTAGGGGTTTCTCGCTATCGAGGGGCACCGTGGGAGGATTGCAAATTCCTTCTGGCGCAGCTTGCTGAGTGGTTGGAGAGCAAGGATTTTGCGGCGCAGCCAGGAATGGAGATTATCAGCGGGATTATTCGTGCCGTCATGGCTCATCTTTACTTGGCGTGGATCCATCCATTTGGAGACGGTAACGGAAGGACTGCAAGACTTGTCGAGTACCGAATTCTGTTGGCTTGCGGAGTCCCCAGTCCTGCGGTGCATCTACTGAGTAACCATTACAACCTGACCCGCACGGAGTATTATCGGCAGCTAGATCGCGCGAGTTCTTCTGGTGGCGATTACATTCCCTTTATCGAATATGCAGTGCAGGGTTTTGTTGATGGTCTCCGCGAACAGCTCGGCGAAATACGCAATTTCCAACTGGACGTGATATGGAGGAACTACGTTCATGAAATGTTCTCTGATCGAAAAACTGACGTTGAAAGGCGCAGGCGTGCGTTAGTTCTGGCCCTATCGACCGTTGAAGGTCCCGTGCGAATGGCAAAGATGCCAGAGCTGGATCCCTGGATATCTAGGGCGTATGTGGATAAGACGAGGATGGTTCTGAACAGAGATCTCAATGCCTTAAAGCGAATGGGGCTAGTTGTTCGAAGTGGTAGCGGAACTCGGGCGAATAAGGAAATTGTGGAAGCGTTCCTCCCGTTCCGTATCGATCACAAGCCAAGTTAAACATTGTTCTCTAGTAAACTGATTACGGAAGACTCGTGGCAAAGCCCGCAACCAACATCCACATCCCGCTCCGCACCGATGAAGCTATCGCGCTGATCGCGCGCGTTAAGCCTGACGCCACGATGCCCCGGCCAGGAGCACAGGCGACCAAGGCGAAGCCGAAGAAGCGCGGGAAGAAGAGTTAACGATGAAATTGCTCCGTCCCATAATTCGAGAGAACGTCAACGAGGGGATTCGCGCACGTGAAGTCCGCGCCCTGTTTCCAAATGGCGCCATAGAGGTGCTGCCGACTCTCCAGGCCATCCGCAAAGCGCGGGACATGGGGCTCGATCTGATCCTGATTGCCCCCACGGCTGAGCCGCCTGTCGCCAAGGCCATGGACTACGGGCAATGGCAGTACGAGAGCAAAAAGAAGCAGCACGAAGCGAAATTCTCTCCGCAATAAAACTCCGGCCTGTCACGCACTTACGTTAGCCTCGTTTTCAAGGGGATGTCAAGTGCATAATTCCGAGATATTTAACAGCCAAGGGGCAAATCTTTGTAGACCCGGCGAGGCCTCAAGTCCATCCGCGTAACCGACGATAAACAACTGGTGGTAAAGATTTTGCTAAGAATCGTCGGCGTGTTCCTGGCTTTTCTTGCCCTGACGGCCTGCGGCGGTGGAGGTTTCAACCCCGGCGGGGTTCTGGAATCCCGCGCTGTGCGGCTGGATGGCGAGCAGGTAGTTCTGGACCAAAGTCAGGTGGACTGCGGCGCCCGCGAGGACCTGTGGACCATCGCCTCCATGGGCGATGCGAGAGCCTTGGGGCGTCTCACCGCCAAAGGCCGCGACCTCCAGTTCAGCGACGACGTGCAGATCGGCGATCCGGTGGTGGGCGTCCCCTACGTCCAGATTCACGGCATGCTTCCAGTCAAGGTGGTGCAGACTGGCTCGGTCCGCGACGAGGATGAATGGACCAAGCTGGCCGACGCCAAAGTGACCGTCGCAATCAACCATAGCTGCTTCCAGACCAACCCGCCTGCCTTGATGGGAATCCGGCATGGGCAGTTCGACCTGTCTTCAAACCCGGTTTTTCGTTTCAAACTGGACGGCGAGTGGACCGTCGACAAAGTTATCCACTGATCCTAAAGCCCGCCGATCCAAACCCTTCCAGCGTTGACTTGCCTCCAAGACTATGAGTAGTATGGTTGTCGCCGAATAGCTCACTGAGGGGGGGCGTAACTTGACTCAGTCAATTAACGCCTAATCATGTTGCGTGTAGCTCTTCGGTCCCGTGCTCCCTTTCAAAAGAGGAACACCAGGAGGATTCTTAAGTTGACTAGACCTATCGGTTCTATTCTGTGCGCGGCAGGCATTTTTGTCGGCCTGTCCTTGCTTTCGGTGCCGGCTGCCGCCCAGCGCGGCGGCGGCGCTCCCGACCCCGCCGGCTGTCCCGGCCCGCCGCAGTGGCTGCAAGATCGCAACGCCGCTGCCGCTGCTGCCCGAGCGGCCGCAGCTCCCGCCCAGGGTGCTGGACGAGGCGCTGCTCCTGAGGGAGCGCTTGCTGGAGGTCGTGGTGGACGCGGTGGGCGAGGCGGAGCGGCGGCGGCCGAATTGCCGCCGGTACCACGGTTCCCGAATGAACCCCAGTATGGCGTCCAAGCCGGAAAGCCGGATTTCGGCGGCTTGGCGAAGGGAGTCTGGACCGTACCCTACATCGTCAACCTGCAGATCAACGCGCACGACGAAAAGGGTTGCCAGTACATTTACCCGCCGTTCACGCCCGCTGCCAAGGCGCTCTGGGAACAGCGCGAGCTGAAGGACTTGGAGAAGGACGATCCCGAGGGCTTCTGCCTGCCTCCAGGCGTTCCACGCATGCTGTATACACCGTATCCCACGCAGATCTACCAGATGCCCGATCGCATCCTGTTCGTGTTCGAGGGAGGAGCGCACGTCTGGCGCGTGGTCTATATGGATGGCAGGAAACTTCCGAATCCTGACGACGTAAATCCAACATATTTGGGCTATTCCGTCGCTCACTGGGACGGCGACACGTTGGTCATCGAATCCAACGGCTTCAATAACCGAACCTGGCTGGACGCATCCGGTCATCCGCATGGCGAGAAGTTGAAGGTCACCGAGAGGCTGACCCGCACCACCTTCAACAACATGAAAGTGGAAGCCACCATCGACGACCCCGAGTTCTACACCAAGCCGTGGACCGTGGTCACCGGAATTACGTGGACGCCGAACACCACTGGTCCGTTCACCATGCGTGGCGGCGAGATCCTGGAGTACATTTGCCAGGAAAACAATCGCGATCAGATCCACATCCACGGGGTGTTGGGTAGATAGCTTCGGCTTTGCGTCGCATACTTTGGTTGATTCCGGCAGCGAGTCTATTCGCTCTGCTGCCGGTTATCGCTCAGGTAGCGAAGCAGCGTGATCTCGGCGGTCCCGGAGTGTGGAGTCTTCCCAACATCCTGGACGTGGCGCCTTATGTGAATGGAGGAACTCCATTCAACACCAAGGGCAAGCAGATTTGGGACGAGCGCCGGCGGGCGCAGCCTGCCTCGGACCCGGAGAATCGCTGTCTGCCGTCGGGTGTGCCGCGAATCATGTACATGCCGTACTCGATGGAGATCCTGCAACTTCCCGACCGCGTGGTGATCGTCTACGAGGGCGGCACGCACATTTTCCGCTCGATACCCATTGGCACGAAAGCTGGCTTGAAGCATCCCGCCGATCCGAATCCGACGTATATGGGCGATTCCTACGGCTGGTGGGACGGTGATTCGCTGATGGTCGATGTGGTCGGCTTCAATGACCGGACCTGGCTCGATTCGGCTGGCCACCCGCACGGGGAGAAGCTGCATGTGGTCGAAAAGTTCGCTCGGCGCGATTCGATGACTTTGGAGTACACGGCGACCATCGAAGATCCCGAATACTACTCCAAGCCTTGGACCGTCACGACCACGGCAAAGTATCATCCGGATGATCGGCTGAAGGAATACATCTGCCAGGAGCCGCAGTGAACTACTGGAGTTCCTGTACGGGGATGTCGAAGTGCGCGGTGTTCACCACACCGTTGCGCTGGAACTGGACCCACACCCGGTAATTCCCCGGTCGCGGGAACGTCAGATTGAACTGCACCTCCGGCCCGCCGTCGGCAATAAATGGGTGCGTGTGGATCAGGTCGATTAAATCCTCACTGGCCGCAAGCATGTGTCCCCAGGCTCCCAGATACTTTTCAAATCCGTCAGCGGGTTTAAGGGTGAAGTGCAACTGGGTCTTCAATCCGGCGATGGCTTGCGGAGGATCGGTCCTGAACTCCACCTGCAGGTTGGTGGCGTCTTTCGGCGAGTAATCGCGCGCGAGATGCACCGGCGCGGGAGGAGTTCCCGCCACGAACATGGTTTTCGCGATCAACTGCGGCGTGGCGCCGTCGGGATAGAAATCGCCCAGCACGCGATACATTCCGGATTTGGGTAGCGTGAGATTGTCATAGCGAAACGATCCGTCGGGCTGGAACACCGGGTGATTGTGCAGGAAGAATTCCAGATCCTGGCTGACCACGAACATGTGGAACAGCTTTTCATGCACCACCTGGAAGTTCGTTACCGGGCGGCCTTTCCAGGGATCATGAATAGCGAACGTGAGTTGCACCGGCTTGCCGGGTTCGATCATCCGCGGCAAGGTGCTGAGATCCATGTGATATTCGGTGGCTTCCGGAAGGTTCGAGGCCAGCTTCATGCCGCAGCGCGGGCAGAGGCCGGCGACGCTCGAGCGCACGTCCGGATCCATGGGGCAAACCCAGACTTGGTCCTGCGACCACAAATCTCGCGAGAAGATCAATGTCGCCAGCGAGGATGACACAAAGGACCGTCGTCGCACGCCCCAATAATAGCTCGTTTATTTTGCCGGCAGGAGGGCGATCTTAGCGCCCGGCGGGATGCCACGGATCACAGTGCGAGCCGGAAGATTCACGGGCGTCCGGAACAAGAACGGATGCCCAAACTGCATTTTGTAGTCCTGCAGCCACAGTAAGGGCTGGATGGTTCCATCGGGAAGCTGAGCGGTGATCTGGAACGAGCCCTTTTCGGGGATTTTCTCGGGCCACAGCCCGTCTAACTTAAGCGCCCGGGTTAACGGGAACTCGGCTGAATCACCGTTCGCGCTCAGTTCACCTTTCAAGTGGCGATACGTTTCCGGCTCGAGCGATTTGGGCGGCGGAGGCATGTCTTTCGGCTCGCCTTCCGGCACGCCCCCGTCGGTCCAGCTGACGATCCGCTCCATTTCCTCGGGTGTCAGCGCCGTATCGTTGCGGAATTCGCCGAATCCTTTGATTGCGCCCCAAGGGGGCATGCGGCGGCGCAGGGTTTCTTCCTTGATGGCGACCGCCCAGGGGCGCGCATCGGCGTAGGTCATCAAGGAGAATGCCATGCCGCCGGGATGATGGCAGGAGGCGCAGTGATTGTTGACGATGCGTGAGATATCCCGGCTAAAGGTGATCGACGTGGTGATGATGTCGTGCGCTTGCGCTTCCCCTTGTACGAGCCAGCAGACCGCGAGTAAGAGCAAGCAGCGGCGCATAAACCATCCCCATTATAGGGCCGCTCATTGTCATTCGCGGTTCGGTTATGATTTATATCCAGGGACTTTGAGTACCTAGGGAGGCCAAGATCCATGTTGAAATTCGCAGCCGTGCTGTTCGTCTCTACTTACGCGATGGGGGCAACTTGTGAGAGCTTGAGCTCGCTTTCTATTCCTCATTCGACGATTGTCGCGGAGTCCGTGGCCGCGGGAGCCTTCGCACCACCAGCTCCGGCGGGAGGAAAAGGAAAAGCCAAAGGCGGCGACTCCTACGGCAATCTGCCGGCGTTCTGCCGGGTGCAGGTGACCTCGAAGCCTTCGAGCGACTCCGATATCAAGATCGAATACTGGCTGCCGGTGGCGGGATGGAACGGGAATTTCGAAGCCAACGGCAACGGCGGCTGGACCGGATCGATCACGCCCAACACCCTGGCGGCGGGAATGCAGCGGGGTTACGTGGCGGCGATGACCGATACCGGCCACGACGGCGGCAGCGCCAGTTTCGCCCTGGGCCATCCTGAGAAGGTGGTCGACTTCGGATACCGCTCGACGCATGAGATGGCGACTACGGGGAAGGCGCTGATCAAGGCATTCTATGGTCGTGATGCGAAGCACTCCTATTGGAACGGGTGTTCCGCGGGCGGCCGGCAAGGGCTGGTGGAAGCGCAGCGATATCCGGAAGATTTCGATGCGGTGGTCGCCGGCTCGCCGGGTCTGAACTGGACTGGCCGGTCGACGCAAGCCGTGTGGATCGCACAAGCTACGCACAAGGAAGAGGGCAGCGCGATTCCGGCTGCGAAATTCGCGGCCATCCATGATGCGGTACTTGAAGCTTGCGACGCTCGCGATGGAGTCAAGGACGGGGTTGTGGATGAGCCTCGCAAATGCAGTTTCGATCCGAAGGCGCTGGAGTGCAAGGGCGCCGACGCTCCTACATGTCTGACCTCGGCGCAAGTGGAGACGGTGCGGAAGATTTATTCCGACGTCACCAATCCACGCACCAAGCAGGTTATTTTCCAGCGGCACGAACCGGGCAGCGAAATGGGATGGAACACCATGGCCGGCGCGAACCCGATGGGCTTGGGTTTGGACCTGTTCAAATACGTGGTTTACCAGGACACGAATTGGGACTACAAGACCATGAACTTCGATGCCGATATCGATCGCGCGTACAAGGCCGACGCGGCTATGGACGCCATGAATCCGGATCTGAGCGGGTTTATCGCGCGCGGCGGCAAGATGATTCAGTATCACGGCTGGGCCGATCCGCAGATTTCCCCGGGAAGCAGCGTGGCTTACTATCAGAGCGTGGTGGAGAAGATGGGTCCCGCGAAAGTGCAGCAGAACTATCGTCTATTCATGGTCCCCGGTATGGCGCATTGTGGAGGCGGCGACGGCACCAGCACCTTCGACATGCTGACCGCACTGGAGCAGTGGGTCGATACGGGCAAGGCTCCGGACCGGATCGAAGCCTCGCGCGTGCGCAACGGCCAGACTGACCGGACGCGTCCGCTGTGCGCGTATCCGCAGGTGGCGACTTACAAAGGTTCGGGGAGTACCGACGATACCGCGAACTTTGTTTGTAAGTAGGGGATTGAGCCGTTGAACACGCGGTCCCGGATGGGACCGAAGCGCGGATCCGCGCGCAGCGGATCTACCCGCGGGTCGACATCCAGGACAAACAGCGCCGCGGAGTTTTCGTCGACCGCGCGCTCCAGTTCGTGGAAGGCTTCGTCTTTTCGCCCCAACGCGTGCAGTAGCTGCGCCTGGAAATAGGCGTCCACATATTCGGTGGCGCGGAGTTCTTCGAGCTGCTGCAAGATCGCCAACGCTTCCGCGCGCTGGCCGCTGTTCACCAGGCAGATGGCTTCGAGCGCACGCAGCCATAGGATATCCGGACAAAGAACCGTGGCCAGACGATATTGCTTGAGGGCTTCGACGGTGTCGCCAGAAAATTCGAGTGCTTGCGCGTAAAGCGCCCGGCTCAAAGGAAGATAGGGATGCAGCTCCAGCGCCTGGCGAGCGGCGGCCAAAGCCTCCGGCAATTCCCGGCGGAAGAAACGCACGAACACTTCAGAAGCGGGAAGCTGGACCCATAGCGGGTCGATGGCGCGAACTTCTTCCACTTGTTCGAGCGCCTCATCCAGGCGTCCGGTGCCGGCATACAGCATGATCAGGCGCATGTGCACGGGCACCCACTTGGGCTTTTCCCGCAGGGCTTGTAAAAGATCCGCCTCCGCTTCGGCGGTCTTGTGTTCGAAGATGTGCAGGCCCTGAGCCCGATCGGCACGCAGATCCGGAGTAAGGCCGCTTAAGGCGACCGCGCGGTGGTGCGCCTCCAGAAAGCCCCGGTACATTTCGGGCGCCGGCCGCATCCCGCAGGTGCCCAGCATCATGTAGCACAGGGAGGCTCCTTCGAAGGCCCGGGGCTCGTTGCTTTCGCGCGCCGCGCGCTGGAAATAACACAGAGCTTTCTCGAATCCTTCGCGGGTGCCGCGATTCCAGCAGTGCCAGCCCTGCCGGACCAGATCGTCGGCATGGGGGGCCTCGAAGCAGTAGCCCAAACGCGGACGGTAGCTGATCCAGGGGCCGAATTCGCCCAGGATTTTTTTCACTTCTCCCACGGTGACGGCAACCGTGTGCTTGGACACCACGTTGGCATTCCAAGCTTCGTGAATCATTTGCTCGTAGTTGACGTGGCGGCCGCTGTTTTGAACCAGGACCAGGAGCACGTTTAATGCCTGGGGCCGCACCTCGATTTCGAGACCGTCGCGCAGAAGTCGGGAGTTTGCGGCGTCCAGACAAAACGGGCCAAAGGGAATCGGTTCGACGGGGACTCTCACCATAACTGACCTTAAAATTTGACTCTGTTTTGACTAACGGCGGAAGCAGTCTAGCATACAATCGCCTGAGAGGCTAGCGGTGGGATTGCCAAGTCGCTCTTACTCTGCTCCTGCTGTCCCCGTCTCCGCCACCATTCCAAATACGAAAGGGAGTCTATGAGACTCAGGAACTTACTACGTCTTTTAGTACTTATCGTGTTGACGTTTGTTGCTGGAATTTCTTCCCTGATGGCCCAGTCGGCCGGGACCGGAGCGCTGACCGGGACCGTCACCGATCCTTCCAGCGCTTCGATTCCGAATGCCACGGTTACCCTGACCAACACCCAGACAAACCAGGTACGGACGACGACCACGGGACCGGATGGCAGCTACCGGTTTCCTCTTATACCTCCCGGAACATATCGGGTTCGTTTTTCGGCGGCAGGGTTCAAGGTCTCAGAGGTCTCTTCCTTTAACGTCAGTGTCACGGAGACGCCGGTGCTCGACCGGTCCTTGGAGGTGGGAGCTCAAACCGAACAGGTGACGGTGGCGGCCGTCCAGGAAAATCTCCAAACAGCCACATCCACTTTGGGCACTACGGTGGGATCGCGCGTAGTGACGGCCCTGCCTTTGAGTAATCGGAACTACACCCAGATCATTGGCCTCTCCGCGGGAGTAAACGTGAGCGTGAACAACGCAACGGCGTTCGGCAAGGCGACCCAGGATTTTAGTGTGAATGGCAACGATCCGGGCCAAAATAACTACCAAATGGACGGCGTTGCCATCAACAATAGCGCCAACAGCGGATCATCCAATGATTCAGGCATCTACGCCGGAATCGGGATTCCGAATCCGGACGCGATTCAGGAGTTCAAGATTCAGACTTCCACTTACGACGCGAGTTACGGACGCAATCCTGGCGCGAATGTAAACGTGGTCACCAAGTCCGGCACGAATGAGTTGCATGGCTCGGTGTTTGAGTTCTTCCGCAATGAGGATTTGAACGCGAACAGCTTTTTCCAGAACCGTGACGGCGGCGGCAAGCAGCAGATCCTCAAACAGAACCAGTTCGGCGGCACGATCGGTGGTCCGATCAAGAAGGACAAGCTATTTTTTTTCGGCAGCTACGAGGGAACGCGGCAACTTAACGGCGTCGCGGCTGCGGGAACCAGCAACGTAGTCTTACCGCCGCTCCCCGCGGGGGATCGCAGCGCTCCGGGATACCGGGCTCAACTGGGAGCAGCACTCTGCCCTGGCAACCATCCGGGCGATTCCTCCTACACCACGTTTTTGGCGTTTTTGATTCCCAGCGTCCAGGTGGCCTGCGACGGGTCTAACATCAATCCCGTGTCCCTGGCCATGCTGAATCTGAAAAATGCGGACGGCAGCTATTATATTCCCGGCTCGGGTACTGGGGCGTTCTCGCGGGTGCAGTACAGCAGTCCTGCGAATTACACCGAGAACCAATACATCGCTAATGCGGACTACGTCATTAACAGCAAGCACACGCTGTCGGCCCGGTATTTCTTCACGCACAATCCGCAGACTGTGCCTTTCGGAATAGGCGGCTTGCCTGGTACACCGATCCACAACGATTATTCGAATACCAATGCTGTGCTGAAGTTGACATCAGTCATCACCCCCAACTTTGTCAATGAAGCCCGCATGTCCGGGCAGCGCAACTACGCGTTTGGCACTGATTCGACTCCTGGCACGCCTCAGCAAGTGGGTCAGACGCCGATTGTTCCTTCCATGACGGAGTTGCCGGTCACGGTCATCTTCGGCGGACCCAGCATGTTCGGGACTCTGGCGCCCTCCTTCAGCACAACCAACCAATTTCAATACGCCGACCAAATTTCCTGGTCGCATGGGAGGCATACGATCCGAGCCGGTTTTGAACTGGAGAAGACCCAATGGCCAATCGATTTTGCGGGTCTCGAGCGCGGGTTCCTGTTTTACGGTTCTTTCGCGGACTGGCTCATTGGCAGGGCGGGATGCGCTCCCGGCGACACCACTTGCAGTGTCGCCAATCCCGGCAATACCAACGGGGGCGGCGGCAACATTCTTCAGTGCCTGTTCTGCGTGCGCAGCGGGCCTGCGCCGGACGGAATCATCCACCAATACAAAGAGATGAACATGAGCGCTTATGTTCAGGACGACTGGAAGGTGAGCTCCAAATTGAGCGTGAACCTTGGTACGCGCTGGGAATACGACGGCATGTACAGCGACAAATATGGGAACCTCACTAACTTTTGGCTCAGCCAGATTCAAAAAGCTCCGATTCCGCCCACCGGTCCCACTACTTCAGGTGCCGGTCTGCTCGGATATGTCGTGCCGAACAACTACCTGGATCATTACCCGCAGCCACCCGATGGAGTCCTGGTATCGGATCGGAGCTTACCGGTGCGCACCGGACCGCCGCTGAGCAATTTCGGCCCTCGCATCGGCTTTGCCTACCAGGTTTCGAGCAAGCTCGTCATGCGGGGCGGCGCGGGCATTTTCTACGATCGCGTGGCCGGCGATAGGTTCGTGCATGGCCTGGAGCAAGGATATCCTTACGCAATCACTCTGGACTACAGCGGCGTGGGATCGGCTCCCTTCAGCAATCAGAATCCCTATCCGTCCACTCCGCTGGGAACGTTTGCGCCCCGCTGGGCGAATTTTCAGACGGGCGCAACATCTAACCTGAACACTCCGGCCATTACGGAGAATCTTCACACTCCGCTGGTGCGGCAATATAACCTCACCTTCCAGTATGAGTTTGTGCCGCGGTGGGTCGTCGAGGCCGGTTTTGTGGGTTCGAGCGGAATAAACCTGGTGGACCAGTATCACACCATCAACACTCCGGGCCTCGCCAGCCCTGCTAGTCCGATCAACGGCATCACCGTGAATACGACGGGGAACGCGGCGCTCCGTGTGCCGGTCCTCGGTTACCAGCCAGCCGGCTTCCAAGTCACTTCCTACGACGGCGTTTCCAATTACACCAGCTTGCAAGTCACAGTCCGAAGGCAGTTCTCGCGTGGGTTCTCGATGCAGGCTGCTTACACCTGGAGCAAGGACCTGAGCACTTTGTCGGGCAATTCCTCTAACAGCAACAACCCCAGTTTTATCGGCGACAACTATGGAGCGGTGAACTTCAATCGTCCTCAGCGTTTGATCGTGAACTATAGCTACGACATACCTTCTGGCAACGTGAGGGCAGGGCTCGGAAAACTAGTAAGCGGCTGGAATATTTCCGGCGTGACAACAATCCAAGGCGGCACGCCCATGACCATTACCGATCAGAGTACGGGAACGGTCTATCAGTTAGGGACTTTCGTCACAGCGCGCGCGCAGATGTGTCCCGGATCCACCTATGGGTCGATTGCAACTGCCGGCGGCACGGAAGCGCGGCTGGGAGGCGTGAGCGGCGGGCCAGGATATCTGAACACGAGCGCGTTCTGCGCGGCTCCGGCTGCTCCCAACTCTGCAGCGGCTTTCCCGGGCGGTCCGCTTCCCACGTTGTTCGGCAATTCCGGTGCTGGAATTATTCTGGGACCCGGCCAGTTTAACTGGGATATCTCTCTGATCAAAAACACCCACCTTACTGAGCGGCAGGCGATCCAACTCCGCGCGGAATTCTTCAACACATTCAATCATCCGCAGTTTGGTAACCCGGCCGTTGCTTTGGATACGCCGGCAACGTTCGGACAGATCACTACGACAACCGTGAATCCGCGCGTGCTTCAATTTGCTCTGAAGTACTCATTCTAATCTTGGGACTCGGCCGGCACTCCACCGCCGGTCGAGTCTTCGCCTCAAAGGTGGCAGCATCCCGCTTCCTGAACCATTTCCCCATTAAACAAACTTCAGATTTGACGCTATTTTGACGGATGCCGGAAGCAGGCTGGCATACAATTCCGTCAGAGGCTAGTCCGTGAGCAATGCAGTCCGCTCTTACTCGCCCTTCGCTGTACGTCCCCTCCTCCAACGCTCCAAAAACAAGAGAGGTCCTATGAAATTCAGGAACTTACTTTGCCTTTTGTGGGTAATGGTTTTTGCGTTATTTGCCGTGGCCCCGTCGTCGATGGCCCAGTCGGCTGGAACGGGGGCGCTGACCGGGACGCTGACTGATCCCGCCGGCGGAACGGTCCCCAATGCCACGGTCACCCTGACTCACACTGAGACCAACCAAGTGCGGACGGCGACGACCGGCACCGACGGAAGTTACAGGTTCACCCTGATACCGCCGGGGACTTACCGGGTTCGTTTTTCAGCCAGCGGCTTCAAGACGGCCGAGGTTTCCAGCTTCAACGTGAGCGTGACCGAGACGCCGGTGCTCGATCGGACGCTTGAGATCGGCGCGCAGACCGAGCAGGTGACGGTCGAGGCAGTCCAGGAAACCCTGCAGACGGCCACTTCCTCACTGGGGACCACTGTGGGATCGCGGACCATGACCGCACTCCCCTTGAGTAACCGCAACTACACCGCGATCATCGCCATGTCGGCGGGAGCCAGCGTGGGTGTCGGCAACGCGACCGCGTTCGGCAAGGGGACGCCGGATATCAGCGTCAACGGGAACAATCCGGGCCAAAACAATTTCCAGATGGACGGCGTGCAGGTCAACAACATCGCCAACAACGGAAGTTCCAACGACTCCGGAATTTACGGCGGCATCGGGATACCGAGCCCGGACGCGATTCTGGAGTTTAAGATCCAGACTTCTACCTATGACGCCAGCTACGGGCGCAACCCCGGCGCAAATGTGAACGTCGTGACCAAGTCCGGCACCAACACCTGGCACGGTACCGCGTTTGAGTTTTTCCGGAACGCCCAGTTGAACGCGAACGACTTCTTCTACAATCGCGACAACCCCCAGAGCCAAACCGAAAAGCAGGTGCTGAACCAAAACCAGTTTGGAGGCGTGCTGGGCGGACCCGTCCAGAAAGACAGGTTCTTTGTGTTCGGCAGCTACCAGGGAACCCGCTCGCGAAACGGCATCGCGCCTCAGGGAAATGCCAGCGGCGTACTTCTTCCCGGAATTCCGGAAGGCGACCGCTCCAGCACTTCCTTCATTTCGCAAGTCATTGCCAACAATTGCAACTTCCCGACTTTTGGACCGGCTTTGAGCTGCTCGGCGACCTCGATCAGCGAACCGGCGCGCAGGATCCTCCAGCTGAAGAATGCCGATGGCAGTTATTTCATTCCCAGTACAGGCAGTTTTCCCAAGCAGACCGCGTTTAGCATCCCGGCCGTCGCCAATGAGGACCAAGTGGTGGTGAATGGCGATTACCTGATTACTCCCACGAACACCCTGTCGGCAAGGTACTTCTATAGCCGCTCCCCGCGAACGATTCCGCTGACGCCTCTGATCGGCGGCAATTTGCCGGGAAGCCCGCAGGACGCCCGTTACACTAACACCAACGCTGCCCTGCGCCTGACCACAGTCATATCGGCGTCCTTCCTGAACGAGGCCCGCGTATCCTTTCAGCGCAACATATCCGTGGCAACCGACCAACTGCCGGCCGGAGCTTCTCCGTCCGGTTTGGGAATCACTCCTTTGGTTTCGACCCAGACACAGGCTCCACCCATTTCTCTGCTCATCAACAATTTCACGATGTTTGGCACGCTGAACCCAGCCTTCAGCCCCGTTAACCAGTTTCAGTACGCCGACCAGATCGCCTGGACGCACGGCCGTCATACCATCCGTGCGGGCGTCGAGGTGGAAAGGACCCAATGGAATCTGGTTTTTGGAGGTTTAGCGCGCGGCTGGCTGCTGATGGGGAGCTTCAGCGACCTGCTGGCGGGCGGACCCGGCAACATCCTGCAGTGTCTGTTCTGCGTGCGCGGCGGGCCGGACGGTATCATTCACGGCTACCGTCTGCCTAACATGAACGCCTTCGTTCAGGACGACTGGAAAGTGAACTCCCGGCTGACGTTGAATCTGGGCGTTCGCTGGGAATACAACGGCACGCTCAGCGACAAATACGGAAACCTGACCAACACCTGGATCAGCCAACTGGGACCTAATTCGGTAGTTCCTAACGCTCCATTGGGTTTGCCGGGCAACTATGCCGGGTTTGTCGTACCGAATAATTTCGATACCAGGACATGGGGCCCGGTGCCCAACGGCATTTTGGTTTCCGACAAGTCTCTGCCAGTTCGGGAACATCCTCCCTACAGCAATTTCGGACCGCGCTTCGGGTTTGCCTACCAGGCCTCCGGGAGGCTGGTGATCCGCGGCGGTGCGGGGCTGTTCTACGACCGCGTGGGTATCGACCGGTTCGTCCACTCTGTGCAGGAAGGAAACCCGTACGCCGCGACCGTTGCTTCGCTGCCCGACAACACGCTGGCAAACCCCTATCCGGCAACGCCGGCGCTCGGCACTTTTGGACAGAGGTGGGTGAATTTCAGCACCGGACAAACCTCGGCGATCAACCGCCCGTTTATGAACGAAGTGATGCACACGCCTTTGGTGCGCCAGTACAACTTGAACCTGCAATATGAGTTCGCCCCCCGATGGATCCTGGAAGCAGGCTACGTCGGTTCGAGCGGAATCAACCTGACCGACTACAACCATAACTACAACCTGGCCAGCATCGCGACGGCTGCCAGACCGGTCAACGGAGTGACCTCCACCACCGTAGCCAATCGGGATCTGCGTGTGCCCTATCTCGGGTTTGGAGCCAGTACCCTGCAGGGCACGGCCTACGACGGAGTCTCCAACTACAACAGTCTGCAGACCACGGTTCGCAAGCAATTCTCGCGGGGGTTCTCGATGCAGGCTGCCTATACGTTTAGTAAGTCGCTGACCAACATCTACAACTCGACCGCGAACAGCAACCTGGCTACCGACATGGCCCAGCAATATGGGCCTTCGAATTTCAATCGGCCCCATCGCTTCATCGTCAACTATAGCTGGGACCTGCCTTTCGGGACCCACACGGGCGCGCTTCGCACGGTGGCGGAGGGGTGGAATCTGTCGGGAGTCACGACGATCCAGAACGGCGTCCGGCTGACGCTCATCGATACGCGCGGCGGCACGGCATTCGGTAACTCACAAACGAGCGTGGAAGGCGGATACAGCCGCGCCCAGATATGTCCGGGCAATACGTATGGGGATCTGATCACGCCGGGCGACGTCAAGTCCCGGCTGGGAGGGAATAGCGGAGGCCCCGGGTACATCAACAGCGCGGCCATCTGCGCACCCAACGCCATCAATCCGGATGGCTCGGCCACGACTCTCGCGGCCTGCCCCGGCTGCGCCACGCTGTACGGCAATTCCGGCGTAGGAATTCTGCCCGGCCCAGGCCAGGTTAATTTCGACACCGCGATCATCAAGACCACCCGCCTTACGGAGAGTCAGTCCATTCAATTCCGTGCGGAATTCTTCAACCTGTTCAATCACGCGCAATTTAATGGTCCCTCGCAGAACACGGTCATACCGGCGCTGCCCCAGGTAAACTCGCCCACCGGCGGCTGGATCACCAGCACCAGCGTCAACCCGCGGGTGCTTCAGTTCGCGCTGAAGTACTTGTTCTGATCGGAGCCTTTTCGCCTGATGGGCGTGGTAGTAGGCTAGTATGGAGCCGCTTCCATGCCTAGACCTATTACGCTGCTGTTGACGATTGCCGCCTGCAGCATCGCCCCCGTTTTCGGTGCTGACGCCTGCGAGAGCCTGACGTCGCTGAAGCTGAAAAACACGACCATCACGATGGCCGAGCCGGTCGCAGCGGGAGCCTTCAGCTCGCCGTTACCCGCGCCCAAGGGCAAGCAGCCGCCGTCATTCCGCAACGTGCCTGCGTTCTGTCGCGTCGCGGCCACGCTCACACCTGTCAGCGACTCCGAGATCAAGATTGAGGTCTGGCTGCCTGAGTCCGGATGGAACGGCAATCTGCAATCGGTGGGCAATGGGGCGTGGGCGGGGACCATCAGCTATCCCGCGATGGGGACGGCACTCACGGCTGGATACGCGACCGCCAGCACCGACACGGGCCACACCGGTGGCAATCCAGCGACGTTCGTTCCCGGACATCCCGAGAAGGTGATCGATTTTTCGTATCGCGCCGTGCATGAGATGACCATCGCGGCGAAGGCGATCATCAACGCTCGATATGGGAACAATCCGAAATACTCTTATTGGAACGGATGTTCTACGGGCGGTCGTCAGGCGCTGGTGGAGGCGCAGCGCTACGCCGCGGATTACGACGGAATCATCGCGGGGGCGGCAGCCATTTACACTGCGCACCTCCAGGGGGCGCAGGTGTGGAGCGCCCAAGTGGTCCACAAGGACGAAGCCAGTTACATCCCGCCCGCGAAGTACGCCGTGCTCCACGCGGCGGTACTAGAGGCGTGCGACGAGTTGGATGGCGTAAAGGACGGGGTTTTGGAAAATCCCACGAAGTGTCACTTCGATCCGCAGAAACTACTGTGCAAAGACGCGGATGGTCCTTCGTGTTTGACTGCGCCGCAGGCGGAAGCTGCGCGGCACCTTTATGCGGGACCAGTGAACTCACGCGGGAAGTCACTGTTTCCGGGACTCGAGCGCGGCAGCGAAACCGGCTGGGCGACGCTTTCCGGCGCGAAGCCCATGGCGCTGGCGGATGAGACCTACAAATTCCTGGTGTTCAAGGATGCTGACTGGAATTATCTGAACTTCAACGCCGAGCGTGACATCGCGACAGGGGATAAGACGGCGGGCGCGCTGATGAACGCGATCGACCCGAACCTCAAACCATTGTTCAGCCGGGGCGGAAAGGTGCTGATGTATCACGGCTGGGCTGACCCGGGAATCGCTCCGCAGAACAGCGTCAACTACTACAACAGCGTGATAGAAACCCTGGGCAAGTCTGCCGTCTCGAATTCGATCCGTCTGTTCATGGTTCCGGGAATGGGACATTGCCAGGGTGGAGACGGCACCAGCACGTTTAATATGATGGACGCCGTCAGCGCGTGGGTCGAGCAGGGCAAAGCTCCGGATCGCATCGAGGCGTCGCGCGTGCGCGGCGGCAAGACCGAACGCACGCGTCCGCTGTGCCCGTTTCCTCAGGTGGCTGTTTACAACGGGTCGGGCAACACGGACGAGTCAACAAACTTTTCTTGCAAGGTGCAATGATATGCGATCAGCTTTGATTCTGGCGATGGTAGTTGTACCCGCATTTGCCCAGATCGATTTATCGGGCGAGTGGAATCCTGTGTTTCACGAGGATCAGCCGGAACGCATCCCCGGTCCCGAAATTGGCGACTATCTGGGCCTGCCGATCACCGACGCGGCGCGCATGCGCGGGGATGTCTGGGACGCGGAAATCCTGACGCTGCCGGAGCATCAATGCAAGCCGCATCCGGCCGACTACGGTCCGCGCGGACCGTTCAATTTACGGATCTGGAAGGAAGTGGATACGCCCACGCAGCAGATCATTGCCTGGCACACTCACGGTTCCTGGCAAGCTCCCGAGCGAACCGTTTATATGGATGGCCGACCGCACCCGCCGGAGTACGCGGCGCACACCTGGCAGGGATTCTCGACCGGGAAATGGGATGGCGATATTCTTACCATAACCACAACGCACCTCAAGACCGGCTGGATCCGGCGGAACGGCATCCCTCGAAGCGATCGCGCGACGCTGACCGAGCATTGGATCCGGCACGGCGACCACCTCACGTGGGTCAGCATCGTGAACGATCCGGTGTATCTGACCGAACCCTTCATCCGCAGCACGGATTTTATGCTGGATCCACATCAGCAGATCGATCCGTACCCGTGCGAGTCGGTGACGGAAGTGCCGCGGCCGAGAGGCGACGTGCCGAGTTTCTTGCCGGGGACGAATCCTTTTCTGCAAGAGTTCGCCACCAAGCACGCGATACCGGAGAAGGCCGCTCGCGGGGGCGCGGAGACGATGTATCCGAAGGGGGGCGCTCCGTCCGCAGTGAACCATCCGGTGCAGGTACCAAGCTTGATGGACGACGGCGAAATCCACATTCTGCCGGTCCAGGGTAACGTTTACATGCTGGTCGGCGGGGGTGGAAATACGACGGTGCAGGTCGGCAAAGATGGCGTGCTGGTGGTCGATACCAAGCTGGCAGCGCAATCCGATAAGCTCATCGCGGCTATCCGCAAGATTTCCGACAAGCCGATCCGGTACATCGTCAACACCAGTGCTGATGCGGATCTCACCGGCGGTAACGAAAAACTGGCGGACGCCGGCCGTACCATCACTGGGGGCAACGTCGCTGGCTTCAACGCGGCTTTCCCCGCGACCATGATCGCCTACGAAAAAGTGGGCGCGCGGATGCGCGAAGCCGGCGCGCCGCCCGCAAGCTGGCCGCAGGATACCTACTTCGTCGACGGCAAGGACCTTTTCGTGAATGGCGAGGCGGTGCAAGTTCTGCATCAACCATCCGCGCACAGCGATGGCGACAGCCTGGTTTTCTTCCGCCGGTCGGACGTGGTGAGTGCCGGCGATATTTTGGTTCCGGACCGCTATCCGGTGATCGACGTCGCCCACGGAGGCAGCATCAACGGAGTGGTGAACTCGTTAAATCGCATCCTGGACATCACCGTGCCCGCCGACAAGGAAGAGGGAGGCACGATGGTGATCCCCGGTCATGGACGATTGTGCGACGAAGCCGACGTGGTGGAGTATCGCGACATGTTGACCATCGTGCGCAATCGAATCCAGGACGCGGTGCAGAAGGGTCAGACTCTGGAGCAAGTGAAGGCGGCGAAACCCACTCGGGATTACGATCCTCTCTATGGGCCGTCGGATGCGTTCGTGGAAGCGGCATATAGAAGCCTGGCGGCAGCGGCGAAGAAGTAGGATTCGTTTGGCGATATAGTATGTTTCATGCTCTCTCGACGAACAATGCTTCTCGCACCTTTGGCGGCTCCCTTGCTTGATGTGATTCCCGCTTCGGCGGCGCCCGGAAAGATGGTTCTGAGCATCCACCAGACCACCTCGCAGCGCGCGGGGTATCGCAAGATTCTGGAAGGCTGGGCCAAAGCCGGCATCAAGTATGTCGAGATCACCGATCGCGCGCTGGACGATTTCTTGAAGACCGACAGCATCGCGACCGCCAAGAGCGTGATCACCGACAACGGGCTGACGATGGTTTCCGGCGCCTCCGTGCTCCAGGATTTTTGGAATAAGAATGCGGGTTTCGCCGCGCAGATGGAGACCTGGAAGAAACGCTGCGAACAGTTCGCCTCGCTCGGGTCGACCAAGATTTATTGCCCCAGCACCACGAATCGAATGGTGAAGGAAGAAGACTACAAGACCGTTCCGGACGCCATCCGCGAAGCCGGAGACGTCGCCAAGCAGTACAATCTCACGGGCATGATCGAGTTCGCGCGCAGCTCGACGTTGATCTCTACGCTGACTACTTCGCTTAAGCTGATTCGCGAGGCAGGGCATCCTG
>Ga0207711_10000947_pt1 | contig 27864 bp, 27 predicted proteins | sample KBSS34metaG_FD_184401 | JGI IMG/M metagenome (GOLD analysis project Ga0207711, IMG submission 184401) | Switchgrass rhizosphere microbial communities from Kellogg Biological Station, Michigan, USA - KBS S3-4 metaG (SPAdes) (version 2) | ecosystem: Host-associated > Plants > Roots > Rhizosphere... | reverse complement strand
AGCCGCCCAGTCCATGCGGCGCGCCGTAGCGGCGGCCATGATCGGTTCGATGCCTAGTTCTTCGAGTGTGCGGGCGACCTCGTCCATTTCACGCGCGCGACGCTCGCCGTGGACCACGACGCGTCCCACCATGTAATCGGCCAGCTTTTTCCAGTCGATGCCGGGAAAACTTTCGGCGAGTGAGGCGAACACCCGGGGCTCGGCTCCATACTGGCTGGCGCCCAGCACGCATTCGAAGATGAGAGCTTCCAGGCCCTTGTAGATCACGCTGCGGAACATCTTCACCGCGGCGGCGCGGCCAATCTGGTCGGTGGAAACCACATCCATCCGCATGCCGTAGGGCGCGAACATTTCCTGGAAGGCAGGCGCGGAGGATCCACCTAGCAGCATGGGAGTCTTGTGCTGCTGCGGCGGAATCGGCCCCATTACCGCGATCTCGACAAAACGGGCGCCGCTGCGCGTGATGGTTTCGCCCACCTTTTGCTTCGTACGAGGCGACACCGAATTCAAATCTGCATAGATGTGGCGCGACGTCAAATATGGAGCCGTCTGCTGCGCGGCGTCGACAGCCTGATCCGCGGTGACGGCCGAAATAATCACGTCGGCAGCAGCCGGGAGTGCAGCGGAGAATTCGACCAGACCCGTTCCGGTCTCCTGTGCCCGCTCCTGAATCTTCTCGCCCAGGCCCGGCGTGTGCATGTGGATGTCGAAGGCGATGGTGCGCTTCACACCAGCTTCGCGGAGGCCTTTGGCAAGGTGGAAAGCCGCCTCGCCGAAACCCACAAAGCCCAATGATTCGACCATGAATATAAAGTACCGCGCGCGGCTGGCCAGGCGCGCGGCGTCATTCGCCGGTTGCGGGCGGGCGTCGGTCGAAGAGCACGTGAACCGGACCTGGGAGTGCCTTAACGTGGACACATGTACAAAGCAGCCATCGAAATCGCAGCGCCTCCCTCGAAGATTTTCGAGTTCATGACCGACCCGAAACAGCTCCAAAGCTGGCAGCCGGATGTGGTGGAGGCGCGGCCTCTGCCGCCCGGGGGCCTGCAGGTTGGCGCGCACGTCGGCACGACCGTCCAGGAGTATGGGCGCCGATTCGATGTGGACCTTCTGGTGGCATCCATGAAGCGCAACGAACACATCGCGTATCGCCTGGAGGCGCCCACCGCCTCCGCGTATGTCGAGTACCAAATCGTTCCTTGGGGACCCAAAACCCTGGTGGTGAGCACTGGCGCGATGCGGCCTAAGGGCTTCCTGCGGTCGCTCTATCCGTTGCTGCAGGGTCTTATCAAGAGGATCGCCCAGCGAAAAATGGCGTCAAGATTGATGCTGCTTCGAACCGCCGTCGAAGGCCACGCCTGATTGTGTGGGGCAGGATTTTATCCTGCAAGCGGGTTTCTAACCCGCGCCGTGCGCCGATTCAAAATCGGCGCGCAGGTTGAAAACCTGCCCCACTGGGATGTTTCTCACGCCAGGCTTTTTTCCAGCCGATCCAGTGTCTGCATTGCCGGCAGCACCTGGGCGAGGCTGGCATTGGGCTCGCGCTTCTCCTGGATCGCCGCGAAGAACTCGCGATCCTGAAGCTCGATGCCGTTCATCGAAACCTCCACCTGCGAGATGTCGATTTTATTGTTATCGCCGTCGATCAGATCGTCGTAATAGCAGATGTACGTTCCGTTGTCGCAGATATAGCGAAAGAATGTCCCCAGAGGACCCTTGTTGTTGAACGAGAGCGACAGCGTGCAGACCGCTCCCGAGGGAGTCTTCATGATGATGCCCATGTCCATGGCGATCTTCAGCTCGGGATGCATGGGACCTTGCACCGCCTGCGCAACCGACGCGGTCTGGCCGGTCTGATACTGGAACAGGTCGACCGTGTGGCAGGCGTGGTGCCACAGCAGGTGATCCGTCCAGCTCCGGGGCTTGCCGGCCGCATTCATGTTGGTGCGCCGGAAAAAGTACGTCTGCACATTCATCTGCAGAACCTTCAGCTCGCCCGCGACGATCTTTTTGCGAATGTACTGATGGCTGGGATTGAAGCGCCGCGTGTGCCCGCCCATCGCGATCATGCCGGTTTCCTTCTGCGCCTTCACCAGGCGTTCGGTATCCGCCAGACTGTCCGCGATGGGGATCTCGATCTGTACATGCTTACCGGCGCGCATCACCTGCTCGCCTTGCGCGGCATGCATCTGCGTGGGCGTCGCCAGGATCATCGCTTCCAGGCCGGGCTGCTTCAGGCTTTCCGCCAGATCACCGGTCCAATGCGGGATCTTGAATTTCTTGGCGACTTCTTCCGTCGCGGCCTGATTGCCGCCCGTGAGCGTGATCACTTCGATGCCGGGAATGTTGGCGCAGGCTTCCAGGTGCTTGATGCCGAAGGCGCCTTGTCCGGCGAGACCGATCTTCATGCGTAGTGTTCTCTCTCTCCTGAATACGCGGCGTAGACGGGCCGCAAAAATCTAGCGTAACTGATTTCTGAAGATTGGTCGAGTTTTCGAATGTTGCTATACTCGCGGTTTCCCAGTAGATGAAGTGCTTTCTCGTCCTGATTCTGTCCAGTTGCGCGGTCATCGGGCAAAACTCCGCTTCCCCCAGCGCCGAGGGTGAGCCTCCGGAAGCGCCTAATCTTTTTGATACCTCCGGCACCGCCGAGCTGCTCCTGCTGAAGCTACCGGGTGTCATCCCAACTCCTTTGGATTTTGGCCAGATGGCCCGGCAGAAGCTGCCCGTGTTTTCGCTGGAAGGGATGTCGTGGACGGCGAACCGGTTCACCGTGGAAGGCATGACGGCCAACGATCCTTACCAGCCGGGACGCCCAGTGGCGCTTCCCGACCCCGGCGGTGTGAATGAAGTCCGGCTATTCGGATCTTTTTCAGGATCGGGACCGGCGCTGTCCTACACTTTTCGGCAGCCCGTATCGACCTGGCACGGGTCGGGCACAATGTTCGCTACCGCCGGCGCGCTGTTTTCGGACAACCTGCCTGCACCTGGGGCGCAAGCGCAGTTACAAACGTCGTCTCGCTTTCATCGCTTTGTAGATGCTAACGCCCAAGCCGGCGGAAATGTAACTCGCTGGCTGGATGTTTTCTTTTCCGGCACCGGGCGGTGGGCGGCGCAGACTCCTCCTCCAGCGGATACCCTGCCGGGCAATATCAAATCCTGGGATCTCTACACCACCATGCGCGCCTCGATTCATCCCAACGCCGCCAATCATTTCGACGTGCTGGTGGTAGGCGCGCGCGCCAACGATTTCGGCTGGTCGCTGCCCCAAGCCTTGGAAGCTCTTGACGGACGGCGCGCGGCTCCGCCGATTCTGCCACAGAGCGATCTCCGGGAAGAGGATCACCTGGATTTTGTACAGCTCGGCTGGACCCGCAACTTGTTCGGAGGAGATTTCCAGCTTCGCTACGGCTATACGACCACCCACATCGATACGGTCGCCGACCAACACCTGCCTGCGAGCTATCTGGACATCGCGATACAGCACCTAGAACTGGCGTACGTGGATCTGGCCAGCGGGGCGACTCATGGCGGTCCGCTCCTGCAGACCCAGGCCGTCAAGCCGCAGCACGAGGGCCGCGCCGTGTGGCGTCGCGGCAACCTTCAGCACAACGGCATCGGTCACACGCTGACGCTGACTTCGACCATCGGCCGGTCGGAGGCCGAGAATCGCTTCCTGAATCCGCCCAACGCGATCGTGACTACGGCGGACGGTCAGCCCGATAGCGTAACTTTGCTGCACACCCCCCGAACCACGTTCGAGGACGTGGGCCACTTCACCTTCGCCGCTGACGATCAGATCCGGCTGGGCAAGAACGTAAGTCTGGATGCCGGCCTTTCCTTCGCGGCATCGAATGGATCACTGCCTGCGCAGGGTCCTCCGACCGACGGGCGGCAGTTTCAGTTTCCCGCGCAATCTAATCTGATCGCTTGGCGCAATGCCGCTCCGCGGGCTGCGATCGCCTGGCAGCCGCGCGGCGCGACTCCATTGGTGGTCCGTGCAGGCTACTCGCGATTCTTCTATCCTCTGGCTGGACGCTATCTGGATTACGGGAACCCCAACGGCCTGAGCGGAGACGAATATCGCTGGGTGGATGCGAATCAGAATGGGCAATTCTTTTACGACGAAGCCACTACGCTTCTGCGGCGATTCGGCGGCGCAGTGTCGACCGTCGATCCGAACTTGAAGTCCCCGTACGATGACGAGTTTTTCGCATCAGCCGAGTGGAAACTCGCAGGCGGGTTTTTCGTGCGCGCGCGAGCGTTTCGCAGGATCGAGAAGGATCGCATCGCGGCGCTGAACACCGGTGTGCCGTTTTCGGCCTACCAGCCGGTCGCCATAGTCGACCCCGGACCAGATGGCCGCAGCGGAACCGCGGACGACCGCTTGCTCACGGTCTACCAGCAGGATCCAGCCACCTTCGGCCAGGATCATTTTCTCCTCACGAATCCCTCAGGATTGAGAATGGACCAGCGCGGCGTCGTCGCCGAGGGCGGCTTCCAAAAGCGCGGTATCTCCGCGCAGGGATCCCTGTATGTCGGAAAATCCTGGGGTCCGACGAACCCCGGCAACGACATCTGGGAAAACGACCCGGGTGTAGTCGGGTCCCTTTACGCCGATCCGAACACGCTGATCAACGCCAGCGGCAGTCCGGCTATGGATCGCAGCTTTGCCGGCAAAGTGTGGGTCTTCTTTCCAACTCCCCACCGCTTCGGCGGCCTCGAAATCATGAACACTGCGGTATTCCTCGGTGGATACCCGTACGCGCGACGGCTATTAGTGACCGGTCTGGCTCAGGGGCCGTTCATGATGGACGCGACGCCTCGCGGTGGGCCGCAGGGTTCTCGCACCGATCCGGTGTACGACTGGAACCTGAAGGTCAGCCGTTCCTTCGAGATGCACGTGCTGCGCAAGGGGACATTGCGCGTCAGCGCGGAAGTTTTCAATGTGCTGAATCTCGGCGCACGCCTGCGTGTGGCCGATGTGACCGGTCCGCAGTTCCTGCAGAATCTTCCGCTCGAGATGCAGCCGCCGCGATTTGTACGCGGCGCGATTGCCTGGGAATTCTAAGGCGCCCAGCCCTGATTCAACCGGTCGAACGTTTACTTCTTTCCCCGGCGCCGGCGAGTAGCCCAAAAACTCCAAGCGTCATGAAGCCGACTCCGCTTATCACTCCCAGAGAAACAGCATCGCCCTCGAATGCGGATTCAAAGGAGCTCATCAAGGGATAACCGGACCAGGTGCCCCAGGCTCCGTACAGCACAGCCAGGAGGGCCGGTAACTCGAACCAGCTTTTTAGCTTCCAGAAATTGGTGGTATACGCGCCCGCAAGAATAATCAACACCGCTCCCGTTGCGAAGTTCGTCCAGATCGCCGACGGCAGGAGATCAGAGGCACTCACATTCTGTGCGCCACGAAACAGGCGCTCCAGCGCATATCCGAGCCAAATGAAGTAGCAAGCTTCCAGGGCCAGCAGGATACTGACTATCGTGGAAATGCCGCGCGTCAAGACGCTGTCTCGCATGAGGTTAGTGGGCCATCGCCGCAGCTTGAGAAAAGAGCGCCATCGCCGCAGACCATGAGAGCGGACTTTCAGCGAGACCAACGCCAAGCGTTCCAAAATCCTTGGCTATGTCCGCCACGATAACCGCGACACCCAGGGTTACCAATCCTCCCACGGTCACCCAGACTAAAGTCCGGTTCGGAGCGGGTACTGCTACGGGAATGGGGGACAGCGACTGTCCCGGGCCCTTTGCTGTCACCTCCAGCTCGTAACCTAAATTGCCCTTAAACAGCAGATTGTCGATTTCTCCGCTGATTTCTTTCGGCTTGAGTGTGTATTTGAATTTGTTTGGAGGAGTAAAGTCATATTGATGACTGATCAACTCCTGGCCATTGATTTTTGTTGCCACCGTAAAGCCACAAGACACCTCGCTGGTGAGCGCGGCAGGATCCCACTTGACCTTCACCTGACCTGCGATTTTTACGAGCTTGGAATCATATTCCGTTTTCAACTTTTGAGACAGGGTGCCCGACTTCGAGAATTCAATTTCGGCCATCGCCCCCTTCTCCTGGATGCTGATCTCACCAATCAACCTGACCTTGTAATCCGCCACGGGAGTCGAGATGGTCATGGCGGGGAGATCGTCGAACTTGTATTTACTCGCAGGGAACAAGACCGCTCTTGCTACCGGAAGATTGCCGACCGGCTGAGAGAAACTGGGTCCGCGGGTGAGATGGATCGGCACGGAACCAGGGCGCGGCGGCCCGATCGTTGGAATGCCCAGGCCAGGAGGCTTCGGAGGCCCTAGTGGTGGCAAGTGCATAGCTTTCGGTGTGCTCGAGCCTGAATGCCCGTGATGATGGGTTTGTATTGTCGGAAGTTTCAGATTCATCCCGATGAGGATGAAGTTTCCGTTGGGTATACCGTTGGCCTTTGCGACCTCCGGCCACACGGTCGGGTCGCCATACAAGTGCTGGGCAATGCTCCAGAGCGTGTCGCCACGCTTGACGCGATATTGTTGTTGCTTGGGAAGAAACATGCAGTTTTGACCGGCCAAGTAATTCTACTCTTGGGCGATCGGCCGCGCAATAGGCTCCGCGCGAGCACACGCGCAGCATCGGCCCGGACGAGCGGCACGCCGGTCAAAACCCCCGGGAGATAGACCAGTACCACAGCTCTCACACAGGTGTGAGTCTTACAGTTCCCCGGCCGCGCGCATACGCCGTTGTTCGGCCTGCACCACCACCAGGCACATCAGCATGCCCAGGGCATGCGCGCCGGCATCCACCAGCGGATGCGGTTTCAGCGACCGCAACGAGTCGATATTTTCGTCCTTGATCGTCTCGAGAGCCGCCAATTCCTTGGCGTTCAGGCCATATTCCTTGGCCACCCCGGGCGTGTCCTTGAAGAACCGCTTGCGAAGCTCGCTCGAAAGCCGCAGCTCATACAGGACCTTGTTCAGCGCGTACGAAGACGGTGGCGGATGCTTGTAGAATTCAAATCCGCCCTGCGTAAAGTTGTAGGCCGGTGGAACCTCGCCGGTCGGCGGGCCCTTGCGCTTGTTAGGCAGGAACCGCATGACGGCATGCCCATGATGCCAGGTCGGTTGATAGGTGATTAATTCGCCAGGAACGTTGCCGGTGGCTCCCCACATGATGTACCAGGGCAGCATTTCCGTATTGCCGACCTCATCGAGCTGCTCCGCAGTTAGATTGAGGATCGGATCGAGGTTGCCGCGCTCCATCTGCGCGATGGCCCAGTAATCGAAATCGTAAGCCGGCTGCGGATACTTCCAGGTGCCCGGATAGTGCGACATACCACCGCTGGCGACGATCACGACTCGCTCCGGACGGCTCTTGATGATGTCACCGATCGCCTTGCCCAGCGCATGGCAGCGCCGCGGTGTGGGAAGCGGAGGAAGATAGGCGTTGACGAACACCGGTACCACGGGAATGGCGCGGTCGCCGATGATCCACTCGTACACGGCCGCGAAACTGTGCCCCAGCAGCGCATCCTGCGAATAGGACATGTCGAACTCGGCACGGACCAGCTTGTCGAGCAAATCCTCGGCCAGCGGCAGGTGCACCTTCATTTCGTAGCTTTTGGTCGCGAAGTGCGCCCTGGACGTTTCTCCAGCAATCACGGCGAACGTGGGAACCGAGGAGAGAAAGAATGTTTCCAGATGGTCGCTCCCGATGACGATGACCGCGTCGGGCTTGAGCTCATCTAGCTCTTTTCCCATCAGCTTCATGGCGGCGATGTCGGCGTCGATCTGTTCGGGAACTTCCGTAGGCGGGCGCGTGAATAACTGCGGCGCGTGAACGGTTGCGAAGGCTCCAACAATCTGTCCCATAGTGCTTCCTCTAATCTTCCTGGCCTAATCTTATTGATCAGTCTTCCTGATCAACGTATACCACGCCCAGGTCCTTGAGCTTGGCCCGCAGCCCGTACATGTCGAGCCCAGCCTCGCCCGCCCGCAGTCTTTCACGATTTTTCTCTTCTTTTACGATTCGCGCCTGGGCGGCTTTAACCACCTCGGCAACGTCCTCGCGCGGGACCACCACGACACCATCCAGATCGCCAATCACCGCGTCGCCGGGGCGTATCAGCTCTCCCGCGCACGTCACAGGAACGTTGACCGACCCAAGCGTTGCCTTCACCGTTCCCATGGCCGAGATCGCTTTCGACCAGACCGGGAAATCCATCGCTGTGAGATCGGCGACGTCGCGCACGCCCGCGTTGATCACCAATCCGGCGACGCCGCGGGATCGTAAGGATGTGGCCAGCAAGTCGCCGAACATGCCGTCGGTCGATTCGGCGGTGCAGGTGACCACCAGGACATCCCCCGGCTGGCACAGCTCGACCGCCGCGTGGATCATCAGGTTGTCGCCGGCCTGGCACAGCACCGTGACCGCGGGACCCGCGACGCGCGCGGAGGTATAAATCGGGCGCATGTACGGCGCCAGTAAGCCTGTGCGACCCTGCGCCTCGTGGACTGTGGCCACGCCCATCTGGCCGAGAAGTTTGCAGCCTTCAGCATCGGCGCGGCGGATATTACGTACGATTCTATGTTTCATAAACGCGAATCGTCGAGTATAACATTAGGGGAACTGGCGGCCGATTTTCTTCGCTACAGCCTGTTCGTACACGTAGCCTGCGGCCGCAGCGTCCTCGATCGCGATGCCCAGCGACTCGAAGATCGTGACTTTCGAGGCATCGTGGCCGCGGTCGACGTTTTTGAGCTCAACGACGTTGGCCCAGCTATCGGCCATGATGATGTCGCCGGCTTCGATCCTGGCTTGTTCCAAGTCGTCGACAATCACTCGGCCGGCCGCGCGCATCAGGTCCGCCGGAATTTCGCGGCGGTTGGCCACGTTTGACCCCATGGCGTTGATCACGGCGCCAGGCTTAATCCATGCGGACTCGATCACAGGATCTTTCGACGACGTGGCGGTGACCACGATGGGAGCGTCGCGCACCGCGGCTTCGGCTGAGTCAGCGACGATGCAGTTGAACTCCTTAGCGAAACTCTCGGCGTTCTCGCGTTTCCGGCTCCACACGCGGATTTCTTTGATCGGCCGGACGGTACGCATGGCCTCCACTTGTCCGCGAGCCTGATATCCGCTGCCGATGATCCCGACTATGGAGGCGTCCGGTGCGGCCAGAAGATCGGTCGCATAGCCGCTGGCGGCTCCGGTGCGGATTAAGCCCAGATTGTTAGCTTCGAGGTACGCGAGGGGCTTCCCGGTCTCGGCATCGTACAGAATGTTGATCATCTGGAGCAGGCCGTACTTGCGGTTGCTGGAATAGATCTTGGCGACGAAATATTTGCCGCAGGATCCCGCCATCTGGTGCAGCACGGATCCGGTTTCGAGAATCAGCCTGCGGCGCGGATGGTTGCGCGTACGCCCCGCGCGCATCTCTGCAAATGCGAGGCGCATCATCTCGATACACGCCGGCATCGGAAGCAGTTGCTTCACTTCTTCTTCGTTGAGATAGATCACTGAAGAATCTTCTCATAGTGGGGACAGCCTGCATGTTTCCTGATTTCCCGCGAGGATTCTTCCCTTTCCGCCACTAATCCTGACGATGCCTCGTATGCCCAGAGCCGTATTTCCCGGCGTCGCCCATCACCTCATTCAGCGCGGCGTCGACCGCCGGCCGGTCTTCTTTGCCGATCGCGGCCAGGTCTATCTTCAACTGGTTCAGCGCGCAGCGGCTCAGTTCGGCGTCTCGCTGGTCGGCTACTGCCTGATGCCGAACCATGTGCACTGGATCGCGCTGCCGGAATCGCCCACTTCCCTGACTAAGACTTTCGGCCGCGCGCACGGCCGCTGTGCCCAGTATTCGAACTCGTTGCTTCAACGCAGCGGGCACTTCTGGCAAAACCGCTTTTTTTCGTGTGCGTTGGACGATACTCACCTGTGGGCTGCCCTGCGGTATGTCGAGCTGAATCCGGTGCGATCGGGGGCTGCGCGCCGCTCCGCAGGACTGGACATGGTCGAGGGCCGCGGTCCACGTCGGACGCCAATCCGCGCCGCGCTGGCTTGATCTAGTCCTTTGGCGATCAAGGTTTACCCCTCGGGAATGGACGGACTACCTGGGGGCGGAGACGTTCGGCCAGGCTGAGGCCGCGCTTCGGATCAGCACCTATAGCGGCAGGCCCCTGGGAACAGACACTTTCGTCGAGCGGATGGAAACGACGCTCGGCCGGCAGCTTCGAGCTCGGAAGCGAGGCCGTCCTAGGGCGGAATCTGCAGCGGCTATCGGGGCAGGGAGTGGGCAGGGTCTGCTGTTTCCGGATGGGTGAAATAGGGAAACATGTAGGCTGTCCCCGGATTTATGTGTCCCGGATTTATGAAGCCGGCTCGCGCCGACGGAGAATCAAGGCTAGCACCACGCCGAACAGGAGACCCGCGGGCAATCCCAGACTCGTCATGGCAGTCCGCGCTTTGCCTTCGATTTGCCTCGTTGCCTCGTCTGCAGGTGCGACCAGTTGGATCATCGGTGCATTGGGCGTAAAGAGATTCGTGGAGATAATTCGGCCAACCAAGTCCTGGCTGACTCGCTGGGCCTCGATCGGGTCTTCGTAGGCGAATGAGACTTGTGCAAGATTTGGCGCGGCGGGCACGATCCGGATCTCGCGGCGCATCCGATCGATCACCTCCTCCATCTGCATGCGCATGCGCTCGCGTCGGTAGAGTTTGTGGTTCACCACGATTGTGGTGAGTGCGTTCTGCGTGAAAGCTGCTTGCGTCACGCGCGCGAATGCGTTCGAGTCTGGCTCTACCTTCAGGGTCGCTGTCGACCGGTACCGGTAAGGCATCGAGAAAGCTACCGCGCCCGCGAGCACTAAACCCGCGATCCCGCATAGTGAAACTATTCTTGCGAAAGACGAGGTTTTCATTTGCATCTCCATTGCTGCCCGGAAAAGATCCCACACGTCGGGCGCTCGGGAGCCCGAATCCTCCAGCAAGGCTTCCAGCTCTCGCCCATAACGTTGCCGCCACCACGCAGGATACAGCCGGATCAGGAATCGGACTACGCGTTTCATGCTTGCTTTAACCGGCTCAAGCCAGTCTTCACCACCCGGTTCAGATTGGCGAGCTGCTCCGCCAGATGCGCTTCTCCGGCCGCAGTGATGCGATACGGCTGCCGGCGATCGTCGCGCGATTTAACCGGACCGATCCAGCCGCGTTGCTCGAGCCGCGTGATCGCGCCATAGAGCGTCCCGGGACCCAGTCGCACCCCGGCGAACCGCTCGATGTCCTCCATCATGGCGTAGCCATGTTTATCGCCTTCCGCCAGGCTAGCAAGTACAAGAAGTGTCGGATCGGACATTGTGTTATGCGATTAGTACGTTACACGTAGTATCGTGCCACGTAATAGAAAGCTTGTCAATAGCCCCGGCGAATGATGAGGAAGTTCAAGGGATAGTCGCGCAAGGTTAGGCGTGCCTCAGACGGACAGTTGACGCAAACATCGCCCCGTGTTTTGAACCACAGATACAGTTCGTGGTTGGAAAGCGATGTAGTCGCGTCGCTGTCGCCTTCCCAGTACTGATCGTAATTGGGCGTCAGCCGCGAAAAATGCAATCGCGAAGGTTCTCCGGCGAGCCGTGTTCCCAAGGAACGCAGGATGCGCGTTTGATGAAAGTACAGCAGGTGAAATGGCTTGCTGTCGGCAATCGGAATAGTCGATTTGAGCAGCTTGCCCTTCCAGTCCAGGTCCTTGTAAGGCCGGGCGTGATAACCCTGCGCCGAGTATCTGCTCACATCCCATGCCGGGTACAGAAACAGGTAACCTCCCGGCTTCACCACTCGCCGCATTTCCTCCAGCGCCTTCTCCGGATTTGGAATATGCTCCAGAACCCAGACCGACCACAATGCGTCGAACGCGCCATTGGGAAACGGCATGTCGGTCGCCGAGGCTTCGATATAGGGCTTGTGGAAGAACCGGCGCGCGGTCGGAGAAATATCCAGCGCTGTGTAATCCGCGACCGAATCCTGAAGCAGGCCGCTGCCGGCTCCCACCTCGAGCACCTTCTTGTTTTCCAGGCCGTATTGCCGGACGAAATCGCGAATCAGGTCCGGCACGCGATAGACATACGCCATGCCTTGGGCGCCTTCGACGTACGCTTTTTCCTTGTCGGTAAGCGGCTCACTAGGTGAGACTCCCGATCCCTTGGACGAAGCGGCCGCATAGGCTTGCTGGTAATACTCGCGCGATTGCGGGGACTCGTCGCGGGCGGGATCGACATTCCAGGGAAACATGAGAGCCGTCGCCGCAGTGCTGGCGGCCAGCACCGTTAGAACCACAACGGTTGTATAGCGCAAGGGCGCCCGCATTTCACGCCAATGTTAGCATCGGCCGCGACTAGCTACCGTGGCGGGGAGCGGGCAGGGGATACTGATTCGGAAGGGGTGAAATCAGGAAACATGCAGGCTGTCCCTATACTTTTGTCTGAACTCGCGGAGCGGCTGGGCTGCCGCATCGTTGGCGATGCCGCCGTCCCCATCTCCGGCGTCGCCGGAATGGAGCAGGCCGGCTCTCATCAGCTCACCTTCCTGGCCAACCCCAAATACGCCCACAAGGTCAAAGACACACGCGCGGGCGCGATCCTAGTGGCCGAACCCATTCCGGCGTTGCTCATCCCCCAGCTTATTTCGACCAACCCCTATCTCGATTTCGCCCGGGCGCTCGCGCTGTTCTATCAGCCGCCGCGGCCGAAATCCGGCGTGCATCCCACAGCCTCGGTGGCCGATTCTGCCCGCGTCGGCGAAAACGCCTCCATCGGCGCATTCGCCGTAGTCGGCGAGAACGTCGTGATTGGCAAAAATGCCGTTCTGCATCCGCACGTGGTCATCTACGATGGCGCCCACATCGGCGACGATTTCCTGGCGCACTCGCATGCCGTGGTCCGCGAATTCTGCCGTGTCGGTCATCGCGTGACGCTTCAGAACAGTGTGGTTGTGGGCGGCGACGGCTTCGGCTTTGCCAAACGTGCCGACGGCACTCACGAGAAGATCGTCCAGAGCGGCGTGACCATCATCGAAGACGACGTCGAGATTCAGTCCCTGACTTCGGTCGATCGCGCCACCGTGGGCGAGACGCGCGTACGCCGCGGCGCCAAGATCGATAGCCTGGTGCAGGTCGGCCACGCCTGCGTGGTCGGCGAGGACGATATCATTTGCGCCCAGACGGGGCTCGCCGGTTCCACGATTTTGGGCAAAGGCGTTCTTCTCGCAGGGCAGGTTGGAGTCTCGGGTCATCTCACCATCCACGATGGCGCGATCGTTTACGCGCAAAGCGGGATCGGCCACGACGTCCCCGCCGGCGCCGCCGTCAGCGGATCTCCTGCATTCGACGCGCGCGAGTGGCTGCGCGCCATCACCGCATTTCAGAAATTGCCGGAAATGTTGAGGAAGGTGCGACAATTAGAGAAACATTCCCGACATGACTGACCCCACGGATCTTTCAGTGCGCCTGTCGCCTGCTTACAGGAACGAGGAATTCCTCGACACCCCCGATGCCAGACCGCTGCGCATCTTGAGCGAATATCTTTACCCGCTCTCCCATTTCCGGAAAGAAAAGATCAGCGACACCATCGTGTTCTTCGGCTCGGCGCGAACCTTCGAAGCCAGCGCTAGCGGGCGTTACTATACCGAAGCGCGCCAGCTTGCGCATCGCCTCACGGAATGGTCGCTCAACCTGAATGACCGAAATCGTTTCGTGGTTTGCACCGGTGGCGGTCCAGGCATCATGGAAGCCGCCAACCGCGGGGCCTCCGAAGCAGGCGGTAAAACCATCGGACTGAACATTGGTCTGCCCATGGAACAGCGGCCCAATCCGTTCATCACGCCCGCGCTGAATTTCGAGTTTCATTATTTTTTCATGCGTAAGTTCTGGTTCGCGTATATGGCGAAAGCGCTGGTGGTGTTCCCGGGCGGCTTCGGAACGCTCGATGAGCTTATGGAGATCCTAACGCTCACCCAGACCGAAAAATTGGTCAAGAAGATGGTAGTGTTGCTGTACGGAACCACATTCTGGAAAGAGGTTCTAAATTTTGACTCGCTCGTACGCCATGGAATGATCGATGAGCGCGATCTGAACCTGTTCCAGTTCGCCGACGATGTCGATACCGCTTTCCAAATTCTGAAGGACGGACTGACCAAGTATTATCTGACGCCGCAACCGGAAACCCCGGACATCGCCAAGTCCCGTATTTGACCGTCGTGGTAGGTTAACGTGCGCACCCGAGTCGATCTCCTGTTTCGGTGGATGGGCAGTGCGGGGATTGCGTTCGTTGCGCTTCTGGCGGCGTATGCCGCAACCAGTTGGATCGCGCCTCGCAGCGGTTTCGGCCTGATCCTGGAGATCGCTACCGTCGTAGCCGGCTTATGGCTCGCGATCCGGATACTGAGGTTGATTGCACGGCAGGCCTTCTGGCGATTGCGCCACCGCCTGCTCGTAACGTATCTTTTCATCGCTGTCGTGCCGCTGGTGGTGATCGCCGGGTTGGTGGCGCTGAGCGGCTACATGGTGGTGAGCCAATTGGCCGCGTACCTGGTGACCACCGAGCTCGATCGCCGCATCGACAGTCTGTCCGCCGCCTCTGGCGCCACTCTTCCCGTGCCACCCGGCGGATTCCCGGCGCGAGGCGTGCTACAGCGGGAAGGCAACCTCTATCTCTTCTCGACTGTGCCGACTCCCCAGGGTCCCGCAATCGTAAATGTTCCGCTGACCCGCGAATACCTCGCCGGCCTGGCGCCCAGTCTCGGTCTGGTAGGCATCGAGCAGACCAAGGGGACGCCATCGAAGACTGCGCGCTCTGCGCCCGCGTTGCCTCCTGCCGTCAATAGGTTCGATACCGAAGTCGTATGGTTTGCCACTGTGCCGGCATTCGATTGGGAAACCCCCGGTCGAACGTCCGACCTCTATCTAACTGTGCTGACTCGCGTTTCGGCGGTCCTGTCGACGGTGTTCAGCCGCAAGGCGAATATCGCCCTGGAAATCCTGGAGGCGATCCTGATCGTCGGATTGATGGTGTTTGTGCTGGTCGAAATCGTTTGCTGGGTGATCGGGATTACCATGACCCGCAACATTACCGGCGCTGTGCATCACCTCTCCGAAGGAACTCAGCGGATCATGCAGGGCGATTTTTCGCATCGCATTGAGGTTCACGGCAAAGACCAACTCGCCGAGTTGGGTGTCTCGTTCAATCGTATGACGGAGAATCTGGCGCACCTGCTCACCGTGGCCAAAGAGAAGGAACGCCTGCAGTCGGAGATCGAAATCGCGCGTGAAGTGCAGAATCAGCTGTACCCGCGCGTGACGCCGCAAACGAAATCCCTTCGCCTCACCGCGATTTGCCGTCCGGCGCGGATCGTATCGGGCGATTACTACGATTACGAGTGCATCCGCGACACGCACGTCGCGCTGGCCATCGGAGACGTGGCGGGCAAAGGAATCTCGGCCGCGCTACTGATGGCGACTCTGCAAAGCTCGCTCCGCACCCAACTGAACAACAATAATGGGCCAGGACCGCTTTCCGCGGCGCGTTTGGTTTCACAACTCAATCAATACCTGTACGCGAATACTTCACCCGAAAAATTCACGACGCTGTGCCTTGGCCTGTACGATGAGGCCGACAGCTCCTTCCTCTACACCAATGGCGGGAATGTGCAGCCTGCCGTGGTGCGCGGAAACACGGCCCGCCGTCTGGACGTAAATGGAACCGTGGTGGGCGCTTTTCCTTTCGCGGAATACAGCGAGAGCCGGATCGCGCTGGAACCCGACGACCTGCTGGTGTTTTTCACCGACGGCGTCACAGAACCGGAAAACGAGTTCGGGGAAATGTTCGGCGAGGAACGCTTTCTGGACTTGGTCGTACGTAATGCGCACCTCGGCGAGGATGACATTGTCCGCGCCGTAATCGAAAGCGTCCGTGCATGGACCGGTTCGGAAGAGCTGCAGGACGATATGACCTTGCTGCTGGCCCGCCGAGTGTAGGTCCCGAACAAGTACGCCGAAATCGGCTGGCTGTCCCCGCGCTTCACTTCACGAAACGCCGGTAGAACTCCTCGGTCTGCTCCACCATCTGACCCACGGAAAACAACTGGGCTCGCTGACGCGCCTTTTCACCCTGTTCGTGAAGACGATAAGGTGACTCGGCGGACTCCATAATCGCGCGGGCCAATGCCGCGGGATCGCCCGCGGGGACCAGCCAGCCTCCATTGTCAGGTTGGACAATCTCCGGCAAACCGCCCACATCGCTCGCAATCACTGGCACGCCGTATGCCATGGCTTCGAGCGCGGCCATTCCCCATGCCTCGGAACGCGAGGGCATGATGAACACATTCAGCGCTCCAAAGAACGCCGCGTGATCCGCCACGAAGCCCGGAAATGTTACGTTCGCCGGCGCGCGGCGCCGCATGTCGTTCAAAAGCAGACCGTCGCCCGCCAGCAGGAAGCGGGCGTATGGCATGGATTCGCGCAGCAGGACCGCGGCGGCCACCGCCACGTCTTGCCCTTTCTCTTTCGTAAACGCGCCCAGGTGGCCGACGACGAAGTCCGTGTCGCTCAGGCCGAATCGCGATCGAGTCTGTGGTGCCGGCGGCGGCATCTCGATGCCGGTGTGGATGACCTGGATCTTGGCGCCCGGCACTCCGCTCTGAATAAGTCCGCGGCGGACAGCCTCGGAAACGGCGATGACGCCGTCGCAAGCCCATTTGTATTTCATCCGGTGCACCCACGGGTTGCGAGGACGGAAGGCTACATGACGCGTCACCACGCGGTGCACTTTCGTGGATCCCAACGTTTTCCAGTAAGCGCCTGTCAGTGCCCGCCCGCTGTGGGCATGAACGATATCCGCGCTGCGGAGATCTAGTTTCTCGACTGGAAATCCGGCCGCACTGGCGCGTTCCGCTAGCACGCTCGAGGGAGGGCAGACGATGGCCTGCCGGTATCCGCGGGCGCGCAGTCCGCGGGCCAGCGTGAGCAAGGATTCTTGCCCGCCGCGCCAGGTCTCCTCGGTGTCCAGATGAATGATGGAAGGCAGTCGCAGAGAAATGAATGTAGCACTTTCGCCGGGCCAGGCGGCTCGGCATGGGTTTGGTATAAAATATCCCTCATGCTCCGCCTTAATTGGCTGATAATCCTCCCCCTTTTCTGCGCTGCGGACGCATATTCCGAGACTAAATGGATTCAGATGCAGTCTCCGAACTTCGAGGCGTATTCAAGCGCCGGAGAACGCGAGACGCGCGATGCTCTCCGTGACTTTGAGCGGGTTCGCGATTTCTTCCTGCAGGTAGCCCAGCGGGAGCCGCCCAAGCCCGTGCCGGTGTACGTCGTGGTCTTCGGCTCCGAAAAGGAATACACGCCTTACCGTTTCAATGAAGTCTCGATCGCCTACTATTTCGGCGGCGCCGACCGCGACTATATCGTCATGGGACGCACCGGTGATGAGGCCGCGCGCGTCGCGGTTCACGAGTACGTGCACCTGGTGGCCCGCCACCTGGGCCTCAAGTATCCAACCTGGCTGAACGAAGGTGTTGCCGATTTGTACTCCACCTTGCGCATGCAAGGGGACAAGGCGCTGGTCGGAGACTTGGTCCCCGGCAGGATGCAGACCCTCTTCACGGAAAAATGGATTCCGCTTCCCGTGCTCCTCTCGGCGACCCAGAGTTCGCCGTTTTACAACGAGAAGAATAAAGCCAGCAGCTTCTACGGCGAGTCATGGGCGCTGGCGCATATGCTGCAGCTCTCGCCCCAATACTCTTCCAAGTATTCCGACTTTCTGAAGATCCTCCAGAGCGGGGCGGACTCCGCTACGGCACTGGAGAAAGCGTACGGCAAAACGATCGCGGACATCGAGAAAGATCTGCAGAGTTACTTCCGCGGGAATCAGTTCTATGGACGTCTGTTCCCGGTGAAACTGGTCACGTCCTCGGAGAAGTTTCCCGCGACACCCGCTCCGGAGTTTGAGGTGAGGCTCGCGCTGGCCGATTTGACCAATCGACCGGGTAAGGAAGCCGAGACCCGCAAGATGCTCGAAGAACTTGCCAGCGCCGATCCTAAGCGGCCGGAGCCTTGGGCGAGCCTGGGCTACCTGGCGTGGCGTGACAATCAGGTTCCCGACGCAGTCGAGGCATTCGGAAAAGCTTACGATCGCGGGAACCGCAGCGCAAAGTTTCTCTGGGACTTCGGACGCCTCGCCGAGCGAGAGCATCAGGAAACCGCAGTCTCCGCGCTCACGGAGCTCCTTAAGTTAGAGTCCGACCGGCTGGACGTGCGTATGGAGCTGGCGGCGTTGCATCTGAACGCCCGGCGTCCCGGCGCCGCGCTGTCGATCCTTTCGGAGGTGCACAGCGTCACGGCGGAAGACGCGCCTCGTTTCTTCACGCTGCTGGCCAACGCCCAGCTCCAGCTCCGCGATCTGGACGGTGCTCGCATCACGGTGGCAAAACTTGCCGCGAATGTGAAAACATCCGAGGATCGAGCCCGGGTCGAACAGATGCAGCGCTATCTCGAGCAGCCCAGCGCCCCGCCGCCTGCGGTTGCGGCCACTCGCGCTGTTGCGCCCGATGGTGAGGATGACGTCCCGCGCCTGGTGCGGCCTGCGCCTGCCAGCCAACGCCCGCCTGTGCTGCCCTCGCCCGAAGTAGAAGGTTCCTTTGTTGAGTTTGTCTGTTTGGAAAAAAGCTTCAAGGTGGTCGTCGATACCGGAAAAGGCAAGCAGGGGTTTCTGATTCCGGATCCTAATCAGGTGGTCATCGTCGGCCGGGCCGGAGGGAAAGTGGAGTTGAACTGCGGTCCCCAGAAGCCAGTGCACGTGAAGCTCGAATATGCGCCCAGCACGGCGGGTTCGGACGCCGATGGGATTCTCAAAATCCTCTATTTCGAACCTTGAAGTTCATCACGCTGCGGCAGACCTGTGCCGGCGTTCCCATAAGCGTCCCAAGGGAAGAGCTGCGCTCAAAACCAAGGGCGAAAGCGCCATGGTCAGGATCGTACACGTCAGGCCGAGGCCGTAGGCTGTATTGGAAATGAGTCCAGCGCCGAATGCGCTGCGGGCCAGCACAAAGCCGAATTCGCCGATCTGCGCCAACCCCAGGCCGACGATCCAGGGCGCCATTCTGGTGTATCCGAACGCGCGCGTCAGCAGCCCCAGGATTACCGCTTTGCCGGCGATAATCGAAAGCGTTGCCAGGGCGACTTGGCCGGCGTGTTCCCACACAAATCGCGGATCGAACAGCATTCCCACCGTCACGAAGAACAGCAGTCCGAAGATGTCGCGCAGGGGGATTACATCGCGCAGCGCCTGGTGGCTGAATTCCGATTCGCTGAGCACGATTCCGGCGACAAACGCGCCCAAGGCGAACGAGAGTCCCGCCGTATTCGCCGCGTATCCGAGGCCCACTCCGGATGCCACTACTCCCACCAGGAACAACTCTCGTGACTCCAGCGCCACCACGCGCGCCAGCAGCATCGGCAGGAGCCACCTGCCAAGCAATAGCATGGCGGCCAGAACCACCACGGCGATACCGCCCGCGCGAGCCAGTCTGGGCAGCGCGCCGCTCGGATCGGCAAGCTGTGGCAGGATGATCAGCATCGGGATCACCGCCAGATCCTGCACCACCAGCAGCCCGATCATGACGCGGCTGGCCAGGGTCGAAGTCTTGTCCGACTCCACCAGCGTCTTCAAAACCACCATGGTGCTGGAGAGCGAAACCATCGCGCCCAGCCACAGCGAGTCGATGACCGGCAGTCCTAGAAACCTGATGCACGCGAGTGCGCCTGCCCCCGCCATCAAAACGATCTGGATGGGACCGCCGATCAGCGCAATCCTGCGGACCGGCTTGAGGTCGCGAAAGGAAATCTCCAAGCCCAGCGAGAACAGCAGCAGCGCCACACCAATTTCGGCCAGCAGTTCAATATCGTGGATCTGCACCACCGTTGGTCCCGCCGTATAGGGGCCGACCACCACGCCGGCGGCAACGTAGCCCACCAGCAACGGCATCCGCAAGAGGTGCGCTAACAGCCCGCCCACCAGGCCCGCGATCAGGATCAACACGAAATCGGAAGCGATGCCCATACTTCATTTCGCCGCGTGCTTGGCTCGCAGATTCAGCATCTCGACGAAGACCGAGAAACCCATCGCGAAATAAATGTAGCCCTTCGGAATGTGCTGGTGGAATCCTTCGGCCACCAAAGCCATGCCGATCAGAAGCAGAAAGCTCAGCGCCAGCATCTTGATGGTGGGGTGCCGCTCCACAAAATCGCCAAGTGGTCCGGAAGCCCACATCATGATGCCTACCGAAATGACGATGGCCGCCACCATAACGGCAACTTCCTTAGCCATGCCGACCGCTGTAATCACCGAGTCCAGCGAAAACACAATGTCGAGCAGCGCAATTTGAGTCAGCACCGACGCCATCGTGTTGGCCTTTCGTCCCGCGTGATGCTCCGCCTCGGCGGCTCCTTCCAGCCGCTCGTGAATTTCGTGAGTGCTCTTCCACAGCAGGAACATGCCGCCCAGCAGCAGAATCAGATCGCGCCCGGAGATTTCCTGCGGTCCTATCGTGAACAAGGGTCGCGTCAGCCGCATGATCCAGGTGAGCGACAGCAGCAGCAGAATCCGGGTGCCCATGGCCAGCGCCAGACCCACCGTTCGTGCGCGTCTTCTCTTCTCGGCAGGAAGCTTGCCCGCCAAAATGCTGATGAAGACGATGTTGTCGATGCCGAGGACGATCTCCAGCAGCGTCAGCGTCAGCAGCGCCGCCCAGGACTCGGCTGAGAAAAGGAAGTCCAAGGGTTACTGCTTCTTCTTGAACATGTCCAGAATGCCTTTAGCCGTATCGATCGCTTTGGATGGATCTTTGGTGTACTGCTGAAGCGTTTCCTTGGCGACGCCCTTGACGTCGGGCCTGAAGGCAGGATCGGATGAAGTACCGGTGATGGAAAAGGGAATCGTTACGTCGCCCTTTTGGCCGATCGCCGTAAGAATCTGGCTCGACGCCTTCACCGTGGCGCGCATCTGGAAGTTCAGGTCGTGCCGCGGACTTACGGTTCCCGAGCCTGTGAGCTCGCCCACCGCAGGCACCAGTACGTGAATATCGCGCACGATGGTTCCTTCAGGGGAAATACCGACGTTGGCGCTCAGGCTCTGGACGGTGGTTCGGGGCTCTCCCTTGATGCCGGCCAGTTGCTGAATCGTCTTCATCTTCGATCCCAAATCGAAATTGTTCAGGCGGGCGTCGTCGACAGCGATCGAGCCGGTGGTCAACAGGCGATCGACCGGGCCCAGCGAGGTGACGTCAACGGTCAGCGTCCCGCGTTCGATATTCGAACCCGCGGGCAGCACGACATCGAGCGCCGGCAATATGGTGGCGAGCTCGGTAAGCGGCATCTTGGTCCCCACCAGTTTCACACTGATCACCGGCGAATCTTCATTCAGTCGATAAGTTCCATTCAGGTTGGCTTGCGCCGCCCCGATCTGGACCGCGCAGCGTTCCAGAGTTCCGCCCTGCTTGGCCAGGTCGTGCGAAAGAGCCAGGTCGACGGCTACCGCGCGCTTGGCCGGCAGTCCGCCTTTAGCCAGCTTCAGATTGTCGGCCTTGAGCTTTCCCTTTATGCTCACGGCGTGGCCGTTCGAAGCCGCATTGCCGTCCAGGGAAACGATCCCGGCGATGCCCGAAGACGGCAGCGCGAAGCCCGATCCAGTCAGGTCCAGACTGGTGATGGTCAGGTTCAGATCGAAGGGGGTTGCGATGACATCCGCTTGGGGAATCGGACCGGCTTTGCCGTCCAGTTTCACCGAGCCACCGCCGGCAACATCCGTTGTAAGTGAAAAGGGGAAGGAGGACGTCGCGGAAAAATCCCGCAATTCGATATTGACGTTCTGGAGCATGCGCGGTTTGGACTTGCCGCCGTTATTGAGCGTGATCCGGCCTTTGGAGATCTTGACCAGTTTCACGGAAAGCGCGGTCGGGGCTGCGCCGGACGAGCTCGCGGGAGCTGGCGCGGGGGAAGACGTGGCCGCCTTGCCGCCCAGGCTCGAAAAATTCCAATCGCCACTGGTGGATTGGATCAGGGCGATCTCGGGCTGGTCGATGGTCAGCGATGTCACATTAAGCTGGCGGGAAAAAATCAGCGGCCACAGTTCGACGCCCACTGCCAGCGCATTGGCTCGCAGGAACGGATCTTTGCTAAACGCCGGATCGTCCGCAATGGAGACGTCGCTCGCCGACGCCCCGCCGGAGAATACGGAAAGCTTGAGGTCGCCGATTTTCACTTCGCGTCCCAGAGCGGCCGTGAGCCGTTCTTCGAGAATGGGACGGAATTGATTGGCATTGATCAGGAAGGGGAGCGCGAGAGCCGTCAGAATGATCACGGCCAAAACGATACCGATGATCCGCAGCCATTTCACGCTTCGAGTGTACTAGATATGCGGATCCCGGTCACGCCAATAGTTCGGGCTTCGCCGGCCGTGCCGCATCACGACTCATGCCGCGATTGTAACGAGTCTCCCTCGGAGTCACTCGATTTGAACCTCTGGTACAGCCAGATCGCCAGGAGCATAAAGGCCGGAATTGAAATCATGCCCGCGATTGGCAGAGTTGCGAATAGAATCGCGCCTCCATGTGCCGGCGCATCCTGGACCGCCTGCATTCCGTAGATTGCCATCATGAGCCAGATAGGCAGCAGAGCCCCAAATAAGATGACGAATACTATCGTGAGCAACGCGGCCACTATGACGGACAGCCCTGCCCGAACAATTTGCATCTTTCTTTGCCCGACGGGGAATCAGCCCAAATTAGTAGAGGAATTCGCTGCGCCGATTACGCCGTGCGGCGAGCGTCGTTCTCGTCGATAGCGGATGCTACCCGGCCAAACCGCCGGTCGCGCCGATGAAACGTGTCGACAGCCTCAGCCAGATCCTGTCCCGTGAAGGTAGGCCACATTCGCTGCGTGAACACCATCTCGGCGTACGCGCATTCCCACAACAGGAAATCGCTCAAGCGCTGTTCGCCGCTGGTGCGGATCAAGAGATCGACGTCCGGACCCAGTGCCTCGGTGAAGGCCTCCTCGGAGGCGGCATTTCCGAGCCGCAGCGCGGTGTCCAATATCGCTCGGCGCGACGAGTAATCTAGCGCCAGACGAAGATGCAGGCGACGACAGCGGGCGGTCTTGCGCTCGGCCTGTTCCAGCAGCGCAACCAGCGGACCCGGCAGACGGTCCCGCCGGCCGATCGCTTCCAGGCGCACGCCGTTCCTCAGGCAGCGTTCGGTTTCCTCCATCAGATACCGGCCCAGGAGCTTCATCAGCGCTGTAACTTCACGCGCGGGACGGGTCCAGTTGTCCTCCGAGAACGCGTATAAGGTCAGCGTCTTGATGCCCAGGTCCGGCGCGGCTTCCACCACGCGCCGCACTGCCGCGGCTCCCGCGCGATGCCCGGCCACCCTCGGCAAACCTCGCCCCAGGGCCCAGCGGCCGTTGCCGTCCATGATGATGGCGACGTGAAAGCGGTCCACTTCGATCACGACTCCCGGTCTGATCCAGCGGCGAGCGAATCCGGCGTCCGCATCGCTTGAATCAGCGCTTCCATGTGATTCAGATACTTCTCCAGCGCCTTGCGGCCCGAAGCCGTCAACGCATACTCCGTCTTGGGCATGCGGCCCTCGAAGGATTTCGAGCAGGCGATATAGCCTGCGTCTTCCAGCTTGCGGGCATGCACGCTTAGGTTGCCATCGGTGGTTTTGAGCAGACGCTTTAAGTCGTTAAAGCTGAGTGACGTGTTCGCCGCCAGGGCGCTGATAATGCCGAGGCGGATCCGCTCATGGATCAGCCGGTCAAGGTCCGGCAGCGCCTCTGGCGCTTTAGTTTGTCGAGGAACATTTTCTCGCGAGCGCGCGAGTGCGCTTTGCCTAGCCACCATATCTCCTTGCAATAATCGTCCCGAACAAAACGTGCAGGCCGCCGAAACCGGCACCGAGCCACAGGTCGGCCCACACCATCGACGTTCCGGGCTGCAGAAATAACGCCAGTGCTCCTAACGTCAGGAAGCAGGCGCCCATCACTGGAACTGCCGGCACCGAGAACGCGCCGCCGGTGATGACGCCGGTCCCGTAGAGCATCAGCCAGAGGCCGGGAATCGATGCGACTGCACCCACGTCCCACAGCGCCAGCGTCAAAACTGCCCCCGCGAATAGCGGTGGCACAAAACTAAACACGAATTTGCGGGCTGGCGCCGACCATAGAGGAAGACCAGCGGCCCTGGCCTTGCGCCTCATCGCGAGCGCGCCAATCGCCATCGCCAGCAGCGCCTCGCCCAGCCAGACCGCCAGCCACACACCTCGCGACGTCGCGTGCGATGCGAATCCGGCCGCCGCCAGTGCCGTTACGCCCATCAGGACTCCGCCCCAGCCCGGAACCGCGGTGAATGACCCGGCGCGCTCCATGGTCTCGCGGATGTAGCGCAGATTATCCAGTGCGTGCGTATGCAGCGGAATCGGCTCTGGAGGTACGTCGCGGATGGGACGGATGGTCGCCATGAAGATCCAGGATAGGGGAGCTTCGGACCGTTGTCAAGTACTTTGCGATGGAAAGTGAATCGAAAAGTACTTAGTGTTTAGGTTGGTGGCTGAAGTACTTGCGTTTGATGTCCGGCCAGAATTCCTTGAGGATCTGCGAGAAAGCATCGGTGGCCATCTGCGAATAGAAGCGCTGGACGTTATCTTCCAGATGCCGTTCTCCGGGATAATATGCGTTCCCGACGATTGCGCCGATCGCGTTCCCGCTCACCTCGGCGGCATTGAAGGTCCAGTTGCCACGGTCATTGCGCGCGACCAACACCCGGCTGGCCGCATAGCCCGTGCGCGACCAAATCCCGCCGTGGCCGCGCCGGAAATAGCGCGGATCTTCGCGGAGTAACGTTGGCATCACCGATTCGGTCAGAAAATTCCCGACCAATTGATCCGCAACCGAGCCGCCCAGCCGCTTGCCGTAGCCTTTGAGGCCCTGGCCGAACTCGGAGTGCTGATCGGTCATCTGACCCAGCGCCGCTAACGCCCCCGCCACAAAAAAGATGGGATAGTCCGTGGAATCCTTGTATCCGATGTAGAACTTGCGCCGGACACTAAGGGGCGTAAAAGGGTCGCTCTCTTCCCCGGACCGGTAATTAGGCAGAACACCCAGCACGCGGCTGGGCGGAGCATTAGACGCGGGAGTAGCGTCCGCGGCGTCTTGCTGTGCCCACACTGGAAGCGTGAGCGCTGCGCTAACGCACAGCATGAATACGGCTTTAAAAATCAAAATGGGTTTAGACCTCAGGTAGCCCTTAAGAGACGGCCTCTGCCGCTCCTCCGTTACATTTTTGCATGCGCCGCGACCCCACTGATACCATGGTCACTGAAAATGAAGGCCCTTCTCGAGGCACTCGCGCCTGGCTCCGAGGATCTCGCTCTGGCGCGCGCCATCGACTCCAGCCGCATTCCCGCGCACGTCGCCATCATTATGGACGGCAACGGCCGCTGGGCCCAGCAGCGCAATCTGCCTCGCGTGGCGGGTCACAAGGAAGGGGTTCCGGCCGTCCGAACCACGGTCGAAACCTGCGCCCAGATGGGCGTCGGGGCGCTCACACTGTACGCCTTTTCGGTGGAGAATTGGAAACGCCCGCGGCTGGAGGTCGACACACTGTGGCGGCTGCTGCGCGTCTACCTGCGTTCCGAGCTTGCCCTGATGATGCGCCACGATATCCGCTTTGCCGCTATCGGACGTCTGGACGAACTGCCTTTCCAAGTAAGGGCCGACCTGGACGACGTCACTCGCAAGACGTCCGGGAATCGTGGCCTGCGATTGAATCTCGCGATCAATTACGGAGGTCGCGCCGAACTGGTGGACGCGGTAAAAAGTTTGATGCAGGATGAAGTGGAAGTGACCGAGCAGGCCATCTCCGCGCGGCTCTACACCGCCGGCCAGCCTGATCCCGATCTTCTCATCCGCACCTCCGGCGAAATGCGCATCAGTAATTTCCTGCTGTGGCAGATCGCCTATGCCGAGCTCTACGTGACCGAAACACTGTGGCCGGATTTTAGCCGTGCAGAATTGTTGCGGGCGATCCTCGATTATCAGAAGCGTGATCGGCGCTACGGCGGCTTAGGCGGATCCGATGCTTCCGAGCTCGAGCCCGTCGAACTTCCGATTGCGCGATGACGCGCATCCTCACCGCGCTGGTTCTGATCCCGCTGGTTGTGTGGATAGTCCTGGCTGGCCCGCAATGGTCGCTGCTCGCGATCATGGCTCTCGTGGGCTTGATCGCCTTCCACGAATTCGACACCATCGCCGGAGCTCAGGGAATCGCCAGGTCCGGCGGGGCTGGCATGGCAGCGGGATTGATTCTGCTGTTCGCTCCCGAACCTGCATGGGTAGCGATTGTCATCCTGACGGTCGTTTTGATGGTGGTGGAATTACGGCAAATCGATTTCTCGAAAGCCATGCCCGGCGCTGCGACGGCTCTGCTCGGAGTGGTCTATATCTTCGGCGCATGGCGATGCGCGATCGCACTGCGCGAGATCAATCCGCACTGGCTGATGATCGCGCTACTCGTAAGCTGGGCGGGCGATACAGCGGCGTTGTATGTCGGGCGCTCGATCGGCCGCCATAAGCTCGCGCCGCGCGTGAGTCCGTCGAAGACCTGGGAAGGTTCCATCGGGTCGGTTGTAGGCGGCGTTCTCGCCGCTGGAATCTATGCGCACTACCTGATTCCCTCCGCTCCCCTTTGGTTGGTGTTGGCGGTGGCAGCCGCGGGGAACATCGCGGGGCAGTTGGGCGACCTGTGTGAATCGGCCTTCAAACGCGGCGCGGGCGTGAAGGACAGCGGGACCACGTTACCGGGCCACGGCGGCTGGCTCGACCGCATCGATTCGAGCCTGTTCAGCATCCCCGTGGTGTATGCTTTGCTCAGGGTTTTGATATGAGAGTCGCGTTTGCGATCTTGGTGATCGCCTTCTCAGCGCCGGCTGCGAGTCTTACGGGAACAATCGTTGACTCGCTTGGTGCTTCCATTGCACACGCGGCCGTGGAATTGGACTCGGGAACGAGGAAGTACCAGGCGTGGACGGACGAGTCAGGCGTTTACAAATTATCGAGTCTGCCGGCCGGTGAATATACGCTTACCATCACACCAGAAGTTTACGAGGGACTCACCGTTAAATCCATTGGATTGTCCGAAGGCGAGGCGAAGCAAATTCCGGAAATTACACTAAACCTGTACCTGTGTCCATTCCCGCCTCATCGCGATTTTATGAAATTGGTTCCGTCCGTTTCCTTTGGCGAGCTGAGCGGCAGCGTGCTTCCGGCAGCCCCAGGAATCGAGGTGTTCTTGATTTGCAGAACGTTTCACGTATGCAGTTCGACAAAAACAGACTCCAATGGACACTTCTCTTTCGACACGCTCTCCGCCGGTGTCTACGGACTAAGTTTCCACCGAGACGGTTTCTACGATCGGGACGCAACTGGATACGAATACTACGTGAACGCCGGTTGGGAATCGGTCTATGCTCCCGTAATGTTGGAGCTGTGTGCTGACAGGAATTGCAAAGCCAAAATACAGCGAATACTCCCGCACTGCGAATAGCGGAGTTATCATTCAACCAGGAGCACCCGCCATGCGCCTCTCAGCCTTTCTAGTAGTCGCAATCTCCGCCATCGCCGCCGAAATCCCGCAGGGCGCGCACGTCATGCTGCGTATGGAAAACTCCATCACCACGCGCACAGCCAAAGATGGCGATTACGTCTACCTCCGCACAAGCAGCCCGATCAGCGTGGCGGGCAGTATCATCCTGCCCGTCGGCAGCTA
>Ga0207711_10000946_pt1 | contig 27905 bp, 29 predicted proteins | sample KBSS34metaG_FD_184401 | JGI IMG/M metagenome (GOLD analysis project Ga0207711, IMG submission 184401) | Switchgrass rhizosphere microbial communities from Kellogg Biological Station, Michigan, USA - KBS S3-4 metaG (SPAdes) (version 2) | ecosystem: Host-associated > Plants > Roots > Rhizosphere... | reverse complement strand
GTAGGACTTGCCGGTGTAATAGAGGATGCGCTCGGTCGTCGTCGTCTTGCCGGCGTCGATGTGCGCCATGATGCCGATGTTGCGATAGCGTTCGAGCGGATGGCTGCGGGCCATTTCAAGTGCTTCCTTAGCGATGTCGGGAGCCGGCGGACCCGGCTTTCCCAGATATAGGTACGAAAACTACCAGCGGTAGTGGCTGAAGGCGCGGTTTGCCTCGGCCATGCGGTGAGTGTCCTCGCGCTTCTTCACGGCGTTGCCGCGGTTCTGCGATGCGTCCATCAGCTCACCCGACAGGCGCCCCGACATGGTCTTCTCGGAACGCCCGCGGGCCGCAGTGATCAGCCAGCGGATGGCCAGCGCCTGGGCACGCTCGGGACGAACCTCGACCGGGACCTGGTAGGTCGCTCCGCCGACGCGCCGGGAACGGACCTCGATGCCGGGCTTCACATTGTTGAGCGCGTCATGGAACACGCGCAGCGGCTCGACCTTCATGCGCGCTTCGACATTGTCGAGCGCGCCGTAGACGATGCCTTCGGCGACCGACTTCTTGCCGTCGAGCATGACCGAATTCATGAACTTCGACAGGACGATGTCCCCGAACTTCGGATCGGGGAGGATTTCGCGCTTCTCTGGGCGACGACGACGAGACATTGGAAAATTCCTTTCTCTTCAGCCTGTTCCGGGACTTCAATTGCCCGGGGCTTACTCTCGTGGATTACTTGGGGCGCTTGGCGCCGTACTTGGAGCGGGACTGCCTACGGTCCTTGACGCCCTGCGTGTCGAGAACGCCGCGAAGAACGTGGTAACGGACACCCGGAAGGTCGCGCACACGGCCGCCGCGGATCAGCACGACGCTGTGCTCCTGGAGGTTGTGCCCTTCGCCGGGAATGTAGCTGATCACTTCGCGCTGGTTGGTCAGGCGAACCTTGGCCACCTTGCGAAGCGCCGAGTTCGGCTTCTTCGGGGTCGTCGTATAGACACGGGTGCAGACGCCGCGCTTCTGCGGGTTCTGCTCCATCGCAGGGACTTTGGACTTGGCCTTCTGCGGTTCGCGACCCTTGCGGATCAGCTGGTTAATCGTTGGCATGAAGCCCTTCACCTTTCGTTGCGGGAAAGCCCCGCGGTTACTTTGCTCAACAGAAAAAGCGCGGAACCAAGGCAGCCTTACGGGCCGCCTGGCGACGCGCATGTTGAGCAATGTTCAGCTCTTGCCCGGCGAAACGGAGCTCACACCCTGTCGCTCGGACGGGCGGGCACATAGCGAGGGGGCCGCCGAGGGTCAACCATCCGTCGGCGATACGGGCGAGTCTGTCGCGCCGACGCGCTACAAATGTCGCGACTATGTCCCGTACGAACGACGAACCGGCGGGACAAGCCGACGAAAGATTCTCGGTCGAAATCAAGCACCTGCCCGTCGAACTCACGGCATCGGGCTCGCCCTCGACGGTCATCCTCGACTCCTCAGCACGGGAGACCCTCCATGTCGTTCTTCAAAGTAGGCGTTGCAGTCAGCATCATGTTCGCATCATCGGCGATGGCGGCGGACGGGCCCAAGCCGGCGGACGGCAAGAAGCCGGCAACTGCCGACGCAGCGGTCAAATATTGCATCGAGAGCGAGCCCTTCACGGGGAGCAAGCTCACCAAGACCGAATGCAAGACCAAGGCAGAATGGGCCAGGGAAGGTGTCAACGTCGATCAACTCGCCAAGCACTAGGCCTGGCGTCCGAGCGGGGCGGCCGGAGGCAGACCGGCCGTCCCATATCGGCGATTAGGAGACCTTGCGGCCGAAAACGGGCTGTGGCGGCAGGTTGAACTGGCGTTGCGGCGCACTCGGCTCAGGCTGTGCGGCAGCCGCCTCGCCCTCGGCATCGGTGGATCCAAGGCCCAGCCGCTGCAGCCGTTCGGCCTGCACTCCCGATACCGGCGCCCGCGATTGCTCCGACGAGCTTGCACCGAGCCGCGCCATGGCGGCGCCACGGTGGCCCAGCGCAGCGACCTGCGCCTCGCGGAATCCATCGATCACCTGCTTCACGCCGTCCGGCGGAAGCTCCATCATGTCCACCCTGATCTTGATCGGCACAGCTGAATCCACGGCCTGGAGCTCGAGATAGTGCCGTTCCATGGGCAGCCAGTGCATGAACGGGATGTACGGGCGCTTCCAGACGGTCTCGCGGATTTCGCGCACCTGGTCCCAGCGATAGTCGCTGACCTTCAGCAAGCGCCCCACCCGGACTCCGCGCTCACCGTAGGCCAGCGCGGGGTTGCGGGCGAACAGCATCACGCTTCGATAGAGGGCATAAAGCGTGAGGCCGCTCGCCGCGATCAGCGAGCTGGTCGACCGGCCGTCGGCCCAGTTCGCGCCGGCGATCGATCCGAGCAGCAGCGCACCCAGGATCTCGAACGTGATCCGGCCGCGGCGATGACGAAAGCTACGCATCACGCTCTCCCACTTCGTTGCGGGACCGTAGCGTCTGCGCGGTTGAAGGTTGGTAAAGTTAAAGGGACAATTGGGAGACAGCGGCTCCCATCGCTCAGTCAGACACCTCGGCTCGCACCGGGTCGTGCCCCCAGTTCATCAGGCTGTAACGCCAGCGCGAGGTGTAGATGTTGGACGGCTGTTGGGCGCGATGGCGGCGGACGTAGCCGACTACCTTGCGCATGTGGGAATAATCGCTCTCATCCAGCTGATCGGTTCGCTTGCCGAGGATTTCGACGATGCGACGGCCGCTCGCGTGCCCCACGCTTTCGCTGGCCTTGCCGTCTGCGCCCTTCCAGCCGACGCGCCGGCTCGCCCGCGTATCGAGCCAATCCGCAATCTCCGCCGCGGTCATGTTGACCGCCTCGGCGAAGTCTTCTCGCACCATTGCCTTGTCCATCTCGCTCGCATGGCGCCGCGTTGCAGGACGGCAATACGGGCAAAAGCCTAGCTGACCGTCTCCACGTCGACCGGACTTCGCGGCCTGAGGTAGAGCCGCCGCACCATCGGGAAGCGCTTGGCCGCCTCAACCTCGATCCCCCAGACGAGCGTCTCGACGTCGCGCGCGGTGATATCGTCATCGAAGTCGACGGACAGCATGGCGGTGATCTGGTCGGGCGCGCTGTGGACGGTCAGCACCTGGCCGACGGCGGTCACGCCTTTCTTGTCCAGCACCATATCGTGGAGGGCGGAAACCAGCTCGGGATCGGCGGCCTCGCCGATCAGCAGCGCCTTGGATTCATAGGCGAGCAGGCACGAGGTCAAAGCGAGGATGACCCCGATCACGACCGATGCCGCGCCGTCGTAGAACGGATCGCCGGCGAGCTGCGACAGCGCGAGACCGGCCGCGGCTGCGATGATGCCGGCCATCGCCGCGCCGTTTTCCAGCAGGACGATGAAGCCGGGCGGATCCTTGGAGCGGCGGATGGCCTCCCACCAGCTGAGTCCACCCCGCGCCTTGTTGAAGTCGCGGTAGGCTTCCAGCGTCGACCAGCCTTCGAGCAGAAAGGCGATCAACAACACCGCATAAGCGATGATCGGCGAGACAGCCGGCTCAGGTTCCCGGATGTGCAGGATACCCTCGTAGATCGATACGCCCGCGCCGAGCGCGAACACCATCACCGCAACGACGAAGCTCCAGAAATAGAGCTCACGGCCGTAGCCGAATGGGTGGAGCTTGTCGGCCGGCCGCTTGGATGCGTGGCGCCCCCACATCAGCAGCAGCTGGTTGATGCAATCGACCACGCTGTGGACGCCTTCGGTCAGCATCGCTGACGAGCCGGTTATTCCGGCCGCAACGAATTTCGAGATGGCAATGCCGAGGTTTGCGAGCAGCGCGACGACCAAGGTCCGCGTGCTTGTGGTTGGGGCACTCACGGTGTCGCCCCGCGATTCTTGTCCATCGCAGTCACCTAGCTGCGCCCCGCGAGTTCATCCAGTCGCGCTATGGATCATGCCCTGGTAGCTGCCGGGCACCGCCGGCAGCGTTTCGCGCGTAAAGATCCCTCCGGCGACCGCGAGCGACAGCAACCCGCTCGCGGCAATCCACCCCCGCCGCTTGAGGATGACGACGTCGCTGAGCAAAATCAGCGCGAGCGCGGATGCGGCCATCGGCCAGAGATGATAGCGAAGATCCGACGCGATACTCACGATCAGGAAGCTGGCCTCCAGCGTGAGCCCCGATGCCAGGAGCGCGAAAGCGAGCCTTCCCGCACCCTCGGCGCGACGGCGCCACGCGGCCCGAAGCAGTACGAGTGAAATGATGGTCCACGCTATCGGCCAGCCGAGCGGGGTCGCGGCTTCGTCCGCGGCGACGTCCTGCCAACTCGCCGCAATCGGACTGGAAGGCGTCTCCAGCCCAAGGCCGTTGGGCTCGGCCTCGATCGGCGGCGCGGCGTCCGGCAGACCCGCAGCGACCAGCCAGCGCTCGGTCGAATTCCAATGCGCCAGGCGATGAGCCGCATAAGCGACCGGATGAGCGGCCACCTCGCGGGCCAAGGCAGCGTACAGAACACTGTCGGCCCGTTCGTTTAGCCGCGAGGTCGCCGGCCCGCAGGCCGACGGATCACCGAGCGGATCCCAAAAGAAGGCCTTCACGCAATGCCGGGCGACAATTTCGCGCCGTTCCGCTTCGTTGAAAGGGCTCGGCGAGTTCGGGCTCGCGACCGCAATGGCAGCGAGATCGAACATTGGGAGAGACTTGCCGAGTCCGCTGGGCGTCGCGCCCAGAAGGCGATGATTGATGATCGGCGACAGCCCGACCACCACTCCCACCATTGCGACCGCCAAGCCGCTCCTAAGTCTTGGCGAGTCGGGCAGCGGGAGCATGAGAACGGCGAACGGAGCAGTCGCAAACACTGCATTCGAGCGCACCAGCGTCGCATAAGCGAGCAGCACGATGACAACAGCGCCCGCGGCTATCGGTATCGGGCGGTCCGTAATGCGGTATTGCGCAACAATCCCTACGGCAGCCACCAGCGCTCCGAGCATTTGCGTGTCCTTCAGGACGACCATCTGCCACCCGAGCAGCAGCGGCGAGAGAGCCAGCACCATCGCCGCCAGCCCAGCCCGCCAGCGGCCAATCCTTACCAGCGCCGCGACAATCAGCGCGAAGCCGATCGCGTAGAGAGTCACCTGGAGCACGAACATCGGCGCCGTCGTGCGAGCGAGCGGGTGCAGCAGCTGCCAAAGACGGACCATGACCGGCGGGTGCCAATCGTCGACCTGGCCACTCAAGGCTTGCCCATATTGTGCGACCGTGTCGTACATCGAGACGCCCGGCCAGAAGGATGCCGCGATCAGGGCAATCAGCAGCGCAACGGCGCCGGCCGCCGAGAGGGCGCGGGTCAGATGTGAATCACCCGCCCGAACGCGGCAAGCACGCTTTCGTGCATCATTTCAGACAAAGTCGGGTGCGGGAATACCGTCTGGATGAAGTCGTCCTCGACCAGCTCGGCCTGCTTGCCGATCGTGTAGCCCTGGATCAGCTCGGTGACCTCGGCGCCGATCATGTGCGCGCCCAGCAGCTCGCCGGTCTTCGCGTCGAACACGGTCTTGATGAATCCCTCGACCTCGCCGAGCGCGATCGCCTTGCCGTTGCCGATCGCCGGAAACTTGCCGACCTTGACCTCGAAGCCTTTCTCCTTGGCGGCGGCTTCGGTCAGCCCGACGCTCGCAACCTGGGGCCGGCAATAGGTGCAGCCCGGGATGTTCTTCGGATCGGTCGCGTGCGGGCGCGCGTCCTTGTTCCCCAGCTCCTTGGCGATGGCCTCGGCCGCGGTCACGCCTTCGTGGCTCGCCTTGTGCGCGAGCCACGGCGGCGCGGTGACGTCGCCGATCGCCCAGATCCCCGGCACGTTCGTCCGGCACATGTCGTCGGTGTCGATATGGCCCTTGGTCGTCTTCACGCCCAAGGCCTCCAGGCCGATATTCTCGGTGTTGGGGACGATGCCCACAGCGACGATGCAATGGCTGAACTTGTGCTCTGCGCTCTTGCCGTCGCTGGTCTTGATCTTGGCGGTGACGCCCTTGGCGTCGGCGGCAAGGCTCTCGACTCCAGCCGAGGTGAGAATCGTCAGCCCCTGCTTGGTCATGCTCTTGGCGAGCTGCGCGCTCACTTCCGCGTCCTCGACCGGCACGACGCGGTCGAGCATTTCGACGACCGTTACCTTGGCGCCGAGGTCGGCATAGAAGCTCGCGAACTCGATCCCGATCGCACCCGACCCGATGACCAGCAGCTCGGTCGGCATCTCGGCCGGGGTCATTGCGTGGCGATAGGTCCAGATCTTCTTCCCATCGGCCTTGGCGAAGGGCAGGTCGCGCGCCCGGGCGCCGGTCGCGACGATGATGTGCTTGGCCGCCAGCTCGCTCGCCTTGCCGTCGGCGCCCTTGACCGACAGCTTGCCCTTTCCGGTCAGCGCCCCCTCGCCCATCACGACCGTGATCTTGTTCTTCTTCATCAGGTGCGTGACGCCCTGGTTCAGCTGCTTGGCGACCGCGCGGCTGCGCGCGACGACCTTGGCAAGGTCGAACGACGGCTTCTCGTTCGAGAGGCCGTAGGCGTCCGCGTGCGTCATGTAATGGAACACCTCGGCGGTGCGCAGCAGCGCCTTGGTCGGGATGCAGCCCCAGTTGAGGCAGATGCCACCGAGCAGCTCGCGTTCGACGATCGCGGTCTTGAGGCCGAGCTGCGCGGCCCGGATCGCCGCGACATAGCCGCCGGGACCCGATCCAAGGACGATCACGTCGTAATTGTCAGCCATTGCTTCCACTTTCTTCCGCGAACGCGCGCGGCTTTCCTTGTTCGTCGAGCGCGACGAAGGTGAACTCGCCCTCCGCCACGACGGTTTCCTCTTCGCTGTCGCGCTTCCGCCCGACCGCTTCGGCCTTGAGCCGCAGCGAGGTCCGGCCTTCCTTCAAAAGTTCGACATAAACGCTGAGTTCGTCGCCGACCGCCATCTGGCCGGGGAACTTGATCGCGTCCGCGGCGACCAGCAGCGCCTTGCCGTGCGTCCGCCGCGAAACGAACGAGCCGCAGGCGAGGCCCATCTGGCCCATCAGCCAGCCGCCGAACACGCCGCCATAGGGATTCGTGTCGGCGGGCATGGCGGTGACGCGGATGAGAGGTACGCGATTAGCCATTCTCGACCGGGCGAGGAGACTGCAACCACCAACCAAACGCCGTAAGCCCGCCAAATACGGGCCCGTAGATCTGCGCGATCCTCACCGCAGTAAGGGCAGGATTCGTTGGATAGTCGACGTGATAGAATAGAGAGATTCCGAGGCCGAAGAGGAAAATAAGAACAAAGCCGATTAGCGCGCCGATGGCCACCAGCCACGCCAATCCGCGTCCAGTCCTTTCGGGTGCGACGCGCCGGGCAAGTGGATCAAAGACCGCGGCGGCAATTGTTCCTGCGGGGATAACCCATGGCGCTGCCAGAAATGGTGCGCCAACGATCATTGCAAGAAACAGCATGATGGAATTTGAGCTTTCGCCGTACGCGGACAACGAAATGCTCAAGTACAAGCCGATTAGCTCCGCACCGATGATCGTTGCAATTAAAGAGGCCACGAAGGCACGCAAAATCACGCCGCCAGACGTCCTCGAAGATCTCAAGCCAGCATCCCCAGCGGGTTCTCGACCAGCCGCTTAAACGCCTGCATCAGCTTCGCCCCGTCGGCGCCGTCGATCGCGCGATGGTCGAAGCTTCCGGTCGCGGACATCACGGTCGCGATCTGCAAGCTGTCGTTGACGACATAGGGCCGCTTCTCACCCGCGCCGATGGCCATGATCATGCCCTGCGGCGGATTGATCACCGCCTCGAACTGCTTGATCCCGAACATGCCCATGTTGCTGAGCGAAGCGGTGCCGCCCTGGTACTGCTGCGGCTGAAGCTTGCCCTCCTTGGCGAGGCCCGCGAGCTCCTTCATCTCGGTCGAGATCGCCGACACGCTCTTGGTGTCGGCGTTGGCGATGATCGGCGTGATCAGCCCGGCCGGGATCGACACCGCGACCGAAATGTCGGCGCGGCTGTATTTCAGCATGTGGTCGCCGGCGAAGGCGACGTTGCACTCCGGCACCTCGATCAGCGACTGGGCAAGGGCCTTGATCAGCAGATCGTTGACCGAAAGCTTCACGCCGCGGCTCTCGAGCCCGGCGTTGAGCTCGCCGCGGAGCTTCAGCAGCGCATCGAGCTGGATGTCGACGGTCAGATAGATGTGCGGGACCTGCTGCTTCGCCTCGGTCAGCCGGCGGGCAATGGTCTTGCGGATGTTGGAGAGCTTGACCTCTTCGTGCGGGATCGCCTGCTCCATCGGCCCCGGCATGACCAGATGCCCACCGAGCGCCGGGGCGGTTGGAGCCGCCGCGGCCGCACCCGCCGGAGCTGCCGCGGGCGCCTTGCCGGCGGCAGCGTCGATGTCGGCGCGAACGATCCGTCCGCCCGGCCCAGTCCCCTGAATGGCCTTGAGGTCGATGTTCTGTGCCTGGGCCAGGCGACGCGCGAGCGGCGACGCCTTGACGCGATCGCCCTCGGCGTGGGGCGGCGCGGCCGGCGCGGCCGGGGCCGGCGGCGTTTCGACCGCGGCCGGCGCTGGCGGCGCCTTGGGAGTCGCGTCCGGCTTCGGCGCTGCCGGAGCCTTGGGCGGAGCGGGCGCGGCCGTGTCGGCCTTTGGCGCGGCACTCGTGTCCACGCTCTCGCCCTCGCCCGCCATGATGGCGATCGGCGCGCCGACCTTCACCCCGTCCGTGCCTTCGGCCACTAGGATCTTCGCGATCTTGCCCTCGTCGACCGCCTCGAACTCCATGGTCGCCTTGTCGGTTTCGATCTCGGCAAGGATGTCGCCCGACTTCACCTCGTCGCCTTCCTTCACCAGCCATTTGGCGAGCGTACCCTCCTCCATCGTCGGAGAAAGGGCGGGCATCTTGAGTTCGATCGGCATGAGGATCTGTCCTGAAAAGGCTCGCGCGGCTCAAAGCCAATGCGGCGGGCGCGGTCAAGCCTGCGCCGAAACTCTGGCCCGCGACTTGCACATGTCGCCCGCTTGGCGCAGCACATGTGTCTGAATGGGGGCCGAGGCAAAACGCACCTATCTCGTCGTCGTCGACGACAGCGCGGAGTCGCGCGTCGCGTTGCGCTTTGCCGCGCGCCGCGCGGCCAAGACCGGCGGCAATATCGAGGTGCTGGGAATCGTCGAGCCGCAGGACTTCGTGCAGTTCGGCGGCGTGCAGGCGGCAATGGAGGAGGAGCAGCGCCTCCGGATCGAAGGCGTGGTCAGCGCCTCGATCGGCGAGATCCTCGACGAATCCGGGCTTGAGGCGAATATCATCCTGCGCTCGGGTGAAGCGGTACGGACCGTGCGCGATTATCTCGAGGGGCGCGATGAAGTTGCCGCCCTCGTCCTGGGTGCCGCGCCGAGCGGCTCACCGGGACCGTTGGTTGCGAACTTCACCGGCAATGACGCCGGCCTCCTGCCCTGCCCGGTGATGATCATCCCCGGCTCGCTCACCGATGAGCGGCTGGAGCAATTGAGCTAGAGCACTCGCGCCAAAATCTCGCCGAGCTTCACGACGCCGGCCTCATCCTCTTTCGTAAACCGCGCGTGCTTCGGGCTGTCGATATCCAGTACGCCGAGCAGCTCGCCATCGCGGATCAGGGGAACCACGATTTCGCTGTTCGACGCGCTGTCGCACGCAATGTGGCTGGGGAAGGCGTGGACGTCCTCGACGCGCTGGACCTGGCGAGTCTGTGCGGCGACTCCGCAGACACCGGTGCCAAAGGGGATACGGATGCAGGCCGGCCGGCCCTGGAACGGCCCGAGCACCAGCTCGCCGCCGAGGTTCCGATAAAAACCGACCCAGTTCACGTCGGGCAGCGTTTCGAAGATCACCGCCGCGGCATTGGCCATGTTGGCCACGGTGTCGCTCTCGCCAGTGACCAGCCCTTCGACCGCAGACGCAAGGTCCCGGTACATCGTGGCCTTGTCCGCCGCGTCGATCGTGAAGTCGTAATTCATCAGTCGAACGTCACCTTTCCTCGCGCCTGCTTCACCGCGCTGCGCTGGCGTTTCCCCTCGACGCGCTTAGCCTTGGCAGCCTTCGACGGCCGCGTCGCCTTGCGCTTGCGCTGGACGATATGGGCATCGGCGATCATTTGCGCCAGCCGGGCCCGCGCATCGGCCCGGTTCGCATCCTGCGTGCGGAATCGCCGCGCGGTGATCAGCAATTCGCCCGCGCCCGTCACCCGGCTCCCACCGATCGCCTTCAACCGCTCATAGGCATCGGGATGAAGCCCGAGCTTGAACAGGTCGACGCGCAGCTGGACGGCCGTCGCCACCTTGTTGACGTTCTGCCCGCCAGGCCCGGTCGCGGCGAGGAAGGTCTCGCTCAACGCGTCTTCGGGAATGCTCACATCCTCAGGGCGCATCGGACCAGTGCCCGAAATAGTCAGGAAGCGGCGAACTGACGTCGATCGTTTCCTTGCGTTCGCGCGGCACGACCAGCCGAGAGGCGTGAAGCAGCATCGGCCCGCCCGGCACGCCATAGACCCGGTCTCCGACGATGCCCTTGCCGAAGGCCTCGCGGGCATGCGCGCGGATCTGGTGAGTGCGTCCCGTCAGTGGACGAAACTCGACCAGAGTGGAGCCATCGCGAATAGAAATCCGACGCCAGCGCGTTGTCGCTTCGAGGCCATGCGTATCCTTGACCATTCTCCAGCCGGCCCTTTCGCTCGAGACCTTGGCGAGCGGCGCGTCGATCACCCCCTGCTCCTCCGCCAGCTCTCCCGCCACCACGGCAAGGTAATATTTTTCGACCGCCCTTGTCTCGAACGCCCGCTGGAAGGCGGCGCGCGCTTTCGCAGTTCGGGCGAACAGCAGGCAGCCGCTGGTGTCGGTGTCGAGCCGGTGCATTGCCGTCGGCGGGCGCTGGAACCCGCATTTCAGCTCGCCGATCCGATGCGCGATGCTGTCTCCTCCGCGGCGCGGCGCATCGACCGGCACTCCAGCGGGCTTGTCGAGCACCAACGCTTCGGCGTCGATGAAGAGGATTCTATCGGAAAGCGTCATGGCTCCCGGGTAGAGCCCGGAGGACAAGCTGTGGAGGACTTTGTGACTCCTTTGCAACGAACCCAAGGAATCCAGCGTGTTAGGAAATATTAACCTTTTCCCTTCAGACCTCGAATGGTTAATGGATGCTTCAAGGCCCTTAAGAGCGATTTACGTTCGGGGTCTTCGACGGGGGGACCAGCAATGCGCGTGCTGCTGATTGAGGACGAGCCGACGACGGCAAAGAGCATCGAGCTGATGCTCGGGACCGAGGGCTTCAATGTCTATACGACGGATCTTGGCGAAGAGGGCCTCGATCTCGGCAAGCTGTACGATTACGACATCATTCTTCTAGACCTGAACCTCCCCGATATGCACGGCTATGACGTGCTGAAGAAACTTCGGACGGCTAAAGTCTCCACGCCGGTCCTGATCCTTTCCGGCATTGGTGAAATGGACAGCAAGGTCCGCGCGCTCGGCTTCGGCGCCGACGATTATGTCACCAAGCCGTTCCACCGCGATGAGCTGGTCGCCCGCATCCACGCGATCGTTCGCCGCTCGAAGGGCCATTCGCAATCGGTCATCCGCACCGGCAAGCTCGCCGTGAACCTCGACGCCAAGACGGTCGAGGTCGACGGCGCCCGAGTGCACCTGACCGGCAAGGAATATGCGATGCTGGAGCTGCTCTCGCTCCGCAAGGGCACGACGCTGACCAAGGAGATGTTTCTCAATCATCTCTACGGCGGCATGGACGAGCCCGAGCTCAAGATCATCGACGTCTTCATCTGCAAGCTGCGCAAGAAGCTTTCGCTGGCTTGCGGCGGCGCCAACTACATCGAGACCGTCTGGGGCCGCGGCTATGTGCTGCGCGAGACCGACGAGGACGAAGCGAGTGAGCCCCAGGCTCAAGTTGCGTAAGGCTTAATAGGGGTAACAGGGGCGGGAGAAGGCGGAGCCGCAAGGCTCCGCCTTTTTCTTTGCTCGCACGCGGCTATGTGGGCTGGCGATGCTGAGCCCCGGAGACATTGAGCGGATCTGGTTTGGCTGCGGTAATTTCGGCGGCCTCGGCTCTTCGCCGCATCTGCGCCACGCAGGCGACAGCGAAGAGACCGCGCTGAAGCTGCTCGATCATGCCCGGCAGGTGGGCCTGCGCAGGTTCGACACCGCACATACCTACGGCGGCGGGGCGAGCGAGGCTTTTCTCGGCAAATGGCTTCACGCCCAAGGCGCCGGATTCATCCAGATCGCCCAGATCGCCAGCAAGGTCGGCAACCCCGCTGGCTGCCCGCCCGGCGACACGCCGCTCAGCGCAAGGCAGGTCGCGCTCCACCTCGATGAATCACTCGGCCGCCTGGGTGTCGAGCGGATTGATCTCTACTACATCCACGAGTTCGATCGCGTGACGCCGCTGGAGGAAACGCTGGAGGCCATGTCCCGGGCGGTGGACGCCGGCAAGATCGACCGCTTGGGCATCTCCAACGCCTCGCTCGCCGACGTAAAGGCGATCCGCGACCTCGCCGGCAGCGTGCTGGGTCCTCGCTTCGAATATGTTCAAAACGAATACAGCCTGCTCGCCACCGCGGACGCTGAGGACGTGATTCCCTACTGCGCCAACCACGGCCTTCGTTATACGGCCTTCAGCCCACTCGCAGGCGGCATCCTGACCGGCAAGTATCGCTTCGGCGAGGACCCGGCCGCGGGCAGCCGCCTCGCCCACGCGGCAGGCTTTTACGCCGACTATCTCACCGAAGAATCGTTCGAAAAGATCGATCGGCTGAGGCAATCGGCTGAGGGACGTGGGGAACCAATGGCGGCCGCAGCGCTGCGCTTCGTACTGGACACGCCAGGCGTCGATGGCCTCATCATCGCCCCTCGCCGGATCGAGCATTTTGCCGGCTACGGTTTCGAACAAACCTGAGTTCGCGACGCCTTTCGAAATAGCCATGCGGAGATCAGGAACGGCGAAGCGATCGCTGCGGACGCGACTGCCGTGACGAGAAGATTGCCACCCTCGGCATCCGCCTCATGGACCATGAGCAGGCGAAGCGCGACGATGAGCGCCGCGGCCGTCGCAAGCATCGCGGCCATCATCCCTTTCGGTCGGAGCCTTGCGATCGCCGAGCCGACGAGACCGACCAGCAGCGCAAGATAGAAGGGATAGTCGTAAGGCGTGTGCTCGTGGCCGACCGCGAGGTTTGCCCAGGTGACGAGGAACGCACCTGCGACCGCGGCCGCGACCGCGAACCGGTAGGCCCAATTGCCCGAAAGCCTGACGACGAGTTCGATGGCCCCGCACGCCAGCCCAAGCATCACACCCATGATCAGGAAGTCCGCCGCGGTCCAGTTGACCTCGCTCGTAAAGCGCATCGCGAAAAACGGTACCGACAGCAGCAGCGCTGCCGTTCCCCAGATGACAAGGGTCCACCGGCTAGCGCCTTGATGTTTGTTGATCTCTCCGTCTGTTGCCATTCGTCTCTCTCCATGCATGACTGCCCCTGCCTGCTTTGGCGGTGAAGGGCATGAGCAAAGCATGAGGTTTCGCTGAAAAATGGCCGAAAGCTTCGTCTTTGAGCAGTTCGTGCTCGATCCCGACGACCGCCAGCTGAAGCGCGGCGGCGATCCGGTCGAGCTCAACGGCCGCTACTTTGACGCACTTGCGCTGCTGGTCCGCGAGCAGGGCAAGCTCGTCTCCAAGGACCGTTTCCTCGATGAGGTCTGGCGCGGGGTCCCGGTCACCGACGAAGCGCTCACGCAATGCGTTCGGACACTACGGCGCCAGCTCGGCGACGACGCGGCCAGGCCGCGCTTCATCGAGACGGTGCCCAAGCACGGCTACCGCTTCATTGCGCCGGTGGACTGCATCGAGACCGGCGAGCCGCGCACCGCCCGGGCGATGGCGCCGCCGTCGGCCTGGCAGGGAACGCTCGTTCTCGCGCTCGCCGGCACCGTCGGCGGCGGCCTCGCCGGGTTCATCGGCGGCCTTCTCTACGGGTTCGTCGGCGCATCGCAGCCGCTTCAGCCCGGGATGGGAGCGACATCGGTTCTGCTCGTGCTCCTGTGCGTCACGATCCTCGTTGCGCTGCTCGGCGCTGCCGGCGTGGCGACCGGCATCGCACTGGCACGCCGCCACGGCCCCTGGGTCATTGCGGGAGGCGCGGCCGGCGGGCTTGTCATAGGCGCCTGCTTCAAGCTGCTCGGACTCGACGCGTTCAGCCTGTTGGTGGGCCAGTCGCCGGGGGAGATCACCGGCGCGCTCGAGGGGTTCGTCATCGGCGCCGGCACCGGCGCGGGCGCCTGGCTGGCGCGGCGGACGGCGTCGGTCCGCGCAAGCGCCCTCGTCGGGGCATTATGTGGCGGTATCGGAGGCCTCGTAATCGCGCTGCTCGGCGGCCGGATGATGCTCGGCAGCCTCGACTCGCTGGGCCGGCAAATGCCCGGCTCGCGCCTCAGGCTCGACCAGATCAGCCAGTTGTTCGGCGAGGCGTCGTTCGGGCCGGTCACCCGCACCGTGACGAGCGTGCTCGAAGGCGCATTGTTCGCCGCCGGCGTCGTCAGTGCGATGGCGCTGGCCGCGCGAGACCAAGGGCGACGCTAAATGTCGGCTTTGGGTGGAAAGCTGCCACTAAGCATGATCGCGTCGCCACAGTGCGCGTGCCCAGAAGCCGAAGAACAAAGTTTCAGCGAAGCTAACCAGCGCCCAGAAATAGTCTGCGTCAATTATTTGGAGAATGCCCCAGACCCCAAACGCAAGGCTGAACAATGCCATCACCTTAGAGTTGAACACGCTTGGTCGCCACGGCCAACGCAAAAGTGCGGTCTCAGCTCTGCTACTTAGATCGCGGAGAAACGCCATCCGTAAACTCTAACGGGCGATCTAGCGTCCGCAATGGGTCGAAAGCGGACGCTACCCGACGGGAGAAGTTAAGCGTCGACCATCAGCTTCTTGGCCGAACGCCGCGCCGGCAGCGTAAGCGGCTCTTCGAGCGGCAGGTCGCCCTGAAGCTCATCCATCCGCCGCCAGCCGTCGCGGCCGAGGCGTTCGAGCGGCCGGAAACCGGTCTTGTAGGCCATGCGGTTGGAGCCTTCGACCCAATAGCCGAGATAGACGTAAGGCAGGCCGGCGCGCGCCGCGCGGATGATGTGGTCGAGGATGATGTACGTGCCGAGGCCCTTCCGGGCATCCGGGCCGACATCGAAGAAGCTGTAGATCATCGAAAGCCCGTCGGCCTGCTGGTCGCTGAGGCACGCGCCAACCAGCCTGCCGGGCCTGCCGTCGACTGACGGCTCGCGATATTCGATCACATAGGTTCGGACGGGCGTCTGCTCGACCATGTCGGCAAAGTCGCTCTCGTCCATCTCGGCCATCCCGCCGCCGGGGTGGCGGACGGCAAGGTAGCGGCGCAGCAGCTGGTACTGCTCGTCGGTGGTCCACGGCTTGCACGCGCTGACTTCGAGATCGGCATGGCGGCGAAGCAGCTTGCGCTGGGTGCCGCTGGCCTCGAACTCGGCGGCGAGGACCCGAACCGAGACGCAGGCCGAACATTCGATGCAGCTGGGACGGTAGGCGACCGACTGGCTGCGGCGGAAGCCGATCCGGCCAAGCGCTTCGTTGAGCTCGCTCGCGTGGCGGCCGCTCAGCTCCGTGAAAACCTTCCGCTCGACCTTGCCCGGAAGGTACGGGCACGGGCTCGGGTTGGTCACGAAGAATTTGGGAAAGCGAAATGGTGCGCTCAACCCCGGATGCCTCGCTTGAATAGTTACGAAACTCTTTATGCGGCTGGTGAACGCCGAAGAAAAGGGTTCGGAGGCGTCAATTTCGACGGAAGGCGTTAACTGTCCCCCCGAGGGACAAGGGTTGGCGGTCAGTACTGAGAAGAATCAGTCGAGCGAGGCCCGCTCGACGCGGAAGCCCGCGGCTTCGAGTCGTGCGACCACGTCGTCGATCGACTGCGGATCGCGGGCCTCGCACTCGACCTCGATCATCGTGTCCTTCGCCGGCAGGCTCGTGAAGATCCGGCTGTGGTTGATCTCGAGGACGTTGACCCCGGCTTCGTAGACCTTGGCCGTGATCGCCGCGAGCGCGCCGGGCTGGTCGTGCGCCGCGACGTGGAGCCGCGCGATGCGGCCCTGCCGGACGAGGTCGCGGACCAAGACGTTTGCGAGCAGGTGCGTGTCGATGTTGCCGCCGCACAGCAAGGTCGCGACCTTCTTGCCCTTGTAGCGCTCACGGTCGGACAACATCGCGGCGAGGCCCGCTGCCCCTGCCCCCTCGACCACGGTCTTCTCGATCCCGACCAGCATCGCGACGGAACGCTCTAGGTCGCGCTCCGACACCAGGACCACATCGTTGGCGTACTCGGCGAGGATCCGGCTCGTCAGCTCGCCCGGCTGCTTGACGGCAATGCCCTCGGCCAACGTGTCGCCGCCCAGCGGCATGTTGCAATGCTGGATCGCGCATTTCATCGAGGGATAAAGCTCGGCTTCCACGCCGATCAGCTCGATGTCCGGCTTGATCGCCCGCGCCGCGATGGACACTCCGGACATCAGGCCCCCGCCGCCGATCGGCACGATGATCGTATCGAGGTCCGGAGCGTCCTCGAGCATCTCGAGCCCCACCGTCCCCGCGCCCGCAATGATTTGCGGGTCGTCGAAGGCGTGGACGAAGACATAGCCATTCTCGAGCGCGAGCTCGCGCGCCCGCGCAAAGGCGTCGTCTACGATGTTGCCGTAGAGCACGACCTTGGCGCCGTGGCCTTCGGTCTGCGTCACCTTCACCGTCGGCGTCGGCTCGGGCATCACGATTACCGCGGGGATGCCAAGCCTCTTCGCATGGTAGGCGACCGCCTGCGCATGGTTTCCGGCCGAGGCCGCGATCACGCCGCGGGCCCGCTCCTCCGGCGTCAGCTGCAGCAGCTTGTTGAGCGCGCCGCGCTCCTTGTAGGCGGCGGTGAACTGGAGATTCTCGAACTTCAGCCAGACCTCCGCGCCGATGATCTCTGACAAGGTCCGGCTGACCAGCATCGGCGTGCGGACGACGTTACCGTCGATGCGCTGGACGGCGGCGCGAATGTCGTCGATCGTCGGAGGCTGGAGCATGCGCTGCGCGGCCTAGCGGTTCACTTGCCCAGCGACAATGCTAAGCAGCGCGGCATGCGCACGCATCTCATCGCGCTCATTGCAGCGCTTTCCGCCTCGGCCGCTTCCGCCGACACCTTGATCAGCAACGTCAACGGCATCCAGGCGACGGCCGACGGCAAGCTCCAGCATTTCAAGGCTTTGGTCGTGAGCGACGACGGCAAGGTCCGCCAGGTGCTCGAGCATCCCGAGCTGGTTCGTCTCGCGGGAATCACCCAAACGGTCGATGGCCGCGGCCGGACGCTACTTCCGGGGCTGATAGACGGACACGGCCACGTGGTCGACCTGGGCTTCGCCGCGCTTCGCCTCGACCTTGTCGGAACCGCCTCGCTTTCCGAGCTGCAGCAGCGACTTCGCGCCTACGCAGCCGCGCATCCCGACCTGAAGTGGATTCAGGGCGGCGGCTGGAACCAGGAGCTGTGGCCCGAAAAACGCTTTCCGACCGCGGCCGATCTGGATGCGATCGTTCCGGACCGGCCCGTCGTCCTCGAGCGCGTCGATGGCCACGCTTATGTCGTGAACAGCGCCGCGATGAAGGCCGCCGGGGTCACGTCGGCGACGCCGGCCCCGCACGGCGGCGAAATTCACGACGGCGTCTTCGTCGACAACGCGAAGGGGCTGATCGACAAGGTCGTCCCGGAGCCGACGGACGCGGAGAACGACCAGGCCTTGGCGAAAGCGCAGGAAATCCTGCTCAGCGTCGGCGTGACCGGCGTCGGCTCGATGAGCACGCGGGTCGCCGACTGGAACGCGTTCAATCGCGCTGGCCGCGCCGGTCATCTCAACGTCCGCCTGATGGCGTATTTGTCGGGTACGCAGTCAATGGCGGCAGTCCCGCACCCGACCGGTTGGCTCTACGGAGACCGGCTGCGGGCTTCCGGCATCAAGCTGTTCGCAGACGGCGCGCTCGGGTCGCGCGGCGCCTGGCTCAAACAGCCCTACGCCGACAAGCCCGACAGTCGCGGGCTACAGTTTCACTCGGACGCCGAGATGCTCGGACTCGCCGACAAGGCCGCGTCGGCGGGGTTCCAGGTTGCGACGCACGCGATCGGCGACGCCGCAAATGCGCAGATCATCGCGGTCTACGAGCAGCTGTCGAAGAAGTACGGCCGCGACCGACGCTGGCGGATCGAGCATTTCCAGATCGTCGACCCGGCCGATATTCCGCGCCTCGCGCCTGCAGGGATCATCGCCTCGATGCAGCCGACCCACCAGACCAGCGACCGGCTGATGGCCGAAGCGCGGCTTGGCCCGAACCGGCTCGCCGGTGCCTATGCCTGGCAAACGGTGCTCAAGACAGGCGGGAAGCTCGCCTTCGGGACGGATTTCCCGGTCGAATCGCCCAACCCCTTCCCCGGCCTCGCCGCAGGGATCAGCCGGCAGGACATGAGCGGCCAGCCGCCGGGGGGTTGGATCCCCGCCGAGCGCCTCACCTTCGCCGAAGCGCTAGCCGCATATACGCGGGGCGCTGCCTACGCCGGCTTCGCCGAGGACAGGATCGGCTCGCTTGAGCCGGGGAAATGGGCCGATTTCATCGTGATTGACCGCGATCCGACGCAAGTTGACGCACAATCACTCGCGAAAACTCAGGTTTTGGAGACTTGGGTGGCCGGAAAGCGCGTTTTCAACCGCGCTTCTGTAGCCCCTGAGCGCGGTCAATGAGCATCGCCGGAGTCAGCACCTGCGGCAGTTCTTCCGGCGCCGCTCCCGGCGCATACCAGAGGTAAAGCGGAACGCCCGCGCGTCCTCTCCCCTCGAGGAACCGGGTGATGGCTGGATCGCCGTTGGTCCAGTCGCCCGCAAGCACGTCGACGTTCGCTTTTTTGAACGCGTCGCGGACCTCGGAACGGTCGATCGCGGCAGCCTCATTCACCTTACAGGTCAGGCACCAGTCGGCGGTGAAGTAAACGAACGCAGGCCGACCATTCCGGATATCGGCAGCAACCCTCGCCTCGCTCCACGCCGCGGCGCCGGCAACTCCGTGCGATGACGCGGTCCGCGCCGGGACGAAAGCGATTCCAGCCACCAGCAGCGCAACCGCAGCCACGGCCGAGCCCCAAGCACCCGCCTTCCCTCGCCGCTGGAGACGCCCCGCTTCGAAAAGAGCGAATAACAGGCCAAGGCTGAGGGCGAGGCCCATCACCAGCCCGCGATCGCCCGTGAGCCGGTACAGCAGCCACAACGCGGCCGCCGAGCTTGCGGCCATTGGGATCGCGAGAAACCGCTTGAGACGGTCCATCCACCGCCCAGGCTTAGGCAGCCAGCGGCGCAGCGCGGGCACAAGAGCAATCGCGACGAAGGGGAGACCAAGCCCCACGCCCAGCGCCGCGAACACCGTGACCGATCCGGCCGGCGGCAGGAGTAGCGCGGTTCCCAACGCCGCCCCGAGGAATGGCCCGGCGCAGGGCGTCGCGACGAAGGCTGCGAGCGCCCCGGTACCGAAGCTGCCGGCCGGCTGCGCTTTGCCGCCGAGCACCGGCAGTTCGAACAGCCCGAGGAGGTTCGCGCTGATTGCGATAGCCAGCAGCAGCAGGAGCATGATCGTGCGCGGGTCCTGGAGCTGAAACGCCCAGCCCGCTTCAGCGCCTGCCGCGCGTATTGCGAGCAGCACCGCGCCCAGTGCGCCGGTCCCGATGGTCGTGCCGGCGATGTAGGCGAACGCGTCCGAGCGAACCTCGCCCGATTCACCTCCCGCGCGGGACAAGTGAAGCGCCTTCAGCGCGAGGATGGGAAAGACGCAGGGCATCAGGTTCAGCAGGATTCCGCCGGCGATCGCGCCCAGGACGGCGATCAGGATCGTCTTCCAGCCGACTTCGCCAATGGGCGTTCCGGCCCTCGGCACCGAGCTCGGAACGGCGTGGAACTGAAGTCCACGCTTGTCCTCCAGGGCCAGGACGCCATCAAAATGATCGCCGTGCCAGTCATTGGTCGGCATTTCGACGATCACCCAGTCGCCAGATCGCCGAAAGCGCTGGGTTCCTTCGTAGTCGACGATCTTGTCGGTGATTGCGAAGACGTAGGGCCTCTGGACATCGATTGACGCCGGCAGCGGGATGGCGAGGCGGAGCTGACCGCCCTCGATGACATAATGAGCCGGCGTGCCGAGCGGCTGTGGCAGGGCCTGGCGCCAGGTGTCGAACAGCGCCCGCTTCGGCGTCCCGCTGCCGACAGGCAGGTCGAGCGCCAGCTGGCCCTGCTCCGGTACGCAGACCTTGTCGGTGCAGGCCAGCCAGCGGGCGTCGGCGCGGATCGGGATTAAGCCCTTGGCGCCGGGCGGCACCTTCAGCCGGACCAGCACCGAATAATCGCGCTCGAAGACATAATTCGTCAGGCCGGCGACGGTCAGCCGCGTCGGCACGGGGTAGCGGATCGGCCCGGTCGAGAATCCCTTGGGCAGCTTCCAGTCGACCGTCATCGGCAGGCCCGCATCGCCCGGATTGAGCCAGTATCCGTGCCATCCCGGGTTGGTGCGCATGTGGAGCGCCAGCTCGACCTCGCCGCCCGGCGGCGCCGGCCCCTCGGCGACAAGCTCCGGCTCGATCCCGCGCGCTTGCGCAAGGGTGGGCGTCACCAGCAAAGCCAGCAGGAATAGCAGCCGTCGCAACATCGTTACGGCGCTAGTGGGCAATGAGAGGCTAGTCGAGGTTCGGGCGCAGCCAACGCTCCGCTTGTTCGACGGACACGCCGCGCCTTTCTGCATACTCCTCGAGCTGATCGCGGCCGATCCGCGCCACCCCGAAATACTGACTGTCGCGGTGCCCGAAGTAGAAGCCCGACACGGCCGACGTCGGCAACATCGCGAAATTCTCGGTCAGCGTGACCTCGCCAGGGTTACCGCCGAGCATCTCGAACAGCATGGGCTTCAAGCTGTGATCGGGGCACGCTGGATAGCCGGGCGCGGGGCGGATCCCGATGAACTTCTCGCGGATCAGGTCGGCCGTGGAGAAATGCTCCTCGGCATAACCCCAAAGCCGATTGCGGACCGTCGCGTGTAGGACCTCGGCGAAGCTTTCCGCCAGGCGATCCGCCAGTGCCTTCAGCAGGATGTCGTCATAATCATCGATCGTCTGCTTGAAGCGCTCGAGGTGCGGTTCGAGCCCGTGGATGCCGACCGCAAAGCCGCCAATCCAGTCCTCGCCTTCGGGATTGATGAAGTCGGCCAGGCACATGTTCGAACGGCCTTCGCGCTTCTTCACCTGCTGGCGGAGGAAGGGTACGCGTGTCCAGTCGTTGCCGGCGAGCACCAGCACGTCGTCGCCTTCGCGCTTGCAGCGCCACAGGCCGACGGTCGCCTTGGGCGTGACCCAACGCTCGGCGATGAGCTGGTCGAGCATCGCGTTCGCGTCCTTGAACAGGCTTCGCGCGCTCTCGCCCACGACTTCGTCGTCGAGGATCGCCGGGTAGGTGCCGGCCAGCTCCCAGGCCCGGAAGAACGGCGTCCAGTCGATCGACGCCTTGAGATCGGCGAGCGGCCATTCGCCGAAATGGTGCAAGCCCGGATATTGCGGGGCCGGGGCCTGGCCTTCCGGATCGAATGCGAACCCGTTGGCGCGGGCTTCGTCCAGGGTCGCAAGCTCGCTCTGGCCGCTCCGCTCGCGCGATTTCCTGAGCTTGTCATAGTCGTCCGCGGTCGTCGCGATCAGCGGCTCGCGCTGGGTATCCGAGACCAAAGACGAGGCAACGCCGACCGCGCGGCTGGCGTCGAGCACGTGAATCACGGGGCCTTCGTAAGCCGGATCGATCCGGAGCGCGGTGTGGGCCTTACTGGTCGTCGCGCCGCCGATCAGCAGCGGCGTCTTCAAACCCAGGCGCTGCATCTCGCCGGCGACCGTCACCATCTCGTCGAGCGACGGCGTGATCAATCCAGATAGACCGATCATGTCGGCCTGGTTGTCGTTGGCCGCCTGGAGGATGTCCTGCCACGGCACCATCACGCCGAGGTCGATCACCTCGAAGCCGTTGCACTGAAGGACAACGCCGACGATGTTCTTGCCGATATCGTGGACGTCGCCCTTGACGGTGGCCATCACGATCCGGCCCTTGCCCTGCGTCGCGCCGGTCTTCTCTTTCTCGGCCTCGATGAACGGAATCAGGTGTGCGACCGCGCGCTTCATGACCCGCGCCGACTTCACGACTTGCGGCAGGAACATCTTGCCCGATCCGAACAGGTCGCCGACGACGTTCATGCCGTCCATGAGCGGCCCCTCAATCACCTCGATCGGGCGTCCACCGCTATGGGCGACCTGCTGGCGCGCTTCCTCGGTGTCGTCGACGATGTGGGCGTCGATGCCCTTAACCAATGCATAGGACAGCCGCTCACCGACCGGGAGCGAACGCCACTCGGCGAGCTTCTTCTCCTCGGCCTCGTCGGTGCCCTTGAAGCTTTCCGCGAGCGTGATGAGTCGCTCGGTGGCGTCGTCCCGCCGATCGAGGATGACGTCCTCGCAGGCTTCGCGAAGCGCGGGATCAATCGCGTCATAGACGTCGAGCTGGCCGGCATTGACGATGCCCATGTCCATGCCCGCGGGAATCGCATGGTACAGGAACACGCTGTGCATCGCCCGGCGCACCGGCTCATTACCGCGGAACGAGAAGCTGAGGTTCGACAGGCCGCCGGAGATGTGGGTCCCGGGGCAACGGCGGCGGATCTCGCGCGCCGCCTCGATGAAATCGATCGCGTAGCGCCGATGCTCGTCGATGCCGGTCGCGACCGCGAAGATGTTGGGATCGAAGACGATGTCGCTGGGGTCGGTGCCGTCAGCAACCAGCAGCTTGTACGCGCGCTCGCAGATCTCGACCTTGCGCTGCTCGGTGTCCGCCTGACCCACCTCGTCGAAGGCCATCACCACGACCGCGGCGCCATAGGACCGGCACTTGCGGGCGAGCTCGAGGAAGGGCCCCTCGCCCTCCTTCATCGAAATCGAATTCACGATCGGCTTGCCCGAGACGCACTTCAGGCCCGCCTCGATCACGCTCCACTTCGAGCTGTCGATCATCACGGGCACGCGCGCGATATCCGGCTCGGCGGCGATGCGCTTCAGGAAGATGGTCATAGCCTGCTCGCTGTCGAGCAAAGCCTCGTCCATGTTCACGTCGACGATCTGCGCGCCGTTTTCGACCTGGTCGCGAGCAACCTCGACCGCCGCGTCATAATCACCGGCCAGGATCAGCTTCTTGAAGCGGGCCGAACCGGTCACGTTGCAGCGCTCGCCGATATTGACGAAGCGCGCGCCTGCGCCGGCCTCATTCACGCGTGACATCTCCATTGGATCAGGCGGCAATGAGCATCGGCTCGAGCCCCGCCAGCAAGGTGCCGGAGCGAGGAGCCGGGACGGCGCGCGGCGTGCAATCGCGCACCGCCCCGGCAATGGCGGCGATGTGCAGGGGAGTCGTCCCGCAACAACCGCCGACGATGTTGACCAGGCCATTCTCGGCCCAGTCGCGAACCTGGGCCGCGGTCTGCTCCGCAGCCTCGTCATATTCGCCAAGCTCGTTGGGAAGCCCGGCATTGGGGTAGGCCATCACCAACGTGTCGGCGAGCGCCGCCAGCGCGCTGAGATGCGGCCTCAGCTGTGCAGCGCCGAACGAGCAGTTGAGTCCGATGGTGACCGGCCGCGCGTGCCGGACCGAGGCCCAAAAGGCTTCGACCGTGTGGCCTGAAAGGTTGCGGCCGCTGAGATCCGTCAGGGTCATCGAGATCATCAGCGGCAGCTCGCGGCCCAGCGCCTGCTCGGCTTCGAGCGTCGCCATGACCGCCGCCTTGGCGTTCAGCGTGTCGAAGATGGTCTCGATCAGGATGAAGTCGACGCCGCCCTCGACCAGGGCATCGATCTGCTCGCGATAGACGGCCTTCACCTGATCGAAGTCGACTTCGCGGAAAGCCGGATCATTGACGTTGGGCGACAGCGACAGGGTCTTGTTGGTCGGCCCAAGCGCGCCTGCCACCCAGCGGTGTTTGCCGTCACGATCCGCAACCTCGCGAGTGATCCGGGCAGCTTCGACGTTGATCTTCGTCACCAATGCTTCGGCGCCATAATCCGCTTGGCTGATCGCGTTGGCGTTGAAGGTGTTGGTGGCCAGGATCTCGGCGCCCGCATCGGCAAAGCTCTCGCAAATGGAGCGAACGACGTCGGGCCGTGTGATGTTCAGGAGATCATTATTGCCGCGCTGGTCTTTCAGCAGGTCCAGCGGGCCGCAATAATCGGCTCCTTGCAGCTTCCTGGCCTGGATCGAGGTGCCATAGGCTCCGTCCTTGATCAGGATGCGCGTGGCCGCTTCGGCCCGAATGGTTCTTGAGGCGCTCATTTCGCGCGGACTCCGAGAAGGTGGCAGATCGCGTAGCTGAGCTCAGCGCGGTTGAGCGTGTAGAAATGGAAGTGCCTGACCCCGCCGGCATAGAGTTGGCCGCACAGCTCGGCAGCGACCGTCGCGGCGATCAGCTGCCGCGCCGCAGGAAGATCGTCGAGGCCTTCGAATAGCTGGTCGAGCCATTGCGGAATGCTGGCGCCGCAGCTCTGGGCGAAGCGGCGCGTCGTAGCGACGTTGGATACGGGCAGGATGCCGGGCACGATCTCGGCATCGATACCGGCCGCGGCGGCTTCGTCGCGGAAGCGGAAGAAGCAGTCGGCCGAGAAGAAGAACTGGGTGATTGCGCGGTCCGCGCCCGCATCGACCTTGCGCTTCAAGTTTTCGAGGTCGAACTGCCGCGAGGACGAGTCCGGATGGACTTCCGGGTAGGCGGCGACCGAGATGTCGAAGGGGGCCACGCGCTTGAGCCCCGCGACCAGTTCGGCGGCGTCGCGGTAGCCATCGGGATGCGGCTGATACTTGGTCCCGGCCTCGGGCGGATCGCCGCGCAGGGCGACGATGTTGCGGACGCCGAGGTCCCAATAGTCCTTGGCAATCCCGTCGATCTCGTCGCGGCTGGCCGCGACGCAAGTCAGGTGCGCGGCGGGGGTAAGCACTGTTTCCTTGAGGATTCGCTCGACGGTGGCATGCGTGCGCTCACGCGTGGAGCCGCCGGCACCGTAGGTGACCGAGACGAAGCGAGGGTGGAGCGGCTCGAGGGTCTTGATCGACTCCCACAGCGTCTGGTCCATCTTCTCTGTCTTCGGCGGGAAGAATTCGAAGCTGAGCTGGATGTCGCCGCGCGCCTCCGCGAACAGCGGCAAATGCGTGGCGAGGGATTCGAAGGCGTTCATGCCGCCCTCCGCTGCGGCACTGCCGCCTTCACGCCGCGCCACAATGTGACGGTCAGCTCGCCCCCCTCGAGATGCCGGACCTGATCGATAGTGAGGCCAGCTGCGGCGAACCAGCCCTGCATGACCTCGTCCTCGAACCCCAGGCGGATGTGGGCGTCGCGCTCGCGAAGCTCCTCGCGCTCGTGCGCGGCAAAATCCACGACCAGCAAGGTGCCGTTGGCGGCAAGCACCCGCGCCGCCTCGGCGATCGCCGAGGCTGGAGAGTGGGCGTAATGCAGCACCTGATGGATGATGACGCAGTCGGCGCTCTGGTCGGCGAGCGGCAAGGCATACATGTCACCCTGCCGCAGGCTCGAAGCGATGCCCGCGGCTTCGAGCTTGACCCTCGCAACGCGCAGCATGTCAGACGACCGGTCGATGCCGATGGAATGAGCCGAGCGGGGGCCGAACAGCTCGATCATACGGCCGGTGCCCGTGCCGATATCGACCAGGCGGCCAAGCGAACGGTTGCCGAGCGAGGCGTCGATCGCCCGCTCGACCTCACTCTCGGCAACATGGAGCGAGCGGATCTGGTCCCAGACCTCGGCATGGCCGGCGAAATAGCGGTTCGCGGCTTCGGCTCGCTCCGCGCGGATCGATTCGGTGCGTCCGGCATCCCCGGCGAACAAAGCCTGCGTCGCACTGTCGGCCCACTGGTCGATCAAGGAGAACAAGGGCTCTACGCGGTCGGCATCGGCCAGGGTCAGGAACACCCAGCTGCCTTCCTTGCGGCGCTCGAGCACGCCGGCGTCGGCGAGGATCTTGAGGTGGCGCGAAACGCGCGGCTGGCTCTGGCCGAGGACCTGCGCGAGCTCGCCGACGGACAGCTCCATCAGCCGCAGCAGCGCGACGATGCGCAGCCGCGTGGGATCGGCGAGCGCCTGGAATCGGTCGGCCAAGGGCAGCGTCACAGTCACGGCATAAGGATATAAAGATATCTTTATATGGTCAATTCAACGTTTTGAAATAATCCCTTGTACGAGAATAGGGATTGTCGCTATTCCCGCTCGCCTGGCCTGACGACTCGCAGCGACAGGCCCGGGCATGCCCGCCCCAGGGGCATTTTTAAGGGAGTGAAAGACTCATGAAGAAGCTTGCGATCGTGACCGTTGCGGTCCTCGCGCTCGGCGTCGCCGCGTGCAACAAGAATGACGCCGCCAACAATGCGGCGAACGAGACTGCGGTCGAGAACACCGCGGCTACCGACGTCAATGCGGCGACCGACGCGACGGCGAACGCCGACGCGGCGCTCAACGCTGCCGGCAATGCCGTCGAGAACGCCGGCAATGCTGTCGACAACGCCCAGGCGGCCGTCGAGAACAAGTAAGCGTCCAAGCTTACACGCATTCAAGGAAAGGGCCGTCCTTCGGGCGGCCCTTTTTTTGTGTTGGGCGAAGTGGCACTTTGCCCAGGTGAAGAAGCTCATCGTGTGCGCCGCGCTGGTCGTGGCGAGCTGCAGGGATCAGCATCCGCCGCAACCCACTGCCGAGCAGTCGGCCCAGCTCAACGAGGCCGAGGGCCTGCTCGACAATATGGCGGCCAATGAAGAAGGGCCGGCGGATCGCTCCACCGGCCCCTCCAATTCAACCGATTGACGGTCGGACTTAGAAGTCCATTCCGCCCATGCCGCCGCCGGCCATCGCCGGAGCCGGCTTGTCATCCGGCAGCTCGGCGATCGTCGCCTCGGTGGTGATCAGCAGGCCGGCAACCGAGGCCGCGTCCTGCAGAGCCGCGCGAACGACCTTGGTCGGGTCGATCACGCCGGCCTGGACGAGGTTCTCGTAAACCTCGGTCTGGGCATTGAAGCCGAGCGTCGGGTCATTGCCGTCGATCAGCTTGCCAGCGACGACCGCGCCGTCCCAGCCGGCGTTCTCGGCGATCTGCCGCAGCGGCGACTGAAGCGCCTTGCGGATGATGTCGATGCCGCGGGTCTGGTCGTCGTTCTCGCCCTTGAGGCCTTCGAGTGCCTTCGTGGCGTAGAGCAACGCGGTACCGCCGCCGGGGACGATGCCTTCCTCGACCGCGGCGCGGGTCGCATGGAGCGCGTCATCAACGCGGTCCTTGCGCTCCTTGACCTCGATCTCGGACGCGCCGCCGACCTTGATCACCGCAACGCCGCCAGCGAGCTTCGCCAGCCGCTCCTGCAGCTTTTCACGGTCATAGTCGGACGTCGTGGTCTCGACCTGCTGGCGGATCGCGCTGACGCGGGCCTCAATACCTTCCTTGGCGCCGGCGCCATCGACGATCGTGGTGTTGTCCTTGTCGATGGTGACGCGCTTGGCCTGGCCGAGCATGTTCGTCGTGACGCTCTCGAGCTTGATGCCGAGATCCTCGCTGATCATCTCACCGCCGGTGAGGATCGCAATGTCCTCCAGCATCGCCTTGCGGCGATCGCCGAAGCCCGGAGCCTTGACCGCCGCGACCTTGAGGCCGCCGCGCAGCTTGTTGACGACGAGCGTGGCCAAAGCCTCGCCCTCGATGTCCTCGGCAATGATCAGCAGCGGGCGGCC
>Ga0207711_10000943_pt1 | contig 27943 bp, 24 predicted proteins | sample KBSS34metaG_FD_184401 | JGI IMG/M metagenome (GOLD analysis project Ga0207711, IMG submission 184401) | Switchgrass rhizosphere microbial communities from Kellogg Biological Station, Michigan, USA - KBS S3-4 metaG (SPAdes) (version 2) | ecosystem: Host-associated > Plants > Roots > Rhizosphere... | reverse complement strand
CGAGATCGACGAACATCTGCTGACGACGCGCGAGGAGGTTGACGCCTTCCAAACTGAGCACGGCGTCTCAACCACGCCGCAGGTCTTCATCGATGGCGAGCCGATTGGCGGCAGTGAGGAACTTGCGAGCTACCTCGAGAAGGTCCCGCAGGATTAATCGCGCTACTTGGCGGCGAGCGACTCCACGATGGCATCGGGCATAGCCCGTTCAACGCCGCACAGGCGCTCCAGGATGCTTTCGATTAGCGACTGCACCGCCGACTCACTCGCAAGGCCTCCGCGTACCAGGCAGCGGTCGACCAAGATCCGCCGGAAAGCGTCGTAGAGCCCTTCTTCAGGTCGTTCAGGTTTGCTCCAGAAGTCGTCCAGGTGGCCACGGAAAGTCAGGCCGGGAATGTTGTAGATCGCGTCGCCGAGAGCGCAGACTGGACTTCCGGCGGCGAGTGCAAGCGTTGCCGAAGTGCTGTTGACGCAAACCATCCCAGTTGTGTCGGCGGCGAGTTGATCGAGGCTTCCGCCGTCGATGAAGCGCACACGCTCGGAGATTCCTAGCCGGCGAGCGTGGTGCCGGAGGAAACGCGGCCATTTGAACAATGAAGTATCGAACGGATGCGCCTTGATCAGCAGATGAGCGTCGTCGGGAGCGTGTCGCGCGAAGCTCTCCATCACGTAGAGCGCGGCAGAACGCATGTCCGGGAACGGCGAATGGTTCCGGATTTGGTAATCACCCGAAAGCTGCAGCGCAAAAAGGAAATAGGCCTTGCCCCTGAGCTCGCTGAGCACCCTTCGCGTTTCGCGAGCCTTCCGCTTGCGTAGCAGGTACTTCCAAGCCCATCCGAGCGTTTCCATCACGGCCGACCCGGCACGATGAGTGCGATAATGCGGGTAAGTTAGCCGTCCGGTTAGATGGACAGCGATGTAGTGCCGAGCAGTATCGCGCACCCGGCGCCGAAAGCTCGCAGTGATCGGTATCTGGAACGACTCCGGCGGGAGTCCGCGAGCTTGCTCGAGGATCCATTCCCTGTTCCGGACGAGCCGCGAATAGCCGTTCACACCGTCGAGCTCGAGCGTCATCCAGTGAGGACGGAGATAGCCTTCCTCAAGGACGTAGGTCCTGATGCCCCGGAGCGCCGCGATGCGTCTCGCCGAGGCGTGGTACGGTCGACAGTCGCCGAACAGCAGTATGTCGGTCACCTGATGCTCGCGAAGGAAATTGTCGAAGAACACCGGCCAGTCCCGGAAACGGCCGCGGAAGTTCGTTGCCGGCTCATTCCAGTCGACCACGTCGCCGGCGCATACGTTGATCCGCTCGACCTTGATGCCTCGGCTTCGCATCGCCATTGCAAGCTGATGCATCATTGGGCCGGGCGGCCCTTGCAGGAACACGAATGCACGCCGCTCCGGCCTGTGCATGGGTGCGCGAGGCCGCCGCGTGGCGGGGTTCAACAGAAGACTCAGGTTTCCGGCTGGTCGATTCACTGGACCAGACTCCTCAAGCGACGCATGAGCTTACCCTGAACTCGGCGTAGGCCAACAACGAGGCTCGCGTCGGGTTCCTTTCCCTCGGTAAGGCGCCGAATCACTACCTCGGCTGGGCATGGAAGTCCCGTTACCGGGTCGAAATAACGCGGGTAGAGAAGCAGGGCGGCTGACACCAGCTCGTCGATCGAGCGCTTGGCCGTACGGCGGCCTGGAACCGGCCCGAGGTCGATGGTGAGACCCCATCCGGCGTAAAAGGGCACACCGTAGGTGGTGACCGATTTCTCACGAAGCAGCGCCTCGAATCCAGCCAGAGACGTGTTGACGTGGATCTCGTCCACCATCGAAATCAGGGAGCTGATTGGCACATCCCCGACGATCTCGTCAGCGTATTCGAGGCAGGAGGATTGAGCGATCGCGCCGCGCCGATGGCCCGCAACCACGTCCGGGTGCGGCTTGTAGAGGATGTAGGCCTGAGGCGCCCGCTCACGGACGCGACGGATCAGTTCGAGGTTGGAAAGCAAGCCGCAACCCCCAAGCGTGACCGCGCGATCATCCTCGACCTGCCCCGGCACAAGGATGTGGCAGCGCTCGCCCGCAGGGCGGTCGAGCACCGACTGTCCGCGGTCATATTTGCCGAGGCCCGCCGCCAAGATCAGGGTTCGCAATTCGCGGGCGCGCTTGAGCAGCGCGTCATTAAAGACCTCTGCCTCCAGGAGCCGCTCCAGTTCGCTTTCACGCGACGGGTCAAAATAGACCCCGAGCCTGTCAACGATGATCGAAAGAGGCGGAACGCAATCGGCGCCTAGCCCGCGCGAGCGGAGGAAGCCGTCCTCGACCTCGATCAATACCGCCCCCGCGGCGTTGAGCTCAGCCGTGGTCTCCAGCGGAACCTTGGACCGCCAAACGGCAACGCGTGCACCAGGACCGATGCTCGCAGCATTGCGAATGAACTTGAATGGGTCGCCACCTCCCCAGAGCAAAGGTGCGACATGCCGTTTCTTCCAGAACGCAAAACCGAGACCACCAACGATATCGCGATTGGAGTCGATCAACTCGCGCCAGAACCCGCAAAGCTCGATCGCCTCCAGCGCATTCATCGCTTCGCCGGTGAAAGGATTCTCGAAGAAACCGCCGAACTCTTGAGCCAGCATCTCGCTTATGTCCCGCGTCTCCGGGCCATCCTTCGCCGTTTCGCCATCCAGCTCAATGCAGGGACAGCCGACCAGCGCTGCGACAATGCGCAATTCATCACCTGCCTCGGCGACTAACGCTGAAGCATTCGTGAGCATGTGCCACGGATCGGTCTCACGATCGTAGAAAACGACCGTCCGGCCTTCAGAAATCCGCTTCGCGTAATCAAGGGCACTGATCGACGCGACCAGTACGTAATCGGCGGGAAGCGGGGGCTGTACCCCCCAATAATATCCCCCTACCCTTAGCCGCTTCAACTGGGCAGCAATCGCCTCGATGTCCGCCGAGGGACCGCTGGCTCTCACGAAATACTTTGAAGCCGCGTCGGGAAATGGCGGAATTCGCAAGAACGGGTGGGACAAGGTTGGTATGGTGCGTGGTTCCGGTGTAGATGCAATGATACCGCCAGCAGCCGAGCTTCCGCTCTTCGGAAACTGAATTTCTTCTTTGCCTGGCAAAAGGATAGACGCCGAGCCCGAAAACACAGAACACCCCCAGCCGAGCATTGCTTCCCTATCGACCGATAGTGGTCAGTCAAGCCAAGTTTGCGCCGGTTCGGGCAAGTGGACTGATGAACGGTGCAATTACCTGAAAGTAAACGCAGATTGTGGCCCCGCTGCAACAATTCCTGATTTCTGAATACTGGCGAATTATTGGTGGAGCGTTCCAATCCACGAATCCACGGTGTTGAAATGAGCCTTCCACTCTGGCGCACGGAAACCCCGAATTCGCTGCACTTGCCGCTCTCGCTCTCGAGAGTGCGTGAGCGCACGAATGGCTTGCTCCCAAGCGAGCTCATCGCCGGGGTCGAGATAGGTTGGGAGATCTCCGGCGAATTCCCGGAAGACGGAAAGGTCGCTCGCAATTACCGGAGTGCCCAGTGCAAGGGCCTCCGCGACGGGTAGCCCGAACCCTTCCGCAAACGACGGCATGAGAAGCGCCTGCGCTCCGGCGACGATGCCGGCTAGCTCATCATCCGCGCATTTCCCGACCTCAAGCACATCAGCTCTAAGGTCCCGCGCACGGTCTAGCGCCTCGATCGCGGCATCGGCCTTCCAGCCGCGCTGCCCGACGATCACCAGCAGGGGTGCGGCGGCACCACAATCTTCCGCCAGTCGCCTCCATAAGTTCAACAGCAAGACATGGTTCTTACGCCCTTCGATCGTACCGACCGTCACAAAATGGGGACGGTCGAAATGGCGGGGTTGGACATTCGACGGGATTTCAGGCGTGCCAAGAAGTGCCGAGACAGTCGGCGGCAGCGGTAGCCCTAGTTTGCTTGCAAAAGCCTCGAGATCCCTCAACGTTTCGCGTGAGTTCGCTATCAGTCCGGTCGCACTCTTGAGCACATTGTGCATCCGCCGCTGGTGCTTCGCCTGTTCGCCCGGCCGGCAAAAGTCAGGATGAAGCAAGGGGATCAGGTCATGGATCAGGAAGATGGCTCGGACCTTTGCTTCGGCGATCCAATCGCTGAGCGACGGATCGTCGAGACCGGTGTGCCCGACATTCAGATAGATGAGGCCCTTTTCTTCTGGTGCCCGCCCGGCTGACGGAAAGGCCCGCAGTCCGAGCCTAACCATCCGATGGCGGAACCCTTTTGGGCCGCGAGCGAGCAAGTCGAACAGCTGATCCGAGTGGCGCTTGGTGAGGACGAAGTATCGACCCCTGCGCTGAACCACAGCCCGCGCGCGATCACGGTAATGATTGAGGTATGCGAGGCAGACCCGGTCGACGCCAGTCGGCAAACGGCCGCGCCAAAGCCGCCAAATTAGACGAGATACATCCAGAAGAACGTCACGCTCGGACATAGAACCCGGGCGCCTAGCGCAAGCAGTCACGAGGTGTCACGTGAGCCGCCGGAGCATTTCCATGGCAAGGCGGAGCCGGCCATGACCAACCGCCCAGGCGAGCAACTCCCGCCGTTCATTTCTGGCCAACAGCTCCGGTTCGAGGCTGTGGATCAGCTGCAGGGCGCGATGCGCGGGAAGCCGCTTGACAAGGTTGAAGGAGCCGTGGAACCCGAATTGACGACCGAGGGGATCCATCCGCTCATAGGAAAAGCGACGAGCAACGGCTTCAGGAGCGAAGCGAATGCCCTGTCGCTCCAGGTCCGGACGGCAGCGACGGCAGATGATGACATCCTCGAGGAGCGGCGGATCGAGCGGCAGTACGCGCGATGCCTCTAACAATCGCCGAGAGCGCAACGAAAAGCCGCCATTCCCGACGTTGTGAGCGTCGTGAAAGTGGGGCCAGGGAGCGCCGATATAGTCATAGTCGAGAAAGGCGGGATCCCAGGCCCCGCCGTCGAGGACGTAGCCATCCCACTGCACGCAAAGCGCGTGTGGCGTTCGGATGTGTTCAACGAGATTGCGCAGCATGAAGCGGGAATAATCGTCACGCGATCTGATCGGCTCGATCCGTCGCCAACGAATTCCCTCTGCTTCGGCCGGTGGTGGGCAATTGCTCAGCAGTAACACCTCGGCGAAGTCCGCCTGGATCATGGACGCGCGTAATGCCTTAACCGTCGCGGCCAAAGCGACACCCGTGGCGGCAACTAGTGTGACCGAGCTCAAGTCGGCCTTGGCTTGCTTCGAGTTGAAGTTCACGGTGCGAGGACGCAGCGCTCGACCAGTCGCGAGAACAGAGGACTGAAGTACGGATCGTAATAGTCCTCGGTACCCCACCGCGCCTGCAGGCGCGCGAGTTCGCCGGCGAAGCGTTTAGCCTGTGCTGGAAGGCGATCCTTGCCGCGGGATTCAGATTCCCGATGGATCAGCCTCACATCGGCCACGTAGATGTTCCTGAGACCTCGTTGCTTCAGGCGCAGGCAGAAGTCCACGTCGTTAAAGGCGACGGCGAAGTCTTCGTCGAAGCCGCCAACTTCGGCGAAGACACTTTTTTTGACCACCATGACTGCGGCCGTGACCGCTGACACCTGTCGAGTTACGGCGTGCCACGTCCAGAAGCGCTCATCCGCTGGATCAACGCCCTTTTGAACATGCCCCGCTGCGCCTCCAATTCCGATAGCGACACCAGCATGCTGAAGACGTCCGCTCGGATAGAGAAGCTGGGCACCGACGGCTCCCACACCCTCATCCAGAACGTGCGGGACCAGCCTGGTGAGCCAGGTGGCGTCCAGAGGCTCAACATCATTGTTGAGCAGGCACAACAAATCACCCTTCGCAATGCGAGCGGCTTGATTGTTGAGCCGCGAGAAATTGAAGGGCGAATCATCCCGCAGAAGCCTCGCGCGGGGATTTGATTCTAGCTGGTGCAAAATCCGGAGGGCTGCAGGATCGGAGCTGCCATTGTCTACGACGATGGTTTCCAATTCACCTGGATATGAAGTTCGCTCGATGCCGCGGAGACAGGCAGCAAGAAGCTCCGGCCTATCACGTGTCGGCACGATGATCGAAACAGATGGCAAGTTTGTGGGCTCGGTCGTGAGCGCCCGCCACGGCGTGGCTCGTATCGAATCCTGGGATCTGTGAGTCAGTATTAACGGGATGTGCGCCGGCGCGCCTGAGACGCCACGGGCGATGCTTTGCATAATCAACCCCTCGATGCCCGGCCCGTCAACCGCTTGATTTCCAATCGATCGAGCCGCCATTGCCACCACTGATAGCTTGGCAATGCTAGCGCCGACGAGCCCGCCCAAACGACCAAAAAGAAGTGGATCCCAGTCGGGTTTCACCCACGGACTGGAGCGTTTGCCGCCGGCCAGGGAATCCTCGTCCCAATAGATAAGCGAGGCGTCGCCTTCGTCAAATAGTTGGAGGACATCACCGAGTTGGGGCGAAAGGCGGTCACCGGCCTGAAGCGGCAACAGCCAAGCAGACCCATGCTCTGAATACAATTTGGTCAAGACGCCAGATAGATCGCTCGCCGCTCCGCCCAAAGGGCGAATTCCGTCCAGTCCGTCGAGTATCGAATAAACCGAAACTGACTCTCCAAGGGCTGCCCTGACGCTGGCGAGACTGTTCGATAGCGCTCCTTCGGTAGCGCCGATCATCAGGACAACCACCGACTTTCTATTCTTTCGCACTGAATGTGATCGTCGAAAATCGGCCAGAGCTCGTGGTTCTCCGTACCTAATCCAGCGACCATAGTTCATCGGCGCGCTCGCGACCGCGATCATCAGCCTGGCCCAACCGCGAACACGCCGTCGAGTGGCCATCCAGTAAAGACCAATGACGGCCATAACCGGATCGCCCCTGAAAGCCGGCGCCAGGTACTCCCAGAAATGCTTCGACCCGAACTTTGGCGGTCTTTCGATCAAGCGCCTTCGTCCAAAAGGCGCCGCAAGTAATGAGCGTAATCGCTCTTCCCGAGACGCGATGCAGCACTCGCCAGCCCGGCGTCGTCGATGAAGCCGGATCGCCACGCAATCTCTTCGGGGCAGGCGATCTTCGTTGCCTGCCGACGCTCAAGCGTGCCGACAAAGGAGGCCGCGTCGAGCAGGCTGTCGGGCGTTCCCGTGTCCAGCCACGCATAACCGCGGCTCATAACCTCCACGCGGAGCTCACCCCGATCGAGATAGGCGCGGTTGACGTCCGTGATTTCAAGCTCCCCGCGCCAGGACGGCTGGATGTTCGCAGCAATGTCCCCCACGCGCTCATCATAGAAATAGAGGCCGGTCACGGCCCAGTTCGATCGAGGGTTCGTGGGCTTCTCTTCGATGCTGAGCGCGCGCATCTGATCATCAAATTCGACTACGCCATAGCGCTCTGGATCTGCGACCTGGTAGGCGAAGACCGTCGCGCCGGCGGCTCTTTGCCGTGCGCTGGCAAGGACGTCCGAGAGGCCGTGACCGAAAAAGATGTTGTCGCCAAGGACGAGGCAAGAAGGACCGCCGGCCACAAAATCGGCGCCGATCGTGAAGGCCTGTGCCAGCCCCTTGGGCTCTGGTTGCACTGCATAGGAAATGCTCATCCCCCACTGTGATCCGTCGCCAAGAAGCTGCTGGAAAAGCAGCGAGTCATGCGGCGTCGTGATTACAAGCACGTCGCGAATGCCGGCGAGCATCAGCGTCGTCAGGGGATAGTAGATCAAGGGCTTGTCGTAGACCGGAAGCAATTGCTTCGAGACTGCCAACGTCATCGGATAAAGGCGCGTTCCGCTTCCGCCGGCGAGAATGATCCCCTTCATCAGCTTTGGTTACCCTCCTAGTGCGCCAACAGCCCGCCGACGACGTCCCCGATGGAGTCACGCCAGTCCGGCAGCTTTACAGCATGCACGCTCGCGAGTTTGCTGCAATCCATCCGTGAGTTCGCGGGGCGGCGCGCAGGCGTCGGGTAATCGGCGGTTGCGATGTGGCGGACCCGCGCGGTCGGGCCGCCTCGGTCTGCCGAGGCCGCGAAAATGCCTTCGGCGAACTCGGCCCAGCTGGCGTCTCCAGCTCCCGTAGTATGGAAGACGCCGCGCAGCGCCGGATTGTCATCGGCCAGGAGATTGCGGGCAACGGCGAAGATCGCATCCGCGATGTCGAGTGCGCTGGTCGGATTGCCCCGCTGGTCGCTGACGACTGCAATTTCGTCCCGCTCTCCTGCGAGCCGAAGCATTGTCTTCACGAAATTGGCGCCGAACGGGCTGTAGACCCAGGCAGTGCGCAGCACGACGCTGTCGGAATGCCCGGCAAGCACAGCCTGCTCGCCCGCCAGCTTGGAGGCGCCATAGATACCCGTGGGGCCCGTCGCATCGTCCTCGACGTAAGGCGAGATCTTCGTGCCGTCGAAAACATAGTCGGTCGACAGATGGATCAACGGAACCCCGAGCTCGGCCGCGGCGTCGGCGATCGCCTTCGGGCCCTGCTCATTCACCGCGAAGGCGAGTTCAGACTCGCTCTCCGCTCGGTCGACCGCAGTATACGCCGCGGCTGAAACGATGATGTCCGGCCGAGCCGCCTTTGTGGCAGCGACGATGGCCTCGGGAGCTCCTGCGAGGTCGAGCTCGGGACGGCCAAGCGCTACAAGCTCGATAGCGCCTGCCGGCGCGCGCTCGGCGAGGGAACGGGCGACCTGCCCTTCCTGCCCGGTGACCAGCATCCGCACTGCGTCAGCCCTTGGCGGACTTGAGGAGCCCAAGCCGCTCGCCGGAATAACGCTCCCGCAACGGGCGCCACCACCAGTCGTTTTCGAGATACCAGCGGACCGTCTTCTCGATCCCGGTGTCGAAATTCTCCTCCGCCCGCCAGCCCAGCTCGGTTTCGAGCCTGGTAGCGTCGATCGCATAGCGGGCGTCGTGGCCCGGGCGGTCGGTCACGAACTCAATCAGTTCGTCGCGCGGGCGGTTGGAGGGCGCCAGCTCGTCGAGCACCGCACAGATGCGCCGCACCACGTCGATATTCCGACGCTCGTTGCGCCCGCCCACATTGTAGGTCTCGCCGACACGTCCGCGTTCGGCGATCAGGTCGAGCGCTCGCGCATGGTCCTCGACGTAAAGCCAGTCGCGGATGTTCTCGCCCTTGCCGTAGACCGGCAGCCGCTCACCGGCGAGCGCGTTGAGGATGGTCAGCGGAATCAGCTTCTCTGGGAAGTGGTAGGGCCCGTAATTGTTCGAGCAGTTCGAGACGACGACCGGCAGGCCATAGGTTCGCTGCCACGCCTTCGCGAGATGATCCGACGAAGCCTTTGACGCCGAATATGGAGAGCTCGGGTCGTACGGCGTGTCCTCCGTGAACAGGCCGTCCTCGGCGAGCGAGCCATAGACCTCGTCGGTGGACACATGGACGAAGCGGAAGGCTTCCTTCGCCGAGCTTTCGAGGCTCGACCAATGGTCACGCGCAGCCTCCAGCAACGTGAAGGTGCCGATTACGTTCGTCTGGATGAAATCCGCGGCTCCGGTGATCGAGCGGTCGACGTGGCTTTCCGCCGCCAAGTGCATGATCCTGTCGGGGCGGAATGATGTGACCGCCTGCTCCATTCCGGCCCGGTCACAGATGTTGGCCTGGAGGAACCGGTAGTTGGGCTTGTCCTCGACCAGGTTCAGCGATGCGAGATTGCCGGCATAGGTCAGCGCGTCGACGTTGAGCACCTCATAGCCCTTGTCGAGCACAAGGTGCCGAACCAATGCCGAGCCAATAAAGCCGGCTCCCCCCGTGACTAGTACGCGCATCAGAGGGTCTAGACGGTGAAATAGGCTGGCAAGTCAACCAGCTTCGGCTGCTGCCGGTCCTTGCCCGATAAGGTATCGGGGTCCGCGATGGACGGCCACTCGACTGCGATGTCCGGGTCGTCCCAGGCGACGCCTTTGTCGTGCTCGGGGCTATAATATTCGGTGACGCGGTAACTGATGATGCTATTTGGCTCGAGGGTGCAAAAGCCGTGCCCGAACCCAGCTGGCACCCACAACTGATTGAGGTCCTCGGGGGACAGGACTGCTGAAACCCACCGCCCGAAGGTCGGCAGTCCTTTCCGAAGGTCAACGATAACGTCGAGCAGCTTGCCCGCTACGCAGCGGACGAGCTTCCCCTGGGCCATCGGCGGCGACTGGAAATGAATGCCCCTAATTGTGCCGGCCGCATTGCTCAGCGACTGATTTTCCTGAACGAATGTGACCGGCCCAACCTGCCCCGCGAAGCTGTTCAGCCGGAAGATCTCGGCGAAATATCCTCGATGATCTTCATGTTTGTGCGGAACGATCTGAATCGGCCCGTCGATGTCGAACCCGCGAAATTCCATTCCACCCACCTGCTGAGTCAAAAAACGCTTAGTTATGCGCGAACGTGAAGGAACTCAGCCTACCGGGTCACAGCTCTTGCGGTCGCAACAGGCACAAAGAGCTGGCTCAATAGCTGCACGAACTTGGCCGGCTGATTGGCGCGCGCGTTACCGATATACAGCACGTCGCCATCCAGCATTCGGAACCGCTGCGACAGCAGATAAGCGCCACCCCTCATCATGTTCAGGTGATAGACAGTCGGCTGCTCCGACCCCTCCGGTCGACGAACGTAGCGAAACACGAAGATCGCTGCCGCATCGCCCGCATTCGGATTAGCGCCGCCAGCCAACGCGACCGCTTCGGCGAGCGTAAGTTTCGGACGTGGGAAGACGATCTCGTCCGATTTATTCGGCGCACCGAGAACTGAAAAGCTCTGCGGCCTACTGATGACGGTGATCCGGTCACCGGGCGTAACTAGGACATCCTCTTGCGGCATGTCGAGCAAATCGCTGAGCCGGATCTCAAAACTCTCTTCACCGCGCTGAATACGAGCCACTGAGTCCTTGGCATTACCCCGGTAACCGCCGGCCAATGCAATGGCGTCTACGAGCGACTCCCGGTTGGTGGCCAGCACGAGCCGACCTGGCCGACCAACCTCCCCTGCCAGGATGACGCTGTTCGTAATTGACTGTTCGATGGAGACGAGGACTTGCGGGTCCTGCGATAGTCCGCGAAGACCGCTTTGGATGATGGCCTGCAGCTCGGTCGCGGTATGGCCAGCCGCTCTTACACGTCCGACAAACGGCACTTTGATATAGCCATAATCGTCGACGCGAACCTGCAGCCGCTCGGCGCTCGAACTTGTATCGACTGTTCCACCCCCCGCGGCCATTGTCGTGCGACCGAACAAGGTCACTCCGGCCTCGTAAATTGCGATGTTCAGCACGTCTCCCGGTCCCAGCAGGTCGGTCGGGCGAGGCGGCAAGCCCGCAAGGGTCGGCACTGGTACGCCCGGTGGCGGCGGCAACTGCGCTTCCGATAACAGTTCGATCAATGTGAATGGGAACTGCGATCGCTCGCCACGCGCCGCCTGATGGATTTCGGAGCCGGTGGGCCCGCTTACCGGCAGCGTCGAGCATGCCGCGACCATGAGAGCAGCCAAACCAACAAGGGCGCGGGGCGCGCGCAACTGGCGCCACGAGGAAGCAGTAAACATGAAACGAAGAAGACCCTGGTGACAATCGAATTGGAGCGGCCTTATCACCGGCGAGCGAACGAACGCAAACGCGCGAATCTGCTGGCGGGATGAATTCCATCTTATTGAAACCAAGCGCGATTGACGGATGCTGAACGCCATCATTTTTCTAAGAAACCTTCTTCCAAGAACGTTCTGAAGAGCCCGCTCGGTATCTTGGCTGTTGCAGAGAATGCTCGCCATGATAGGAGCGTCTCCATGACGTTCTCCGCCCATAATATCCAGTTTCCGAACGGCGAATCGACCATTCCCGACATGGATTGGTTTATCGGTGATCACCCGTGGCTGAAGTCAACGCAGCGGCTTTTGCGCGTGCTTTACCCGAACAGCGACGGAAAGCGGATCATCGACCTTGGATGCTTGGAGGGAGGGTACACGCTCGAGTTAGCCCGAATGGGATTTGACGCTCTCGGCGTTGAAGTTCGTCAGTCGAACTTCGACAACTGTATTGAAATAAAGAATGCGTTCAAGTTGCCGAACCTTGAGTTCGCCAAGGACGATGTATGGAATATAGACAAATACGGCGAATTCGATGTCGCGTTTTGTTGCGGCCTGCTTTATCATTTGGATAAGCCGCGTGAGTTCATTAACAAGATGGCGAAACACGCGAACGTGGTCATCATCAACACGCATTTCGCGACAGACAAGCCGAGCACGGTTTTTAATCTCTCCGAAATCACCGTGAACGAAGGCCTGCCCGGTCGCTGGTACGGGGAGCACGAGGCGACCAACGTCGAGGAACTCGAGAAGCTTAAATGGACCTCTTGGGAGAATAATCGTTCTTTTTGGCTCAACCGGCCAGGCATCTTCGAGGCCTTGAGCGACGCCGGCTTTGATATCGTGTTCGAGCAAGTTGACCAACTTGCTGGATTCCATGGACAAAGCCTGCTCGATAATATGACGAGCGGCTACTACGCCACTCAGGATCGCGGAACGTTCGTGGGAATCAAGCAGGCGTAGAATGCTGGCTCGATCAGAGGAACGGCGATCGAGAGCTATGCTTCAGCGGACCTGCGGCGTCCTATAGGGCACTATAAACGTCCAGCGCTTCATTGACGTCCGAGTACATTACGCCGGCGCCGCCATGCAGCACCATCGCACGGTCGCAGAATTCGCGGATGATCTCGAAGCTGTGAGACGCCAGGATCAACGCTCGATCCGCCCGCTTGTCGAACAATTCGTAATGGCACTTACGATGGAAGTTTTGATCGCCGACGAGGATGATCTCGTCGATCAAATAGCAGTCGAACTCAATGGCTAGCGATAACGCGAATGCCAGGCGGGCTCTCATACCGGACGAATAGGTCACGACCGGCATTTTCAACTGAGCTCCGAGCTCCGTGAAATCCTCAACGAAATCTTTGATCTCGCGATAGTCGTGCCCATAAATGCGCGAGATGAACCGCGCGTTGTCATAGCCTGTCAAACTGCCCTGGAAGCCGCCCCCAAACCCCAGTGGCCAAGACACCGTCATGTCGCGGATGACCCTGCCCGCCGTCGGCATCTCGACGCCTCCGATGAGTTTAATGAGCGTTGTTTTGCCGGCGCCGTTCCGACCCAAGAAGCCAATGCGCTCACCCGGGGTGATCTGGAAATTCAGGTTCCGGAATACGTGCTTCCGCCCGCGGCCGAGCGGGTAAGACTTTCCGAGATTGACGCAGCGGATCATTCGACCACCAAAATGCGTCGTACCTTCCGGCACAAGATGAGGCCGATCGCGAGGAAAAACATCGTCGCCGCGATCGGCACGCCAAATCCGAAGTAGGCCGTTACGTTGTCCCCGAACACGCCGTAGCGCATCATCTCCATCGCATTCACGAAGGGCGAGTAAAGCAGCACCTCGCGTGCGTCAGGCGTCACCCAGGAAGCCATGTTGAACGTGCCGGAAAACGGGATGATCACGTACGTCGTGACCGGCATCATCTTTTCAAGCACGTCAGACATCTCGGACAGAGGCGCCAGCACGAAGCACAACGACAAGGTGAATGCGCAGTAGACAAGCCAGCCGACAATGAGCCAGCCAATGTCGAATGGAACCGGGAACAGATCCAGGTAGATCAGCAGGAGGCCGACAACGAGATAAGCCATCATGCCCCCGATCATCTCGATTAGAAATCGAACAAAGATGAAGTCCGTAAGCGTGATCTGGCGGTGGTACATGAGGCTGCTGTTGACGGTGAATACCTTCACGGCCCGGTTCACCGAGTTCCGAAACAGCGTGAGAGGAAGATATCCCGTCACGACGAACGCAATGATGCTGACGCCGTGTTCCTCAGGGCCCTTTGCATAGCTCCAGATGAGCCCGACGAGCAGGCCGAATAGGAGCGGCTCGACCATCACCCAGAGAAAGCCGATGTTCTCTCGCCCGAACCGCGTAATGAGCTCGCGGATCATCAGGGCGCCAATCACTCGGCGCTGGATGCGCCAGCCGGCTGCGAGTTTTGAAACCATTAATCTTCCGGCGAATGCTCAAGGATTCCGACGACGAACATCCACGCGATGAAGTAGAGGCACAGGGCGGCAATCGCGATGGTGAGAATCCGTAGCAACCGGTGCGGCAGCGCGGCGTCATCGGGAAGATTGGGGTCGACGACGCGTTCCAGATAGAATTGCTGACGCTGAGACTCCGAACGTGCCTGTTCCAATGACGCGTTGGCCGCAGTCAGCACTTGGGTTGCTAGTTCCTGTTCGACCAAGAGATTCTCATATTGGCCGATCTTCGATGCCATACCGCTGCTGGTACCAACCGCGCGTCCGTTTTGAACGGCGACACCTCGCTCCATCGCAGCGATCCGGTTCCGCAGAGCCGGGATGTTGGGATTACGTGGGGCAACTCTCTCCATCAATTCCAACTGCGCCTTCAGCGCCGCGACCTGTCCGATCATTTGGTTAGACAGCTCGAGAACGCCGGCAGCCTGTTTGCTCGGGTCAACGACGTCCTGCCGGTTCCGATAAATTCCCATCGCTACGCTCGCCGCCCGCAGCCGCGCCTGCGCCTGAAGCACACGGCGCTCGCTCTCGGCGACGGCGCGGCGTTCGGCTCGCTCATTCAGCCTGTTGACGAGCGCCTCGCTCAACCCAAGCAGCTTCTGGTTGAGCAGCCGCGCGTCTTGAGGAGTAAACGCCTCGACGTTCAGGACGGCGACGTTCGTTTCTTTGTCCACGGTCGCTGAAACTCTACGGCGGTAATATTTGTAGAGGTCCTCGCGCGACCCATCGCCGAACAGGCCTGGAAAGCGCGAGATAAGATCAGCGCCCCGATCGCTGTATATCTTCCGAACGTCGACTGCAGGTTGCAAATCGGAGATAGCGTCGCGCGATCGCAGATACTGCAGTACTTCCTGGGTCTGCTCCTGACCACCCGATAGGCCGGTGGTTTGAATGAGGTTGGCCAAGGTCGAGGTTGAGGAGGACTTCTGACCGGGGCTCTTAATGGTGAAACTCGATTGGGAGACATAGATGTCCGAGGCGATCAGGCCATAGTAAACGGTCGCCAAGACGGTCGGAAGCAAGACGACAAGCGCAAACCAGCGGTATCGCCAAAGTCGCGTCCGCAACGATTTACGCTTGGAGCGCCCCATCGCATGCTCGAGATTTTCAGCTAATGCTGCCGAGGAAAAGCTTTCGACGTTCATGCTCGTCCCACAATTATGCCCGACTGGCGGCCAATCCCGCCAATACTTTAACCTCATGGAGGCGTTTGAAAATTCTTCCTTCGGCGCAATACACGGATTGCCGCTTGCTTGCGACCTTCACGTCAACGGCCAACCGTCGCGATCCGCCCAGCGGACATTCGACGAGCAACCTTGGCACCTCGTGCTGCTGGTGGCAAGGCAAAGGCAGTGCTGATCGGTCGACACGATCCCGGAGCGCTATTTCCTTCAGGCTGATCACGCAATGAACGAAAAGTCGTTTAGCTGCTTTGACTTAGTCTACTGCCGAATGTGGTTGGGAGTGACCTCGTCCATCCCGTGCGCGATATAATGCCGAAGCGGATCGATGCCGGCCTGACGAACGTCAGGGCGGTCGGCGAGATAGCGATGATGGTCGAAAAGTCCCGCGCGTTCTAAGCGACGATATTCGAGCCTGCGACGAAATCCTGCGGGCAGGAATGACCACCACCAGGTGCTGCGGTTCAATAGCGCATTTACCTCCCGCAACCATCTTAAGTTTCTCTCCGATCCATGGAGCCGAGCAACAGCCGTTTCGAGCCGCGACAGTTCGTTGGTGATCTTGCGATTGGTACGCTCGACTCTGGCTAACCGCTTACCGATGGAGGTGGCTTCCCGTTCAGCTGCTGCTCGCTCCTCTGTCAGCCGCAAGATCAATGCCTGAGCCTCGCACACCTGCCCGCCCAATTGCTGGATGCGAAGCTCGTGGTTCCTCGTGGCATCTTCCGCGGCGCGCTGAAGCTCACGGGCATCGGCTACCTCTCGGTCCAATTGCTGGACGCGAAGCTGCCGCTCTCTCAGCGCGTCCTCGGCAGAGCGTTGAAGATCGCGCGCATTTGCTGCGTCAGCCAGTGCCTCATCTATCTCGGCCCGACGCTGGGCGAGATTGTTTTCGAGCTGACCCAATTGTTGATCACGCTCACTGACGACCGATCGAAGTCGCCCGATCTCTTCCTCGATGCCGCGGATATGGTTCTGCAAGTCTCGCTCGGCGTCGGCAGCCCTCTCCATGGCTGCGGCGAATTGCACCTCCTGAGCAGCCTGGGCGATGCTGGCCGAGGCCGCATTGCGGACGAGTTCATCCCTCTCCGAAGCCCAAGCAGTCTTTTCGCCGGCTATCTGAAGCTCGCGCCAGTCGATGTGATGACGCAGCTTGCCAACCTCTTCACGTTCGCGAACGATCACCATCATGTCCTCAGATTCGGTTCGCGGATTGAGGACTTCCTCGCTCTCCCAGATGATCGCGTTGGTGCATGGAACGCTCAGATAGACGTAGTTGCGGTTGAGTGGCTTCGGCGAAGGCTCGCGACGGAAGATCGCGCAAAAGTCATTCCACATGTCGGCTTCGCGCTCGGCCATGAAGCTTTCAACAAGAGTGACCTCGAGGCCTTGCCGTGCCGTCCACGCCTTCAGCGCCAATCCGGAGTCAGGGTAGAAGCGCCAATAATCCTGTGGGCAGCGGTGGACGATCCCGTTCGACGGCGCGCTGACGTAAATATGGCCACCGGGCTTGGCCTTTCGGCACATCTCTTCGAACGTTTCCCAGAAGGCGGCATCGTGCTCCAACACGGAGGTAGCTAGCACGAGATCGAAATGGTCATCTTCGACAGGCCACGGCTGACCTGCCTCAACGACTATATCCACCCCTTTCCCGGCCTCGTGATCGAGACCGACGTAAGCAGCACCTTCTGGGGCAATGTCACGAAGCGACCCATTTATGTCTTGAGCGCCAACGTCCAGGATCCTGGGATTCTTCGATTGGCAGTATGTGCGCATAACCAGGCCGCCGATCTTCAGGGCGGTGTCATGCATTTGAGACTCCTGGAGTTTGTTCAGCTGAAGATGTCGAAGGAACGTGCCCGCGTTCCACGGTTTTTGTCAAACAGCGGTGCGGAATCGAGGGTCGGAGATAGGCGGTCACAAGCTCCTAAGTGGCCTTCACGACGATCTGCCTTGTCATGTGGCTCAGCAACGGTACGCCGTCCCACGTCGCGTGGAAATCCAGGGCCTGGCCGATGGGCACAATTCGATAGGCGCCAATCCCCGCCACGCTATGCGCGAGTTCCCTAAGCTGGCCTAGGTCGAAGCCAAAATGCGTGATTGTCTGCAGCTTCCGGCTCACAAGAGAGCGCACATCGCTTAGGTCGTCCAGTGTACACTCGAGAAAGAAACCGCCGCCAGTGCCTCTCTGAAGTGCTGCTGCCGGCTCCGGGGTGTCAACTACCTGCAGTTCGCTGCTGTACCGCTCGCCATGTTGGCCAGCGCCTTCGGCGAGCAGCTCGTTCATTACCAGCAGCTTCGCAACGGCGAGCGATGGCGCGACCTCGTATCCCTTGCGCTCGATCACTGATTGCAATCGGCTGTACAGGTCCCGGGAGAGCGTCTCTTGGCTCGTTGCCGGGCCGATCCATGCTAGCAGCCGCGGCGAGCTGCATCCCATCTGATCAAACCAGTAGGCGTCGTTGAAGAGGCGAACGGCGAGCTCGTCCCGCTCTTCCTCCGTCGAGCGGTCATAGCTTTCGACAGAGATCAGGGCCACGGATTGTCTGTCCGGAAATCCGATGGATAGTCCGTCAGGCCGTATCGGTACCTTGTTCACCGATGCGACCTTTTCGTCGCCGCCCCAAATGATTCTGAGGTCGAACAGGCTGGATATGCGGTGCTCAACTTCGCCGCCATAGGGGTAAGTGCAGAACAAGTGCTTGGAACTCGTCCGCCCAGAAACTGCGTCGATAATGATCGCAAGCAACGCCTCTGTCGGTGGAGAGACGGTAGCCGGCAGGCGTACAACGTTGGAATTGCCGGCGATAAGCGAAAGCACCCAGCTATAGACGAAAATCGTGTCGACATTCGTTGGCGGCAGATGAAGAGCCAGACCCCTTGGAGCCAAGACATTGCCATCCACCACAGCCGCGCGACTATCGGTAACGATCCGCCTGATCGCGGCCGCGCGCATCCAATAGCCAAGCGCTACAAACTGTGGAACTGCCCTGAGGACAGGAGTCCGGAGAATCAAGTTCGAGATGTGTGCGACAATATCGAGGAGTTCGGGCGCCAGCGGCGCCGCATGCGCATCCGTCATGCTCTCGATGAGTTTACTGAACTCCGCAATGTCCACGGTAGAGCGTTCTGCGCCCCAGAGGGTGATCATCAAGCCGCAACTCCAATTACGTCGCTGCAGCCACGCAATTCCGAACGGGGCAGACGGCCAAGGATGCGAATTCCTTTGCCTGCCCACTCCCCTGGGTGTTCGTTGATTGACTCGATCACTCCAAGATCTTCAGTGAGAACACTATGACCTGGGTAACTATGCGGCAGCAATGAGAGCAGTTGGACAATTCCAATCTGTCCGATCGGGGCGGGCTCAAAAGTTCGAGGATCTCTGATGATGACGTCTGCAAAGTTCGGGGGGAACAGCAGGCCACCCGGGCCTTCGAGAAGGATCGTTCCGATCTGCTCGACCATTCCGTAGAAATTATGAATGCGCGTTAGTCCGAAAGCCTCGCGAAAAGCGGCCTTAAACTCCTCGTTGGAAACGGCTCGCTCCGCCAGTTTCTTCCATCCGCCGGAGTGGATGAGGACAGCGTTCGATAGATCCAGCCCGCGTTTCGCAAAGAGCTCGTAGAACCTCACCCAAACCATGAATGTGAACCCGAAAATAAAGAAAGGCCTGCCTTGCAGTCGGTCGAGAAAAGCGGCCACGGCATCATAGTTCGCATCGAGGTCAGGCGTGAGCGCGAAGACGTGGTCACGACCGTAGCGCATGATGCCAAGCACCCCGGCGCCCCTGGCGCTCATCAACTTCGGATCTTTGAAGACGGCGTCCGTATCGATCACCAACATTGGCAATCGCTGTTTACCCAGAACATGCATGAGTGAGTTCGCGAGAGCCCGCTGCTGGATCGCGGAAGTGGCGGAATCGAGCCGGATCCGACTTACCGCCTGGCCGGTTGTCCCGCTTGAAGTGAGCGTCACCCGTACCGCGCTGTCTGGCACGGACTGGAGGAGCTGCGACTTGAAGATCGATACCGGCAGGTAAGGAACTGCCTCCAGATCTTGGAAATCCGTTCGCCCGCCCCAGTAGCCGTCAACAATGCGCCGGTACGGTACGCACCGCTCGTAGTGCAGCTGCGTTAGGCGGCTCAAACCCGAGAGAAGTATTCGATCCCGCGCTCCCTGCGACACGGAATAAGGGGGGATCGCTAGCGATTGTTCCAACTCTTTGATCATGCGAGCGACTCAAGCGCCGTATAATCGATCTTGCCCCGTTCGGATCTCGGCAACTCGTCGATCGGGTGGAACACGTAACTCGTAGGGGGAAGCGAGAAATGGGATATTAAAAGGGCTCTAAGCACGTCGACACTGCCGCCTACGTGGAAGATATGGAGCTTCGCACACGAGCCTATCACCGCGGACTCGCAAAGGGTGTTGCCGAGCTTTTCAACCTCGTCGAGGTTAACTCTTAAACCAAACACTTTGGCGGACCGCTTCGCGCGACCCGTCAGCGTGAGCCGACCTGCTTGATCGAGATATCCCATATCGCCGGTGTGGAGGACGTGATTGAACACATCTCCCGCCGCAAGATCGTCGCGGCCTTCTGCGTAGCCCATGCATACATTTGGACCGGTATAGAGAACTTCCCCAGATCCGCTCCCGTCGACAGCGTTGATCGTGATCTTCCCACCGGGCAACGGGGTCCCCACGGATTCAGGCGCGAGGGGAAAGTCTCGATGTTGCAGCGTCGTCATCCGCGGCCCAGCTTCCGTCTGCCCGTACATCACGTAGAATCTGCCGCCGCTCTCCTGCATGTATGTGTAGGCTCGCTGCCGAGACGCGACGTCAAGTTGGCCGCCAGCCTGAACCATGCATTGAAGCCTCGGCAGATCCAGTCGTGAATAGCCAAGCTTTTCCAGGATTGAATAATGGAATGGCACGCCGGGAAGGTGGCTGATGCCAGCATCCTTCGCACGCTTCCAAAAATCGCGATCCAGGAAACTGCTATTAGTCAGGTACACCCGCGCACCAGAAATCAGATGGCTAGTGAGTACCGACAGACCGAACGAGTAGTGAAGCGGAAGGTGACCGCTTGCGACGCTGTCGCTTTCAATCGCCAGTACATCGGAAATGGCGAACGCATTGGAAACGATGTTGGGGAGCGTCAGCCGAACGAACTTCGGGCTGCCCGTCGACCCAGACGTGGACAAGAGAAGAGACAGCTTCTCGTTCAGCGGTCCATTGACGGGAGCAGCCTGCGAAGTGTCAGTCAATACACCGGAATTGATGACGAACTCGGGTGTGTAGGCGCTTTGAAGCGCCTCTTTGCCGGATGTTGGCAGCTTTGGATCCAGCAGGGCCACGGCGTGACCGGCCGACATCGCTCCGAAGAGAGCTGCTACGCTCTCGACGTCGTTCTGCGCATAAAGGAACACGAGGGCCCTACGACCATCCAGTCGACGGCGCCAGCCGGAAACGCGCTCTTTCAGCTGGCCGTAAGTCAGCCAGTCCGACATCGTATCGTCCAACAGGCACGGGGCCGCGCCGTCGCCCTTCTCGAGGAAGGTTATGGTTTGGTCCTCGGCCATTCGGTCAAACGAGCATGCCGCCATCGACCCCGAGCACCTGCCCGGTCACATAGGAGGAGAGGTCGGACGCGAAGAACAGAGCAGCGTGCGCCACGTCAGTGGGCGTCCCTATGCGCTTCATCGCAATAGAGGCCATTCGCTGCTGGTATTTGTCCTCTGGGAGTTGGCGGACCATGTCCGTCTCGATGAAACCTGGCGCAATCGCGTTCACTCGGATGTTGCGCGCAGCAAGCTCCTTGGCGGCCGACAGGGTCGCCCCGATGACAGCAGCTTTCGACGCGCCATAGACCAGCTGTCCTTCGTTGCCGAAGCGACCAATAATCGACGCCAGGTTGATGATCGACCCCCCGCCGCCGCGCTGCATCAGTCGCACTGCGGCTTGAGTGCCGTAGATCACTCCCTTGACATTGATATCTATGGTCCGGTCGACCGATTCAGGCGGGATCATGCCGATCAGGCTATCCATCAGAACGCCCGCATTATTTACGAAGATGTCGAGCCTCTTGAAGCGCGCGAAGGCCTGCCGCGCTATTTCGGCAGACGTTTCAGCAAGGCCAATGTCCCCGGCAACACCGACGACAGGCACCGAATGCTCCGCGGCAATCTCGTGGACGGCCCGGTCAAGCGCTTCTCCGCCCTGTCGCCCGTTGACGATCAAAGCAGCCCCATGGGCAGCTAGGGTGTCGGCAATGGCTCTACCGATGCCACGGGTGCCGCCGGTAACGACTGCCACCTTCCCTGATAGGCTGATCATTGGACTTCGCGCCGCCTCATTCGCTGTATCGCCGGATAATGGCGACGGCCTTGCGGTAGGAACTCATGTCCAGGATATCGTCCATCTCCAGCATGCAGTCGAATTCTTGTTCTAGTGCGGCCACCACCATCATGTGGCCGACCGAGTCCCACCCTTCCACTTCATTGTAGACCAGGCTGTCGCCATATTGCGCAGGATCAAGGTTCAAAGTCTCTTTGAAGACCTTTCCCACCCGCTCCTCGACGGAATTATCGGTAACATCTTCGCTCAAGTGTTAAGTCCTTTCAGCGTCCGTAACTGCGATCATCTGTCGGCCCGCCGCCGGGTTGCCGTGCATGACGAAGCCGTCGCCCACCTTCTTGTTTAGAACTGAGCCAGCCGACAACTTGCTGTAAGATCCAAGCGCGGCGCCAGGGTGCAGAACAGCGCCGGCGCCAACGAAACCTGCCACTCCCACTCGCCCAAAGCCGTTCACTTGGGCACCGGGTGATATGACGCTCGAATGTTCGAGAACGGCGTCGTGGCCAATCGTTGCATGGACGTTTACCGCGGCGTTTTCTCTCACCGATGCAAATGGCCCGACGAAGACGAACGGGCAGATAACTGCGCCCCGTTCGACGGTCGCCGTTTCAGAGACGAGCGCCGTCGGATGAATGACTGTGCCCATCGCCATGCCCGCCGAGGTTGCCTCTCGAAAGACCTGCAACCTAGCCACGGGATCACCAATGCAAACAATGGCGAGCTTCTCTTCTACGTTTTCGACAGTGCTGACAGACTCATGAAGCCTAGGCCTGTGGCCAATGACCCGCGCCAAATCATCCAGCCGTGAATTCCCTTGCACGACGACATCGCTCACCAAAGGAAGGCTCTCCAAGGGCTCGCCGACTAGTGCCGCCGCCGCCCGGCGACAATCGACCAGATAGGTCGCGATCTCGGTCGCGAACGCGCCGCCGCCAAACAACACGTAATTGCTTCGAATACTCAAGAATCTTCCCTCAGAACGACTAGAAGCGCGTGTGATTTGCCGGTTGCAGCACCATTGCCGGGCGTGGCCTTAGTGCGCGAAGGCCCGGGCCGAAACCCCTTTTGACCAGCTCTCAGGACAGAGCAAACAGGCTCGACGACCTCGCTTCTTCGTCAGCTCAGCAGGTCGACTCAATTGGAAATGACTTCGCGAACAAGGGCGGTGATCATGTCGATCTCCTCGTCACTGATGGACGCCCAAAGAGGCAGACAGAGCACCCTTCTTGAAATGCTATCGCTTATAGGTACGTCGAAGGCGCACTGAACATAAGGAAGCGTCTGAAGTGACGGGTAGAAGTACCGGCGAGGCATAATATTGTGCCGGTTGAGTTCGGAGATGATCCTAACAAGTATTTCTTCGCTTTCGAAAATTACCGGGTAGTAGGCGTTATTGGGATCACATCCCATAGCGATCTTCTGTCGCCTGATTGGTAAGCCAGCTAAATTTGCGTCGTATCGGGCAATAGCGGCTCCGCGCGCAGCTATGATCTCATCAACATACGGCAAATTGCAAAGTCCCATTGCCGCGTGCAGTTCGGAATTCTTTCCGTTAATGCCGAGCGACACGATGTCCGTTGCACTCGCGTGGCCGAAGTTTCGTAACAACTCCATGCGCCGAGTCAGTTCCGCTGAACCGCTAATCAGCGCACCGCCCTCCACAGTGTGGAAAAGCTTGGTCGCGTGGAAGCTGGCGGTGGAGATGTCACCGTATGCAAACAGGGAACGACCGTCCAATTTCGCTCCAAAGGCGTGGGCAGCATCGTAAATGACGGGCAATCCGTGCTTTCCCGCAACATCAGCGATCGCATGAACATCGCATGGGTTGCCAAATACGTGAGTCGCGAGGATCGCGGTCGTCTTGGGTGTTATCGCTCTTTCGATGAGCGCCGCGTCAATAACCAAAGTCTCTGGGTCGATGTCCACCATTACCGGCTCGCACCCTTCCCAGACTATACTGGACGTCGTCGCAACATAGCTGAACGGTGTCGTGATAATTTCGCCGGTAAGGTTCAACGCCTTAATTGCAATCTGCAAAGCGACGGTGCCATTGCAAGTAAACAGCAGATGCTCGAGCCCAAGCTTTTCTTTCAACTGAAGCTCAAGTTCGTGAACTAGAGGTCCATTGTTGGTCAGCCAAGCTCGATCCCAAATTCCCTTCACTCGGTCGATATAAACGTCCATCGGAGGAAGAAATGGCTTTGTCACGTTAATATTCATGCGGCTCTCTGCTTTACGACTCCAAGTGGTGATCGAGGCTCGTGGGACAGGCGGCTGCACCGTAGTGCGCGACGCCGGCCGAGCTCGAGTAGGCGCGGGCGGTAGCATATGCGCTGCCGCTGTCCAGCAGCCTTAGCACCCTGGGGCTGAGTGGCATGGGTCTGCGAAAACAAACAGTTATTTGATCGATCTCGCCGCTTGACGAAGCCGGGGCTGGATGCCAGCCATCGGGTTCTCCGCGTCATGTGCATCTCGGTCAATCTGTATCGGGAAGTGTCACAGGGCGAGCAATCCAAATCAGGTTAGGAAGATGGGCAATCCCAGCATGGCAGGATCCGCGATTGAAGAAGTGGGCTTGGACGTGTCGCAGCTCCGCGAAGCGCTTGCCGTATCGGAGATGCAGCTCAAAGGTGCGCGGGCCGAACTTGGCCGACTGGTCCGCATCACTGAGCGGGATCTTGCTGTGCAGCGCGGTGAACTCGAAGCGGCACTCTCACTAACGGACATCTTAGGCGAGCGGCTTGGAAGGCAGAAAGAGTCCGTCAGCGCATTCATCAAACTAATCCGCGATTCGGAGCTGCTGCCTCAGGAGGTCATCATATCCTGGCTCATACGTTCAGAGTTATTTGATCCTGACTTCTACCTGGAATCGAATAACGACGTGGCCGCTGCCCAAGCCGACCCCGGCGAACATTTCTTGAGGCACGGACTGGACGAGAAAAGAGCGTTCAGCGAAACATTTTCCGAGTGCGCCTGACCATGCGCGCATTGTTCTCGAGGCGTACCAGGAATGATGCAGGGCGGGATTGGCGGGCGGCCTACGCCCGTATTTTCGAGCGCAACCTGTTCGATCATGATTGGTACGCCGAGAATTATCCTTGCATCTGGGAGACTGGACTGTCTCCGCTGGAGCACTTCGTAAAATATGGCGCTGAGTTGGGACGCAAGCCTTCGGCCGCGGTGACGACCGCGGACGAGGAGATGATCGGGCGTATCCTCACTACGCCACAATCAGTTGATCCGCTTCCACATGATCCCGAAGAACCACTCGTTTCCATCATCTGCATCACCTACAACCAGGCGCGCTACATTGAGCAGACGCTGGACAGCATCCTCGCACAACAAACTTCATTCAAATTCGAGATATTGGTCGGGGACGATTGCTCGTCCGATGCCACGCCCGAGATCATCGCGAGGTACGCTGAAAACCACTCGGAGATCGTGGCGGTCCTCCGAAAGACAAACGTCGGTCCTAATGCCAACTTCGTAGATCTGGCCCGTCGCGTAAGGGGCCGATATGTCGCGATATGCGAGGGAGACGATTTTTGGACGGACCCCGCAAAATTACAAAAGCAGGTCAAGTTCTTCGAGGACCACCCTGAGTTCACGGTTTGCTTCCACCGTGTCAGGGTGCTTTACGAAGACTGCCCGCATGTTGAGGAATATTTCCCTGAAAGCTCTGCCGGCGAAGTCAGTCTTCACCAGCTAGTCCGGCAAAACTGCATCCAGACAAATAGCGTCATGTATCGCTGGCGCTTCAACACTACTCATCCCTTCGAGCTGAAACCGGAAATCGTTCCAGGAGACTGGTACACTCACCTGCTCCAGGCGAAGGTGGGACGCGTCGGCTACTTGGATGACTGCATGGCAGTCTACCGACGGCACGCGATGGGAATGTGGTCGCCATACGCAAACGAGCTGGCGAGAGCGCGTCGTTACGGCAACGGGGAGATCGAGTTTTTTCGCTCGCTTAAGAACCACTTCGGCGGTCCAATCTGGAGCCACCTCGATGAAACGCAGAAAGTGCTTTTTCGTCGTGTCGCGCTCGCATTTCTGGACGACTGCGATGTCGAAGCGCTTCACAGGCTGATTGACACCAACGACGACGTTGCTGCCGAGTGCTTGGCAGACCTCGGCTTCGACCAAGGAACTGCAACCCAAACCGATTCCACGGCTCTTCGGGAGAGTTTGCTCAGGCAGTCTCGAATCAGCGTCATCGTAACCACCTACAATCACAAAGAATATATCGGTCGCTGCCTTGACAGCATCCTGGCGCAGGAAGGATTGATCGACCTGCAGATCATTATCGGCGACGATTGTTCAACCGACGGTACGGCCGAAATCGTCAAATCTTACGCCGAAGACCACCCAGGCAAGATCGCCCTGATCGCGCGCGAGACCAATGTTGGCATGCTGCAGAACATGAAGGACTGCCTAGCCATCGCCGATGGCCGGTACATCGCCTTCTGCGAGGGCGATGATTACTGGTTGTCGCCTCGTAAGCTTATGAAGCAATTAGCCACGGTTCGTCCGGATCCGCAGGTCAAGATGTGCTTCAATTGGCTACTGCTCGAACTCGCGGCGACAGGTTCATTCGTACCGCATGCCGAACAATCCGAATTGCCGAATGGCGAGATATCGTTCTTCGGTCTGGCCCGCCGGCCGCTGACCGCAAATTTCTCGTGTTGTTTCTATCGGGCGGAAGCCATCGCGGCAGTTCCGGACTCCTATTTCACGGGCACTTCTTCCGCCGATTGGCTTTTCAATCTCTATGTCGCGGATGTTGGAAAGGTCATCTTCATCAAAGAGCTCCTCTCGGTCTACCGGATCCAGAGCAGAGGCCAGTGGTCCGGCCTTCCCACCAGTGTTCAAAGAGCCCAAACGCTCGCGTTCAAACGCGAATTCGCCCAAATTTTCGGTGAGGGGCGCGGCTTCGAGGACATCGCTATTCGAGTGACTTCAATATCAATCGCAAAGTCACTCCATCCAAGGATCAGGGGCGCCGTCCTTGACTGGCCCGCAGAGGGCAACGTCCTGGAGCTCGCGGACGGGACGATCGCATTTCAAGGCTGGGTGGTGGACCCTGACGGAGACACCGCCGTCGTAGTCAGTACAGGCTCCTACGAACGCCGATTACCGCTTGATATGCTTCGACCCGACGTTATCGAAGCGCTCTATGGCGGAACGGGCGGGGAAGCCCCCGCACCGATGTGCGGGTTCAGTTTCCTTCTTCCTTATCGCAACGATCGCAAGATTAGGCTGGACCTTGAAATTGATGGCCGCCCCACGCCATGGATCGAAATCGAAATCCAGCAGCAGCCGAGCTGATGTATCCGACGCAGAAAAAAGTCTCTGGCGAGCGGAGATCCCGACGCATTCCGATCCGGATCCTTTGATCACAGCATTCCCCTATTAGCTTCGCTGAGAAACGAGACGCTTGAACCATGCGAACGCCGCGGCCGCACAGTTTCGATGAGAGGACTGCCTGAGGTAGCCACCTATGTTGCGCCCCCGCAACACCTTTCATCGAAATTCTGATCGCGGAACCAGTTTTGACGTTCTGCGTCTCGCCAGCGACAGCGAATTTCTCTGATCTTTCACGGGCGTGCGAATAAGTTAACGCGAGAATGGATGGATGTTTCGGAGACGGTAGGTTTCGCTTTGGAAATGGAAGCTTCGCTGGTATTGGAAGATCGCAGATTGCATATCAATTAAGCAGCTCGAGAAGAATAGCGTAGAATTAAACGAAAATTTACTTTGCATTGATGAAGACGAGCTTTGTCAGAAAGGGGTTAGAGTTATGAGTCGTTTGCACACCGGCGTTATGTCGGCCATTGTACTGGCGCTTAGCGTTGCTGCTACGCCGGCGAGCGCCGAGGGCCTACGGGGCTTCCGCGCAGAGGCCCAGACGGGCATCAGCAGCTTCCATTCGGAAGGTGCAAGCAAGTCGAAATGGGGTTGGGGCGGCGCCGCTGGCGTCGACTTCGACCTCGGCGGCTTCGTTCTTGGCGGAGAAGGCACCTTCTGGTGGGCTCCAGCCGACAATCGCGGCGTCCATGATGGAAATGGCGTCGTCAACCACAAGACGTTCCAGGAATGGGGTATTGCGGCTCGCGCCGGCGTCGAAGTTTCCCCGGGAACGCTGGTTTACGTGAAGGGCGGATACGTCAATAACGAGCAGCGCAAGGAATTCATTTCCTATCCGCCGTTCGGAACCTGCGCGGGCGCAACGAGCCCGACCGACCCAAAGTGCTACTACTACGACCATCGCAACCACGGCGGTTGGGTCGCAGGTGGCGGTATCAACCAGAACATCACGGACATGTTC
>Ga0207711_10000937_pt1 | contig 28132 bp, 21 predicted proteins | sample KBSS34metaG_FD_184401 | JGI IMG/M metagenome (GOLD analysis project Ga0207711, IMG submission 184401) | Switchgrass rhizosphere microbial communities from Kellogg Biological Station, Michigan, USA - KBS S3-4 metaG (SPAdes) (version 2) | ecosystem: Host-associated > Plants > Roots > Rhizosphere... | reverse complement strand
TCCGGCCAGCCAGGCGGCGTAGGCTGCGACGGCTCCTGCCCGCCCCCTCGTCAGCGCGAAGAACCGACTTCGCGAGCGGAAGAGATAAGCCGGCAGTCTTGGCTCGAGATGTGCGCCGGTCGGCCCTGGTGCGATGCCCGTCGAACTCCCACCGGCGTGAGTGACGCGGCTGCGCGGCTCAGTGGCGATGGCCCAGCCCGCGTTGCGCAACCGCCACATCAATTCCACTTCCTCATTGTAAAGGAAGAAGCCTTCATCGAAGAGGCCGACTTCGCGAAGCGCGTCAACTCGCAAGAGGACGCTTCCGCCCGTCACCCAGTCGACCTCGGCGGCTTCGGACGGTTGCACAGAGATAGGCGGTATCTTCAGCATGCGCTCGAGCGCCCTGGTGCCAGCCCCTCGCGCAAGTTCGCCTCGGATGGACGGAAAGTTGAACGCGCTTCCGGCCAACGACCCGTCCTGATTCACGAGTTGGCTCCCCGCTGCTGCGACGCGCGGGTGCCCATCCAGATAATTGACGAGGTGCTTAATGGCGCCTGGCTCGATCTCGGCATCCGGATTGAGCAGGTGAATGTATCGCGGCTGCGGACTGTCGCGCATCAAACGCAGAATCGCCTGATTGTTGGCCCAGCCGAAGCCGCCGTTGATCGGCAGCGGCAAGAATTGGATCCAGGGGGCATAGCGCCGACCGGCCAGCACTTTTGCCAGATGCTCGACCGAGCCGTCTGCCGAGCCGCCATCGACCACCATCATCCGCAGCGTCGGCAGGTGCTTCCGCTCCTTCGCGACAGAGGCGACGCATCGCTCGGTTAATTCAGGCGTGCGGTAATTGACGGTCACCACCGCGACATTGCTGTCGCTGGACGCCGCTGCTCGGGCATTCGATCGCGTAGCTGCTGACATGGCCGACGCAAACGGTTGTGGCGGCTGCTTGCCTCGCAAGCAACCGAGTGTCGGTCAGTTGTCTTTAGGCGGCACGCAGCTTGTCGAGCGCCCCGCGCAAGCTCGGGTCGCGCGGCTCTCCGCGTGCCGAAATCTCCTCGATCGCGACGATCTTCCGCTCCGCGCCTTCGCGGCCCAGCTGCACGATGACGTCGATGACCGAGCGCGCATATTCGATCGTCTCGCTGCGCGAGAGGCCAAGGCCCGATTGCATGACCATCAAGGCGAGCTGCTCGAGCGCCCCGCTGGTCGAATTGGCGTGGATTGTGCTGAACGACCCGGGATGCCCCGTGTTGACGGCGCGCAGAAAGCTGACCGCTTCCTTGCCGCGAAGCTCGCCGAGGAGGATTCGGTCCGGCCTCAAGCGCAGCGCGGCCTGAAGCAGGTCGTCGGTATTGATCAGGGCCTCGCCGAGTTCGCCCTTTACGGCGATCAGCCCGAGATCGTTCGGGCCATGGAGCTGTACTTCGGCCGTGTCCTCCACGACGATGACCCGTTCTTCGGCCGGCACTTCACGCAGCAGCGCATTGAGGAACGTCGTCTTGCCGGTCGAAGTGCCACCGCTGATCAGGATCGTCTTTCGCTCACCGACCGCATCGCGAAGGAAACCGATGGGGTCGGCTTGCGGCGAGCGGGGAGCGTTTTCGCGCGGGGGTTTCAAGGGTCCGTTGCCATAGGCCTCAAGCGGCAGGTCCAGCAGGCAATGCCGGCGAATGGCCAGCGCCCAGTGGGCTCGCGTCGCCGTCGGAGCGACGAATTGCACGCGTGCACCGTTGGGCAGCATTGCCGCAAGCAAGGGCCGCTCTCGGCTGATCCCCTGGTGGCTGATCCGGGCAACCTGCTCGGCAAGCCGCTGCAGCAACGCGTCGTCGACCGCGGGCGCGTCGTGACGGTTCATCTGCCCGCGCTGCTCGATCCACACTTCACCCGGGCGGTTGACGAGCAGCTCGGTGACGTCTGCCTCGGCGAGCCAGCCGCGGAACGGCTCGAGATAGGCGTCGAGGAATGGGTCGATGCCGTCAGCGGCCGGAAGCTGTTCCGCTTCGCTCACCCGTTGGCTCCGTCGGTGCCGAAAATCAGGTCGCGCGCGGTGAAGACGCGGATCGGTTCGCCCTGTCGGACCTTTATCGTCGGGCCCCTGCTTCCGTCGTGCTGGGCGGCGACGGCGGCGGCACTTTGGCCAGCGCCACCGACGACGACAGTCGACGCACCGCCGCTCACCAGCGACCCCGCGCCGCCGAGGATCGAGAGCAGGATGGCCGAGCCGAAGCGCGAGAAGAAGTGGCTGTTGACCTGGCCGCCGATGCCGGCCTGCCCCGAGAAATCGGCGGCGGGGGAGGCGAGCGCGATCGACACGCCGTCGGGCCGCACCAGCCGCGTCCACATCAGATAGGCACGGCGCTGCCCGGCCTGGGTGGCGCCCTTATATTCGCCGATGAGGCGCGAGGACCGTGGGATGAGAACGCGGCTGCCGTCGAACGACTTGACGTCCTGGCTGACCACGGCCCGGACATAGCCGGGCACGTCGGTATCAATCGCGGTCTCGAGCACGGCCGGGATCAAAGTGCCCTGGATCACCGTGTTCGCCGGCTCGGCAAGCTTGGTCGAGCGGACCGATGAACCGTCGGCGACGAGCACCCTCCCGGGCGTCGCACCACCAAGCAGGGTCGGCGCGCCATCCGCATCGCGCGGCGAGTTCGGACCCGCGGTGACCGCCGGCGAGCTGCCGTCATAGACGAGGACCGGCGAAGACGCCTGCGGCGCCATCCCCGGCATCGGCGCCGCGCCGGGCATCGGAGCCATGCCGGGAACCGCCCCGGTCTGCGGATTGGTGGCCGGCAACGAAGGCGGCAGAGCCATCGGCCTGCCAGGCACGGTGGCCGCCATGGGCAAGCCGGCTTGGGGCTGGACCGCAGTAGCCGGGACGGCAGCGGAGCCGGTCGCCGAATGGCGGCTTGCGTTCAGCGAGATGAAGGTCGCGCAGCCGAGCACCAAGGCAATTGCGCCGCCGGCCGCGAGCCCGAGATTGTCACGGCGCGTCTTGCGGGTGGCGACAATCGGAAAGGCGTTCTGGCTGGCGAGGACCAGCGCATTCTCGCTGAGCTCCAGACGCGGGTCCGTGGCCGGCACGGCAACCGGTAGCGACTGCCGCTGCGGCTCTTCCCAAGGACCGCGGACGGTATTGCCGGTGGCTTCGATGGTCGCGCGATTGGTCATTATCGGCCGTCCGTCAGTTTATCGGTGTAGAGCGCCGTCACGTTGGCAACCTTGACGGTGCCGCCCTGCGGAGCCGGCTGCGAAGTTGCGGGCTGGGCCACAACCTGGCTTGTCGGGGTCGCCGCCATGCGCTGCGCGATCTGGCTCGAAGGCACGGTCGCCGGCGCCGTCTGCGGTTGAACCACCCGCCGCGTGGTCCACAGCACGGCCATGCGATTTCCGTAGCGAAGCACCATGTTCTGCGGCACCGGGCTGACGACGATATAGTCGCCGCTCATCTTGTAGCTCAGCGGCCCTTCCTTGCGGTCCTCGGAGATGGTCAGAATCGCAGGCAGCGGAGTCTCGTGGTTCCAGGCAAGGAACACCGACGCTCCGTCATCGAATATGCGGGACGGGACCAGCTTGCGCTCGCCCTTGCTCTGCCAGTCAAAGTGAAGCTTGTCGGCGGTCATCGTGGCGGCCGGCTGGGCCTGTTCGAGGGCGGCCGCCTGCACGGGCTCGGCCGGCTTTGCGACCTGCTCGACCGGCTTTTCATTCGGATAGCTGAACTTCAGCGCGTAGACAGGAGTCGTCCACTTATCGCCGGCGACGAGGTCGAACATGTAGGTCCGCCGGTCGGTGACCACGGTCATATTGGTGCGGCTATGCGCGCCGAGCGGCTTCACGAACAGGAGGCTCGCGCGCCGGTTCGGCGTAATCTGCCAGGCGGAGCTGTCGCCCACGGCGACATTCTCGATCCGCTCGTCGGGAGCGAATTCGATCGTCGACTGGATTCCCGCCTTGCCCAGGATCTGGACGATCTTGTCCGGATCATAGGCCTGCGAACGAATCCGGGTGTCCGCGGCAGCGTTTACCGACGTGCAGCCCAGAACCGCAAACGCGGCAAAACTAACCTTGCGGATCATCACAGCATTTCTCGTGATTGAGTGGAGGCGACACCGGCGACCCGGTGATGGAGGTAACGAAGCTGGTTCCGCGCGTCGCTCGGCCCGCCAAGTGCGAGCTGCGTCGCGGGCGCGGCGAGCGGTGTCATCATGCGGCTGGTCGTCAGCAGCCGATGGGACGAGCTGGTCGTCTCAAGGCTCGCGACCGTGCTGCGAACGCGATCCGAGCCTGATCCCGCCGCCACGGCTGGAGCAGGCTCCAAACGACGCTCCTGGAACGCGGGCACGCTTGCGCCGGCCTGCGCCTGGCCATTGGCCTGCGCACGGCTCATCCGCCAACCCTTCGTCAGCGACGAGGCAGTCTTGAACACGACGAGCATCAGGGCGACGTAGATGATCGCGGCGACGAGGATCGAAACCGCGCTCTTCAGCTCGATCTGCGCCCCGCCTTCGCCGAGCCCCGCGACCATGGGCGCAATCGCGACCAGGGCCCCGCTGCCCATAACCACGGTCAGCAAAGGCACGAGCGCGAAGGTCACGACACTCTTCACCCAGCCCTCGAACAGACCACGCGTTCCCTCGAACAGCGCCAGGACGATGAACACCGGGCCGAGGATCAGCAGGGCAGCAAGCGCCAGCCGGCAGACGACGAGCACGCCAACCGTGCCGAGCAGCAGGATGAGCCCGGCGATCGACAGGATATTGGCCGGCGACGCCATGCTGGGCGCGGCCGCCGCAGCCATCACCGGTGCATCGGAGGCCACCCGCGCGGGGGCCTGGGCCGGCAGGCTCGCGGCATTGGTGATCGCCGCAAACACCGAGTCGAGCTGCTGCGCGAAGATCGTGGTCGCCGATCCACGGGTGCCGACCAGAACGCTCGCAATCTCGTCCGGCGCTCCGGTGGCGAGGTTCCACACCACCGACTGGTAGGCGATCCACGAGGTCGCGAAGGTCAGGACGAGCCCAAGCGTCATCATCCGCGGCGTCAGGACCGACACCTTGAGCGCCGAGCGCGCGGTCAGCAGGTTGAACGCGAGCAACGCGACATAAAGCGTCAGGATGATCGTCAGCGCCGTCTGGAAGCTGCCTTGGGCGCCGAACAGCCGGCCGAATGACACAGCCGTCGCATCGCTGGCGAGGCAATCGACCTTGCCCAGCGCGTCGGCGACACCCGCCGGGCCATCGGCTCCGAAGGCTGCGCATTGGCTCATTCGGCCGCTTCCAGCCAATAATCGTCACCGCTGCTCGGCGGAGAACCGGGCCACGGAGCGCGGGTCAGCAGCGGGTACCACGCAGCCGGATCGTCACCGACGGTGGCGCGCAGTTCGTCGAGCTTGCGGACGCTGGACTCGCGACCGGACAGGACAGTCAGCAGGTCGGGCATCGCCCCGAGGTCGAGGCGGACCACCACCGAGCGGTTGGCCTGCCGGACCAGGAAGCAATGGCTGTGCGCGGGGAGTGAGCGAATGAAATCCAGCTCCTGCCCGCTGAGGCCGAAGCCCTGGCAATAATGCTCCTCGCGCGCCTTGGTGTTGGGCATGAAGATCGCGGTCGCGGTCTGCTCGACGATCGCCGATGCGATCGAGCTGTCCAGCGCGTCGGCCGCGGACTGGGTGGCGAAGCCGATCATCGCGTTGCGCTTCCTCAGCGTCTTCATCCAGTTGCGGATGCGCGCCGCGAACATCGGATCGTCTAGCGCCTTCCACGCCTCGTCGATCAGGATCATCGTCGGGTTGCCGTCGAGCCGGTCGTCAATCCGGTGGAACAGGTAGAGCAGCACCGGGGTGCGGAGGCGGCGGTCCTCGAGCAGCTCGCTCATGTCGAAGCCGATGACCCGATTGTCGAAGTCGAGCTGGTCGTCGCGATTGTCGAACAGCCAGGCATGCTCGCCGTCGAAGATCCACGGATCGAGCCGCGACGGGAGGTCGCCGGCCTGCGGCCGCCGGCCACCGCCGAGCAGGTCACGCATGAAGCGCAACCGGCGCAGCTCCGGGCCGTGCGCGAAAATCTCGTCGATCGCCTTGGCGATCGCCGTCTCTTCCTCGGCGCCCTGAGCCGCGAGCAGGTTGGCGAGCCACTCGCGCAGGAAAGCGCGGTTGACCGCCGAGTCCGGCAGCGCGAGTGGGTTGAAGCCGGTCGAAGCGCCGCGCGCGATCCGCTCGTAACGGCCGCCCAGCGAGCGCAGGAAGATCTCCGAGCCCCGGTCCTTGTCGAACAGGATGGTGCGGGGCGCGAACTTCTGCGCCTGGGCGGCGAGGAAGTTCAGCACCACGGTCTTGCCCGAACCCGAGGGACCGATGATCGTGAAATTGCCGAGGTCGCCCTCGTGGAAGTTGAAGAAGAAGGGCGTCGCGCTCGTGGTCTCGAGGACGGTGACCGCCTCGCCCCAGTGATTGCCGGTCGCCCGGCCCATCGGGAAGCCGTGAAGCGAGATGAACCCGGCCGCGTTCGAGCTGGAGATCAGGGCTCGGCGAACGACATATTGCTCGTTGCCCGGGAACTGACCCCAGAAGGCCGGCTCCAGGTTCACATCCTCCCGGACCGCGACCGCACCGATGTCTGCCAACGCGGCGGCTGCATCGGCCGTGGCGCTCTCGAGCAGCTCGGGCGAGCTGGAGCGAACCAGCAGGCTCAAATGATGGTCGCCGAAGCTCAGCTGACCGGCACCGACCGCGTCGCGCGCCGCAAGCATTTCCGCGCGCTCGGTTGCGGCGCCCTCGTCGGCGCTCTTCAGGCGACGGAGCGAAAGGTCGATCCGCTCGCGCGCGGTCTGGCGCTCGATCGGCGCGAAGCTCTCGGTGACCACCAGCTCGTGCGGCACGCGCAGAAGCGAGTCCAGGAGCCCGGCGCGGCTGGCGTCCGGATATTCCTTGATGCCGAGGATGCTGGCGAAGCTGCGCTGCGAGGGACCGCGAACTTCGAGCGCATCGAGGCCGAAGCTGACGCGCGAATAAGGCAGGTGCTGGCCGAGGTCCTGCTCGGGCCGAGGCAGAAGCACCGGTCGGGTCTCGCCGTTGTAGATGGCCGAGAGCAACTCCAGTGGTTCCGAATAGACACCGGATTCGGTCTCATAAGTGCCGAGTATGCGGACGCCATAGGACTGGAGCGCGGCGGTAAGCGCGGCGGTCGCCGAGTCGAGCTCAAGCGCTTCGGCGCTGGTGAGGGCGCCTTCGGGCCTGGCACCGAGCTTGCCGAGGCGCTCGGGAAGCCCGGCCTTCCCCCGCGGCGGACGGATGACGATGGTGAGGAACTGCTCATTGAGGAACAGCCGGCCCTGGTTGAGCTGGTGGGTCCAGCGGCGATCGATCTCGGTCGAGACCGGGTCGGGGTTGCGGGCGCCGAGGTCGACCTGGACGCGGCGGCGGATCACGTGGTGGTAGAGGACCGCCTTGGAATTGAGCGCGCTGCGCAGCACGACGTCGCGCACCGCGAGCAGGTGGTTGAGGACATCATCGTCCTCGGTCTCGAACGGGAAGCCCGCGAGCTTCATCGAGCGCATCAGCGATCCATCGCGCAGGCGCAGGGTCGCGGCGTCGACATGGCAGCCGAAAGGCAGGCGGTCACCGGCCCTGGCTTCCTTCTTGCCCCACGCGGCCGGTCCGAGCCATTTGGTCATGGTCGATGCCTTCCCCTTCACGGCGCGTAGCTGTTGCAGCCCCAGCGCTTCCAGTTCCTGGTGCGCGGGCAACGGCTGACCTTGGTGATCCACAAATCGAATACGCGGGGTTCGCGGAGGCAGGCGAAATAGCCGATCACGTGAACCGCGAGGGCGACCGGCAACGCGAGATAGCTGCGGGTGATCAGGAACGCCTCGGTGGTCACCGCGGCGTTGATCACGAAATAGCTGTAAGTCACGCCCGCGAACATCTGCGGCCGGGTGAGGGCGCGGAACACGGGTGATTTCTGGAGCGCCATGGGCCTAGCCCGCCGCTGCCGCCGACTGGATCCCGGCGACGATGGTGCCGGCGCCGAACAGAATGAAGCAGCCGATGATGACGGTCGCGCCGAAGCGCCAGTTCATCCGCCCGGTCAGCATCATGAACCCGACCATCGCGACCGCGATCACCGCGACGGCGGTCGCGACATTCCCCAGCAGCGTGCCCTGGAGCCATGCGAGAGCGGCGACGATCGGGCTCGAGCCTTGCGGATTGGCCGCGGCGGCCGCCGGGGCGCTCAGGGCGAGCAGCGGCAGGGCGCCGAGGCGGTGCGGGAACTTCATTGGCTTCCTCCGGTGGAATAGGAAATGCGGCGGACGATCGACGCGACATAAGCGCGGGTCTCAGCGATGGCGGGAACGCCCCCTGCCCGCAGCACGCGTCCCGGTCCGGCATTGTACGCGGCAAGGGCTTTCTCGACGTCGCCGCCGAATTGGTCGAGTAGGTAGCGTAGGTAGCGCGCCCCGCCGGCGAGGTTCGCCGCCGGGTCGGCGGGGTTGACGCCTAGATCGCGGGCGGTCGCCGGCATCAGCTGGGCAAGGCCGATGGCCCCCTTGGGAGAGACGGCCTGTGAGTTCCAGCGGCTTTCCTGCCAGACGAGCGCGGACAACAGGGTGGGGCTGATATTCGCCGAGGCCGCTGCCTGTTTCAGCATCGCTTGGTATTGCGGGGGTACGGGCGGCGGGGTGTTGTCGGTATATGCCCAGGCGGGAAGGACCGGCTGGCCATCCTGGTCGACCATCTTGTCCGAGGCGGGGCTGGTGACGACTTCCCACGTCGAGGCACCGCCGCCCTGGCGGACTGAGACGGTACCGTCGGTCGCGATCTCCATGACCTGGGCTTGCGCGGAGGTCGCGAAGAGGCCCGCGGCAACCATCAGGGCTGCCACGTGAAGGACAGGCCTCACGCGATTTCGGGCTGCGCGGCGCTGCAGCTTGCATTCAGACAACAATTTCCCCCACCCGGGCTCTGAACCCTTTTGCACTGCCAGCGACGTTGGGGCGAGATAGTTAATATTTGTTTACGATAGAGCGATTTTGAAGGCGGACGGACGCAGGTTTCCCTCAGAGGAAACTGTGGATAAACCGTTCGTCGCGGGAGGCGCTCTGTTTAACGATAATTAAACGAGAGCGCGATGGATTGTCAGCCGATCGTTACCCGGTTTGTCGCCGCCCATTGAAGAAGGGCGAAAAGCGCCCACGGCCGCGTCCAGTAAATGGCGCCCGGCGAGGCAAGGAAGCGCCGCCAGATTTTGGCGACCCGGTCGCCGCGAAGCCCGACCGCGGCACACTGCCCTGCGTCGAGAAGCCTCGCCTCGATCATCGCGCGGAGCGGACCGCGCATCCATTCGTCCATCGGGAACTCGAACCCGCGCTTCGGCCGCGCGAAGAAGCTGTCGGGAAGGACGTTGCGGCTCTGGCGGCGAAGCAGGCGCTTCTCCCCGACCGGAAGATAGCGGTCGGCATCGGGGAGGCCCGCCAGCCCGTCGGCCAGGACGGTATCGACGAACGGAACGCGAAGCTCGAGCGAATGGGACATGCTGACGCTGTCCATGTCGCGAAGCAGGCGGTCCCCCAAGAACAGTTCGGATTCGAGGACGCTAACCGCCTGCAGAGTCGACAGCGACGAGATCTGCTCTGCAAGCCGGGCCGCCCGCTGCCGGTCGAGACCCCAGGGCGTAAACTCGCGATCGTTGGCAAGAAGGCCCCGCAGCGTGGCGTCGCTGAACAGCGCATATTGGGTCTGGTACATGCGTTCGAAGGTCCCGAACGCGCGCCCGAGCTGGCCGGCTTTCGAGCCCGGCACAAACTTCTCTAGGACGCTGCCGGCGACACCGGTAGCAAAACCCGCCCCGGGCAGCCGCAACAGCCTCTCGGCGCGCAGCGCCCGGCGAAACGAGGTGTAGCCGCCGGCGAGCTCATCGCCGCCGGCGCCGGACAGGGCGACCTTGAAGCCGAGGCGGATCGCCTCGCGGCTGACGAACCAACTGTTGATGCCGTCGAAACTGGGCTGATCGAGTGCGCCGACGGCGGCTTCGATGTCGGCGAGGATCGACGCGGGCGTCAGTTCGACCACATGGTGAGTGGTGCCGATCGCAGCAGCCGCTGCAGCAGCGAACCGGCGCTCGTCGGCATCGGCCTCGGTGAAGGCAACGGAGATGGTATGAAGCTCGCCGGCCTGGGCCGCGGCAGCCGCGGCCACGGCGGTCGAGTCAACGCCTCCCGAGAGGAAGACCGCCAGGGGGACATCGGCGATCAGGTGAAGCTTCACCGACTGCGTGATCCGGCCGTCGGCCTCCTCCAGATCGACAGGCCTCGCGCGAGCGAAGCTCTCGCTGATGCTCCAGAAGCGCTCGAAGCGCGGTTCGACGGAGCGCTCGTCGAGCACGGCATAGCTGCCGCGCGGCACTTCCTCGACGTCGGTCCAGATCGTCCGCGGGCCCGGCATGAAGCCGTTCCACAGATACTCACCGACGCGCGTGGCGCTCGTGCGGCGTTCCGCGAAGCCGGCTTCCACCAATGCCCCGCCCTCGGAAGCGAAGGCGATGGCCGGACGGCCATCGGCACCCGCGAAACGGGCCCAGTAGAGTGGTTTGATGCCGTAGCCGTCGCGCGCCATCACCACGCGAGCGTTGCGCGGATCGACGAGCACGAGCGCAAACATCCCGCGCAGGCGAGCGAAGATGTCGACTCCCCATCGGTCGTATCCATGGAGGATGACTTCCGTGTCGCCGTTGGTGACGAAGGTCTGGCCGGCGGCCTCGAGCTCGGCGCGGAGATCCTGGAAGTTGTAGATTTCGCCATTGAAGACGATCGTCGTCCCGGTCGCCTCGCTCACCATCGGCTCGGCTGCGATCGCCCGCAAATCGATGATAGACAGCCGGCGGTGGCAGAGCACCGCGCCGAACCCCTCCCCAATGCGCCAGGTCCAGGTACCGTCGTCGTCGGGGCCGCGGTGGCTCAGCTTCGCGCTGATCCCCTCGCACCGCTGGACATCACTCGGGCGCACCGCGCCGATCGCTCCCGAAATACCGCACATGCCGGGTCAGGCCTTCGCCGGGGAACGACGTGCGGTCCGCTTCCGCTTGCCCCACGTCTCGGCCGCCTCGCGGTCGAACAGCTCGGTCGCCCTCGCCCTGCCCTTGGTCAGCATTGCGCGGTGGTATCGGCGAAGATATCGGCGAAACTCGGGGTCATCGTAACGCGGCATTCGCTTGAGCCAGGCCCGCGCGTAACCGTGCAGCGTGGCGAGGCTTCCGATCAGCGCCGGCCGATGCTTCAGGCGATAGACGGCCGAGGCAAGGACGAATGATGGTGCCGCGCCAAGGAACCAGTAACCCTCTCCGAGGCGCCGGCGCCCGGTCATGATTCCCTTGTCGCTCGAGCCCATCGGCCGAAGGTGGATGAAGCGAAGCTCCGGGTCCTCGATCGACTTCGACCGCCAGCCGAGCATCCGGCCGCGATAGCAGTCGATGCCGTCCCAGATCAGGCCTTTCACCAGTCCGCCGATGTCGTCGAGAAAGGCGCGACGATAGAATTTCGTCATGCCGGCGGAGACGTCATCGCCGATCCGCTCGCTTTTCAGGTGGTCGCCGGAGCGGAAATAGGGCTTGCCCGAGACCGAGCCGAGGCGCTCGTCGCGGGCCATTTCCCCGAGCAGCCGCTCGAAGTAGCGCGGCGGCAGGATCAGATCGACGTCCAGCTTGCAGACGAACTCGGTCGGGTCGTTGCCGAGGATCTCGAGCCCTCGGTTGAAGACTTCAACCACGCCGCCGCCGAGCGCGCGGCGGCCGCGGTCTTGGCGACTGTGAACCTCGATGAAGGGATGCTTGCGAGCATAGTCGGCCAGGATGCGCGGCGTGTCGTCGGTTGAACCGTCGTCGATGATGATCCACCGCTTCGGCAGCACCGTTTGGGCAATCACAGAATCGAGCGTGTCACGAATAAATTGGGCTTCGTTCCGCGCCGGGCTGATCAGGCAATAGTCGCCCGTCCGCTTCGCGCGGCGACCGCCGGACGATTTGCGGGGCAAGGGTTTCGACTTGCTGCTCGAACGAACCATGGGCTGACCGCGGACTAGCAGCGTCGTCCTCCCGGTCACAAGGGACGCTCGGCACCCGTCCCTCTTCGGTTCAGGTGAAACGGGAAGCTTTTGGTCGTCAGGTCGAAACTTTACGCATTGTTGTTGTGAGCCTCTCGAAATTGCCTCCAACCCCTGCGATGAAAGAGTCATGATCCGCCCGGTCATTCTTTGCGGGGGCGCCGGAACCCGGCTTTGGCCGGTGTCCCGCGAGCTGTTCCCCAAGCAGCTTCTCGCCGTGACCGGCGAGCGGTCGCTGTTGCAGGAGACAGCGGCGCGCCTGACCGGCGAGACATTCGAAGCGCCGATTATCGTCGGCGGTGAAGAACAACGCTTCTTCATCAAGCGGCAGCTCGAGGATTCCGGCACCTTCCCCGAAGCGATCCTGCTCGAGCCGGCCGGACGCAACACCGCAGCCGCAGCGGCGCTCGCCGCCGCGTGGCTGGCTTTGTCCGGGCGCGACGAGCTGTTGCTGCTCATGCCCTCGGACCACGTGATCCGCGATCGGGAAGCATTCCTTCGCGCGCTCGACCTCGGAGCGCCTGCCGCGGAGGCTGGATCGATCGTGACATTCGGCGCGCGGCCGACCGAACCCAACACCCAATATGGCTATATCGAGGCCGAAGCGGCGTCGGGGGACGGACCGGTGCCAATCGTCCGGTTCGTCGAGAAGCCGGACGCCGTGAAAGCCGCCGAATATCTGGCGACCGGGCACTTCTTCTGGAACGCCGGCATCTTCCTGGTGAAGGCCAGCAGCCTGCTCGACGAGATGCGGGAGCATCTTCCCGACAGCATCGAAGCCGTCCTGGCCTCCGTCGCCAACGCACAAACGGACGGCCTGTTCGTGCGGCCGGATGCAGCGGCGTTCGGGCGAGCACCGAACATTTCGATCGACCATGGCGTGATGGAGAAGACCCGCCGCGGCGCGGTGGTGCCGGTCGACATGGACTGGTCCGACGTCGGGGCCTGGGACGCGGTGTGGAAGCTGGGGGACAAGGATCCGGCCGGCAACGTGGTGCGCGGCGACGTCCTGTTGCTCGACACGCGCAATTCGCTCCTGCGCAATGAAGGTGGGCCGCTCGTTGCCGCCGTAGGGCTCGACAGCACGGCGGTAATCGCCGTCAGGGATGCGGTGTTCGTCGCCCCGCTCCAGCGCGTGGCCGAAGTGAAAAAGCTGGTCGAGACCCTGAAGGCCGAGGGGCGCGAGTGCGCGGTGTCCCCCCGCAAGGTGACGCGGCCATGGGGATCTTACGAGGGCATCGCCAACGGCCCACGATTCCAGGTCAAGCATATCGTCGTCGATCCCGGCCAGAGCCTGTCGCTCCAGAAGCACGTTCATCGATCCGAGCACTGGGTCGTGGTCAGCGGTTCCGCCGAGGTGACGGTCGGCGACCAGGTCTCGATCCTGCAGGAAAATGAGTCGACCTTCATTCCGGCCGGGACGACGCACCGCCTGGTCAACCCCGGCAAGGTTCCGCTCGAGCTCGTCGAAGTCCAGTGCGGTCCCTATCTCGGCGAGGACGACATCGTTCGGCTGGAAGACATCTACGGCCGGACGGAGGGCAAGGCCGGATGAGCCTGCCCTGGGCCTGGGACGCGAGCAGGCACGTCGATCCGCGCCTGAAGATGCGGCTGAAGTTCGTGGCTGAGTGCATGCTTTCACCAGATGCCACCCGCCTTGTCGAAGACGCAGACGCGCGCTCTCCATTGGGTCGGCTGCTCGCCGAATGGCCGGACACGGCAGGCTTTTTGCTGTGGCCTTACCAATCGACCGCGTGGGGGCCGAAAGCTCGTGTCGAGCGCGTCATCGAGCACGTGAATGCCGTCAGCGAAATTCCGGGCCTTTCCCTGACCCCTGACGACAAGCTGGTGCTGGCCGATCTTGGCTCCTTCAGCCCGGATGCGTCGCTGATCCTCGACCGGGCGCCGTGGCTGACACGCGAAGGCCATTTGACGCTGAGCCTCTTCAAGGATGATTTTCGCGCTTTCACGGTGTCCTTCTCCTTGTTCGGGAAGACGACAATCGGTGTGTTCATCGGCGGCCTGCAGGGACGGCAGACCGACGGCGTCCTCGATCTCTACCGCGACCTGACCAAGGATTTCGAAGGCATGCGTCCGCGGGATTTCATGCTCGAGGCCCTGCGGATGTTCGCCGTCAAGCTGGGCGCCCGCGAGATCCAGGCGGTCGACGACGCTCACAAGATCTCAAGACACAAATATTTCAGTGGGAAGAATGCGCCGGGGCTGTTCTACGACGACGTCTGGACGGAGCGGGGTGGCAACCGGATCGACGATGCCCACTTCTCACTGCCGCTCGGTGGATCGCGGCGGCCGCTGGAGGACGTTGCCGCCAAAAAGCGTTCGATGTACCGTCGGCGTTATGAAATGCTCGACGCCATCGAGGCGGCGTTGCCGAGCGATTTGACGAGCGCCGAGCGACGGCACTTCGACGCGCGATGAATCCATTCGCCAAGCCCCTGCTGCAAAGCATCCAGGACTTTCAATATCATCGCGCACGCGGCGGGCCGTGGCACAAGCTGATGCGGCGCAGCGCGCGCATCCGGCACATGTTCTGGAGCATCGTCACCCAGTCCGACATCAGCCTCGAAGCGACGCTCGGCGAAGGCCTGAAGCTGCCTCACCCGAACGGCATCGTGATCCACGAGGAGGCAGTGATCGGTCGCAACTGCATGATCATGCAGCAGGTGACCGTCGGAATGATCGACGGCGGGGAAATCCCGACGCTCGGCGACAACGTTTATGTCGGTGCCGGCGCCAAGATCATCGGCCGGCTGAAGGTCGGCGATGGCGCGCGGATCGGCGCCAATGCGGTCGTGCTTCATGACGTCCCCGCGGGCGCGACCGCGGTTGGCGTTCCGGCCAAGGTGGTGCAGGCGAAAGCGACAGGCCGGCGCCGAACGGGTTGACGTCTTGAGACGGGACGCTCGGCAGCGCGCGATAGCCTCTCAACGCGTAGGTTGCTACGTCCCGGCCATGCAGGGGCGGCAGCATTATCTCACGCTGGACGCACTTCGGGGCGTCGCTGCAGTGGCGGTGATGATCTATCATCAGCAACACGCGGCGGTGATGGGCCACGGCTACCTGGCCGTCGATTTCTTCTTCATCCTCAGCGGTTTCGTCATCGCCAAGGCTTATGAACGAAAGCTTTTGTCCACGATGGGCTTCGGCCAGTTTGCGATGGTCCGGATTGCGCGCCTCTATCCGCTGCTGATCACCGCCACTCTGCTGGCCGCGGCTTACATGCTGATGAGTAGCGTGAGACGCGGTGATGATCTCCATTGGCTTGCGCTGTTGCCGGCCGCGTTGCTCGCATTGCCGGACCCCAGCGCGACGCTTGCGCCCGATCCCTTCCCGATCCTCCCGGTCGTATGGTCGCTGTTCTTCGAGCTGTTCGCCAACTTCGCCTACGCCGCGCGGACACGCTGGCTCTCGACGCGCATCGTAGCCAGAGTTGCCGCGGCGAGCGCCGCATTGCTGGCGGTTGCAATGGGCCTCCATGGCAACGGTGAGCTCGGAAATACTTACGCGACCCTGGGGGCGGGCTTCCCGAGGGTGCTCTTCTCATTCTTCGCCGGGATCTTCTTCTACCGGCTCCACACCAGCGGACGCCTGCGCTCGCCGAAAGTTTCCCCACTGATCCTGGCGGCACTCCTGATCGGGCTCCTTGCCGTTCCGCACAATGTCTACTGGCTGTTCGACGCGGCCTGCGTTTTCGTGCTGTTCCCGTTGATCCTGATTGCCGCGATGAACAACGAACCGAGTGTGCGATGGACGTCGGTCGCGCGGGTGTCCGCTGACCTGTCCTATCCCCTCTACCTTTTCCATCTGCCGCTGTTGCTGTGGCTCGGCTTCGTCTTGACTCACTTCGGCGTGCCGCCCCCGGTCATGACCATGGTCATGCTCGCCACGGTGCCTGCGCTCGCTTACGCCGCACATGCATTCTTCGACCGGCACATCCAGGCAATGCTCAAGGCCCGGATTGCCGCGACGCGGCCCCCGATTGCTCCCGCCGGCGAAGGGGCGCGAGCTCTTTAGCTTAGGCGGCTAGCACCCCCGCCCGGAGGTCGGGACCAGGGCATCCTTGATCGGCTTCACCCAGGCGTTGACTTTCATGTCCCAGGCGATGAAGTCCCCTTCGAACTGCCAGTAAGCCCAGCCGAAGCCTCGCCGCTCGGCTTCACAGCGGTCTGCGGACGTGTAAGCCGCGCGCAATTCTATCGGCGTACCGCTCTTGTCGTAGGCACCGAACTCGCCGAGCAGAACCGGCCGCCGATTGGTACGGGCCCACGTCGCAACCTGGTCGAAGTCGACGGCGATCGCGGCTCGCTCCTGCGGCGTGCCCCATTTCACGTCGTGGAGATTCTTCACCCAATCGCCCGCCCAGGTCGCACCCTGGTGCGTGAAGCCGAACGGTTCGTAATAGTGGAAAGTGACCAACAGGTTCGGATCGGCCGGCAGCTTGAGCAACGGCAGGTCCTTGAGACTGTTCCAGTGCGTCGGCCCGACGACGACGATGCGCGTCGGGTTAGTCTTACGGACGATCGCCAGCTCTTCGGCCAGTAGCCGGTTCCACGGCTCTCCGTTGAGATTGTCGTGCGGTTCGTTGAGCAGCTCGAACGCGACGTTGCGCGGCGCCTTGGCGAACCGCGGCGCGACCTGGCCCCAGAAAGCCGACAGCCGCGTCCGGCAGGTCTCGATGTCGGTCGAGCAGGCGTTGAAGTCATGCTCGTCGATGATGACTCCGAGGCCGGCCTGCTGGGCATGCCGAACGACGTCGTCGAGCTTGGCCAGCCAGGCCGGCTCGAGCCGGTCCTGGGCGTCCATGTGGCGGAAGGCCTGAAGGTTGAGCCGGACGAAGTCGAAGCCGGCGCGGCGAATCTCGGTGAAATGGCGCCACTCGAACCGGCGCTTCGATTCGTCGGTCCAATAGGGATCGTAGCCGAGCACATTGACGCCGCGGTGGAAGGGTGACTGCAACGGCTTTGAAGGCGCCGCGTTCGCCTGTCCGGCGACGACGAGCGCAATACCGATCAGAGCCTTCAACATCGCAATCTCCCACAAACTGGCGCGAATGGATTGGTAGCGCTAACAAAACACGATGCAAATCGAATCGGGGGCAGATTTGTGAGGCCGGTACATTGCCTCCTTATCGGCTTACTCGCTTCGGTTTCGGCGCCCGTGTCCGCGCAAGCGCTGCCCCATTTGGTTGAGAGGTCCGGCAGGCACGCGCTCATCGTGGACGGCGAGCCATTCCTGATCCTCGGCGCGCAGGCCAACAACAGCAGCAACTACTCGGCGATGCTGCCGAAGGTTTGGCCGACCGTTCGGGCACTCCACGCCAATACGCTCGAGATTCCGGTCGCCTGGGAGCAGGTCGAGCCTGTCGAGGGCAGGTTCGATTTCTACTGGATCGACACGCTGATCTCCGAGGCCCGCGCGAACAGAGTCCGGCTCGATCTGCTCTGGTTCGGAACCTGGAAGAACACGAGCGGCGGTTATCAGCCCGAATGGGTGAAGTCCGACCTGAAGCGCTTCCCGCACATGCTGACCAGGGACGGAAAACGTCACTATGTCCCGACGCCCCACAGCCGGAACACCCTGGAAGCCGACAAGCGCGCATTCGTTGCGCTCATGCGGCACATCCGCGAAATCGATCAGCAACACACGGTCATTCTTGTGCAGGTCGAGAACGAGGTCGGCAGCTACGGTAGCCCCCGAGATTTCTCGCCTGAGGCGAACAGGCTGTTCAGCGGCCCGATCCCGGCGGAACTGGCGCGCAAGAACCGCAAGAGCGGTACCTGGGCGCAAGCCTTCGGCCCGAAGGCGGACAGTGCGTTCAACGCCTGGTACACCGCCCGGTACATCGACGAGATCGCCGCCGCAGGCCAGGCCGAGCTGAACCTGCCGATGTACGTCAATGTCGTCACCAGCGATCCCTTCGACGCCAAGGCGGGCGAAGGCACGGGCGCAAGCGGCGGCGCGGACTGGCCGGTGCTGGACGTGTGGAAGGCCGCTGCCCCGCATATCGCGATCGCCGCGCCCGATCTCTACGACCGCGAGTACCGCCAGGTGAACGCAAAGCTCGACAAGATGTCGCGGCCCGATAATCCGTTGTTCGTTCCCGAGAACGGCAACGACCTTCCTTTCGCCCGGTTCATGTGGCTCGCGCTTGGGAAGGGAGCGATCGGCTGGACCCCGTTCGGGATGGATTCGACCTATTTCAACTATCCGCTGGGCGGCAGAAACAGGCCGGAGGACCTCGAGGCTTTCTCGTCGAAGTTCGCCCTCCTTGCGCCGATTGCGCGCGACTGGGCCAAGCTTGTTTTCGACCATCCGACCGCGGGGTTCGCCAAGGGGGATGACGCCGCCGATCAGTCGGCGGCGCTGGGTCGCTGGAAGGTCACCGCGAGATACGGCTTGTGGCCGTTCGGCGACCCCAGCTGGACGTGGATGAAGTTCCCACCGAATCCGAAAAAGGATGAGCCGATAGGCGGCGCGGCCTTGATCCAGCTTGGGCCCAACGAGTTCCTCCTTGCGGGATCGGACGTGCGATTGAACTTCGACCTCGCGGCTCCCGCTGCAGGGGAGACCTCCGGCTTCCTCAGCGTCGAGGAAGGGACGTTCGAGAACGGCAAATGGACGATGTCGCGGCGGTGGAACGGCGACCAGGTGGACTATGGGCTCAACCTCGCCGAGCCGATGCTGCTCAAGGTTCGGCTGGGGATCTTCCGATGAAGCTTTGGAGCGTGACCTTGGCGCTCCTCGCCGTCAGCGAAGGAGCCGCCGCGCAAACGTACCGGCGCATCGACACGGGGATCGTGGTGATGCCGGCGCAGCGACCCGGCACCGCCGTGCGGGTCCAGGCTTACGGTGACAGAGCGCTTCGGGTTACCGAAACCCCAACACCAAATCTCGACCTGGCGCCGAGCCTGATGGTGGTCGCCAAGGCGGGCGGGCCGTTCACGATCAGCGAGAAGCCGGGCGCCGTTACGCTGAGCGTAGCGCGAGCCGCCGCCGAGGTCGATCTGCAGACCGGCCGCGTCAGCTTCACCGGTGCCGACGGCCGCCCCGTGCTGGCCGAAGCGGGTCCAGCCAGTTTCTCGCCCGCAAGCGCGGACGGTCAGCCTTTCTTCGCCATTCGGCAGCAGTTCAACCGCGGAACGGACGAGGGTTTGTTCGGGCTGGGCCAGCACCAATCCGGGCAGATGAATTACAAAGGCGAGGACGTCGAGCTCGCGCAGCACAACATGGATGTGGCGATTCCGTTCGTGGTGTCGACACGTAATTATGGCGTGCTCTGGGACAACAATTCGATCACCCGCTTCGGCGACCCCGTGCCCTACCCGTTCGCGGGCGGTGCTGGCGATGGCCTGACGGTGACCGGCGACGATGGCGCTCCCGGATGGACCGCGACCTACTCGATCAACGGCAAGGTGATTGCGCGGCGACAGGAACCGACGATCAATCTGCAGTATCTCGAAAACCGCAAGGATTGGCCCGCCGGGACGCGCACCGCTGATGGCGGCGACAACGTCCCCGGGCTAAAGGTCGTGTGGACCGGGACCGTCATTGCGCGCGCAGGCGGGCTTCACCGGTTCCGTCTCTACTCATCCAGCTACGCCAGGCTGTACGTCGACGGAGCCAAGCGGCTCGACCGGTGGCGGCAAAACTGGAACCCTTGGTACCATAACGCCGACCTCGAACTGAGCGGCGGTACGCGGCATAGTGTCCGGCTCGAGTGGGAACCGAATGGCGGCTACATCGCGCTGCTTCACAAGGATCCGCACGCCGATCCCGACCGGCATTCACTGACGCTATCGTCGGACCTGGGCCAAGCGGTCGATTATTATTTCGTCAGCGGCCGCAACCTCGACGAGGTGATCGGCGGCTATCGCTGGCTGACGGGCAAAGCGCCGATCTTGCCCAAATGGGCCTATGGATTCTGGCAGAGCCGGCAGCGCTACGAGACGCAGGACCAGCTCTTGTCTGTGCTTCGCGAGTATCGAAAGCGCGGGTTGCCGCTCGATAATATCGTGCAAGACTGGAACTATTGGCCCGAAGACCAATGGGGCTGCCAATGCTTCGACGCGGCGCGCTTTCCCGATCCCAAGGCAATGGTCGACGAAGTGCATCGCAGCGGCGCGCATGTCATGATTTCGGTCTGGGCCAAATTCTATCCGAACACGGCCAACTACAAAGAGCTGGATGCGGCCGGCGGCATTTATCGCAACATGGTCACGCCGCGGCCTGACGAGCCGGCGAACGACCCAAATTACATCCACGGCATGTACCGGGACTGGATCGGCAAGGGTTATGCCAACGCTTTCTACGACCCCTACAATAGCCGAGCGAAGGACATCTATTCTCGGCAGGTCATCGAAGGAATTGCATCGAAGGGTTTCGATGCGTGGTGGCTCGATTCCGACGAGCCCGACTTCCACTCGAACCTGTCGATCGAGGAGCGACAGCGGCGAATGGGGCCGACCGCTCTCGGCCCCGGTGCGGCGTTGTTCAACTCGTATCCGCTTGAGCATGTCGAGGGCGTCTATGACCACTTGGTCGCCTATCGGCCGGACACCAGACCGTTCATCCTGACCCGGTCCGGCTTCGGCGGAATCCAGCGCGCCGGCGCCGCGATCTGGTCGGGAGACGTGGCGTCGCGCTGGGACAATCTGCGCGAACAGATCTCGGCGGGCATAAACTTCTCGATGTCGGGCGTGCCGAACTGGAGCCACGACATCGGCGGATACACGATGGAAGAGCGCTTCCTGAAACCGAAGCCGGCAGATCTCGACGAATGGCGCGAGCTCAACACACGCTGGTTCCAGTTCGGCGCCTTCTCGCCGATCTTCCGAAGCCACGGCGAGAATATCCATCGAGAGATTTTCGAGATGTCGCCGGAAGGCTCGCCGACCTATCGGTCGATGGCTTGGTACGACCGCCTTCGCTACCGGTTGATGCCCTATATCTACACGCTCGGCGCTGACACTTACTTCAACGACGGCACGTTCATGCGCGGGCTGGTCATGGACTTCGCCGCGGACAGGAACAGCTGGAATGTCGGCGACGAATATATGTTCGGGCCGGCGTTCCTCGTCGCGCCGGTGACCGAATACAAGGCGCGCAGCCGCAAGGTTTACCTGCCGAGCAGAGCAAGCTGGTACGATTTTTATACCGGCCGCAAGGTCCGCGGCGGACAGACGATCGACGCCGCGGCACCCTATGAGCGCATGCCTTTGTTCGTTCGCGCCGGTTCGATCGTACCGACGGGTCCGGCGATCCAGTTCACCGGCAACGATACGCGCTCGCCGCTGACGATAAGCATCTACACGGGAACAGACGGCAACTTCGCGCTGTATGAGGACGATGGCGTCAGCCGGCAGTATCTCCACGGGCAATATTCGCGCATCCCATTTTCCTGGAATGAGCGACGCAAGACGCTGACCATCCGCAGGCGCGAGGGCTCCTATCCCGGGATGGCCGGTACACGCCTAATCAAGCTGCATTGGATCAAGCCTGGTACGCCGCTGAACCTCGATGCCGCCGACCAGACCGTCACCTACATGGGTGCGCCGGTCACCGTCCGAATGCGCTAGGCCCCATGAAGCGCTGGGAGCTGACCCGCCGTGAAGCGCTTCTCTGCGGCGGCGCGGCGGTGCTCGGGTCCAGAGCAGGAGCTGCAGGAGTCGCCGGCGGCCCTGTTGAAGCCAATTGGGAGTCGCTCGCCGAACATTATCGCGTGCCTGACTGGTTCGCCGATGCGAAGTTCGGGATCTGGGCGCATTGGGGTCCGCAATGCCAGCCGGAGTTCGGAGATTGGTACGCGCGGCTGCTGTACATGCGAGGCCACTTCCCGTGGCAGTACGGCGAAACCCCGTACGAAAACCACCTCCGACGCTACGGCCATCCGAGCCGTACCGGGTTCATCGACATCATCGGCCAGTGGAAAGCAGAGCATTGGCGACCGGAAGAGCTGCTCGCGCGCTACGTCAAAGCCGGCGCGCGCTATTTCATGGCGATGGGCTGCCACCACGACAATTTCGACAACTTCGACAGCAAACATCACAAATGGAACTCCACGCGTGTCGGGCCGAAGCGTGACATCGTCGGCGGCTGGGAGCGATTGGCTCGCGAAGCCGGCCTGAAGTTCGGCGTTTCCAACCACAGCAGCCACGCCTGGCATTGGTACCAGGTGGCCTACGGCTATGATGCCGAAGGACCGATGCGGGGTCGCCGCTACGACGCCTACTGGCTGCGCAAGAAGCACGGGCGCGGCAAGTTCTGGGAAGGACTGGACCCGCAGGAGCTGTACACCGGCCCTTATTACGTCCCGCCCGCTGGTCTGGAGTCGGACGACGCGATGAACCGATGGCACGACCAGCGCGACGGCCAGTGGCTCGAGGCCGCCCCGCCCTATAATCCGAAGTTCGTGCGGAGCTGGCTGCTCCGCCAGAACCAGCTCGTCGACGATTATCAGCCGGATCTCATATATTTCGACGATACCGGCTTGCCGCTCGGCCAGACAGGGCTCGAGGCCGCCGCACATTATTACAACCAGGCGCTGAAACAGCGCGGCGAGATCGATGTCGTGCTCTTCGGCAAGAAGCTGGAAGGAATCCAGCGCCACGCAATCGTCGAGGACGTCGAGCGCGGCTTCCTGGCTGATATCCGCCTGCCGCCATGGCAGACCGACACGTGCATCGGCAACTGGCATTATTCGCGGCGGCTCTACGAGGACAATGGCTACAAGAGCGCCAAACAGGTGATCCAGCGGCTCGCCGACGTGGTTTCGAAGAACGGGAACCTGTTGCTCAACATCCCGGTGCGCGGTGACGGGACGATCGACGAGAAGGAGATCGCCATCCTCGATGGAATCACCGGCTGGACGCGGCGGAACGGTGAAGCGATTTTCGGCACCCGCCCCTGGCGCCGGTTCGGCGAAGGGCCGACCAAGCCGCCGAGCGGGATGCTCAACGAAGACCAGGCCAAGCCGTTCACCGCCGAGGACGTCCGTTTCACCCGCAAGGGCGACGCCGTTTACGCCATCTTGCTCGATTGGCCGGAGCGCAGCGTAGCGATCGGCTCACTCGGGCATCGCGCCCTACCCGATGCGATGATCGACCAGGTCGAGCTTCTCGGTGGGCCGGCTCTCACCTTTAGGCGGGATCCCGACGCGCTGCGGCTGGAATTGCCCGTGCCCGGCAACGGAGATTTCGTACCGGCGCTGCGAATCCGCGGCCGCGGACTCGCGACGTGAGCAGCGCACCGATCCGCGTCGGCCTGGTAGGCTACGGCCTTGCCGGTTCTGCTTTCCACGCGCCCTTGATCCGCGCCTGCGGGCGGTTGGAGCTTTCCGCCGTCCTGACGTCGCGCGACGTGCCCCGCCGAGTCGGATTGCTGGATGACCTGATGGAGCGCTCGGACCTGGTCGTGATCGCGTCGCCCAACCAGACGCACTTTCCGATTGCGCGGCAGGCGCTCGAGACGGGCCGCCACGTCGTCGTCGACAAGCCCTTCACGGTCGACGTCGCCGAAGCCGACGAGCTGATCCGCATCGCGCGGGAGCGCCAAGTCGTGCTCACGGTGTTCCACAATCGTCGATGGGACGCCGACTTCCTCACGGTTCGCGACGTGCTTCCGAAGCTCGGCGAAATCCTCCTGTTCGAAGCCAACTGGGATCGCTTCCGGCCGGCGGTCAAGCAAGGCTGGCGTGAGAAGCCCGAACCGGGGAGCGGCGTGCTCAATGATCTCGGTCCTCATCTGATCGACCAGGCGCTCCAACTGTTCGGCACGCCCGACGCGATCGACGCCGACATCGTCGCCCAGCGCGAGGGCGCGCTGGTCGACGATTATTTCGACCTAGGACTGCATTACGGCGCGAGACGCGTATGCCTCCGCTCCTCGACGCTGGTTGCCGCGCCGCGCCCGCGCTTCGCCGTTCACGGGACCAGCGGCAGCTTCATCAAGCATGGGCTAGATCCCCAAGAGTCCCAGCTAAAGTCGGGTATGAATCCTTGCGATCACGACTTCGGCGTCGATTCGAATCATGGCTCGCTGATCTTCCCGGACGGACATGCCGAAAGCGTTCCTACGAAGCGCGGCAATTACCTTGCGTTCTACGAGGCCGTTGCCGACGCGATTGGCGATGGCGCACCCCCGCCCGTCAGCCCTGAAGGCGCGCGCGACGGACTGGCGCTTATTGCCCTCGCTCGGTGGGCGGCGCAGCAGGGGCGGCGGCTTGAGGTCCGGCACGCCAATTCGCCGGCAGCGTAGCAGGCCTCAGCGTCACGGACGTACTGCTCCGTAGGTCCGCCGACGACGCGCCGAGCGACAGACGATACTGCCCCCCGGCAATACGCCATTGATGGCCAGCATCATCGAATGTGGCCAGCAACCGCGGGTCGACGTCGATATCGACCGCCTTCGACTGACCGGGCGCAAGGTCGATCTTGGCAAAGCCGACCAGCCGCTTGGGCGCTTCCCAGCCGCCGCCCATGGGCGAGGCATAGACCTGACCGACCGCCATACCGGCGCGCTTGCCGGTATTGCGCAAGGTGAAGCGGACCCGGACGCCGCCATTCGGTGTCGCCGTCGCATTGATCGGGCCGTAGCCGAAACTCGTGTAGCTGAGCCCATGCCCGAACGGGAACAGGGGCTGCAGCTTCTGGCGCTCGATCCACTTGTAGCCGACCGCCGCTCCTTCCGAATAATTGATCGTGAACTGGTCCATTTCCGACTGGCCGCCCGGCCGAACCGGGCGCGGCAGCTGCGCCTCGTTGGCATAGAAGGTGACCGGCAAGTGGCCCGAGGGATTCACCCGGCCCGTCAGCACGTTGGCGATGGCCATCCCGCCAGCCGTGCCGGGATACCAGGCTTCGACGATTGCCGGGACACGGGCCGCCCACGGCATCGCGACGCCCGCATTCGTTTCGAGAACCACCGCCATCTTCGGATTGGCCGCGGCAACGGCCTCGATCAGCGCGTCCTGGTTGCCGTCGAGCTTCATCGACACGTCGATCGACTCACTCGACCATTGGGTCGCGAACACGATCGCGACGTCCGCCGCGCGAGCCGCAGCCGCGGCCGCCGCGGGATCGTTTCCGTCGACAAAGGTCACCGATGCATTGGGCGCAAGCGCGCGTATCTTCTCAAGCGGCGACGACGGATAATACATGACCGGTCCCGGCCACCCGCTCGGCTCCAGCCCGGGAACCGCGTTGCCGCCAACCGGGTAGACCAGCGACGATCCGCTGCCGGCGAGCACGCCCTTGTCTGCATGGCCGCCGATCAGGACGATGCGCCGCACGCCGGGACCCAGGGGTAGGAGATTGCCATTGTTCTTGAGCAGGACAATCGCCTGCTCGGCGTCTGCCTGGGTTACGGCCTGGTGCGCGGCCTCGTCGATCGGCCCGTTCTCCGCCACCGGATTGTCCGCCGCGCCGGTCGCGTAAAGGGCATGGACAATGCGGCGGGCCATGTCGTCGATACGCGACTGGGGCACCGTGCCCGCCGCGACGGCGGCCCTCAGCAGCTCGCCATAATAAGGCTTGTCGTCGAACGGCCAGCCTGATTGCTGGTCGAGCCCGTTCAGCGCCGCCTTCTCGCTACTGTGGACCGCGCCCCAATCCGACATGACATAGCCCTTGAAGCCGAAATCCCCCTCCAGGACGTCATTCAGCAGCCAGCTGTTCTCGCACGCGAAGTCGCCGTCGACCTTGTTGTAGGAGCACATGACCGAGCCAGGTTGCCCGCGCTCGTTCGCCAGCTGGAACGCCAGCAGGTCGGACATGCGAGCCGCGCCATGATCGATGATCGCGTCATGGCCCTTGCGGCCGGTTTCGAGGTCGTTCAGCGCGTAATGCTTGGTCGTCGAAATGATGTGGTTCGACTGAATGCCGGCGATTTCCGATCCGACGATCGTTCCTGCGAGCAGCGGGTCCTCCCCGCCATATTCGAAGTTGCGGCCGTTGCGGGGATCGCGCGCCAGATTGACGCCGCCGGCGAGCATCACGTTGAAGCCTGAAGCGCGCGCCTCGGCGCCGATCATCCGGCCGCCCTTGAACGCCAGTTCCGGATTCCAGGTTGCTGCAGTCGCGATTCCCGAGGGTAGCGCGGTGCGGAGACGCTTCACCGACGCACCGCCTTGAGTCGCGACGCCGATGCCCGCGTCGGTCTCATATTGCGGCGGAATCCCGAGCCGCGGAATGCCCGGCACATAGCCCGCCGAGCCATATCGCGCTTCGGTCGGGGGCTTCTTTCCCTGCCAGTCGGATCCGAAATAGCCGAACACCAGTTGGAGCTTTTCGTCGATAGTCATCTTCGCGACAGCAGCTGCGGCGCGCTCGTCCGGCCCCGGCTGGACTGGTGCGGCGACTGCCGAGACCGAGCATACGAGCAGCAATCCGAGGCCAAAACGGTAGTTGCGATGCATGGTGTTCTCCCCCTGGAAGGCCTATCGCCACAACGACATTACAAGCTTGACACTAACCGCTCCCAACGACGATTGGTAGCGCTACCACAAGGCCCCGGGGACCCATTCTTTTCATGCGTTTCACAGCTGCCATGTTCCCAGCCGACGTTGCTGACGCAACGCTCGTGGGGCGGCTGCTGCTCGACGCCGGGCCGACGCCGGTCCTGATCCGTAACGGCGCCGTCGAGGACGTGTCCCGCGCGGCGCCGACGGTCGCCGACCTGATGGATCTTGCGGACGACCTCGAAGGCGAACGATTGTTCGATATCGCGGGACTGGAGCAGCTGGACCCCAAACAAATACTCGCGCCGGTCGACCTGCAAGCGGTCAAGGCCGCTGGCGTGACATTCGCGGTTTCCGCAATCGAGCGCGTCATCGAGGAGCGCGCCCGCGGCGACTACCGCCTTGCAGCCTCGTTCCGCTACAAGCTCGAAGACCGGATCGGCGGCGGAATCCGCTCGGTCGTCCCGGGCAGCGAAGGCGCAGGACGCCTCAAGGACCTGCTGATCGAAGAGGGCCTGTGGTCACAATATCTCGAAGTGGCGATCGGCCCGGACGCGGAGATCTTCACCAAGACAGCCCCGCTGGCGAGCGTCGGCTGGGGCGCTGAGATCGGTGTGCGGTCGGATTCAACCTGGAACAATCCCGAGCCCGAGGTCGTGCTCGCCGTCAACAGCAAGGGTGAAATCCGCGGCGCAACCCTCGGGAACGACGTCAATCTCCGCGACTTCGAGGGCCGCAGCGCACTGCTGCTGAGCAAGGCGAAGGACAATAACGCCTCCTGCGCAATCGGCCCGTTCATCCGGCTGTTCGACGAGGGCTTCACGCTCGACGACGTGCGAACAGCGGTGGTCGAGCTCGAGATTAGCGGAACCGACGGCTTCACCCTGAAGGGCGAAAGCCGGATGAGCGAGATCAGCCGCGATCCGGAGGATCTCGTCATGCAGGCGATGAGCGAGCATCACTATCCGGACGGCTTCGTGCTGTTCCTGGGCACGCTGTTCGCGCCGACCCAGGACCGGGACGAACCGGGGCGCGGTTTCACGCACAAGGTCGGCGACGAGGTACGCATTTCGTCGCCCAAGCTGGGAACGCTCGCCAACACGGTCGCGACGTCGCGCGATGCGCCGCCGTGGACTTTCGGGACCCGGGCGCTGATGCGCAATCTTGCCGAGCGGGGGCTGCTTGCGGGGGTGATGGAGAACGCGTGATGCTCGACACCCTGAGCCACCTGATCAACGGAGAAAATGTCGGCGGCGAGGCGACCGGCGAAAGCCTCAATCCGTCCAACCTCGACGATGTAGTCGCTCGCTATCCCAAGGGCGGGACTGGCGAGGTGGATCGCGCGGTCGAAGCGGCGCGCGCCGCCTTCCCTGCCTGGTCGGACGCGTCTCCCGAAGTCCGTTCCGACGTGCTCGACAAGGCGGGGTCTCTGATCATGAGCCGGGCCAAGGAGCTCGGCACCTTGCTGTCGCGGGAAGAGGGCAAGACGCTCGCCGAAGGAACCGGCGAAGTGATGCGCGCCGCGCGCATCTGCAAATATTTTGCCGGCGAAGCGCTGCGCCGCCACGGGCAAACGCTGG
>Ga0207711_10000935_pt1 | contig 28165 bp, 29 predicted proteins | sample KBSS34metaG_FD_184401 | JGI IMG/M metagenome (GOLD analysis project Ga0207711, IMG submission 184401) | Switchgrass rhizosphere microbial communities from Kellogg Biological Station, Michigan, USA - KBS S3-4 metaG (SPAdes) (version 2) | ecosystem: Host-associated > Plants > Roots > Rhizosphere... | reverse complement strand
CGGCCGGAACCCCCGTCAGCGCGCCCGAGGACCCCTCGTGAAACGTCACGACCGACCCGCGCTGAACGGGCCGATCCGCCGACACGACCTCACTTCCATCCGCCAGCGTGATCCGGTAACGCGCGTGGACGGCGGGCGAGGCCGCCGTGGCCAATGCCGGTACCATCGCCGCACAAAGCGTCAGTCCTAAGAAAGACTTCATGATCGACCTCCCGTGTCACCCTTCATCAATTCAAACTTCGTTCCAACGCCCGGGGTTACGCGGCGCGTCCGTGACACTTTGTCCCTCGAGACGCCGGCGCGCCCTCTCCGTCGGAACTGATAGAAAGGGCTCATGAAGAATCGCCTCGGGCATCTCCTCGCGTCTCTCGGCTTGTTCACCGCATGCACGACGGCTCCGCCTCACGGCCCGGCGCCCACGATGGCACCGTCGGCGACGCCGAAGGCCGCGGCCTCTTCCGCGGCGGTCTTCTCGCCCTCGAACCCCTTCGCCGCCCGGAGCACGCTCCCCTTCGAGGCGCCGCCCTTCGACAAGATCCACGACGGCGACTACGCCCCGGCGATCGAGGAGGGCATGCGGCGCCAGCTCGCGGAGATCGCCGCGATCGCGGACGACCCCGCGCCCCCGACGTTCGAGAACACGATCGTCCCGATGGAGCGCTCGGGCGAGCTGCTCACCCGCGCCTCCAGGGTGTTTTCCAACATCACGCAGATGGACACCAACGACTCGCTCCAGAAGATCAAAGCCGACCTGGCGCCCAAGCTCGCGGCGCACCAGGATGCGATCTTCCTGAACCCGAGGCTCTTCGTTCGCGTTCAGGCCGTTTACGAACGACGCGATGCGCTCGGCGCCGAGGAGAGATACCTGGTCGAGCGCACGTATCGGGGCTTCGTGCGCGCGGGGGCGAGACTCTCCGACGCCGACAAGGCCGCGCTGACCCGCCTCAACCAGGAGGAGTCGAGGCTGACGACCGAATACCTGGACAAGATCCTCGCGGACACCAACGCGTCGGCGGTCGTCGTCGACGACCGGTCGCAGCTCGACGGGCTGAGCGAGGGCGACCTCGCCGCGGCCGCGGAGGCGGCGAAGGAGAAGGGTCTGACGGGAAAGTGGGTTCTGGCCCTGCAGAACACGACCCTGCAGCCGCCGCTCCTCTCCCTCAAGAACCGCGCACTGCGCGCGCGGCTGTTCGAGGCGTCCATCCGTCGCGGTCAACACGGCGGACCGGACGACACGCGCGCGATCATCCAGCGGCTCGCCGCGGAGCGTGCCGAGCGCGCGAGGCTCCTCGGGTTCCCGAGCTTCGCGGCGTACGTCCTCGACGACGAGATGGCGAAGACGCCCGAGAACGCGCTCCGGCTGATGACCGGCCTCGTGCCGGCCTCGACGGCGAAGGCCCGGCAGGAGGCCGCGCGCATCCAGAAGGTCATCGACGCGGATCACGGCGGCTTCGCGCTGCAGCCGTACGACTGGGACTTCTACGCCGACCGGGTCCGCAAGGCCGAATACGACCTGGACGAATCCCAGATCCGGCCCTACCTCGAGCTGGACCGCGTCCTGCGCGACGGAGTCTTCTTCGCGGCGAACCGCCTCTACGGGATCACGTTCCGCGAGCGCACGGACATCCCGGTCTATAACCCCGACGTGCGCGTCTTCGAGGTGTTCGACGCGAACGGTCAGCCGCTCGCGCTGTATTACGGCGACTTCTTCGCGCGTCCCAGCAAGCAGGGCGGCGCGTGGCAGGACAGCTTCGTCGAGCAGAGCGGTCTCCTCGAGACGAAGCCCGCCGTCGTGACCGTGCTCAACTTCACCAAGCCCGCGCCCGGGCAGAAGTCCCTGATGTCTTTCGACGAGGTCACCGGGCTCTTCCACGAGTTCGGACACGCGCTGCACGCCATGTTCGCGAGCGTGCGCTACCCGACGCTCTCGAACGTCCCGCGCGACTTCGTCGAGTTCCCGTCCCAGATCAACGAGCACTGGGCGCTCGAGCCGACCGTCTTCGCCAACTACGCGAAGCACTTCGAGACCGGCGCGCCGATGCCGGCCGAGCTCGTCGCGAAGATCAAGAAGTCGAAGACCTTCAACCAGGGATACGCGACCACCGAATACCTGGCCTCGGCGCTGCTCGACATCGCCTGGCACGAGCTCCCGGCGGGCTCGCCGGCCCCCGACGCCGACGCCTTCGAGCGCGAGGCGCTTGCGCGCTTCGCGGTCGACCTTCCCCAGGTCCCGCCCCGCTACCACACGAGCTACTTCTCCCACATCTGGACGGGCGACTACGCCGCGGGCTACTACGCGTACCTCTGGAGCGAGCTCATCGACGACGACGCGTACTACTGGTTCAAGGAGAACGGCGGAATGACGCGCGCGAACGGACAGCGCTTCCGCGACAGGATCCTTTCGCGCGGCGGAACGCAGGACGTCGCGGCGATGTACCGGGCGTTCCGCGGGCGTGATCCCGTCGTCGAGCCGCTGCTGGAAGAGCGCGGCCTGACCGCGCCGCCGGCGTCGAAGCCCTGAGCGGGACGGCGCCGACGACGCCACCGGGCTGCGCCCGTTGGGTCGACCGCGCTGGAACGAATCTTGCGGCGTCTCCTTTCGAAAGGAGACACGATGCCCGACAAGGACGATCAGGAGGCGCTGAAACGCGCCCACGAAGACAAGCGAGAGGGAAAGTCGCCCTCGACTCAGGCGGGCGAGTTCGTCCACGAGGAGATGGACCACGTTCGGAAGGGAAAGCACGGCGCGCGATCGACGAAGCAGGCGATCGCGATCGGCCTGTCCAAGGCGCGGAGGGCGGGCGTGCACCTGAAGGCTCCGAAGCGCGGCGCGGCCTCGGCCGCGACGCGCAAGAAGGCGCGCCAGGACTCGCGGCGCTCGCACCGCAAGTCCTCGCCCTCCCGGACCCGCTCGCGGGCGACCTCGAAGGCGCTGCGCCGCGAAGGGCACTCGGCCGCGAGCCGCGCCTCGCTGTCCCGCCAGGCCCGCTCGAGCGCCCGGCGCCGGTCCGCAACCGCGCGGTCCCGCTCGGCGAAGAAGGCGGCCCGCACCCGCAAACGCGAGTCCTAGCTCGCCGGGATCGCGGAGGGATTTTCTCGACCGGGGAGTGCAATCCCCTGCCCCGCCGCGCCGTTCTCCCTAGAGGATGGTGAGATTGTCGGCCGCCCGCTGCGGCCTTCTGCGGCTCGGAATCGCGGCGCTGTTGGGGGCCGCGGCGTCGAGGGTTCCCGCGCAGGATGGCGTCTGGAGCATCGCGGGGCCTCCCGGCGGAACGGCCTACTGCCTGGCCGAGGACCCCTCCTCCGACACGCTCTACGCCGGAACCGACGACGGGGTCCTCGCCGGACGGCGCGACGGCGAGTCGTGGACGAAGGCGAACGGCGGCCTCGCGGGACTCCGCGTCCAGGCGATCGCCATCGACCCCTCGCATCCGCGGACGCTCTACGCCGGCGTCGTGACGCCGGGCGGCGTGCCGAGCGCCGGGATCTTCAAGAGCAACGATGCCGGGGGCCACTGGACCCCGATCGACGGCGGCCTCGTCGATCCGACGACCGGCGTCTCGCCGCTCGACGTCTCCGCGATCGCGATCGACCCCACGAATCCGTCGGCGGTGGTGATCGGCACCCGCTTCAGCGAGATCTTCCGGAGCACCGACGGCGGGGGGACGTGGACGGCGCAGACCACGACCGGCTTCGCCCAGGGACTCGTGACCGAGGCGCTGCGCTTCGACCCGTTCGACGCGACCCTCGTGTATGCCGCCACGAACCTGGGGTTCGCGGTCAGCACGGACGGCGGCGTCAGCTGGGCCTTCGCCGGCGACGCCCTCGTCGGCTTCACGGGCCTCGCCGTGGACCCGTCGACGCGGGGCAATTTGTACGCCGCGAACCCCGGCGGCGGCGGCGTCTACAAGAGCACCAACGGCGGCGTGAACTGGACCCCGATGAACAACGGGCTCTCGGTGTCCGGCGCCGTTCCCCCGGTCGGCGTCGTGGAGGTGGACCCGAACGACGCACGTGTCGTGATCGCCGGCACCGCGGGCGGCGGCATCTTCGTCAGCCTCGACGGCGCGGCGACGTGGGCGCCGGCCGCATCCGGGCTTTCCGGCGCCGTGGTCGACTCGCTCGCGTTCTCGAAGGCTTCGCCCACCGCCTTCGCTGGCACGCACGGACTGGGGGTCTTCCGCAGCACGGATCTCGGCTCGACCTGGTCGGCGTCCAACGTCGGCTTCGACGCGAGCCTCGTCTCGGCGGTAGTCGCGGATGCGCAGACGGCGGGCCGTGCGGTCGCCGGAGCCTATGACGGCGTGCACGTCACGACGGACGGCGGACTCGATTGGTCCGCTCCCACCACGGGTCTGACCGCTCCGGTCTCCTCCATCGCCGACGGCGGCGCGGGCACGCTCCTCGCGGGAACGATCGGCGGCGGAGTCCTCGCGAGCCACGACGGCGGCTCGAGCTGGGTCGCGAGCGCCAACGGCCTGAGCGACCCGGACGTCGGGGCGATCGCCGTGGACCCGTCCGACTCCCGCACGGTCTACGCCGGGACCGCGCGCCCCTACGACGGCACCAACTCGGAGCGCGTCTACAAGAGCACCGACGGCGGCGCCACCTGGACGCAGACGAGCCTCGATGCGAAGGACGCGACGATCTTCGGCATCACCGTGAACCCCTCGCAACCCGCCCAGATCGCCGCCGTGTCGCCGGGCGCGCTCGTGTACTTCCAGAGCAACGACGGCGGAGCGAACTGGTCCACGATCACGCCCAACCCGACCTGCGGCTCCGTCAACGCGGTCCTCTACGACGACCCCGGCGGCGCCGTCCTCGTCGGGGCCGGCGGAGGAATCTGCCGCAGCACCGATCACGGCAACACCTGGGCCGCGATCTCCGTGGCGCCCGGCGCGTCGGTGGTGACGTTCCTCGCCGATCCGTCGGATGGCGCCGGCGGCGGCGCCATCTATGCGGGCACGGAGCCCCTCGTCCCGGGCGGAACCGGCGGCGTCTTCCGCTCGACCGACGCCGGCGTCACCTGGACCGCGGTCGGCAGCGGCCTGGAGGCGGAGTCGGTGCACGCGATCGCGCGGGATGCATCGGGCGACCGCCTCTACGCGGGACTCTTCGGCGGCGGCGTCGCCACGCTCTCGCTCTCCCCGTCGTCGCGATCTCCGATAGAGTCCGTCGCGCCCCCGGGATCGCCGCGCCAGCCGCCGCGCTGACGCATACCGCGGAGGGCGGAGGGAGACGCGATGAAGAGACAGGCCACGGCACAGTGGCAGGGAGACCTCAAGACCGGAAAGGGATCGCTCACGACCGACAGCGGGGTGCTGTCGCAGACGCCGTACTCGTTCTCGACCCGCTTCGAGGGCGAGAAGGGGACGAACCCCGAGGAGCTCGTCGCCGCGGCGCACGCCGGCTGCTTCACGATGGCGCTGTCGGCCGAGCTCGGGAAGGCGGGCCTGACCGCGAAGAGCCTGCGGACGACGGCCGCGGTCTCCCTCGAGAAGAACGGGGGCGGCTGGGGCGTGACCGAGTCCCACCTCGACCTGGTCGCCCAGGTGCCGGGGGCCTCGCAGGAGGCGTTCAAGGCCGCGGCCGAGACGGCCAAGGCGAACTGCCCGATCTCGAAGCTCTTGAACGCGCGGATCAGTTTGAGCTGGAAGCTGGAGTAGGGGCGGGGCTCGCCCCTGCCCGGCGGCCGCAAGGGCTGCCCCCTACGGTTCCCGGCCGACCCCGAGCGCATCCGCCACGCGGTTGATGTAGTTGAACCACGCGGCGATCAGCGTGATCTGAAGGATGCCGCGGTCGTCGAACCCCGCGGCCCGGAGCCTCTCGTGGTGCGAGGGAGTGATCCGCGTCGCGTCGCGGGTCAGCTGCTCGACGAACTCCAGCATGACGCGGTCGCGCTCGTCGATCGGGGCGGTGCGGTAGTCGCGGCGGATCGCCTCGACCAGCTCCTCGTCCAGGGTCACCCGACGCAGAAACTCTGCGTGAGACTGGATTCAATAATGGCAGCGGTTCGTGACCGAGACGACCGTCGTGATCATCTCGTGCTGCCGCCGCGTCAGGGGAAGGTCCGGAGACATCAGCACCCCGAAAGTGGCGAAGGCATGGAAGAGGGCGTCTGGGATCAGCGAGTGCGATGCGGCGATCCCGCCGGCCTCGTCCGTGATCCCGGTGGGCTGCGCGTACTCGCGCGGATAGAGCGCCCGCTCGCCCTCGAACGCCTCGCGGAGCTTGCGGTCCGCCTCCGCGGGCGGGATGGTCTTGATCCAGGTCACTCGGCGAGGCCCCGCTCGGCGGACCGCGCGATCTTCCCGCGCCGCGAGAGCATCCCGTAGACGGGCAGGCCGATCAGCATCAGGACGAATCCTGCCAGAGCGGGAACCGGACGGGCAAGCGCAATGAGCACGACCACCGCGAAGACGAGCAGCACGAAGAGCGCCGGGGTCGCCGGGTAGCCCGGGGCCCGGGTCACTCCGGCCGCGGCCGAGCCGCTCCGCCGGCGGACGACGGCGAGGCCCGCCGCCGCGAGGCCGACGAAGACCATCGTCGTGCACATGAAGAGCGCCACCACCTGCGCGAAGCTGCCCGTCAGGACGAACACGCTCGCGATCGCCGCGAGGAGCGCCGTCCCGCGCACCGGCGCTCCCGTCCGGGGATGGAGCGCGGCGAGCTCCGACGGGAAGAGCCCGTCCCGGCCCATCGCGACGTAGAGCCGCGGCGCCATCAGGAGCAGCGCCATGACGCTCGCCGCCGCCGAGATCGCGACCGCCGCCGCCAGCGCGCGCGCCCCCGCGGCGCCGAACAGCGCCTCGCCGGCCCGCCGCGCGAAGCCGGCTCCGCTCGTCGCCTCTTCGACCGGCACGAGGTACACGAACGCGAGCGTGGTCAGGGCGTAGATCGCGGTGACCGCGGCCACGCCGAGCACGAGGGCGCGCGGCAGCTCGCGACGCGGGTCCCGCATCTCCCCCGCCACGCGACTCGCCTCCCAGAATCCGCCGAACGAGTAGAACGCGCCGATGAGCCCCAGCCCGACGGCCTCGGCGAGCGGCGGCGCGCCGGACCGCCGCGCGAGCCACGGCGAGAAGTGCGACCAGCTTCCGGCGCCGATCGTGAACGCGCCGACGACGACGCCCGCGATGGCGAGCACCTTCACCCCCGTCAGGACGTTCAGCGCGCGCGAGCTCGGGCGGAGTCCCACCATGTCCGCGAGCGCCAGGATCCAGACGGTCGCGAGTGCGAGCGCGCGCTCGTGCCCGGCCGCGGCCGGCCAGAGCACGACCAGGTACGGAGCGACGCCGATCGCGAGCGCCGCGGTCACCCCCGGATCCATGACGAGCAGGCACTGCCAGCCGTAGAGGAACGCGACGCGGCCGCCCCACGCCTCGCGCAGGTAGACGTAGAGGCCGCCCGCCTCGGGAAAGCGCGACCCGAGCTCGCCGAAGGTCAACGCGCCGGCGAGGACCAGCGCGCCGCAGGCGAGCCAGAGGCCGAGCGTCAGGGCCGGCGAAGCCAGGGCGCCGATCAGCTCCCCGGGCGTGAGGAAGATGCCGACGCCGATCGTGTGTCCGACGACCAGCGCCGTCGCCGACCACAGTCCGAGCCCGCGAGGGACACCGTTGGAAGTGGCGATGGGCGGAGTCTACCCTCCGGATGGCCTCCGGATGGGCAAAACACCGGCGCCTCGGAGCCGTATGGAGATCCGGCCCTCACCTATGCGAATTGGAGGAGAACTATGCGACGCCGGATTGGGATTCGGTTCGACACCCGTGTCTCCGCAGGGATTTCCGTTTTCGCCGCCCTCGTCCTCGCGGCCGTGGCCTCCGTCCCGCTCCACGCCGCGACGACCCTCTCGCTGCCGCCCAACGGCGACAACCCGCAGGCGTCGGTCGCCCAGGCCCTCGGCCCGGTCCGGGTCACGATCGACTACTCGAGCCCCCGGGTCGTGCGCGGCCAGAACGACCGCAAGGGCAAGATCTGGGGCGATCTCGTGCCGTACGGGATGTCCGACCTCGGCTTCAACGGCTGCAAGGACTGCCCCTATCGCGGCGGCGCCAACGAGAACACCGTGTTCACCGTCAGCCACGACGTGAAGGTGCAGGGGCAGCCGCTCCCCGCCGGCCGCTACGGCCTTCACTTCATCCCGGGCGAGAACGAGTGGACCGTCATCTTTTCGAAGGACGCCGACGCCTGGGGCAGCTTCTGGTACGACCCGAAGCTCGACGCGCTCCGCGTCACCGCGAAGCCGGCCAAGACCGACTACCACGAGTGGCTGACCTACGAGTTCACCGAGCGCGACCCCGGCAAGGTCACCGCCGCGCTCGAGTGGGACACGCTCCAGATTCCGTTCACGGTCTCGGTCGACGACGTCAACGCCCTCTGGGTCGAGGGCCTTCGCCGCGAGCTCCGGGGTTCCGCGGGCTTCTTCTGGCAGAACTGGCAGCAGGCCGCGGACTTCTGCGCGCAGCACAAGACCAACCTGGCGGAGGGCCTGACGTGGGCGCAGCGCGCGGTCTCCGACCCGACCTGGTCCGGGGGCGACGAGAACTTCGGGACGCTGATGACGCTGTCGACGCTGCAGCAGCTGAACGGAAAGACCGACGAGGCGAAGGCGAACTTCGACAAGGCCGTCAACCACAAGACCGCCACCCCGATCCAGATCCACGTCGCGGCGCGGCAGCTCCTGACCGACGGCAAGAAGGACGAGGCCGTCCGTCTCTTCCAGTTGAACGCGAAGAAGTTCCCCAACCAGTGGCCGGTCCACGTCGGGCTCATGCGCGCCTACTCGGCCACGGGCGACACGGCGAAGGCGCTCTCGGAGGCGAAGCTCGCGGTCGCGCAGGCCCCCGACGCCGGCAACAAGAAGAACCTCGAGGGCCTGATCAAGAGGCTCGAGTCGGGCCAGGACATCAACTAGCCGCGTTCGCGTCGAAACCCCGGGGGGCGGCCGCGGCCGGCGCGGCTGCCCACTCGGGGATTCTTCGTCCCCGCGGGCCCGCGCAGCGTCGCCTCCCCTCCCCCTCCGGCAACCGCTGGCAAGGATCTTGCGGCTTTTTCGGTGGTGCCATGCTCCACGATCGCCGCGAAGGCGGCCGCGTTCTCGCACGGAAGCTGAAGGCATTCGCCGGGCGGACGGACGTCGTCGTCCTGGGTCTCCCCCGCGGCGGCGTTCCGGTCGCCTACGAGGTCGCCTCGGCGCTCCGCGCCCCCCTGGACGTGTTCCTCGTCCGCAAGCTCGGCATGCCGGGAGCCGCGGAGCTCGCCTTCGGCGCCCTCGCGAGCGGCGGGCTGCGACTCGTCGACGAATCGCTCCTGCGGCGCTATGGGGTCTCCGCGGAGGAGGTCGAGCGCATCGCGGAGCGCGAGCGGCGCGAGCTCGACCGGCGCGAGCGCGCGTACCGCGGGGGCCGTCCTCCCCTCCCGCTCCGGGGACGCGTCGTCCTGCTCGTCGACGACGGTCTCGCGACCGGCTCGTCGATGACCGCGGCGATCCTCGCGCTGCGCGGCGTCGCGCCCGCGCGCATCGTGGCCGCGGCGCCGGTCGCTCCGCCCGACACGTGCGAGCGCCTGCGGGAAATCGCGGACACCGTGGTCTGCGTCCTCACGCCCGACCCGTTCGAGGCGGTCGGGCGGTGGTACCGGGACTTCGACCAGACGACCGACGAAGAGGTCCGTGAGCTCCTCGCGCGCGCCCGGGCCGAGCGGCCCGAGGAGAGCGAATCCCGTTCGGCTCCGGCCGTGGAGGCGGGATGAGCCCGAACGGCGCGGCCGCGGACGCCGTCATCCTCTGCGGCACCACTCGCGCCGTCGAGCCCCTGGAGCGCCTCGCCCCGGTGCCGGCGGGCGAGGCCCCCGAGACCTATCCATCCGCCCTATAGAAGAGGAAGAAGAGAAGAGGAGACACGATGACCACGGAAACCCGAGAGATCCCCCGCGAGTCCTGGATCGAGTTCCTGGATGGCTTCTCCCGCCGGCACGAGGGGTGGCTCGTAGACCTCGAGGTCCTGGGCGCCGTGGGCGCGCAGACCGAGGCGCACGATCGTCCGCTCGAGGGGATCTCCTCCGAGCACGCCGGCCGGCGCATCGCGATCACGCTCGGACCGAGCGAGCGGCCCGCCGAGCACATCGTCGAGAGCCCGTCGCACCTGCGGGTGCAGGAGGAGGGAGGCGCCGACCTCTCTCTCCAGATCGAGTCCTCCGCCGGCGAGACGACCCTGCTCTCCTTCCGGTCGAGCCTGCCTCCCGAGATGGTGGACGGGATGCTGTCGGGAGAGCGGAGTCGCGAGTCGGCGCGGAAAGAGAAGACGCCGGCGGCGCACGCCGGCGAACACGAAGGAGGAAAAATGAAGAGAATCGATCTTTCCCTTCCGGAGTTCGGATTCGTCGTGGCCACGCGCGCGGCCCTGGGCGCCGGCGTCGGCCTCCTCGCGACCGGCCGCATGTGCCGCCGTAGCCGCCAGCGCCTGGGCCTCGGGCTCCTGACCCTCGGCGCGCTGACCACGATTCCGGCCGCATTCCTGCTGTTCGGCCGCCGCTCGCCGACGGGCCGGGGAAAGATGGCCGCGGCCTGAGTCGGTGGAATCCGAAGCGGCGGAGATCTCGAGCGCCCGCGACTACTACCGCCGGATCCTCCCGTTCTACGAGAAGGAGTCGGTCGCGCAGGCGCACCTCGCGTTCTGGCGGCGCATGGCGGAGCCGCACGCCCACCGCCGGATCCTCGAGATCGGCGCGGGCCTCGGAAGAATCACCGCGGAGCTCGCCCGCGTCGGCGACGCCGTCGGCCTCGACGTCTCTCTCGAGATGCTGTCCGCGGCGAGACGCCGCGCGGGATCCGCGGAAACGCGGCGCGCCGGTTTCGTCGCCGCGGACGCACGCAGGCCGGCCTTCGGAGCCGTGTTCGACCTGATCGTCGCGCCCGGCGATCCCCTCTCCCACATGACGACTCTCGCGGACCGCCGCCGCGCGCTTCGCACCGTGGCGCGGCAGCTCGCTCCCGGCGGCGTCTTCGTCCTCGACGGGCTGTACCGGCCGCGGGACGCGGTGGCGATGCCGCGCCGCCGGATCCCGCACCTGCGGGGCGTGCTGAGGATCGAAGAGCGCTGGATCCCGATCGGACGCGAGGAGCTCTGGCACGCGCGCTACCGATACGAAGACCGGCGGGCCGACGGGGAGGTGCGCACCGAGACGGCCGCGTTCCTCGCCCGCGCCTGGAATCCCGCGACGATCCACGACCTCTTCGCCGAGGCCGGGCTCGCCATCACCGAGACGTGGGGAGGCTACGACGGCCGGCCCTTCCACGAAGACTCCTCGCGCCGTCTCATCGTCACCGCGCGTCTCGTCCCGCACGTCCGTCGCGCGTTGCCCGTCCGGACGTCTGGCACCCGCCCCGAACCTCTGATAGAAGAGATCCGACGACCTTGATTAAGGAGAACGCCATGAAGAAATCCCGGCTCTTTGTCCACGCCACCGTCGCCGCCGCCGTCCTCGGGATCGTGGCGTGCTCGTCCACGACGTTCGACTCCACGTGGCGGGCGCCGGATGCTCGCCCGCTGCAGCTCTCGGGCAAGAAGGCCGTCGCGATCTTCGTCAACAAGAACATGACCCTCCGCCGCACCGCGGAGGACGCGCTGGCCCGCCAGATCTCGGCCCACGGCGCGCAGGGAGTCGCCGCGTACACGATCTTCGGCGACGAAGACATCCGCGATCAGGCCATGGTCCGGGCCAAGCTCCAGAGCCTCGGCTTCTCCGGGATCGTCATCATGCGCGTCGCGGGAAAGGAGACCCAGGTCAACTACGTGCCCGGCAGCTACTATGGCTCCCCTTATTACCGAACCTGGGGCGGCTACTGGGGCTACGGATGGGGCGCGGTCTACGATCCGGGCTATCTCTCGGTCGAGAAGGTCGTGAAGATCGAGACGCTCGTCTACTCGCTCGACCAGGACAAGCTGGTCTGGGCCGGCGTGAGCCGGACCGTGGACCCGACGCAGGTCGACTCGTTCGTCACGGAAGTCGCCAAGGCCTGCGCCGAGCAGATGGAGAAGGACGGCCTGATCCACGCCTAGGCGTCGGCGAGATCGATGATCAAGGGGCGCCCTCGGGCGCCCCTTTTTTCCGGGCTCGACCGATCACTTCGGCGCGGCGAGAGACGTCTCGAGAAAGGCGCCGCACCGGCTGAAGAACGCGATGACGTTCTCCCGCCGTGACATCGAATGGCCTTCGTTGTCCGCCACGAGGTATTCGACGGGAATGCCCCGCGTCCGGAGCGCGCGGACGACCTGATCGGACTCGGGTCGCGGCACGCGCGGGTCGTTGGCGCCCGCGTAGACGAACAGCGGAACGGAGATCCGGTCGATCTGCTCGATGGGAGATATCGTCTTCAAGAATGCGGCGTCCTTGTCGAGATCGCCGAACTCGACCTTGAAGACCTCGCGTATCGTGCCGTTGGTCGTCCGCAGGAAGGTCGCGAGGTTCGCGACGCCGACGAGGTCGACGCCGGCCCGGAAGAGATCCGGCCAGCGCTCGAGCGCGATCAGGACCGTGTACCCGCCGTAGCTGCCCCCATAGACGACCATGCGCTTCGCATCCGACCAGGGCTGGGCGGCGGCCCAGCGCGCCGTCGTCTCGATGTCCCGGAAAGCGTCGAGCCGCTTCGGCCCGTTGTCGGCCATCTCGAACGCGCGCCCGAACCCGCCGGAGCCGCGGACGTTCGGCTCGACGACGGCGTAACCGAGCCCGGTGAAGAAACGCACCGCGGGCGACCAGCGGATCGCGGAGGATCCCGAGGGGCCTCCGTGGTAGGCCACGAGCACGGGCCGCCTCGCGCCCGCCGCGCCCGCGGCGCCCGCCGGCAGGTAGACGTTGACCGGAAGTTCGAGCCCGTCGAACGCGGTCACCTCGGCGATCGACGCCGTCACCTTCGGCAAGGCGTCGAGCGACGGGCGCGGCTCCTTGCGCAACGCCTCGGCGTGGCCGGTCTGCGCGTCGATCGCGTAGATCTCGCGGGGTGCATTCGGCGTCGACCAGGTCGCGGTCAGGCGCTTGCCGTCCTCCGCGAAGTCCACGATTCCACCGGAGCCCATCGGAAGGCCGACGTCCCGCACCGGCCTTAGCGTCTCCGCGTCGAGCAGCCTCACCTCGGTGTGGTTGCCGGCGCCGAGGGCGACCGCGACGCGCGCGCCGCTCTTCGCGACGGCGATCCGGTCCACTTCGGCCGGAGTGGCGTGAGCGTATCGTGCGAGCTCCCGGCCCGAGGGATCGAGAGCCAGCACGACGGGCCGCTCGCCTCCCGCGTCGGTCGACACGTAGAGGCGCTTGCCGTCCGGCGAGAACCGTCCCTCCCAGATGGTGGCCTTCCCGGCCGAGGCGCCGGGGTAGACCGGGACCCCGGTTCCCTTCGCGAGGTCGAGAAGGAGCATCGTGCAGTCGGAGTCGGTTCGGATCCGGAGCCACAGACCCCAGCGGCCATCGCGGCTCACGTCGGTCAGCTCTCCCGGCACCGTGTCCTCGAAGATCTTCTTCTCGAGCGCGCCGGCGGAGAGCTCGAGGGCGTACGCGGCCGAGCCGGTGTCGGTCTTCGCGCGCGCCGAGTAGAACGCGGTACCGGGACTTCCATCCGGAACGTTGGGCGAATCGCGCCGCAGCCGAGCCCCAGGGGTCAGCTCGACCAGCCCGCTTCCGTCGAGTCCGACGCGGAAGAGAGACCAGTTCTCGTCGGCGCCGACATCCGACCGGAACAGGACGCTCTTTCCGTCCGCGAGCACGACCGGCGCCGTGATCCGCTCCGTCGTCTTCACGAGGCGCGTTGCCGGAGCGTCCGGCCGTCCCGGGTCGGCGGCGTAGAGCTGGGGAAGGCCGTCGCGATTGGAGATGAAGACGACCGTCTTTCCGTCTCGCGAGAAAACCGCCTGCTCGTTCTCGAATGCGTCCACGATCGCGCCGATCGACTTCGCGAGCTCGGCCACGCGAGGCGAGACGGCGGGAAGATCCGGCTGGACGAGCGGGGGGGCCGGCTGGGCGACGCCCGCGGCGGCCACAACGGAGAGAGCGACAACGGATGCGAGGAGAAAAATGTTTCGCGTTTTCATCGCTCGATTACATCATCGCGGCACGCCGGCGACGACGGCCGATGGAACGCTTCTTGCGATATTGGCCTCCCGGAGGCCGTCATGAAGGTCGTTCCTCTCGCTCTCTCCATCGCCTTGGCCGGGAGCGCTTCCGCGTTCGCTCAGGAGAACCGAGAGCGTCCGGCACCCGCTCCGCCCCCGCCCGCGCGGCCGGCGCAGGCCGTCCCCCGGCACATCCCCGCGCATGGTCCCCAGCCGGCGAAGCCTGCCGAACGCGGCGCCCCGGCACATCCGGCCGAGCCACCGCACGCCGAGCCGCCCCACGAGGCGGCGGGTGCCCGCGTCCGCCCGCACGTCGAGCCCGAAGGCGACCGCTGGGTCGGGCACGACTTCGACCGCAACGACCGGCGCTCTCACCTCGACCATCCGTTCGAGCACGGCCACTTCACAGGCGGCTTCGGTCCGAACCATGTCTTCCGCCTGGCGGGCGGCGGCCCCGGGCGCTTCTTCTTCGGTGGATTCGCGTTTGCGGTCGCACCGTTCGACGTGGCCTACTGCGACGACTGGCTCTGGGGCAGCGACGAGGTCGTGATCTACGAGGACCCCGACGATCCGGGCTGGTACCTGGCTTACAACGTCCGGCTGGGCACCTACTGCCACGTGCAGTTCCTCGGCGCGGCCTGACGGAGGCTAGCCGTCTTGCGGATCGGCAGGGACTGCGATCTGCTCTCGGAATGTTCATCGGGCACTACGGCGTCTCCCTCGCCGCGAAGCGCCCGTGCCCGCGTCTCTCGCTGGGCCTGCTCTTCCTGGCCGTCCAGCTGCTGGACGTCCTCTTCGCGCTCTTCGTGCTTCTGGGGATCGAGGGACTCCGGATCGTCCACGGCTTCACCGCCTACAACCCGTACGACCTCTACCGGATGCCGTACACCCACAGTCTCCTCGGAGGGCTCCTCTGGTCGGTGGGGACGACGCTCGTCGCGCTCGCGGGACTCCGGCGCCTGCGCTCCCGCGACCGGCGGATCGCCGCGGCGGTCCTCGGTGCGGCGGTCTTCTCGCACTTCCTGCTGGACGTGCCGATGCACACGCCCGACCTGCCGCTCGGCCTCTCCGCCGATTCGCCCCGGATCGGGCTCGGGCTGTGGAACCACCGCTGGGCGGCGGTCGCGACGGAGCTTCTCGTGCTCGCGGCCGGCGGAGCCGTCTACCTGCGCGCGACGCGAGCGCGAAGCCGCCGGGCGGTTCTCGGAACCGCGGCATTCGCAACCTTGCTCGTGCTGACGGCGATCGCGACGCCGCTCATGCCCGATCCGGCGAGCGACCGCGCCTTCGCGATCCGGGCGCTCGTCGTCTATGCCGTGCTCGCGGCGCTCGCGGAGTGGCTCGATCGCTCGAGGGAACCCCGCCCGGCCTGAAGGCGTTGGCCGGGACCTTGCACGTCCGGGACTCGGGGCTCGAGGAGGCCGCATGTCCACCCCATCCATCGAATCCACGCGCCGCCGGTTCCTGGGGCTCGCGCTCGGCACAGGCGCGGCCGCCGGCCTGCTGGTCTCGGGCTCGGCATCCGCGGTAACGGCCGAGCCGGAGCCGAAGAAAAAAGAAGAGGAGGAGGTCGCCCCGGGCGAGGACCTCATGCGCGAACACGGAGTCCTGAAGCGCGTGCTCCTCGTCTACGGCGAGGCGATTCGCCGCATCGACGCCCGCGCCGACCTGCCGCCGGAGCCGATCGCGGACGCGGCCAGGATCATCCACGACTTCATCGAGGAGTACCACGAGAAGCTCGAGGAGGACCAGCTCTTCCCCCGCTTCCGCAAGGCGAACCGGCTCGTCGAGCTGGTCGACGTGCTGGACCAGCAGCACAAGGCGGGGCGCAAGGTGACCGCCGAGATCTCGCGGCTCGCGACGGCGAAGGCGCTGCGCGACCCGGACCAGAGCCGGCGCCTCCGGACCGCGATGGATCAGTTCATCCGGATGTACGCGCCGCACGAGGCGCGCGAGGACACCGTCCTCTTCCCCGCCTTCCGCGAGCTCGTCCCGGGCCACGAATACGACGCGCTGGGCGAGGAGTTCGAGAAGAAGGAACACCAGCTCCTCGGCGAGGACGGCTTCGAGAGAATGGTCGACCGCGTCGCCTCCATCGAGAAGACGCTGGGAATCTACGACCTTTCGCAGTTCACGCCCCGCGTCTAGGCGGTTCGCGGCCGGCGTCGCCTCTAGACGGCGACTTCCTCTTCCAGCCCGACGTCCTTCGGTCCGACCGCATCCTCGTCGCGGAGGGCGTGGTGCGTCTTCGCCACCAGGACGTAGATCGACGGCACGACGAAGAGCGTGAACGCGGTGCCGATGATCATTCCCGTCACGAGCATCGTTCCGATGCTGTTCCGCGCGCCGGCGCCCGGCCCCCGCGCGAAGACGAGCGGCATGTGCCCCATGACGGTCGCCGCCGTCGTCATCAGGATCGGCCGGAGCCGCGTCTCGGCGGCCTCGATGACCGCCTTGATCTTGTCGCGTCCCTGCTCCTGCAGCTTGTTGGCGAACTCGACGATCAGGATTCCGTTCTTCGCGATCAGTCCGACGAGCGTGATGAGTCCGACCTGGCTGTAGATGTTGAGCGTCGTGAACCCGAGGAACGAGAAGAGCAGCGATCCCGACAGCGCCAGCGGGACCGATCCCGCGAGGACGATGAACGGATCGCGGAAGCTCTCGAACTGGGCCGCGAGGACCAGGTAGATCAGGATCGCCGACAGCATGAACGTGAAGAGGAACTTGCTCCCCTCGGTGCGCAGCTGCCGCGACTCGCCGGCGTAGTCCACCGTGAAGCCCTTCGGCAGGATCCGCTTGGCCTCGTCCTCGAGCACCGACAGCGCCTTGTCGAGCGGAACGCCCGGCGGGATGACTCCCTGGATGCGCACCGCGTTCAACTGCTGGAAGCGCTTCAGGTCCCGCGGCTGCGTCGACGTCTTCACCGTCGCGAACGTCGAGAGCGGGACGAGCTTCCCGCCCGCGCCCGTCACGTAGATGTCCTGGAGCTGGCTCGGCGTGAGCCGGTCGGCGCGCTTGATCTGCGGGATGACCTTGTAGCTGCGGCCCTGGATCGAGAACCGGTTGACGTAGTTGCCGCCGAGCATCGTCGACAGGTCGCGTCCCGCCTGTCCGAGGTCGACGCCCTGCGCGCGCAGCTTGTCGCGGTCGAACACGACCTCGGCCTGCGGCTGGTCGTACTTGAGGTCCGAGTCGGCGAACATGAAGAGGCCGCTCTGGTAGGCCTTGCCGACGAGGTCGTTGGCGAAGTCGACGAGCCGCTGCGGCTCGGCGGTGGAGGCGACGACGAAGTCGACCGGGAAGCTGCCGCCGCCCGGTAGCGGCGGGGGCACCAGCGAGATGACTCGGACGCCGGGGATCTTCGAGAGTCCCATCGACGCCTCGACCTGGAGCTGCTGCGTGCTCTTCTTGCGCTCGCTCCACGGCTTCGTGACCATGCCGCCGAAGCCGCCCGTCGGATTCGTGAGCTGGAAGACGCTCTGGTGCTCCGGCATCGCGTGGTAGACGTCGTAGACCTTCTGCGCGAAGAGATTGGTCTGGTCGATGGTCGCGTTGGGCGCCGCCTGGATGACGCCGAAGACGACGGCCTGATCCTCCGTCGGCGCGAGCTCCTTGGCCGAGAACATGTAGAACGGGAACATCAGCAGCACGACGATGAACCACAGGACGTAGACCACCGGCCGGTAGTTGAGGCTCCCGCTGAGCAGCCGCGCGTACGTCGACTTGACCTTCTCGAACCGCCGGTTGATCCAGCCCGCGAAGCCCTTCTCGGCGTCGCCCGCGCGCAGGAGCCTCGAGCCCATCATCGGCGAGAGCGTCAGGGCCACGATGCCCGAAACGATGACCGCGCCGGCGAGGGTGAAGGCGAACTCGCGGAAGAGCGCGCCGGTGAGGCCGCCCTGGATGCCGATCGGGGCGTACACCGCGGCGAGGGTGATCGTCATCGCGATGATCGGCCCGACCAGCTCGCGCGCGGCCTTCAGCGCCGCCTCGAACGGCTTCTCGCCGAGCTGGAGGTGGCGCTCGACGTTTTCGACCATGACGATCGCGTCGTCGACGACGAGACCGACGGAGAGCACGATCGCGAGGAGCGTCAGCAGGTTGATCGTGAACCCGGCGATCAGCATGAGGAAGACCGCGCCGATCAGCGAGACCGGGATCGCGACGATCGGAATCAGGACGGCGCGGAAGGAGCCGAGGAAGAGGAAGATGACGACGATGACGATGAGCAGCGTCTCCGTCAGCGTCGAGAGCACCTCGTGGATGGCGTCCTCGATGTACGCCGTCGAGTCGTACGGAATCCCGACCTCCATCCCGGCCGGCAGCTGCGCGCGGATGTCGGGGACCTCCGCACGCACGCGCTTGATGACCTCGAGCGCGTTGGCGTTCGGCAGCACCCAGATGCCCATGAAGGTCGCGGACTGGCCGTTGAACCGGACGTCCGAGTCGTAGTTCTCGGCGCCCAGCTCGACGTCGGCGATCTCGCCGAGGCGCACGACGACGCCTTCCTTCTCCTTCACGACGAGCTGGCGGAACTCCTCCGAGGTCTTCAGGTCGGTGTTCGCCACCAGGTTGATCGACGTCATCGAGCCCTTGGTCTGGCCGATCGCCGAGAGGTAGTTGTTCTGAGAGAGGGCGTTGCGGACGTCGCTCGGGGAAATGCCGAGGGCCGCCATCCGCTCGGGCTTGAGCCACACGCGCATGGCGAACGTGCGGCTTCCCAGGATGTCGGCGCGCTGGACGCCGGACACCGCCGAGAGCTTGGGCTGCACGACGCGGGTCAGGTAGTCGGTGATCTGGTTCTGGTCGAGGTCCTTCGAGGAGAACCCGAGGTACATCGCCGCGAACTGCTGGTCGGCCGTGGCGAGGTCGATGATCGGCGCCTCGGCCTCCGGGGGCAAGTCGTTGCGGACCTGCGCCACCTTGGCCTGCACCTGCGTCAGCGCGGCGTTGGTGTCGTAGTTGAGCTTGAGGTGGACCGTGATCGTCGAGACGCCCTGGGCGCTCGAGGACTCGATGTAGTCGATGCCGTCGGCGCTCGCGATGACGCGCTCGAGCGGGGTCGTGATGAAGCCTCGCACGAGGTCCGCGTTCGCGCCGACGTAGACGGTGGTGACGGTCACGACCGAGATGTCGCTGCGCGGGTACTGGCGGACCGACAGCGTCCGGATCGCCTGCAGGCCGGCAATCAGGATCACGAGGTTGACGACGATCGCGAGGACCGGCCGCCGGACGAAGAGATCGGTGAACTTCATGGAGTCCTCCCCCGGTCCCCTAGCTGTCTTCCGGCTTCGGCGCCGGGTTGTTGGACGGCTGCGTCGTGTTGTTGACCTGGACCGCCGCGCCCTGGCGGAGCTTGAAGACTCCGGACGTGACGATCTCCTGACCGGGCTTGAGTCCCTCGAGGACGGCGACCTGGTCGCCGCGGCCCGAACCGAGCTTCACGAACTGCTGCCGGACGCCCTTGTACTCGTGGCCGTCCGGTCCCTTCATCGTCTCGACGACGTACACGGAGTCGCCGTACGGGGCGTAGTTGATCGCCGAGGCGGGGATCGGGATGACCGACGCGGAATTGCCGAGCGCGACCGACGTCGTGACGAACGCGCCGGGCTGCAGCTTCGCCTTCGGGTTGGCGAAGGTGGCCTGGATCTCGACGTTGCGCGTGGCCGGATCGATCACCGAATTGACCGCGGTCACCTTGCCCGTCTCCTCGATGCCGATGTTCTCGAGCTTGACCTTCACCACGTCGCCCGGCTTCACGCGGACGGCGTCCTGCTGCGGAACGGAGAAGTTCACGTAGATCGGATCGAGTGACTGCAGGGGCACGATCGGCGCGCCCGCCGGCAGGTACTGGCCGAGGTTGATCTGGCGAATCCCCAGGACGCCCGTGAACGGCGCGCGGATCGTCTTGCGCGCGATCGTCGCGCGGATCTGGTCGACGTTCGCGACCGCCTGCTTCTGATCCGCGTCCGCCTTGTCCCAGTCGGCCTGCGCCGAGATGCCCTTCTTGCGGAGGCCGGTCTGCCGGTCGAGGCTCACCTTGGTCCACTCGACGCCCGCCTCGGCGGATGCGAGCTGCGCCTGCTCCTGCTTCGTGTCGAGCAGGACGAGGACCTGGCCCTCCTTCACGCTCTGCCCCGACTCGAAGAGGATCTTCGAGACGAGCCCGGGCAGATCCGCGCTGACGGTGACGCCGTGAACGGCCGCGACCGTGCCGATCCCCTCGATCGAGCCCGCCCACGCCTCGTTCTTCACGACGGTCGTCGTGACCGCCTCGGGCGGCATCTTGAACGCCTTCTGCTGCGCGATGCCCTTCTTGATCTGCCCGTACTTCACCGCGCCGATGGCGGCGATGAACACGAACGCCGCCAGCACCACCAGGAACATCCGCTTCTTCATGCGAGCTAAACCTCCACCTTCAACCCACGATGCCTTCTCGAGAGCGAGCCGTTCCGATTCGACTGCCGCGCTCTAGGAGCCCCACCGCAAAATCTGAGGGTTCGGGGGCGCGGCCTCGCCGGAACCGGCGGCGCATTAGACGGTTACGGCTGCTCCCGCCGAGAGTTTCCGGCCCGGATGAGACCGGAATCCGAATCGGATCGCCTGAGCCATCATTGAGTGTATATGCCTCGGGAGGCGTCCGAGATTCCCCGTTTCGCGGCCCGAGGGCAAATCTTCGCAGTGCACTCGATGTAAAGGGCTTGTGCGCCGGCTGCGGGCGCGTAATGGTATGGATCGTCTGCCCTCTTCGGGTTCGCATTGGTCACATCCCCGTCGCCTCTCTTGAGACGTGTGAGCCAGGCCCAAATCGACATCCGGAACGGTCGTGAATCCCCCGAGATAGGCTCGCCTCGATGAACCGACAGATGCTGTCCGGGCTCACCCTCTTCCTGCTCAGGGTCGTGGTCGCGGTCATGTTTCTCCAGTCCGGGGCGCTCAAGCTGTTCGGCTGGTTCGGCGGGATGCCGGCGGGAGTCCCGATGACTCCGCTGATCTGGGCGGGCGGCACGATCGAAGTCGTGGGAGGCGTCCTGATCGCCCTCGGGCTCCTCACCCGCCCCGCCGCGTTCCTCTGCTCCGGCGAGATGGCCGTCGCCTACTTCTACGGGCACTTTCGCCTTCCCGGCGGCTTCTGGCCCATCCAGAACCACGGAGAGCTCGCCGTCGTGTACTGCTTCTTCTTCCTCTATCTATGGGCCCACGGCCCGGGGCCCGTCAGCCTGGATGCGCGGATCGCGTCCCGGCGATCTCCGTCGGCCGCCTGACCCGCGTCGCTCCGAACGATCCTTGTCGGCTTGTCGATCCGGGATGGCCTCGGCCGTCGTGATAACAGGACGAGAGCCCGGCCCGGACTGGCCATGAAGGGGCGTCCGGGGAAGGCCCAGAGCCGAAAGGAGTTACGAAATGCGGGTGATGGTGCTGGTGAAGGCGAACAAGGACTCGGAGGCGGGCGTTCTCCCGGATCCGAAGCTCCTGGCCGAGATGGGCAAGTTCAACGAGGAGCTGATGAAGGCCGGGGTCCTCCTGGCGGCGGACGGGCTCCGTGCGAGCTCGAAGGGCAAGCGGGTGCGCTTCGCCGGGGGCAAGAAGTCCGTCGTCGACGGACCGTTCTCGGAGACCAAGGAGCTCGTCGCCGGTTTCTGGCTGTGGCAGGTGAAGTCGATGGAGGAGGCCGTGGAGTGGTTGAAGCGCGCGCCCTTCCAGGACACCGAGGTCGAGATCCGGCAGGTCTTCGAGGCGGAGGACTTCGGCGACAACATGACGCCGGAGCATCGCGAGAGGTACGAGAACTTTCGCCGGCAGGCCCAGAAGAAGTCGTAGGGGCGGCCCTCGCGGCCGCACGAGGGCGGGGACGAGGCCCGTCCCTACGATGGAGAGATCGCAGATTGCAGGGAGGCGACGCGGGGCAGGAGCCTCGCGTCGCCGATCTTCCCCGCCGCCGCGGGGAAGGCCGCCGTGGGGCCTCGCCAGCGCAGCGCGTCGACGTCGGAAAAGAGTGGCGCGTCGGCGCGCAGGGTGGCCAGCCGCTTGAAGAGCAGCGCCTCCTCGACGCCGCCGCGGAGGGACTCCGGCGGAAACGCCTCGAGCGGCCCGTAGCGGGCGATGAGCTGGGCGGCGGTCTTGGGACCGATGCCGGGCATGCCGGGGTATCCGTCCGCGGCGTCGCCCACGAGCGCGAGGTAGTCGGGGATGCGCTCGGGCGCAACGCCGAACTTCGCGACGACCGCGTCCGCGTCGCGGATCTGCCCGCTCTTGCGGTCGACCTGGACCACGCGGCTCCCGACGACGCACTGCGCGAGGTCCTTGTCGGGAGTCCAGATGCAGACCTTCTCGACGCGCGGGTCCGCCGCGGCGATCCGCGCCGCCGAGGCGAGCGCGTCGTCGGCCTCGAGCTCGACCATGGCCCACACGACCACCCCCATCGCGGAGAGCGCGTCCTCGAGCGGATGGAACTGCCGCCAGAGCGCGCGGTCGATGCCCTCGCCCGTCTTGTACCCGGGCCAGAGGCCGTTGCGGAAGGACTCGATGACGTGGTCGGTCGCGACGCCGATGTGCGTGGCTCCGCCCTCGAGCATCTGGGCGGTCATGTGGAGCACGCCGGCGACGGCGCCGAAGGGCCCATCGTTGGCGACGCGGCCGCGTCGCCCGTAGAAGTGGCGGAAGAGCTCGTAGGTGCCGTCGAGCAGGTGAACGATCATTCGCGTCCGAGTCGTGACGCAACATACTCTAGGCAGAGTTGAACCGTCAGCCCTTCCTCTGCCGGCGCCCCGTCCTCTGGATGGTCGTTGTCGTCGGGGCGGCGCTGCGGATCTACCAGTACGCCTCGGACACGTCGCTCTGGTACGACGAGCTGTCGATGGTGCGCAACCTGGTTCACCGCTCGGAATCGCGGCTGCTCCTCGAGCCTCTCGGGGACGCCCAGGTCTCGCCGACCGGCTTCATGGTCGCCGAGAAGGCGATCAGCCGAGTGCTGGGCGAGAGCGACCTCGCGTTTCGATTCCTCCTTCTGCCCATCGGACTGGCGGCCCTGGTGCTCTTCCTGCCGCTCGCGGAACGGCTCCTCGACGGCTACGCGGTCCCCTTCGCCGTGGCGGCGTTCGCGATCGGGGCGCCGTTCATCCGCTACAGCGCGGAGATCAAGTCTTACGGCATCGACATCGCGGCAACGATCGTGCTGTCCTGGATCGCGCTCCGGCTTCGCGACTCCGACTCGACGGCGGCACGCTGCGTCCTCGGAGGGCTCACCGGAGCGATCCTCGTCTGGTTCTCGCAGCCGGCGGTCTTCGTCGTGGCGGGCCTCGGCGCGGCCTTGCTCCTGGCGTGGGTCCGCGACCGCGATGCGCAGACGGGACGCGCGCTTCTCCTGACCGTGCCCCTCTGGGCGCTGGCGTCGGCGGCCTCGACGGTCGTGGCCTTCCGCCACGTGACTCCTGCCACGCGCGCCTACATGGATCAGTTCTGGCGGTACCGCGACAGCTTCTTTCCCTGGCCGTTCCGGAAACCCGCCGACGCGCTCTGGCTCTGGAATCGAGTGAACGAGCTCTTCCATGACCCGACGGTGCTGCGCTACCGCTGGCCGGGCCTCTTCGGGGCGCTGGCCATCATCGGCATGGTCTCGTTGTGGCGCCGCAACCGTTTCGGGGCGCTCGTGCTGCTCGGTCCGTTCGTCGTCGGTGTGCTCGCCGCCGCCGCTCAGCAGTTCCCATTCAAGACCCGCGTGGCCCTCTACGCACTTCCGGTGCTCATCCTCTCGGTCGCCCAGGGAGCGGAGTGGATCCGCCGTCAGGCATCGCGCGTCCACCCCGTTGCGGGCGGACTCTGCATGGCCGCGCTCTTTCTCGTGCCCGCCTCGGCCTTTCTGGAAACCCCGCCGCCCTATTCCGTGGAGAACTTCAAGCCCGTCTTCGCATTCTTCCGCGACCACCGCCGGCCCGGAGACGCCGTCTTCGTCTTTCCTTACGCGATCGAGGCCGTCGAGCGCTATGGCTCCGCTTACGGCCTGGCGCCGGGGGACTACCAGGTCGGGGACTGTTCCCGTGACGACGATCGGGTCTTCCTGCGGGACGTCGACCGCTATCGCGGCCTCCCCCGAGTCTGGCTGCTCGCCGGAAGCGTTCCTTCCATGACCGCCGCCCGCCGGAACGTGGAGGCCTATCTCTCGACGATCGGGACCGCGAGGGAGTCGATGGCCGTGCCGTCCGAGATACCGCTCGATCCGGTGAGCGCCCGGCTCTTCGACCTCTCCGACCCGGCGCGGCTCGAGGCCGCGTCCGCGGAGACCTTTCCGCTGTCGCCGCAGGGTCCCCTGAAACGGCCGTGCGACGAGCGCGTACGGCCGCTGCGCTGACCCGTCACGGGGCAGAAGCCGGGGGATCGAAGATTCCGCCGGACGCTGTCGATTCGGGAGCCCCTCGACCGTCGTACTTATGAGGCGGGGCGAAAAGGCCCCCTCGAAAAGAGACAAGGAGGCCAGCAATGCGATTCCTGATGATGGTCAAGGCGAAGGAAGGCCAGGGCCAGCCGCCCGCGGCGCTGATGGAGGCGATCGCGCAGTCCGGCGCCGAGGCCTCGAAGAACGGCACGATGGTTCTGACCGGCGGGCTCTACCCCGCTTCGCAGGGCGCGCGGGTGCGCATCGACAACGGCAGGCTCAACGTCACGGACGGCCCCTTCGCCGAGGCCAAGGAGGTCGTCGGAGGCTTCGCGATCTTCGAGCTGAAGTCGCGCGAAGAAGCGCTCGAAGCGACGAAGCACTTCATGGAGCTGCATCGCGAGCACTGGCCGGGTTGGGTCGGCGAGACGGAGGTCCGGCAGTTGTTCGACGGACCTCCGGACTTCGAGGCCTTTCAGAAGTAACGCGTCGAGCGCCCGCGACGAGGAGGAAACACCATGTCCACCACCGCCATCCCGACACTGCCGTCGATCGGTTCCCGGGCGGCCCGCGTCTTCGGCGCCGTCGCCGCCCTCCTCCTGATCGCCGTCGCGCTCCTGAGTCACTGACGGGAAAGCCCCGCCGGAATGTCGATTTCGGGCCGTCTCGCCCGACGTAGTCAGGAAGGGGGGCGAGAGGCGCCTCCCCGGAAAGCGAAAGAGGAGGGCTCATGCGATTTCTGATCACGGTGAAGGGGGCGGAGGGGCAGGGAATGCCGCCCCAGGAGATGATCGAGGCGGTCGAGAAGCTCGCGGACGAGGCCTCCCGGAACGGTTCGCTGGTCATGAGGGGCGGCCTCTACCCCGCGGCCGAGGCCGCGCGGATCCGTGTCACGGGCGGGAAGGTGACCGTTACCGACGGTCCGTTTGCGGAGGCGAAGGAGGTCGTGGGAGGCTTCGCGATCTTCCAGTTCAAGTCCCGCGAGGAGGCCATCGAGTCCGCGAAGCAGATGGTGGAGCTCCACCGCAAGCATTGGCCGAGCTGGGTGGGCGAAACGGAAGTCCGGCAAATCTTCGATGGTGCTCCGGACTTCGAGATGCTCCAGAAGAAGTAGCCGCGTGCTGTAATCGGGGGCCGTGGCGGCCCCCGACGTTCATGACTCGATCGATGCGGTCTGGCGCATCGAGTCTCCCCGGCTGATCGCCGGCCTCGCGCGCATCGTCCGGGACGTCGGCCTCGCGGAGGACCTGGCCCAGGACGCGCTGGTGGCGGCGCTCGAGAAGTGGCCTCGGGACGGGATCCCGGACAAGCCGGGCGCGTGGCTGATGGCGGCCGCCAAGCATCGGGCGATCGACCTCCTGCGGCACCGGGCGGTCGCGGACCGCAAGCACGCCGACCTGGGACGCGCGCTCGATCAGAGGCGGCAGGCGCTTGCGGAAGTCGAAGAGCTCGAGGACGCCATCGACGACGACATCGGAGACGACCTGCTGCGGCTGATGTTCACCGCTTGCCACCCGGTGCTCTCGAAGGAGGCGCGCGTCGCGCTGACGCTGCGCCTGCTGGGCGGGCTGACGACCCACGAGATCGGCCGCGCGTTCCTGGTCCCGGAGCCCACGATCGCCCAGCGCATCGTGCGCGCGAAGAAGACGCTCGCCGAGAAAGGGATCCCGTTCGAGGTTCCCCGGGGCGCCGACCGCGCCTCGCGTCTCCAATCGGTGCTCGAGGTCCTCTACCTGATCTTCAACGAGGGCTACCTCGCGACGGCCGGCGACGACCTGCTGCGGCCGGGGCTCTGCGAGGACGCGCTGCGGCTCGGCCGCGTCCTCGCCGAGCTGGATCCGGAAGACGCCGAGGTGCACGGCCTCGTGGCGCTCATGGAGATCCAGGCCTCGCGGCTCCGTGCGCGGACGGGTCCCTCCGGAGAAGCGGTGCGGCTCGCCGATCAGAACCGCGCTCTCTGGGACCGTCTCCTCATCCAGCGCGGCCTGGCGGCGATCGCGCGGGCCGCCCGGATTCCCGGCGGCCGCGGGTCCTACTTGCTGCAGGCGGAGATCGCCGCGTGCCACGCGCGCGCGGGTTCGGTCGACGAGACCGACTGGGAGCGCATCGCGTCGCTCTACGAGGAGCTCGCGCGCGTCTCCCCCTCCCCGGTCGTGGAGCTCAACCGCGCGGTCGCCGTCGGGATGGCCTTCGGTCCCGCCGCGGGGCTCGAGGTCCTCGAGCCGCTGTCGGCGGAGCCGGCGCTCGCGGACTATCACCTGCTGCCCGCCGTGCGCGGCGATCTGCTCGCGAAGCTCGGCCGGCGCGACGAGGCCCGCGCGGAGTTCGAGCGCGCGGCGGCGCTCACGAAGAACGCGCGGGAGAGGAACCTTCTGCTCGAGCGCGCGGCGTCAACGCTGTCCTCCTGATCGAAGCGAAGGATCCCGAACTCGATCACGGCCGCGGCGACCGCGAACGGGATCCTTCGTCGCTTCGCTCCTCAGGATGACGGCGAGATCCGCTTCCAGACGATGTCCCACGCCTCCCGGCGCTGCGCGAGCCCGGTGATCCGGCCCTGCGCGTCGCGCAGGAGAACATAGCGATAGCGGGGCTTCCCGGGGACGAAGAGGACGTCCGGCGCCTCGGCCTCCAGCGTCTCGGGCTTGCGGCCGGTCTGCTGGCCCTGGAGCGCGTCGCCGTCGGCGCGGATCTCGTACGCGAGCTCGGGCGTCAGCGCGTACCTTCCGGCGTACTCCCGTCGCCGCTCCGCGGAGAGCGCGACCGCGGGCGGGTCCGTCCGCATCGCGAGGACCTGCGCCCCGATCAGGCGCCAGCCTTCCGGGCGCTTCACCCAGGTCTCGGTCGTCCGGTACTGACAGTGGAGCTTCGCGCCGTGGTAGTCCTCGTTCTCGTCGTTGACGTACGTCGCGAACGCCGTGTCCCCGTGGACGGCCGCGTCGTAGTCGAGGATCCGGATCGACCCCGAGATCCCCGGCGGGAAGGGCCGCACGTCGTCGACGAGCGCCTTCTTGCGCTGGATCTCGCCGGTCTCGTCGACGTAGCGGACGTCGGGGTCGAGGTACTTCTCCCAGGCCGCCGCGGCGCCGGTTCCGAGCGCGTCCGCCAGCTCCTGCGACTGGCGCCGGAGGAGCGCGGGCACGCTTTCCGCGGGCTGCGGCGAGGCCGCGAGAATCCAGGCCAGAAGGGACAGGGAAAGAATCGTCATGGCGCGGCCTCCGTCACGGTGTCGCAACGAGCATTATTCTTTCCTTCGTGTCCGGGGCGGGAAGGTTTCAGACGATCTACGCCGTCATCGCGCGCATCCCCCGGGGCCGCGTCGCCACCTACGGACAGGTCGCCCGGCTGGCCGGCATCCCGGGACGCGCGCGGCTCGTGGGGTTCGCGATGGCCGCGCTGCCCGACGGGACGCGCGTCCCCTGGCACCGCGTCGTCAACGCCCAGGGCCGGTGCAGCCCGCGCGGCGACGGCGGCCCGGGGCACATGGTGCAGCAGCTCTTGCTTCGGCGCGAGAACGTGCGATTCGATCGCGGCGAGCGGATCGCGCTCGAGCGCTACCGATGGAAGCCACGGGGCGCGGGGTCATGATTCCCGTGATGGACGGGATTGCGATCGCCGAGCACGAGCTCTCCGAGCGGTTCGTGCGCGCCTCCGGCCCCGGCGGGCAGAACGTAAATAAGGTGGCGACGGCCGT
>Ga0207711_10000926_pt1 | contig 28264 bp, 30 predicted proteins | sample KBSS34metaG_FD_184401 | JGI IMG/M metagenome (GOLD analysis project Ga0207711, IMG submission 184401) | Switchgrass rhizosphere microbial communities from Kellogg Biological Station, Michigan, USA - KBS S3-4 metaG (SPAdes) (version 2) | ecosystem: Host-associated > Plants > Roots > Rhizosphere... | reverse complement strand
GGACGCCCTGGCCGGCCTGCCGGGGGTGCAGATCGCCGCCTCGCCGCCCTGGAGCCGGCCGGTTCCGCACCTGATGACCGTGCTGATCGACTTCGCGGCGGCGGGGCGCGACCGCGGCCAGCTGATGGCGGCGCTGCGCGCGCGCGGCGTCGGCAGCCAGGTCCACTACATCCCCGTCCACCGCCAGCCCTACTACGCCGACCGCTACGGCGTGGCCGTGTTGCCGGGCGCCGAGGCCTGGTACGCGCGCTGCCTGTCGCTGCCGCTCTATCCGGCGATGACCGAGGCCGACGTGGCCCGGGTGGCCGAGGCGCTTGGCGAAGCGTTGCGAAGCTAGCCCCGCCCCGAGCGCCCCCGTCGAGCGTTAAGGGGTCTGGCCTCAAAAAAGGGCGCCTTCGCCTGCCAAGCTGGCGGCCGCCGCACATCTTCGCGACGGCCCGGAGATACGACCCGTGGATGTAAACCGCCGATGGACGCTGTCCGCCCTGCTCGCCGCCGCCGCTTACGCCGGCCAGGCGGAGGCCCAGAGCCAGGGACGGACGCCGGATGCGGCCTGGCCGGCGGAGACGCCCCTCGGCCCCGCCACCCCCTTCTCCTTCGAGCGGCTGAAGGCCCGCGCCCGGGCGCTCGCCGCCCAGCCCTATCGGGCCCCGCCGGGACCGCCTGCCGAGCTGGTGCAGGCGATCGACTACGACGCCTTCGGTCAGGCGGTCTACCGGCCCGAGGCGACGCTCTGGCGCGGCGCGCGCGGCGTGCGGCTGTTTCCGCTGAACGCCGGCGCCCGCACCCCCGTGGACATCCAGGTCGTGATGGGCGGCCAGGCGCGCCCGCTGCCCTATTCGCCGGCTCTGTTCGACATGCCCGCGAACTCGCCCATCCGGCGGCTGGGAGACCGGGCGGGATTTGGCGGCTTTCGCCTGATGAACGCCGACGACCGGACCGACTGGGCGGCCTTCCTGGGCGCCAGCTACTTCCGCGCCGCCGATCCGTTCAACCAGTACGGCCTCTCCGCCCGCGGCCTGGCGGTCGACACCGCGACCTCCGGGCCCGAGGAGTTCCCCAACTTCACCAGCTTCTGGATCGAGCACACCGCCGTGGACGGCCCCACCGTCTACGCCCTGCTCGATGGCCCCAGCGTCGCCGGCGCCTACCGGATCGGCCATCAGCGCGGGCCCGCGGGGCTGACGCAGCGGATCACCGTCCAGCTGAACTTCCGCAAGCCCGTCACCCAACTGGGGATCGCGCCGCTGACCAGCATGTTCTGGTACGGCGCCGACGCGCGGACGCCGCGGGACGACTGGCGCCCGCAGATCCACGACTCCGACGGCCTGGCCATCTGGACCGGGGCCGGCGAGCGGCTCTGGCGGCCGTTGCGAAACCCCTCGCGGGTGACCACCAGCAGCTTCCTCGACCGCAGCCCGCGCGGCTTCGGCCTGATGCAGCGCGACCGCAACTTCGCCGACTACCAGGACGACGGCGTTTTCTACGAGAAGCGGCCGAGCGCCTGGGTCGAGCCGCTGGGCGACTGGGGCGCGGGCTCGGTGCAGCTGGTGGAGATTCCCACCACCGGCGAGACCAGCGACAACATCGTCGCCTTCTGGACGCCTTCCCGCGCGCCGGCGCGGGGCAGCCGCCTCGATCTCGACTACCGCCTGCACTGGACCGACCAGGAGCCGACGCCGAGTGGCGTCGGGCGGGTGATCGCCACCCGCTCGGGCCAGGGCGGGCGGCCGGGGGTTCCGACGGAAGGGCGCCGCAAGTTCGTGATCGACTTCGCCGGCGGCTCGCTGGGCCAGCTGACCGACCGGGGCGAGGCCGAGGCGGTGGTGACCTCCAGCCGCGGCGCGATCGAAGCGGTGGCCTATCCGATCGTCGGCCAGGCCGCCTGGCGGCTGATGTTCGACATCGACCTTCCGCGAGGGGACCTGTCCCGGGGCGACCCTGCCCAGAGGGCGATCGATCTGCGCGCCTATCTGCGACGCGGCTCGCAAGCCCTGACCGAGACCTGGATCTACCCGGCCGAGGCCTGACGGGGATCAGGCCGCCGCGGCGAGCGTCCGCGGCGCGGCGGCCGGGGTGGCGGCGAGACAGCGGCCCAGCTCGTAGACCGCGGCCGGCGCCCGCATCAGCGCATCGACCCGTCGCCGCACCTCGCTCTCGGCCGCATAGACGCTGCGCAAGGCCCGCGCCCGCTGCAGCACCGGCGGCGGATCGGCGTCCTCCGGCGTCTGGAACAGCCGTTCGCGCGAGGCGGGCTCTTCGCTCGGCGCCCGCGACGTCCGCACCGAGAGCAGGGCCGAAAGCGTCAGGCTGAGAAACACCGGGCTGGTCCACAGCAGGACCTCGTGGCTGATGAAGAAGGCGCCCACCGCGCCCAGCGCGCCAAGCAGCACATGGCCGCCGTGCGCGCGCCAGGCCTCGCGGCGGCTCAGGGCGACGCCCTGGCGGTGCTGGGCCGACCAGCCGCTGTCGCGGCCGATCAGCACCTCGACCACCGCGACGCTCTGCATGACCATCATCACCGGCGTCATCAGCATGGACCCGACGATCTCGGCGGCGACGCCCAGCACCAGCCGCGAGGCGCCGCCGAAGCCGCGCCGCGTGTCGGCGTCGCGCAGGGCCAGCAAGAGGGCCATCGCCTTGGGTGCGGCGAGCAGGCCCAGCGAGGTGGCGAACAGGCCGACGATGCAGGCGTAGGCGTACGAGCCGACGGTGACGTGCTGGGCCGGCCAGACCATCGCCCCGGTGACCAGCAGCGCCAGCCACAGGAGCGGCGCGACATAGGCGAGCACGCCGCACAGCAGGTGCAGGCGGCTGACCCAGTGCAGGCCCGCCCCCGGCAGCACGCGGATGTGCTGCATGTTGCCCTGGCACCAGCGGCGGTCGCGCGCGGCGGTGTCGAGCAGGGTCGGCGGGCTTTCCTCGTAGCTGCCGGGCAGGCTGGTTATGGTGCGCACCGCCCAGCCGCCCCGCCGCAGCAGCGCCGCCTCCACGAAGTCGTGGCTCATGATGTGGCCGCCGAACGGCCGCGGCCCGCTCAGGTGCGGCAGCCGCGCGCAGGCGGCGAAGGCTGCGGTGCGGATGATGGCGTTGTGGCCCCAGTAGTTGCCCTCCGCGCCCGACCACCACTCCTGGCCGCGCGCGAAGATCGGCCCGTAGAGCCGGTTGGCGAACTGCTGCAGGCGAGCGAACGGCGTCGCGGCGTTGACGATGCTGGGCACGCTCTGCAGCAGGCCCAGGCCCGGATCGGCGTCCATTCGCCCGATCAGCTCGGCGACGGTCTCGCCGCTCATCAGGCTGTCGGCGTCGAGCACCAGCATATGGTCGTAGGCGCCGCCGTAGGTCTCCACCCACTCGCCGATGTTGCCGGCCTTGCGGTCGGTATTCTGTTCGCGCCGGCGATAGTAGATCGGCGGACCATCGGCCAACCGGCCGCGCAGGCGCAGCAGGCCGACCGCCTCGGCCCGGGCGATCTCCTCCTCGCGGGTGTCGCTGAGGATGAAGAAGTCGCAGCGCTCGGCCAGGCCGACGTCGCGGACGTCTTCGGCCATCGCCTGGATGGCGGCGAGCACCAGCCCGGGGTCCTCGTTGTAGACCGGCAGCAGGATCGCCGTGCGGCTGGCGCCGGCGCCGCCCGGGATGTGGGCCGGCGAGCGGCCGGCGACGAAGGCGACCAGAAAGCCGGCGGTGGCGCTGAAGAAGCCGAAGGCCAGCCAGGCGCCCAACAGGGTCGAGAGCAGGATGACGGCCAGCTCCCAACCGTTCAGCATCCCATCGCGACCCAGCACCCGGGTCAGGGCCGCGCCGTTGAACAGGCCGAAGGCGCAAGCGCCGAGGATCAGCAGCACGCGGGCGCGGGCGACGCCGGGGTTGACGGCCAGCCTGGGGGCGCTGTCCGGGTCGAACGTGTCGAGCTGCTGCTGCGGCATCGCCAGCGGCGCCGCCGAGGGCATCGAGCGGAAGGCGGGATAGGCGCGCCGCCGCGGCGCGACCGCCTCGGAAGGCTCGGTGATGCTGCGTTCGGCGACGCGGGGTGCGGCGATGGGACGCCCGCCGGCCGCCGCAGCCGTGACGCTGCGACGCCGCCGGTGGCGGGTCTTCGGACCGGTGAACGCGAGACGCAAGTCTCCCGCCACGTTGCGCCGCGCGCGTTCCCGACGCCGCTCTTCCTGATCGAACATTATCCCTCGTCTGGTCGGCCGCAGGCTCTTTGCCGATAGCTGCCACCACCGGGACGGCGAGGTTCGGGCGAATTGAGGGCGAAGCTGTGGAGCAACGCCGACTCCTCGCCCAGAAGAACGGTTTGCGATCATCGCGGGCGCCGCAATCCCGCCCGTGCTCAAAGCGCGGGCGCAGCGTCGCCAGCCTCCGGCGACAGGCTCAGGCGGCCAGGCCGGCCTGCTGCAGCAGATTGCGCACCGTCGCCACCTGGTCGGGCGCGTCGGTCAGCGCCGTGCGGGTCTCCGGCAGGCGGACCAGCTTCAGCGCCTCGGCGCGGGCGCGGTCGGCCGCCGGCCCCAGCGGCGCGGTTTCCCCGGCGGCGAAGCGCAGCAGGATGGTCAGCCGATGCAGCGGCGGCGCCTTGGCGCGGGCCAGGGCGGCCGCCAGCTTGGTTTCACTCTCGATCAGGCCGCCCAGCTCGCCGAGCCGGCCCTGGACGGTGGCGGAATCCTCCGGCGCCAGGCCGCAACGGCCGACCTTGCGCTGCAGCACCGCAAGCTTGCCGAGCCGCGCCATCGGCGGCTCCTCGCCGTTGCGGATCTCGGTCTCGAAACGCAACGCGCCGACCGCCCCGGCGAGCCAGCGGCTGGCCTGGCGCTTGTTGGCCGCCCCGATGATGTTTTCGGCCAGCCAGATCAGCGCCTCGGCCTCCTCGCAGGCGGTCTTGCCCTTGCCCAGGTAGGCGTCGACGAAGTCGCCGGTCACCAGCATCTTCGAACGCGCGGAGAAGGCCGTCTGCACGTCTTCGAGCGGCAGCAGCCGGCCGGCGGCGGCGGTCAGGGTCATGGCCAGGCTGCGCAGCACGTCGATCTCGGCGACGGCGTCGTCCGGCCGCAGCCGGCGCGGGCCGTTGAGCTCGCGAAGGATGCGCTTGCCCAGGCCGGTGCGGACCTCTTCGAACGCCTCGGCCGACAGCCAGCCGCCCAGGCGGGCGGCCGCCCCGTCCAGCGGGGGCATGAAGTTGGCCAGCTTGGAGTCGTGCTTGACCATCATGTCGACGGCGGCGTTGGCGATCAGCCGGGTCAGGGCGGCCAGTTCGCCCCCCAGGTCGAGGCCCCTGCCGATCAGGTCCTCGAGGCCCGGCTTGACGCCGAGGATCTCGGCGAGCGGCTGTTCGAGCACCGAAAGCGCCAGCGTGCGGCCGGGGCCGGGGGCCGGGGCGGCGTCGGCCAGGTCGAGCAGCTTGCTGACCTTGTCGCTCCAGCTGCGCGCCTCAGCGATGGCGCCGGCGATGCCGGAGCCGAGCAGATAGCTGGGATCGCCGTCCTTCAGCGCCCGCTGGGCGGCGGCGGCGAAGCTCTCCTTCGCCAGGTTGATCAGGGCGCCGCGGCGCCAGTCGCGCATCAGCCGCTCGACCGTGCGCTCGATCAGGCCGTTGTAGACGCGGATCAGCTCGTGCACCGACATGCCGCGCTCGGTGGCTTCCGGCACGGCGATCTTCTGCACCGCGTGCTGCAGGTCGCCGCCGGAGGCCTCCAGGGCCTCGACCAGGTCGGGACGGTGCAGCAGCTCGAACGGCGTCGCGCGATTGCGCTCCAGCCAGTCCTCCAGCAGCCGGCCGATGCGCTCGCGCGCGTGCAAGGTGTAGAGGTCCTGCGGGGTCACGCAGAGCGGTTCGAATTCCTTCTGCACCTCCTTCTTCTTGACCGCGTCCGGCGCGCCCAGATTGAGGATGGATACCGTGGCGAACTCGCGGGTTTCCTCGTCGAGAATTTCCTTTGTCACCTTGGAGGAGGCGAATCCGTCGCTGGCGACCATGTTTTCGGCCATGCGAATGGCGGCCGAACGGTCCTCGGTCGCCATTTCGAGAACCCAGCCGCCGCTGGGCTGCCTTCGACCGAAGACCTCGTAATGTACCCGCGCGCCAGCCATTTCGCCCCCCGAAGGCGGAAACTTGGCGCCATTAGGCTTAAGGCGGAGTTGATCTCGATAGGATGGCGCCCCATTGAGGCCACAGGGGCCGACGACTAGCTTCGCTCAGACTGCGCAGGAGACGCGAACAGACGATGGCTAAGATCACCCTGGTGGACGACGACGAGAACATCGTCGCCTCGGTCAGCTTGGCGCTGGAAAGCCATGGCCACACGGTCAAGGCCTACTACGACGGCGCCACGGGCCTCGCGGCCTTGGAGAACGAACCTCCCGACCTGGCGATCCTGGACGTGAAGATGCCCAGGATGGACGGCATGGAGGTGCTGCGACGGCTGCGCCGCAGTTCGGACCTGCCGGTCATCATCCTCACCTCAAAGGACGAGGAGATCGACGAGATCCTCGGCTTCAACCTCGGCGCCGACGACTACATGCACAAGCCGTTCAGCCAGCGCCTGCTGATCGAGCGGGTGAAGGCGGTGCTGCGCCGCGCCGGCGTCGAGACCGAGGAGCCGTCGACGAGCCCGGCGGCCCTGGCCGAGAACGCCGCGCGGGCGATCAAGCGCGGCAAGCTGACCCTCGACCCGGCGCGCCACGACTGCCTGTGGGAAGACCGGCCGGTGAAGCTGACGGTCACCGAGTTCCTGCTGCTGCAATCGCTGGCGCAACGGCCGGGCTTCGTGAAAAGCCGCGACAACCTGATGGACGCCGCCTACGACGATCAGGTGTATGTCGACGACCGGACCATCGACAGTCACATCAAGCGCATGCGCAAGAAGTTCCGCGACGTGGACCCGGAGTTTGACGCGATCGAAACCCTATATGGCGTCGGCTACCGGTACCGCGAAACCTGAGCGGAAGCGGCGCTCGTACCGCTCCCGCTGGTTGCCGGGCTCCCGCCTCGGACGGCTGATCATCGCGCTCAACCTGCTGGGGCTGGCGATCCTGATCGTCGGGGCGCTGGTGCTGAACGAACTGCGGCGCGGCCTGGTCAACGCCCGCATCGACAGCCTCACCACCCAGGGTGAGCTGATGGCGACCATCATCGACCAGGCCGCCACCGTCGGCGAGCCGACGCCGGCGATGGACCCCGACTACGCCAGTCGGGTGCTGCAGCTGCTCGCCAACCCCAAGGCGCAGCGCGCGCGGCTGTTCGACGCCAACGGCAAGCTGATCGCCGATTCTGACCTGGTGGCCGACCGGGTCGAGGCGCGCCAGCTGCCGCCCGCCCGCGCCCGGGACGCCACTCAGGCCTTCGACCTCGACTTCGGCGGCCCCCGCCGCAAGCCGCTGACGCCGGAGGAGCGCGAGGCGCTGCAGAAGGAGATCACTGCCGCCCTGGCGGGCCGGCACGTAGCGGAGCTGCGCCACGCCGAAGGCGGCCAGCGGGTGGTCTCGGTGTCGATCCCGATCCAGCATGTCCGCGCCGTGCTCGGCGTGCTGACCCTGGAGGCCAACGACGTCGACGAGATCATCGCCCGCGAGCGGATCGCGCTGATCCCCTTCATCCTGATCGCCATCACCGTGATGCTGATCTCGTCGCTGCTGCTGAACAGCCTGATCGCCCAGCCGGTGCTGCGGCTGGCGCGGGCGGCCGACCGGGTGCGGCTGGCCGGCGCGCGGGCCATTTCCCTGCCCGACCTGGCGGGACGCGACGACGAGCTCGGCGACCTGACCCGCTCGCTGGAGGCGATGACCCATTCCTTGTCCGAGCGGATGGACGCCATCGAGAGCTTCGCCGCCGACGTCGCCCACGAGATCCGCAATCCGCTCACCTCGCTGCGCTCGGCCGTCGAGACCCTCGACCTGGTGAGCGATCCCACCGCGCGCACCCGCCTGCTGGCGATCCTGCAGAACGACGTCCAGCGGCTCGACCGGCTGGTCACCGACATCTCCAACGCCTCGCGGCTCGACGCCGAGCTGTCGCGCGACCAACCGAAGATCATCGACGTCGACCGGCTGATCAGCGACATCATCGGCACCTACCAGGCCCGCGTCCGGGTCGGCGAGCCCACCGTCCGCTACCAGCGCCCCGCCCCGCCCCGGTCGCTGAAGGTGGTCGGCCGCGAAGTCCCGCTTGGGCAGATCTTCCGCAACCTGATCGACAACGCCCGCTCTTTCAGCCCGCCGGGGGCCGAGGTGCTGGTCGCCCTCACCCGCGTCCGCGACACCCTGGTGGCGACCGTCACCGACAATGGTCCCGGGATCCCGCCGGAGAACCTGGAGACCATCTTCCAGCGCTTCTACACCTCCCGGCCCAAGGGGCGGGCGTTCGGCGGCAACTCCGGCCTTGGCCTCTCGATCGCCCGCCAGATCGCCGAGGCGCACGGCGGCGCCCTGGTGGCCAGGAACCGGGTGACCGACGATGGCGAGGTGATGGGCGCCATGTTCATCCTGACCCTGCCGGAGGCCACGCCGTGATCGTTCATGCCGGCCTGCTCGCCCGCCGGATCGACGGCCTGTGGCGCGGCGCCCTGATCGAAGGGCCCTCGGGCGCTGGCAAGAGCGACCTGGCGCTGCGGGCGATCGACCACGGCTTCCGCCTGGTCGCCGACGACCGGGTGGTGCTGTGGACCTGCGAAGGCCGGCTGTACGGCCGCGCGCCGACGCCGCTGGGGGGGCTGATCGAGGTGCGCGGCTACGGTGTGACGGGCCAGGCCGCCCTGGCGTTCTGCGAGGTGGCGCTGGTGACCATGCCGGGCGCGCCCGAGCGCATGCCTGAGCCGGAAACGGTCGAACGCCTCGGGGTGCAGCTTCCCTGCCTGGCCCTGCCCTACCGCGAGGCCTCGGCGCCTGCGAAACTGGGTCGCGCACTCACCGCTCTTTACGTCGCCAACCAGAGGCGTATGTAGCACGGCTCGCGAGGCGCGATGCGTGCGGCGGTCGGGGAACCCCTTGAGAGAATTGGCATGATCGGGCTCGTGATCGTGACCCACGGGCGGCTCGCCGAGGAATTCGTTCTCGCCATGGAGCACGTTGTCGGTCCACAATCCGCCGTCGAGGCCATTTGCATTGGCCCGGAAGACGACATGGAAAAGCGCCGACAGGACATCCTCAACGCCTGCAACCGGGTCAATGTCGGCGGCGGCGTCATCCTGCTCACCGACATGTTCGGCGGCACGCCGTCCAACCTCGCCATCTCGGTGATGGAGCAGACCAAGGCCGAGGTGATCGCCGGCCTGAACCTGCCGATGCTGATCAAGCTCGCCAGCGTGCGCACCCGCCAGAGCCTCGAAGAGGCGGTCGCCTGCGCCCAGGAGGCCGGCCGCAAATACATCTCCGTCGCCTCCTACGTGCTCGCCGGGGAAAAGTGAGCGACGCCGCGACGCGCACCGTCGAGATCATCAACAAGCGGGGGCTGCACGCGCGCGCTTCGGCCAAGTTCGTCAAGCTCGCCACCGAATTCGACGCCGAGGTCCGCGTCGCCCGCGACGGCACGGTGGTCGACGCCCGCTCGATCATGGGCCTGATGATGCTGGCCGCCGGTCCCGGCTGCTGCATCGACATCGAGGCCGAGGGTCCCGAGGCCTCCCAGGCGGTCGCGGCCCTGGCCGAACTGGTCGCCGACCGCTTCCAGGAAGACGAATAAAAACCGTGCTCAGGCGGCGGCGCCGGCCGAGGGCGCGCCGAACGCCGGCTTGCGGGCGATCATGACGATGCGGATTTCCGCCACCACGTTCAGCCGCTCGGCCGCATAGCTGTAGAAGGTCTCGACGTCGATCTCGCCGGCGTCCAGCTGCTGCTGATAGGTCGCCGCCGGGACCTGGATCACCGAGGTGAGCTTGAAATCCACGCCGGTGTAGTGGGCCAGCGGCGAGTTGGACGCGCCGAGCGCCTTCCACTGGTCGTTCAGCTCCTTGTCGAACAACATGAGGATGTTCGGCGTGATCGCGCGCACATGGGTCGGATCGTGGAGAAAGGACTCGTGGTGCGGGTGGGGGACGTCGATCTGGATCGTGCAGCCGGGCGCTGAGATCCGGTAGAGCTCCTGCATGATGGCGAGGAACACCTTCGGGTCCCCGCCCATGTGCTCGAGCGAATGGGTGAAGCGGATCTCTTCGGCGCAAGCGTCGGGCCAGGGCCAGGGAACCTGCTCGAGATCCCATACCACGTCCGGGGTCGCCGTCGGGAAGGCGTCGACGTTCACCCAGCCGGGCAGCTTGTTATGGCCGCAGCCCATGTTGAACTTCATAGGTCAGGCATAACGGCTGGCCGGATGCTTCGGCAAGGCGGGCCGGCAAACGGCGTTGACGGGGCCGCCGGAGCGACCGCGCCCCACGGGCCGCCTAGAGGTCGAGATCCTTGATCGGGCCGTCGAAGCCGCCGCCCAGCTCGTGCTGCGCCCTGGCCAGCATCTCCGGGGCGACGCCGGCCAGATAGCCGTCGATGATCCGCTGGTAGTTACTGATCAGCCCTTCGATGGTGCTGGACAGCCGCATGAAGTCGAAACCCTCGGCGTGCAGGCCCCTCTGCTGATCGGGGATGTTGGCGTAGTCCTGCTGCGGGATCCGCGGGAAGTCCTTGCTGTCGTAGGGCAGCATGATGGTTTCCATCACCGGCGCCGGCTCCTGGCCTTCCGGGAACTGGGTCAGCGACCAGATCTCGAACAGGCAGCTTTCCGGGCCCAGCGGCCGGATGCGGTAGGCCGAGACGCTGGACAGGAACGGCAGCAGGAAATAGTGCGGGAAGAGGAACTCCACCGCCTTGACCGGGTGGCTGACGGCCAGGGCGTTGAGGTCCGGCGTCGCCTCGCCGCGCTCGCGGCCCTGGCGGGTGACCTCGGCGATGACCATGCCGTACCAGGTCATCATCCCCTGCAGCTGATCCTCCGGCAAGTCGACGTCCAGCAGGCCGCGGGCGGTCTCGACGTCCTTGGCGTGGCACATGCCCGCCATGCCCTCGCTCAGCAGCTCCATATGGCGCAGCTGGGCCTTGATGTTCTCGTGGGTGGAGATTTTCGGGTTGATCGGCGCGGCGTGGCCGACCGGCTCCTGGTACATCGACTGATAGAGCGGACCGGCGGCTTCGTGCAGCTGCGGGTGGGTGCGCATCACATGGTAGCCTTCCATGAAGGCCTCCATGGCGATCTTCCAGTTCGCCGGCAGGACGGCGCCGTAGCACCATTCCGCGCGCATCTTGTCGATGTTGTACTGGTCCAGGCGGTCGGCGAGCGGTCCCATGCTGTCGCGCAGCGAGGGCGCCTTGTCATCGTGATTGATGAAGGCGCAGCCGGTCCACTCCTCGACCCGGCACGGGGTCAGCGCCAGGTCGGCCTGTTCGAGCTGCCGGTCGGTGAACAGGTGCTTGCCGTAGACGAAGGTGTTCTTGCCCTCGATGTTCCAGCGCCAGCCGTGGAAGGGGCAGGTGAAGCCCTGGATCTCGCAGCTGCCGTGGCCCTTGGCCAGTTGCACGCCGCGGTGACGGCAGGCGTTGTTGAAGGCCTTCACCCCGTCCTTGGTGCGGACGATGAGCACCGACTTGCCGAGGTTCGAATACTCGATCCAGTCGCCGACGTTGGGGATCTGCTCCAGCCGGCAGGCCATCTGCCAGGTGTGCGGCCACAGGCGCTCGGTCTCGAGCCTGTAGAACTCCTCGTCGTAATAACGCGGCGTGGGGATGCGTTCCGGATCGACGATCTGGAACGGCACGGGCCGGAATGGCGCGTCAACACCCTCTGCCATCGGACACCTCGTAATTTCACTTACTGAGGCATGGTATAATTAGCACCGGTTCGCAACGGCCATCGCACCGATCCGCCATCGCGCGGGCGAAGTTTAAATTGTACTGGTCGGTCAAAAAACCGGTTCGCTCATGGCGAACCCGCGCGTCCGACAGCGGCGGCGGCTAGGCCTTCCGCCCGGCCTTCTCGGCGAGGCCGGAGGTCCCCTCGCGGGCTTCCAGCTTCGCGGCCACCTCGTCCAGCGAGACCCCGGACGCCGCCAGCGCCACCAGCCAGTGATAGATCAGGTCGGCGCTTTCCGCGGCCAGGCCGGCCTGGTCGCCCTGCACCGCGGCGATCACCGTCTCGACCGCCTCTTCGCCCAACTTCTTGGCGGCGCGCGCCGGGTCGGCGAGCAGCTGGGCGGTGTAGGAGGTCGAGGCGTCCGCGCCCTTGCGGGCCTCGATGGTGGCGGCGAGCCGGCCAAGCACCTGCGCGAAGCGGCTCATGCCGCGCGCCCGGTCAGGCGGACCGGCAGGCCGGCGCCGGCCATCGCCTGTTTGACCTCGGCGATCGAGACCTCGCCGAAGTGGAAGATCGAGGCGGCGAGCACCGCGTCGGCGCCGCCCTGCACCACCGCATCGACCATGTGCTGGGCGCAGCCGGCGCCGCCCGAGGCGATCACCGGCACGCCGACCGCCGCGGTCACAGACTTCAGCAGCTCGAGGTCGTAGCCGATCTTGGCCCCGTCGCGGTCCATCGAGGTCAGCAGGATCTCGCCCGCGCCGCGCGCCACCACCTCGGCGGCGTAGTCGACCACGTTCAGCCCGGTGTCCCGCCGCCCGCCATAGGTGAACACCCGCCAGCCGCCGTCTTCGGTTCGCTTGGCGTCGATCGCCACCACCGTCGCCTGGCTGCCGAAGGCGTCGGCGCAGGCGCTGATCAGCTCGCGGTTCTCCACCGCGGCGGTGTTGATCGAGATTTTGTCGGCGCCGGCCAGCAGCAGCCGGCGAGCGTCGTCCACCGAGCGGATCCCGCCGCCGACCGACAGCGGCATGAAGCAGACGTCGGCGGTGCGGGCGACCACGTCGAGGATGGTGCCGCGGTTCTCGTGGCTGGCGGTGATGTCCAGGAACATCAGCTCGTCGGCCCCGGCGGCGTCATAGGCCCTGGCCTGCTCCACCGGATCGCCGGCGTCGCGCAACGAGACGAACTGCACGCCCTTGACGACGCGGCCGTCCTTCACGTCCAGGCAGGGGACGACCCGGACCTTAAGCACCTGCCACCTCGGCCCTAAGCACTAGCGACCTGGGCATCAGGCGGCGACCTCGAGGGCTTCGGCCGGGATGATGGCGCCGTTGTAGAGGGCGCGGCCGAGGACGGCGCCGGCGATCGGCGTGCCCTTGCGGGCCTTCAGGTTGATGATGTCCTGGACCGTGGCCAGGCCGCCGGCGGCGATCACCGGAATGGCCACCGCATCGGCGATCGCCCCGAAGGCGTCGACGTTGAAGCCCATGGTGGTGCCGTCGCGGTCGATGTCGGTGATGATCAGGGCGCCGACGCCGACGTCCTCGAACCGCTTGGCGACGGTGATGGCGTCGAGGTCGCTATCCTCGGTCCAGCCCTGCACCGCGACCTTGCCGGCGCGCACGTCGACGCTGACGGCGATCTGCTCGGGCCACAGGCGGGCGGCCTCGCGGACCACTTGGGGCTCGCGCACGGCGACGGTGCCCAGGATCACCCGGCTGACGCCGGCCTCGATCCAGCGCTCGACGTCGGCCAGGCTGCGGATGCCGCCGCCCAGCTGCACCGGGGTGGAGGTGGCGCTGAGGATGGCTTCGACGGCCGGCACGTTGACCGCCTTGCCCTCGACCGCGCCGTTCAGGTCGACGACGTGGATCCAGTGGAAGCCGGCGTCGGCCCAGGCCTGGGCCTGGTCGGCCGGGCTGGAATTGAAGACCGTCGCCTGGTCCAGGTCGCCGCGGATCACCCGCACGCACTGGCCATTCTTGAGGTCGATGGCGGGGTAGAGGATCACGGTCGCCACTCCAGGAAGCGCGCCAACAGGGAAAGCCCGGCGTCTTGCGACTTCTCGGGATGGAACTGCACGCCGGCGACGTTGCCGCGCGCGACGGCCGCGGGGAAGCGGCCGCCATGGTCAACCCAGGCCGCCACATCCCGCTCGTCCTTCGGCCATATGGCGAAGGAGTGGGTGAAATACACCGCCCGACCGTCTTTTAGGTCGGCCAGCACCGACAGGTCCGAGACGCGCGTCAGGGCGTTCCAGCCCATGTGCGGCACCTTGGCGGAGGGTTGGTCCGGTTCGAGCTTGCGCACCTCGCCCTGGATCCAGTCCAGGCCGGCGGTTTCGCCGAACTCCAGGCCGCGGGTGGCCAGCAGCTGCATGCCGACGCAGACGCCGAGGAAGGGGGCGCCCTTGGTCTGCACGGCTTCGGTCATGGCCTCGACCAGGCCGGGGCGCGCCTGCAGCGCCGCCATGCAGGCGGCGAAGGCGCCGACGCCGGGCAGCACCACGCGGTCGGCCGCCGTCACCGTCGCCGGATCGTCGGTGACGATGATGCGCGCACGGCCGTCGGCCGCCTTCACCAGCGCCTTTTCGGCGGAGCGAAGGTTGCCCGACCCATAGTTGATCAGGGCGACGTTTTGCATCTGGCCCTAGAGAACGCCCTTGGTTGACGGCGCCTGGCCCTGGGTCTTGGGATCCAGCTCCACCGCCTGACGCAGCGCCCGGGCCAGGGCCTTGAAGCCGCTCTCGGCGATATGGTGCGAGTTGTCGCCGTACAGGGTCTCCAGGTGCACGCAGGCGCCCAGGTTCATGGCGAAGGCGTGGTGGAATTCCTTGAACAGCTCGGTGTCCATCTCGCCGACCTTCGGCCGGGCGAAATTGACCCGCCAGATCAGGTAGGCGCGGTTGGAGAGGTCCAATGCGCAGCGCGTCAGGGTCTCGTCCATCGGGATATAGGCGTGGCCGAAGCGGCGGATGCCCTTGAAGCCGTCGAGAGCCTTGGCGATCGCCTGGCCGAGCACGATCCCGGTGTCTTCCACCGTGTGGTGCATGTCGATATGCAGGTCGCCCTTGGTCTCGATCTCGACGTCGATGCCGCCGTGCCGGGCGAAGCTTTCCAGCATGTGGTCGTAGAAGCCGATGCCGGTCGAGATCTGGGACGCGCCGGTCCCGTCGAGATCCACGCGCACGCGGATCTGCGTCTCCTTGGTGTTGCGGACGACCTCCGCCTGGCGGCTCATCATCAATATCCTTTGGCGGCCGCGAGATCTTTCAGTGAAGCCTGCGGACGCGGACCGTAGTGTGAGATCACCTCCGCCGCTGCCAGCGACGCCAGCCGGCCGCACGCCTGCAGCGGCCGGCCCCGGGACAGGCCGAACATGAATCCGGCTGCGTATTGGTCGCCCGCGCCCGTCGTGTCCACGACTTTCTCGACCGGCTCCGCCGCGACGGAAAGCCGCTCGCCCTGCGATATGATCACCGAGCCCTTGTCGCTGCGCGTCACCGCGGCCAGCTTGACCCGCTCGCGCAGGGCCGCGGCGGCGGCGTCGAAGCTGCCGGTCTGAAACAGCGCGGTGGCCTCGACCTCGTTGGCGAACAGCAGGTCCACCTGGGTCTCGATGAAGCCGAGCAGGGCCTCGCGATGGCGATCGACGACGAAGCCGTCCGACAGGGTCAGGGCCAGCATCCGGCCCGAGGCGCGGGCGAGGCCCGCGGCCTTGGCGAAGGCCCGGCGCGCCGCCTCGGCGTCGAACAGATAGCCTTCCAGATAGACGATCTTCGCGCCCTCGATCACCGCGGCGTCGACGTCGGCCTCGGTGAAGGCCGTCGAGGCGCCCAGGTAGGTGCACATGGTGCGCTGGCCGTCGGGGGTGACGTTGATCATGCAGGCGGCGGTCGCCGGCCCGCCGACCAGCGGCGCGTTCTCGAACCGCGCGCCGATCGCGCGCATGTCGTGGGCGAACACGCGGCCGAGCTGGTCGTCGGCGACCTTGCCCAGGAAGGCGCCCTTGCCGCCGAAGCTGGCGAGGCCGGCGACGGTGTTGGCCGCCGAGCCGCCGGAGGTCTCCACGCCGGCCGCCATCTTGCCGTAGAGGGCCTGGGACTGGACCTCGTCGACCAGCATCATCCCGCCCTTGGCCAGGTCGTTGGCCGCAAGGAAGGCATCGTCCGCCGGAGCGATCACGTCGACGATGGCGTTGCCGATCGCGGCGACGTCGTAGAGGTCTGTCATGCTTGGGCTTTCCGGGAATTCGCGAGCGCGGCTTACAAGGAAACCCCAGGCGGGGCAACGCGACAGCTCAGCGTGCAAAAGGATCGTCGCGCCGGACGCCGCCCCGCCGCGCCTACCGCCCCGCGACGAACAGATGCCGAGAGGGGCAAAGATCCGCCACCGGACAGTCCTCGCACTTCGGCCGCCGGGCGATGCAGACGTAGCGGCCGTGCAGGATCAGCCAGTGGTGCGCGCGGGTCAGATAGGGTTCGGGCACGATCGCCATCAGCTGGGCCTCGACCTGGTCCGGCGTCTTGCCGTCGGCCAGTCCCAGCCGGTGCGAGACGCGGAAGACGTGGGTGTCGACGGCGATCGCCGGCTCGATGCGCAGCTCGTTCAGCACCACCGAGGCGGTCTTGCGCCCCACCCCCGGCAGAGCCTGCAGCTTCTGGCGGTCCAGGGGCACCTCGCCGCCGTACTGGGCGATCAGGATCTGCGAGAGGGCGATGACGTTCTTGGCCTTGGTGTTGTACAGGCCGATCGAGGAGATGAAGGGCTTCAGCCCCGCCTCCCCCAGCGCCAGCATCTTCTCCGGCGTGTCGGCGACCGCGAACAGCCTGGCCGTCGCCTTGTTCACCGAGACGTCGGTCGCCTGGGCCGAGAGGGCCACCGCCACCACCAGGGTGTAGGGACTGTCGTAGTCGAGCTCGGTGCGCGGGTCGCTTTCCTGGCTCTCGAACCGCTCGAACAGCTCGGCGATCCTCGCCCGTTCGGCGGGACTGACGCGCTTGGCGCGGGCTTGGGCGCGGGGTTGGGCTGCGGGCTTGGCCATGGGCGGCGGAAGATGGCGCGCCGAGGGGCGGTTGTCACCTCCAACGCTGGAGCCTCGCCCCGCACAGGATTATTCTCTCCCCATGGCCTCGCCCCTCTACATGGACGCGGAGATCCGACCCAATCGCTCGCTGTCCGAGCGGGGGTTCATCGTCCTGATCGGCATCGTCACCATCGCCAACTGCGCCTCGGCGGCGGTCTTCCTGGCGATGGGGGCGGTGTTCGTGCCCTTCTTCCTGGGCTTCGACGTGCTGGCGGTGGCGATCGCCTTCCTGGTCAGCTTCAGCGCGGCCAAGCGCATCGAGCGGGTGCAGGTGAGCGCCACCGAGGTCCGGGTCACCCACGAGACGTCCAAGTGGACCCGGCTGGTCTGGGAATCGCCGACCGCCTTCACCCGCGTGCGCGTCGAGAAGGAGGAGGAGCGGACGGTGGCGCTGAAACTCGCCCTCTCCGGCCGCGAGGCCGAGGTCGCCGCCGCCCTCAGCCCGCGCGAACGCGCCGACTTCGCCAAGGCTCTCGAGCGGGCGATCTGGCGGGCGAAGCGCGAGCGGAGCTGACCCCGCCCGCCGCTGTCATCCCGGTTTTCGCGCAGCGAAAGACCGGGACCCATGCACACGGCGTTCGGAAGCAAGCTCAGCTTTTCAACCACTGAAAACACGGACCACACGGAAGCGATCATGCAGCAGGGCTTGGCCGGATCCGTGTTTTCAGTGTCTTCCGTGGTTCCTCTTTGGACTTTTGGCGGATGACGACCGCTACAGAATAAACCGCGACAGGTCGGCGTTCTGGGCCAGGGCGCCGACCCGGACGGCGACATAGTCCGCGTCGATCGTCAGGCTCTCGCCGGCGCGGTCGCCGGCGGTGAAGCTGATCTCCTCCAGCACCTTCTCCAGGATCGTCTGCAGCCGGCGCGCGCCGATGTTCTCCACCGCCCCGTTGACCACCACCGCGGCGTCCGCCAGGGCGTCGATCGCCTCCTCGGTGAAGCTGAGCGTCACCCCCTCCGTGGCCAGCAACGCCTGGTGCTGGCGGATGAGGTTGGCCTCCGGCTCGGTGAGGATGCGGCGCAGGTCGTCGCGGGTCAGCGCCTTCAGCTCCACCCGGATCGGCAGCCGGCCCTGCAGCTCGGGCAGCAGGTCCGAGGGCTTGGCGACGTGGAAGGCGCCCGAGGCGATGAACAGGATATGGTCGGTCTTCACCGGCCCGTACTTGGTCGAGACCGTCGTGCCTTCGATCAGCGGCAGCAGGTCGCGCTGCACGCCTTCGCGGCTGACGTCGGCGCCGGCGCGCTCGGCGCGGCTGGCCACCTTGTCGATCTCATCGAGGAAGACGATGCCCTGGTTCTCGGCCAGCTCCAGCGCCTCCTGGGTCAGCGCCTCCTGGTCGAGCAGCTTGTCGCTCTCCTCGGCGATCAGCGGCGTCCAGGCCCCCGCGACCGTGGTCTTGTGCGTCTTGGTGCGCCCGCCGAACGCCTTGCCGAACATGTCGGAGAGATTGAGCATGCCCATCTGCGCGCCCGGCTGGCCGGGGATGTCGAAGGTCGGCATGGCCGGGCCGGTGTCGGCCACCGTCAGCTCGACCTCCTTGTCGTCCAGCTCGCCGGCGCGCAGCTTGCGGCGGAAGGAATCGCGGGCGGCGACCGAGCCCGGACCGGTCAGGGCGTCGAGGATGCGTTCCTCCGCCGCCGCCTCGGCTCTGGCGCGCACCCCGGCGCGGCGTTTTTCCCGCACCATGGAGAGGGCGCTCTCGACCAGGTCGCGGACGATCTGGTCGACGTCGCGGCCGACATAGCCGACCTCGGTGAACTTGGTCGCCTCGACCTTCAGGAAGGGCGCCTGGGCCAGCCGCGCCAGCCGTCGGGCGATCTCGGTCTTGCCGACTCCGGTCGGGCCGATCATCAGGATGTTCTTCGGCGTGACCTCGTCGCGCAGATCATCCGGGACCCGCCGACGGCGCCAGCGGTTGCGCAGCGCCACGGCGACGGCGCGCTTGGCCTCCAGGTGGCCGACGATGAAGCGGTCGAGCTCGGAGACGATTTCGCGGGGGGAGAATTCGGTCATTTCAGCCTTCCGCGCGCCCTACAGCTTCTCAACCGTCAACTCGCGGTTGGTGTAGACGCAGATGTCGGCGGCGATGCCCATCGCCTTGCGGGCGATCGCTTCGGCGTCCAGCTCGGTGTCCAGCAGCGCCCGGGCCGCCGCCAGGGCGTAGTTGCCGCCCGAACCGATGGCGGTCACCCCGCTCTCCGGCTCCAGCACGTCGCCGACGCCGGTGACGGTCAGGATGGTCGAGGCGTCGGCGACGATCAGCATCGCCTCCAGCTTGCGCAGATAGCGGTCGGTGCGCCAATCCTTGGCCAGGTCGACGCAGGCCCGGGTCAGCTGCTCGGGATATTGTTCGAGCTTGGCTTCCAGCCGCTCGATCAGGGTGAAGGCGTCGGCCGTCGCCCCGGCGAAGCCCGCCACCACCCGGCCGCCGGCGAGCCGGCGGACCTTACGGGCGTTGCCCTTGACGATGGTCTGGCCCATGGAGACCTGGCCGTCGCCGGCGATGACGGTGGAGCCGCCCTTGCGGACGGCTAGAATGGTGGTCCCATGCCAGTCTGGGAAGGTGGAAGCTTGGCCCATGGTCGGGCATGTGGCCAGGGCGTGTGGCGAGGTCAAGGCGAGGCAGGCGATCGCGCATGAGTTTCCCCCGATGAACTTTACCGACGAGGAAGTCGACCGCTACGCCCGGCACCTGGTGCTGCGCGAGATCGGCGGGCCGGGCCAACAGAAGCTGAAGGCCGCCCGCGTGCTGATCGTCGGCGCCGGCGGACTGGGCTCGCCGGCCGCCCTCTACCTCGCCGCCGCCGGCGTCGGCGCGCTGATCCTGGCCGACCCGGACGTGGTCGACCGCTCCAACCTGCAGCGCCAGATCATCTACGCCGAGAGCGACATCGGCCAACCCAAGGCCGGGGCCGCCGCCGACCGGCTGGCGGCGCTCAACCCGCACGTCTTCGCCGCCGGCTATGCGGGGGCCTTCGACGCCGCCAGCGCCGACAAGCTGGTCTCCGGGGTCGACCTGGTGCTCGACGGCACCGACGACTTCGCCACCCGGATGTGCGTCAACGCCGCCTGCGTGCGGCACGGCAAGCCGCTGGTCTCCGGCGCCATCGGCCGCTGGACCGGCCAGGTCGGGGTGTTCCAGGGCCGGCCCTGCTACCAGTGCCTGGTGCCGGAGATCCCGCCGGACGCCGAGACCTGCGTGGCGGTGGGCGTCGTCGGCGCCCTGGCCGGCGTCGTCGGCTCGATGATGGCGCTCGAAGCGGTCAAGCTGATCGTCGCCGCCGGAGATCCGCTCGCCGGCCGTTTGCTGATCTACGACGCGCTCGCCGGCGAAACCCGCACGGTGCGGATCGGCGCAGATCCCGACTGCCCCATCTGTGGAGGACGAGGCCCATGAACCAGGACGCCTGGACCAAGGTCGACGGCTACCTGACCAAAGCCCTGCTGGCCCCCGACCCGGTGCTCGACGCCGCCCTGGCCGACAGCGCCGCGGCCGGCCTGCCGGCGATCAACGTCGCGCCGAACCAGGGCAAGCTGCTGATGCTGCTGGCGCAGATGGCCGGGGCCAGGCGCATCCTCGAGATCGGCACGCTGGGCGGCTATTCGACCATCTGGCTAGCCCGCGCCCTACCGGCCGACGGTCAGCTGGTCAGCCTGGAGTACGATCCCCGCCACGCCGAGGTCGCCCGCAAGAACCTGGCCCGCGCCGGCTTCGAGCGCCAGGTCGAGGTGAAGGTCGGTTCGGCGATCGACACCCTGCCCGGGCTGGACGGCCCGTTCGACTTCATCTTCATCGACGCCGACAAGAGCGGCTATCCCGACTATTTCCGCTGGTCGCTGAAGCTCGCCCGCCCGGGCACGGTGATCGTCGCCGACAACGTGGTCCGCGCCGGCAAGGTGCTGCAGCCGGGCGACGACGCCAATGCGCTCGGCGTCCTGCGGATGAACGAGCTGATCGCCGCCGAGCCGCGGGTCGCCGCCACGGCGGTGCAGACGGTCGGCTCGAAGGGCTGGGACGGCTTCTGCCTGGTGCGGGTGGAATCTTCCCTCCCTTAATGGGGAGGGAGATCCCTACAGCATCGCCGGGATCACCCGGTCCGGCGGGCGGTGGCCGTCCATCCAGGTGCGGATGTTGATGATCACCTTCTCGCCCATGTCGATCCGGCCCTCGATGGTCGCCGAGCCCATGTGCGGCAGCAGCACGGCGTTGGGCTGTTTGAGCAGCTTCGGATTGATCGCCGGCTCGAACTCGAAGACGTCCAGCCCGACGCCGGCGATCGCGCCGGCGGCCAGCAGGTCGGCGAGCGCGTTTTCGTCGATGATCTCGCCGCGGGCGGTGTTGATGACGATGGCGTGCGGCTGCAGCAGCTTCAGCCGCCGGGCCGAGAGCAGGTGGTAGGTCGCCGGGGTGTGCGGCGAGTGGACCGAGATGATGTCCATCCTGGCCAGCATCTGGTCGAGGCTCTCCCAGTAGGTGGCCCCCAGCTCCTCGGCGATGCGCACCGAGACCGGCTTGCGGTTGTGGTAGTGGATCTGCAGGCCGAACGCCTTGGCGCGCCGCGCCACCGCCTGGCCGATCCGGCCCATGCCGATGATCCCGAGCCGCTTGCCGGTGACCCGCCGCCCCAGCATCCAGGTCGGCGTCCAGCCGCGGAAGTCGCCCGCCTGGGTGACGTTGGCCCCCTCGACGATGCGCCGGGCCACCGCCATGATCAGCGCCAGCGTCAGGTCGGCGGTGTCCTCGGTCAGCACGCCGGGCGTATTGGTGACGGTGATCCCGCGCTCGGTCGCCGCGGCGACGTCGATGTGGTCGACGCCGGCGCCGAAGTTGGCGACCAACTTCAGTTGCGGACCGGCCTTGGCCAGCAGGCTCGCGTCGATCTTGTCGGTGATCGTCGGGGCGAGCACGTCGGCGCGGGCGACCGCCGCCTCCAGCGCCTCGCGGCCCATCGGCTGGTCCGTGAGATTGAGCTCGGTGTCGAACAGCTCCCGCATCCGGGTCTCGACCGGGTCCGGCAGTTTGCGCGTGACGATGACTTTCGGCTTGCGGGCGGCCATGTGCGAACTGAAAAGGGGACCTTGAGGGGCGCCGCTTCGCCGGCGCGGCGATCTCGATGGACCACCTCTAGCAAAGGGGCCCTGTGCGGCCAAGGCGAGGCGAGCGAATGGGGGTGATGATGCGGGCGCTGCTTGCGGCGGCGACGCTGGGGACGGTGCTGGTTGCAGGTCTTGCCGCAGGGGCGGCGGACGCGGCCGACCGGCCGACGCCCTCGGGCCTGCCGGTGCCGCGCTATGTCTCGCTGAAGTTCGACAAGGTGAACGCCCGCTCGGGGCCCGGCGACGATCACCGGATGCTGTGGGTCTACCGGGTCCGCGGCCTGCCGGTGCAGGTGGTGGCCGAGACCGCCGAGTGGCGGCGGGTCTGCGATCCCGAGGGCGAGCTGATCTGGGTGCACAAGCGCACCACCGACGGACACCGCACGGCGATGAACATGCAGCCGACGCCGGCGCCGCTGCGCCGGCGGCCGAAAGCGACGTCGCACGTGGTCGCCTATCTGAGCCCGCGGGCGATCGCCGCCGTGGTCCGCTGCGACAAGGGCTGGTGCGAGGTGAAGGCCGACGACGTCGCCGGCTGGGCGCCCGAAGGCGAGCTCTGGGGCACCGCCAACCAGGTCCAATGCCGTCCCGGCCAGACCCCCGACCAGAGCCGCGGAACATCAGGCGCCCGTTGAGCCGGCCGGGCGGGTCATGTTAGGGCCTGACGCTCATCCTGATTGAGCCCTTCGCCATGAGCACCGAAATCGCCGCCGAGGCCCGCCCCTCGAGCTTCACCAAGGACGATCTGCTGTCCTGCGCCAGGGGCGAGATGTTCGGTCCCGGCAACGCCCAGTTGCCGGCGCCGCCGATGCTGATGTTCGACCGCATCGCCCAGATCCGGTCGGATGGCGGCGCCCACGGCAAGGGCTTTATCGAGGCCGAGCTGGATATCACCGACGACCTCTGGTTCTTCGCCTGCCACTTCATCGGCGATCCGGTGATGCCGGGCTGCCTGGGGCTGGACGCCATGTGGCAGCTGGTCGGCTTCTTCCTCGGCTGGTCGGGCGCACAGGGCCGCGGCCGGGCGCTCGGCGTCGGCGAGGTCAAGTTCACCGGCCAGGTCACGCCGAAGGTCGAGAAGCTGGTCTACAAGATCGACCTGAAGCGTGTGATCATGCGCAAACTGGTCATGGGCGTGGGCGATGGTCTTCTGATCGCCGACGGAAAACCCATCTACGAAGCTAAGGACCTGCGGGTCGGCCTGTTCGCCGCCCAGGATCTGGGCTGACAGAACGACCCGGGAACGGAGGAAAACACCTGCATGCGCCGTGTGGTCGTCACCGGACTAGGTATCGTCTCGTCAATCGGCGTAACCGCCAGCGAAGTGCTGGCGTCCTTGCGCGAGGCCAAGAGCGGAGTCGTCGCCGCGCCGAAGTATGCGGAGCTCGGCTTCCGTTGCCAGGTGCACGCCCCACCGCAGATCGCGTGGGAGCCGCTGGTCGATCGCCGCGCCGCCCGCTTCCTGGCCCAGGGAACCGCCTTCGCCCACATCGCCATGGAGCAGGCGATCAAGGACGCCGGCCTGGAGGAGACCGAGGTCTCCAACGAGCGCACCGGCCTGATCGTCGGCGCCGGCGGCCCGTCCACCCGCACCATCGTCGAGGCCGCCGAGACCACCCGCGCCAAGGGCCCCAAGCGGATCGGCCCCTTCGCGGTGCCCAAGGCGATGTGCTCCGGCCCCTCGGCCACCCTTTCCACCTGGTTCAAGATCCGCGGCCTGAACTTCTCCATCTCCTCGGCCTGCGCCACCTCGGCCCACTGCATCGGCGCCGGCTTCGAGCAGATCGGCATGGGCAAGCAGGACGTCGTCTTCGCCGGCGGCTGCGAGGAGCTCGACTGGACGCTCTCCAACCTGTTCGACGCCATGGGCGCGATGAGCTCCAACTTCAACGACCGGCCGAGCGTCGCCAGCCGCGCCTATGACCGCGACCGCGACGGCTTCGTCATCGCCGGCGGCGCCGGGATCGTCGTGCTGGAAGAGCTTGAGCACGCCAGGGCCCGCGGCGCGAAGATCTATGGCGAGATCGTCGGCTACGCCGCCAACTCCGACGGCTACGACATGGTCGCCCCCTCCGGCGAAGGCGCGGCGCGCTGCATGCGGCTGGCGCTCGAGCAGGCGGGGAACCGAACGGTCGACTACCTGAACCCGCACGGCACCTCGACCCCGGTGGGGGATTCCAAGGAAATGGACGCCGTGCGCCAGGTGTTCGGCGACGCGGCCCCGCTGATCTCCTCGACCAAGTCGCTGACCGGCCACAGCCTGGGGGCGGCGGGCGCGCAGGAGGCGATCTACTGCCTGCTGATGCTGAACAACGGCTTCGCCGCCGAGAGCGCCAACATCGAAAACCTCGACCCGGCCTTCGCCGACCTGCCGATCCTGCGCAAGCGCAAAGACCGCGAACTGACCACGGTGTTGTCCAACAGCTTCGGCTTCGGCGGCACCAACGGCTGCCTGGTGATGAGCCGCATTTAAACGGAGATGCTCCCCCTCAGGGGGAGCTGTCGGCGAAGCCGACTGAGGGGCTTCCACTCAGAAGCCTGGGTCATGCGGCTTTCAACAGCATCTGAGTGGAAGCCCCCTCCGGACCCTTCGCGCCACCTCCCCCAGAGGGGGAGGATCTCGTCGGGCTTGCCCTTCGGCGCGCTCCCGTCCACAACCCGCCCGAAGCAACGGATTTATCCGTTGGATATCCGTTAGGGGGAGGGACGCGTGGCCGACGACTACCAGATGCCCAAGGGCGAGCTGATGAAGGGCAAGCGGGGCGTGGTGACCGGTGTCGCCAACCACCAGTCGATCGCCTGGGGCATCGCCTCGCAGCTGGCCGCCCAGGGCGCAGAGATGGCCTTCCTGCACCTGCCGGGCATGGAACGCCGGGTGCAGCCGCTGGCCGACAGCATCGGCGTCAAGACCCTCAGCCCGGTCGACGTCACCGACGACGCCTCGATGGACGCCGCCTTCGCCACGGTGAAGCAGGCCTTCGGGACCATCGACTTCTTCGTCCACGCCATCGCCTTCGCCAACAAGGACGAGCTGAAGGGCTCCTTCGTCGAGAACACCACCCGCGAGGGCTTCCTTAGGGCGATGAACATCTCCGCCTTCAGCTTCGTCGACTGCGCCCGGCGCGCGGCCGAGCTGATGCCGGAGACCGGCGGCTCGATCATCACCCTGACCTATATGGGCTCGGAACGGGCGATCCCGAACTACAACACCATGGGCGTCGCCAAGGCCGCGCTGGAGAGCGCCACCCGCTACGCCGCCCGCGACCTCGGGCCCAAGGGCATCCGCGTCAACGCCGTGTCGCCGGGCGCCATGCGCACCCTGTCGTTGGCCGGCATCCAGGGCGGCCGCGGCATGCTGGCCAAGGGCCGCTCGCTGTCGGCGATGAAGGAGGACACCGCCATGGAGGGCGTCGCCGGCTGCGCTCTGTGGCTGCTGTCGGACCTTGGCCGCTCGACCACCGGCGAGGTGATCCACGTCGACGCCGGCTTCCACATCATGGGCTTCTCCGACGACGAGGGGGAATAACCCTCCACCTGCAGCGGTAACGACATGGCCGACACCTTCGACGCCGACGTGATCATCGCCGGGGCCGGCATGGCCGGGGCGACGCTGGGCCTGGCGCTGGCCAGGGCCGGCCTGAAGCCGCTGCTGATCGACCCGGTGGTGTTCAGCGCCCAGGTCGCGCCGAGCTTCGACGGCCGCTCGTCGGCCATCGCCTACGCCGCCTTCCGCCAATGGCGGGCCCTGGGGCTGGCCCCAGCGTTGGAGCCCAGGTCCGAGCGGATCGAGCACATCCTGGTCACCGACGGCCGCGCGCCCGGCCCGCTGGCCCAGGGGCCCGGCCCCTTCTTCCTGCGCTTCGACGCCGAGGAAATCGCCGACCGCTGCGACGGCGAGCCGCTCGGCTACATGCTGGAGAACCGCCACACCCGCGCGGCGCTCGCCCAGGCGCTGGAGGCCGCCGGCGTGCCGGTGCTGGCGCCGGCGCGGGTGGTCGCGGCCAGCTTCGGCCCGCGCGCGGCGAGCGTCACCCTGGCGGACGGTCGGGTGCTGCGCGCGCCGCTGGTGGTGGGCGCCGAAGGCCGCGGCTCGGTGATCCGCGAGGCGGCCGGCATCGGCGCGCTCGGCTGGGACTACCGCCAGACCGCGGTGGTCGCCACCGTCAAGCTGGGGCGGCCGCACGGCGGGGTGGCGCACGAATTCTTCCTGCCGTCCGGCCCCTTCGCCATCCTGCCGCTGACCGAGCAACGGGCCAGCCTGGTGTGGACCGAAAGCGACCGCAGAGCCGCCGCCCTGAAGGCCGCTCGCCCGGAGGTCTTCCACGCGCACCTGCAGCGCCGGATCGGCGCCCATCTGGGGACCGCCACGGTCGAAGGTCCGGTGTTCACCTATCCGCTGAACCTGCAGTTGGCCGAGCGGCTGTCCGGCCCGCGCGTGGCCCTGCTGGGCGATGCGGCGCACGGCGTCCACCCGATCGCCGGCCAAGGCCTGAACCTTGGCCTCAAGGGCGCCGCGGCCCTGGCCCAGACCATCGTCGAGGCCGCCCGGCTCGGCGAGGACATCGGCGCGGAGACGGTGCTGGCGCGCTACGCCGCCTGGCGACGGTTCGACACCATCACCCTGTCGGCGGGCATGGACGCCTTCGTGCGGCTGTTCTCCAACGACAATCCGCTGCTGCGGCTGGCGCGCGGCGCCGGCATGGCGGCGGTCAACCGCATCGGCCCCGCCCGCCGCTTCTTCATGCAGGAAGCCGGCGGCGGTGTCGGCGACCTGCCGCGCCTGCTCAAGGGCGAAGCGCTGTAGCGCCCCCTCCGTCTCGCGCTGCGCGCGATCCACCTCCCCCGCTAACGCGGTAGAGGATCTGGGCCGTAGATGCTCCACCGCGCAGCGGGGGAGCTGTCCGCGTAGCGGACTGAGGGGCCGGCGGCCTGGACGCCCCTATTCCCCCTCGCCCCTGAGCGTGAATTTCGATGCCAGCATGCAGCGCGGCCGGCGGTCCTGCACCACCACCGTCGCCGGCCGTCCCGGTCCCGGCGCGAAGACCGTCTCGCCGGCCTTGGTCGCGACCGCCGGGAGGCCGGGGCTGGTGAACTGGCATTCGACAAAGGTGCGCATCGCCCGGCCGCCGCCCGCATGCACCTCCTCGCAGCTGACGTGGCCGGCCACGCGGGCGAAGCGGATGTCGTCGTATGCGAAGACCCGTTTCGGCCGATAGGGCTGTGCCTGGAAGGCCGCGGGCGTCAGCTGCGGACAGGGCGGGCCGTCGATCGCCCATTGCGCGGCCGTGGCGACCGCCTTGTGCTGCGCATAGACGAGGTTGGCGCCGATGACGCCGAGGACGATCAGCACGCCGAGACCGGCGGCGATCCAGAGCCCGAGGCGCGAGCGCCCGATCCGGACGGCGCCGTAGTCCGGGCACCCCTCGCTCACCGCCCTTCGCTCACTCCCCCTCGCCCAGCTCCCGCGCCTCTTCCGGCAGCATGATCGGCACGCCGTCGCGGATCGGGTAGGCGAGCTTGGCGCCGCGGCTGATCAGTTCGCCCTTGGCGCGGTCCAGCTCAAGCGGACCGCGGGTCACCGGACAGACCAGGATTTCCAGGAGGCGCGGGTCGACGTCGACCTCAAAGGCGGCGGGTTCGCTCATGAGCCCACCCCTTACTGCACCGAATGGTTCTCGTCATCGCCGTCGTCGACCGAGTCGATCTCCAGCAGGGTGGTCAACACGTCGAAGCGGCCGGCGAGATCCGGCGCCTGCAGCAGCGCCTGCTTTTCCTGCGGGTCGAACGGCAACCCCATGGCCAGGCTGTTGACCAGCGCCTCCAGCGGCGCGCCGCTGGCGGTCTCCCAGTCGATATCGAGGTCGCGGCGGTTCAGATAGCGCTTCAGGGCGTGGGCGAAGCGGTCGCGGGCGTCGTCCGGCACCGGCGCCTTCTCCAGCTCCGACAGGTCGGCCTCGAACGGCGCGTAGACCGCCCGCACCTGGCGATAGGGCAGCCGCATGGCCAGCTCCTCGCCCGGCTCGAACCGGCAAAGGCCGGTCAGGGTGATCAGGTAGCGGCCGTCGGAGGTTTCCGCGAAGCTGGTGATCCGCCCGGCGCAGCCGACCGCCGCCAGCCGCGGCCGCTCGCGGTCGCCGCCCGGCAGGGTCTGGATCATGCCGATGATCCGGTCGCCGCCCATGACGTCGTCGACCATGTTGAGATAGCGCGGCTCGAAGATCTGCAACGGCAGCTCGCCGGTCGGCAACAGCAGCGCCCCGTCGAGCGGAAACACCGGAATAACCTGCGGCAGATCGACCGTA